>Ga0105046_10005326_pt1 | contig 20360 bp, 14 predicted proteins | sample MAT03_FD_78385 | JGI IMG/M metagenome (GOLD analysis project Ga0105046, IMG submission 78385) | Freshwater microbial communities from Lake Fryxell liftoff mats and glacier meltwater in Antarctica - MAT-03 (megahit assembly) | ecosystem: Environmental > Aquatic > Freshwater > Ice > Liftoff...
GATGAGCCGCATGGGCGCGGGGTTGAACCTGCTGTCTAAACTCAACGAGATGGCCGTCGGCATCAGCATGGGCATGGTCTGGATTGAAGGCGGTCAACTGGTTGGGAATGTGTCGATTTATCCTGCCCATCTGCCCAAAGGCGGCGGTGAAGGTTGGATTATCGCCAATGTCGGCGTGCATCCACATTTTCAACGGCGGGGCATCGCTAGACGACTCATGGTGGCCGCGCTAGAAGTGATCCGCGTACAGGGCGGAAAACTCATCTTATTACAAGTTGACGAGGACAATGCCGCCGCTCTTGACCTGTATCACGGACTCGGATTCGTAACCGAACGTCCCTTCACCACGTATAAGCGATTACCATCTCTACGCTTACCCCCGTTGGAACATGAGGTCTCGACCTATGTCCGTCAGCGGCGGCGAAGCGAATGGCGCGCCGAGATGGATTTGGCGGCGGGGTTGCGTCCCAATCAACGCGGCGGCTTAGGCTGGTTGCGCCCGATTGCACCGTCGCTATTCCAGCCCAATCTTTGGCGGGTTATCAGCGATTTGTTGAACTTTCGCCAACAAAGCCGCTATGTCGTCACGGATGAACAGGGCGGTTTGGCGGCGTCATTATGGATTGAACGCGCATTTGGCCTGACTACGCGCTTGCAACTGATGACGCAACCCAATCAGGCCGACCTGTACGCGGACGCGCTGTTGGCGACGGCGATACGACAATTTGGCGCAGGGTCGCTTATCTTGGAACATCCGTCTGATGATGCCTCGGTGCAAGCTGTCCTCAGCCGTTTTCGCTTTATGCCACAACGCAGCGTGATTCACATGCGTTGGACGCCGGAGTAATCATCATCATCAAAAATCAACGGAGTAATTAAGCCATGTCGCAACTGCTGTTTTATCTGGGATATGCCCTCCGTAATCTGTGGCGTAGCCGACGCTGGTCTGCTTTCGCCGTGTTCTCAGTCGCGGCAGGCGTTGCGACGATGGTCGCCTTCCGCAGCCTCGGATTGTCGATTGGGGACTCGCTGGTGGGCGATGTCCGCAACAGCAACAAAGGCGACATCACTATTTCGATCCCCGGTGATGGTTTCGCCTCAACGCTTGGCGACCCGGATAAGGCCGAGAATTTCTTTACCGAGACAGAATTGGCTACGGTGCGCCAATGGGCAGCAGAGAACAATGCGCGTACTACCGAATATCGCTTGCGTTCCGGGCTTCAGGTGGCGAAACTGGATGCGGTCACGGTAGGGAGGTTACAATTCATCAGTTCTTTTTTCATTGACCCCGATACTTACCCCGTCACCGACCCCATCCTCTCCGATGAACCCCCTAATATGCCGTTGGGCGAGTTACTCACCGCGCCCACCGACATCGTGATTAGTCGAAATCTAGCGGACAGCGCCCAGATTCATGTGGGTGATACCGTGCGCGTCTCTGGCTCAGAAGTGTTGTTCACCGTGAAGGGAATTGTCCCCACGGCAGCACAGGCCGGGTTACAGCAGTTGGGAAGCCGCGAAATTTTCTCGTTGTTCTTCGGCTTCGCCTATTTTGACCGCGCCGCCGTGGGCGAACTGCTCAATACATCGGACGGCGCGAATCGTATCGGGATCAATTTGCCCGATGGCGCATCGGCAGAGGACATTTATACGGCTGATGGCGAGTTAACCGACCTCCTTCAGGCTGATTCGGACTGGAGCCGCTTCAATTCGGTCAATGCGCCGTCGCTGGCGAGTTCATTCACGGCCATCTCCGATATTCTAGGCCGCTTCATTGTCGTGTTGGGTTTAGGCGCGATGCTGTTGGGCGGTGTCGGCATCATCAATACGATGCTGGTGTTGGTGCGACGGCGTACCGATGAAATCGCCGCGCTCAAGACTTTTGGCCTGAAAGGACGGCAAGTGGCCGCGATGTTTTTGGCCGAGGCGTTCTGGTTGGGGGTTTTTGGTAGTTTGTTGGGCGGGGTACTTGGCGTTCTTCTCAGCGGTGTCGCCAATCGTTTTGGCGCAGACCTGATTCAGCAGCCTTTGAAGTTCAAAGTTTACCCAGAGGCCATTCTATTTGGGTTTGGTTTGGGCGTGGTTGTGGCGATGGTATTTGGCGTGCTGCCGGTGCTGTCAGCGGCACGGGTGCGCCCGGCCTCAATTTTGCGCCCCAACGACTCGACTCCGGTTAACGCGGGCTGTTTTTCGAGCATATTGGTGGTGATTTTTGTCGTGTTGGCGCTAGGACTCATCGCGGGTCAAATCATCACGGTTTGGTGGGCGGGGGTATTAGGAGTCGCCATCACACTACTCATCTTGTTTATCTTGGCGATGCTGTTATGGTGCGTGGTCTGGCTATTGGGTAAATTACCCGCTTTTGGCAATGTTGACCTCAATCTCGCGCTACGTAATCTGACCACGCAGCGGATGCGGACGGCTACCACCTTACTTGCCCTGAGCGCCGGGATGTTTGCCCTGAGCAGTATCGCCCTATTTGGCGAGGGCGCACGCGAAATCTTGCGCTTCACATTTAGCGACGCGCTGGGCGGTAATATCATCATTTTTCCGCTGCTGCCGCAACAAATCGCCGCGCCCATCATTGATGCCCGCCTTAACACGCTTAATGGGGTGGAGTCACGCACGCGCATCCACCAAATCAGTAGTTATGTTAGTGAGCTTAACGGGGAGCGCGTCTTTGATGACCGCCGCCGTTTTGACCCGTCATCAGGCATCATCATCCGCGATACGACGGACGCGAATTTCACGATCCCGAATATCATGGCTGGGCGTAGCCTCACTTTCGCTGATCGTGGACAGCCGGTGGCCGTCTTTCAGTTGCCACAATTTACCGATCCTACCGAGGAAGAAGAACCCATCCGCTATGCGGTGGGGGATATTGTGACGCTTACCTCCTATAATAATGATTTCAACGTCCAAGTGGAGGTGGTCGGCGTGGCTGGGGCGAGCAGTAATGCCGGGTTTGGTGGCTTCATGCTGCCGCTCGATCTGATCTCAACCAACGATTCGGATTTCACCTTGAACCTGATTAAAGTCAGCCCCGAAAATCTCAACGAAGTCTTGTTGGGCTTATCGAGCATCCCGTTAATACTGACGTTCGACATCTCGTTTTTCGATGGTATTTTGCAGCGCCTCATCACGCAATTCAGCGCCTTACCCTTAGTGGTTGGGTTATTCTCACTCGGTGCGGCGGCGGTGATTAACGCTAATACGGTTGCGTTGTCGATTTTGGAGCGCCGCCGTCAGATTGGCGTGTTGCGGGCGGTAGGCTTGAAAGGCGGGCGGGTGTTGCGCGTCCTAATCCTCGAAAATGTGATCGTGTGTCTGCTGGGCGGGGTGATCGGGATTGGCTTGAGCGCGCTGGGCGTGTTCATCATGACGCGCTATGGCCTAGACGCGGCCATCCTCATTCCAGCCAACGCCATGCCAGTTGCCGTGGGACTCATTTTGATTTCGGTCTTGATTGGGGTGTTGGCGACCTTGGCGAGTGGGGCGATGGCGGTGCGTGAGCGCATCACCAATACGTTGCGCTACGAATAGCCCTCAAAGTTGATGGGATGGCGGGCGGGGTCGCCACTTGACTTTGCCCGCGCATCGTCCTAAAATCATGGGTATAGAAGGGCCTGTAGCTCAGCTGGGAGAGCGCTACAATCGCACTGTAGAGGTCAAGGGTTCGAATCCCTTCAGGTCCATACCCTATAATACTTATCATCTCAGTCTTTTCAGGGGTGGTCACGTCTAATACGACGTGACCACCCCTTTTTCGTCAATTTTTTGAAGTGATTCTTGTTAGCACCCATTTAAGAAGCAATAGGCTGCTAATAAATCTCGAGTCACCAATAACTTGACAAATTTTTGTTGGGGTGTTAAATTTACTTTATTGCAAGCGTTTGCAGACATTGATTGTGTAAAATAGCACAAAAAGCGTCTGAACGCCCAATATTTCGCGCCTTTTGGCGCTTTTCCCACAAGTTTATTGCAAGCGTTTGCAGGTGATTTTATGAATGACAGTCCTAATCGCTCACGGAAAAAATCTCAAGCAGTCACCATCATTGATGTGGCGCGTGAATCTGGGGTGTCGTATGCCACGGTATCTCGGGTATTAAGCGGCTTTGAACATGTTAGCGATGACGCCCGCGAGAAGGTTTTGGCAGCGGCGGGGCGGTTGGGTTATGTCGTGAATGTGCAAGCGCGTAGCCTTGCTGGTGGGCGCTCAAAAGTAGTTGGGGTGCTTGTCCCGGCGCTGGATAATGGTTATATCCTCGAAGTAACGCGCGGCATTGATGAGGAATTGAATAATGAAGGTTACAGCTTGATGCTGTATACCACTCACCAACAAGGCGGTAAGGAGTCGCAGTTCGTCAATGCGATTGCTAATGGCCTGTGCGATGGCCTTTTGCTGGTTGTGCCAGTCGTACCAGCCACTTATCTCGAAGTGCTGCAAAAACGCAAATTCCCCTTTGTTCTGGTAGACCAAGCCGACCCGACCAACAACAGCAGCACGGTTTACGCTACCAACTGGCAAGGCGGCTATGACGCCACTACCCATCTGATTGAGCTAGGTCATCGTCATATCGGGCTGATTACAGGCCGAATGGACTTAACAAGCGCGGTTGATCGTTTGGATGGGTATAAGTCAGCACTGACCGATCATAAAATCCCGCTGGACGAGACATTGATCGTCCCCGGCGATTTCTTCCAACCCACAGGTTACACCGGGGGGCATTATCTCTTGGCGTTGCCCAAGCCCCCGACGGCGATTTTCGCCAGTAACGATTTGATGGCATTTGGCACGCTGCAAGCGGCGGGCGAGCGCGGTATGCGCGTGCCTGATGACCTCTCGATTATCGGTTTTGACGACATCACGCACGCCACGATGGTACATCCTCGGCTGACCACGATTCACCAGCCATTGGATCAGATGGGGCGCGTTTCGGTGCGAATGTTGTTGGATCAGATCGAGAATCCTGACAAGCCGCCGCGTCATTTGACGCTGGGGACACGGCTCGTCTTGCGCGAAAGTACAGCGCCGCCGCGTATGTAATCCCTAAATAACCCTGAAGGGGGGTGGTGACAGGCAAACAGTTACACAGCAGTTTTAACCTATCTTTTGTCCATTGTTTTGCAGGAGTAGAAAATCCCATGACGAAACGTATTTTGGCTTTATTCGCCCTGTTAGCGACACTCATGCTCTCTTTGAGCGTGACCGCCGCTGCACAGGAAACCGTCACCGTCCGCTGGTGGCACATCAACACCAATGAAAATGAAGCCGCATTCTGGCAGCAAGTGGCCGACGACTACATGGTCGCCAATCCGAACGTAACCATTGAAATCACCATCCTTGAAAATGAGGCCTTTAAGAGCCGTCTCGTGACCGTGATGCAGGCGGGCGATCCCCCTGACTTGTTCCAAAGCTGGGGCGGCGGCGTGCTATGGCAGTTCGCGGACGCTAATCTGGTGCGCGACATTTCCCCGGAACTAGAAGGCGAATGGAAAGACTCGTTCTCTGCACAGGCCGCGTTGGAATTGTACGGCAATGACGGCGAGTATTATGGTGTCCCGTGGAACTGGGGTGCAGTAGGTTTCTTCTATAACAAGGCGCTGTTCACACAAGCTGGCCTTGACCCCGAAACCCCGCCCGCCACTTGGGAAGAACTGCTGTTGGCAATCGATGCTTTGAAGGCCGCGGACATCACCCCGATTGCTTTGGGTGAGCAGGATAAGTGGCCGGGTCATTTCTGGTGGGTGTATCTGGCGTTGCGTTTGGGCGGCGGTGATGCCTTCCTAGATGCCTATAACCGCGATGGTTCGTTTGCCGACGCCCCGTTCATTGAGGCCGGTGAGTACCTCGCACAATTGGTCGCGGCTGAACCCTTCCAAGAAGGTTTCATGGCAAATGGTTATGGTCAACAAGCTGGCATAATGGGTGACGGTTTGGCCGCGATGGAGTTGATGGGTCAATGGGCCCCCGGCGCACAGGCCGGCAACAGCCAAAACGGTGGCATCGGTGATGACCTCGGCTGGTTCCCGTTCCCGGTGATTGAGGGCGGCGCTGGCAACGCGGATGATGTGTTGGGCGGCGGAGATGGCTTCTCAGTAGGCGTTAACGCCCCGGATGAGGCAGTCGCATTCTTGCAATACATCACCAGCCTTGAAGTACAGACGGCTGCGGCGGGCTTGTGGATCGTCCCGACGGTCGACGGCGCTGAAGTCGCGCTGGAAGGCAACGAAATCATGCAGACGATTATTGCGGCACGTAACAACGCCCCTTACTCGCAACTGTACTATGACCAATTCCTCCCGCCCGCCGTCGGTGGTGCTGTGAACGACAACGTTCAAGCGTTGTTTGCGGGCGCGGCGACCCCGGAAGAAGTTGCGGCAGCTATTGAAGATGTCGCGTCGTTTGAACTCAGCCAATAAGGGCTAAGAAGGTGTGGAGACGGGCTTTCCATCTTGGCGGGTGGGTCATGCAGTCTCCACACCTTCCGCTACTCCCATAAAAGCGTTTTATTGATAAAACGCCTTCCCCTCAGTTTAACAGGGAGTACCCTCAGATGTCATCCCTGACACCTACAGCCTCGCTGTCCGGCAGCGTTGGAAAGATGGCCGCTGATCGTCGGCGGCGTAACTGGAATAAAGCGGGTTTGGTTATCTTTATGGTGCTGCCCGGCATGGTTTTGTTTTTCTTGTTCGTGCTTATCCCGATTTTCCAATCGGTAGTTTTCAGCCTCTATAAGTGGAATGGCTTTGGCCCCCCAGAAATCTTTTGGGAACTGAAGAACTTTGAGCAATTGTTCAAGCATAAAGCTTTCCATGCGGCACTCTGGCATACGTTGGCGTTTGTTGCACTGTCGTTGAGTATCCAATTGCCGCTGGCGATGGGATTGGCGTTGTTGGTCGGACGTGGCAAGCTTCCGGGGCGCAGAGTTTTTCGATTGATGTTGTTCGTGCCGTATGTGTTTAGCGAAATCATCACCGCCATCATCTGGCGCTATGTGCTTGACCCGAAATCTGGCTTAATCAATGTCGTAATCGGCACGCTCGTCCCCGGCTATCAACCGATTGCGTGGCTGGGTGAGCAAAATGTGGTTGTGCTTGCCATCTTTTTCGTGCTGACGTGGAAATACTTCGGCTTCTACATGATTTTGTATATGGCGGCGCTACAAAGCATCCCTAGCGACCTCGAAGACGCGGCGCGTATCGACGGCGCAAGTGAACGTCAGGTGCTATGGAACGTCACCTTGCCGATGGTGGGTCCGACTATCCGGTTGACGGGTTTCCTAGCCGTTTTAGGGTCGATTCAGCAATTCGTGATCGTGTGGGTGATGACGCAAGGCGGTCCCGTTGATTACAGCGAGACGTTGGGGACGTATGTGTATAAATACGGCATTCAGCGACTGCAATTGGGCTATGGGAGCGCCGTCGCGGTCACGTTGTTCGTGATTACGTTGGTATTCTCGTTGGCCTACCAATTTTTCGTGCTACGGCGCGACTATCAAGACACCCGTGGGGCATAAAGGGGACGATCATGGCAAATAGCACTGCACGCCGACCTGCTAAACCATTCCAAATTAGCGTGACGGTCAAAGTTATTGTTTTGATCGTGATATGTCTGATGATTATGGGACCAGTCGCCACGGCGATTCTCGGCAGCGTCCGCACCACCGGCGAATTTTTGGCGCGTCCATTCGACATCCCCCGTCAAGGGCTTCAGCTTCAACATTACACCGATGTCTTGACCGATGGCGATTTCTGGAACTCATTGCGGAACAGCTTGGTCATCACCATAGGCGTGACGGTTTTCAATGTCACATTAGCAAGTCTTTTGGCCTTCGCGTTCAGCCGCATGACGTTTTGGGGACGCGGATTGCTGTTCAATATCCTGTCACTGGGATTGTTGTTCCCGCTGGCGATTGCCGTGTTACCTATCTTTATCCAAGTGCGCCAACTCGGTCTGATTAACTCCATGTGGGGGATTATCTTGCCGCTGGTAGCCTTTGGTCTGCCGGGGAGTGTGGTCATCCTACGCGGGTTTTTCACCAGCATCCCGAATGAATTAGAGGATGCTTCGTATATCGACGGTTGCACGACATGGGGTTTCTTCTGGTATATCTTGCTGCCGTTGGCGCGCCCTGCATTGGCATCGGTGGCCGTACTGCAAGTCATCGCCGGGTGGAATGAGTATTTCCTACCGTTGATTGTCCTGACCGACCCCAAACTCTGGCCGCTGCCGCTGGGCATTATGCAATATCAGGGACAATTTGGCACGGACTGGGCGCGTGTGATGGCCTATGTTGTCATCCTAATGTTCCCCGCCGTCGTGTTTTACCTGTTCACCGAACGCTATATTGTTACCGGCTTGACCGGCGGTGAATTAAAAGGCTAGTCCTCTTCTTGGGCGCGAAGGACGCCTGTATAACCTAACCTCATGACCCCAAATGCACTCCACTTGAATCCCACGCTCACAGTTGAACAACGGGTCGATGCCCTATTGTTTGAGATGACCGTAGACGAAAAATTGGCACAAATCACCGGCATTTGGGTCACAGACCTGATTGACCGTGAGCGCCAAATCATCCCTCATAAGCTGACTCAACGCTTGGGACATGGCATTGGACACTTGACTCGCGTCGGTGCGTCCTCGCTATTGCCGCCTGTTGAAAGCGCCAAACTCGCTAATGCCCTCCAACGCTATCTGATAGAGCAAACACGCCTGAGCATCCCAGCGATTGTCCACGAAGAAAGTTGTGCGGGCTATATGGCACGCGGCGCGACCACCTTTCCACAAGCGATGGCGATGGCCGCAGCATGGGAGCCTGAATTGGTCGAGCAAATCACGCGGATTATCCGGCGTCAGATGCGCGCTGTCGGCGCGCACCACGCCCTCGCGCCAGTCCTCGATGTCGTGCGTGACCCGCGCTGGGGGCGGGTTGAGGAGACTTTTGGCGAAGACCCGTTTTTGATTTCAGCCATCGGCGCGGCCTATATCCGTGGGCTGCAAGGGGAGTCATGGGACGGGAGGGTGATTGCCACCGCCAAACATTTCGCCGCTTACGGTATTTCAGAAGGTGGGATGAATTGGGCTCCGGTACATGTGGCGGAGCGCGAATTGCGCGAGATGTTCCTGACACCGTTTTTGGCAGCTGTGACATCGGTTGGCATCGAGTCGGTCATGCCCGCCTATCACGAGCTAGACGGTGTGCCGTGTCACGCCGACAAGCGCCTACTGGTCGATATTTTGCGCGGCGAGATGGGATTTGAAGGGACGGTGGTCTCGGATTATTTCGCCATCAATATGCTGCGGGATTATCACCATATTGCGGCGGATAAAGGCGTAGCTGCGCGGCTGGCACTCGAAGCCGGGGTCGATGTCGAGCTACCCAATCAAGACTGCTATGGCGACCCGTTGAAGGCTGCATTAGAAGCCGGAGACATCGAAATCGGGTTGGTCGATGCGTGCGTCAAGCGCGTGCTGCGCCAAAAAGTCTTACTCGGCCTGTTCGAGTCGCCTTATGTGGATGAGGCGCGTGTGCTGGAAATTTATGACGACGCGGCGGCGGTTGCTTTGAGCCGTGAGGCGGCGGGCAAAGCGATTGTCCTATTGAAAAATGATGGCATCTTGCCCTTGTCCGGCGCGCACAAAACTATCGCGGTGATTGGGCCAGCCGCGCACAGCATCCGCAGTCTACAAGGCGATTATCACTATCCGAGTCACCTTGAGGGGATGTTTGACCCTGACCAAAGTTTGGAAGCGCCCAATCCGGCACAGCCCAACGTCAAAATTGATTGGACGCCGCATTTCCCGCCCTCAGTGACGGCTCTGGATGGGATTCGTGCATCACTGGGCGAGGTCGCCGAAATCGTGTATGCCAAAGGTTGTGACATCGACAGCGCCGATAGTGCTGGCTTTGCCGAGGCCGTCACGCTGGCGAAAGGTGCGGATGTCGCCATTTTAATTGTCGGCGATAAATCCGGCCTAGCCAAAGGTGCGACCAGCGGTGAGAGCATTGACCGGGCAGACATCCGTCTGCCGGGGCTACAGGCCGACCTGATCCGAGCGATTGCCGCGACCGGGACGCCGGTGGTGGTGGTCTTGATTCACGGGCGTCCATTCGCCCTGACTGAGATTGAGCCACACGCCCACGCCATTTTGACGTGTTGGCAGCCCGCCGAACAAGGCGGCGCGGCGCTGGCCGATGTGCTGACCGGCGTCATCAATCCCGGCGGCAAACTGCCGATGTCATTCCCCCGCGCCGTCGGGCAAATCCCAGTCTATTACAACCATAAGCCGTCCGGCGGGCGCACGCACTGGCAAGGCGATTATGTAGACCTCAGCACCAAACCACTTTACCCGTTTGGTCATGGCCTGAGCTATACGCGATTTGAGTACAGCGACTTGAGATTGAGCGCCTCAGACATCCGCGTGGATGGCAAGCTTGAGGTCAGCCTGACCCTGACGAATGTCGGTGAACGGGCAGGTGATGAAGTCGTGCAGTTATATGTCGGCGACCCCATCGCCAGCGTGACTCGCCCAGTTAAGGCGCTGAAAGGCTTTAAGCGCGTCCATATCACAGCGGGCGATTCCAAGCGCGTGACGTTCTCACTCAGCGCCCAGCATTTCGCCTTTTATGACCTCGATATGCGTTATCAGGTTGAGGGCGGTGAAATCACTGTGATGGTCGGGGCGTCGTCGGAAGACATCCGCTTAAATGGGGCATTTACCATCAGTGGCGCATCTACCCAAGTTGAGCAGGTCTATTTCACGCCGGTTGAGGTGCGTTAAGATGATCGCATTACGCATACGAGTTTTAATGCTTGTCTTGCTGCTAATGGGAATGGTCATCATGCCGGTTCAAGCACAGGACGACGAAAAGGGCGCATTTTTCACGGGAGAATACCCTAATTTGTTGCGCGAAATCGGCTTGACCGATGACGAGATTCAGGCGCGGATTGACGAGGTGTGGAACAACTTGTTTTATGGGGATGACGACACCGAGCGCGTCTATTATCCCGTGGGGGATGATATGGCCTATATCATTGACGTGAATAACCAAGACGTGCGCTCTGAAGGCATGTCGTATGGGATGATGATCGCCGTCCAACTTGATCACAAAGAGGAATTTGACCGCCTTTGGACGTGGGCAAAGACCTATATGTATCAGGCTGATGGGCAGTATCAAGGTTATTTCTCTTGGCACAACCGGATAGACGGGACGCCAATTGACCCTAACCCCGCCTCGGACGGCGAAATCTGGTTTGTGACCAATTTGTTTTTTGCGTCGCACCGCTGGGGAAATGGCGAAGGCATTTTTGACTATGAGGCAGAAGCTAACGCGATCCTAAATGCCATGCTGCACACCGAAAGCCCGACCTCTGGCGCGACCAATATGTTCGATGCCGAGTCTAAGATGGTGGTTTTTGTGCCGCAATTTGGGCGAATGAGCGAGTTCACTGATCCGTCCTATCACACCCCGTATTTTTATGAACTTTGGGCGCGTTGGGCGGTACAAGATAACCAGTTCTGGTCAGAAGCGGCCAGCGTGAGCCGAGAATTTTGGCACACCACGGTTCATCCCGAAACCGGATTGATGCCCAACTACGCCGAATTTACCGGTGAACCTGTGCCGTGGGGCGATTATGGTGAGTTCTTCTACGCCGACGCATGGCGGACAGGGATGCACATCGCTGTCGATTACGTCTGGTTTGAGGCGGATGAATGGCAAGTTGAGCAGAGCAATCGCCAATTGCGATTTTTCTATGACTTGGGCATTGACGACTATAACACCAAGTTCAAAATCGACGGGACGCCCGTTCAGCCGCAGCATCGTTCACTGGGTCTGATCGCGATGAACGCAGTGACTGCGTTGGCCGCCGATGACCCGATTCGGCTGGAATTTGTGCAAGCGTTTTGGGATTCACGCCTCAACACCGGGCAATACCGTTACTATGATAATCTGCTGTATATGATGGCGCTGCTGCACGTCAGCGGTAATTTTCGCGTGTATGAGTAAGTTATCGTCCGTACACTCAGAACGAGATTGACGCATGACACCTCTTGACCCGATAGCGACCTTCCCTCCCTCCGATGAGTTCATTGGGCAAGTCAGGCACGCGCTGAAAAATCTTTCTAACTCACGGATACTCAATCGTCATCCGCTGGCTGTAAGCCTTGGTTATGGCACAGCCAGCGAATCGTTAGGACAACACCTGCGTCGTGAACTCATCACGACGATTGAATCGCTCAACCCGAACAATAATGACCATCATCCTGCAAATGCTGCACGCATTTCGCGCATCTATATTTTGCTGAAAATGCACTATGTGAATGGGATAAAATTGCAAAACATCGCCAATAGACTAGGGATTTCCCCACGCCAAGCCTATCGAGACCTCAGCGCCGCCTGTAAAGAAGTGAGCGAGTTGATTTGGCTTAATCATGACCCGTTTGCGAAAAATAATACAGACAATCTCTTGAGTGAGTTGGCTGGGTTAAAATCTGAAAGTGAATCGACTCCAATGGATATTAATTTATGGCTTGGCGAAACGCTTAAAGCTTTTCAATGGATGGTAAAGCAGCGCAATGCCATCCCTGCCGACAGCGCTGGTTCACACAACGTCGACATTTCGTGCTTAAGACCGATTGTTGTGCAGCAGCTTTTTCTTTTGTTCCTCCAATGTGCTGTTCAAGCCACACATAGCGACCAAAAAATGGTCACAGCCTTAACCCATGACGGGGAAACTTTGCAACTTAGTTTGAGATATAGCCCTAAATACCCCGATACCGCCTCGGTTTAAGCCAAACACAACGCCTGTGTTTGGTTGGGGGAGATGTCGCCCATCTACCGAGAAGATCGAAAACTTGCGTATTATGTCACATTTTTTACCTCATAAATATTACTTCAAAATGAAGGCAAAATAGTCGCTACTTTGTTACTATCAATATCGTATAGTTTACTTAACGATCCTAGGTTCATGTAAAACTCAGGTTATACCTCTATGCCTACACCCATTCTGATTACTAAACTTTATATCCCCCCGCCTCGGCCTAAAGTGATCCTCCGCCCGCGCCTAATCGAGCGCCTAAACGACGGTCTCCACCGTAAACTAACCCTCATCTCTGCGCCCGCCGGCTTTGGTAAAACCACGTTGGTCAGCGAATGGGTCGTCGGCTGCGAGCGACAAATTGCTTGGCTGTCGTTGGATGAAGGCGATAACGATCCTACACGCTTTTTAACTTACCTCGTGACTGCTTTGCAGACGATTGCGGCTAATCTTGGACAAGGGGTGTTAGCGGCGATTCAATCGCCGCAACCGCCGCCTATCGAATCGATTCTGATAGCCTTGCTCAATGAAATCACTAGTATCGCGAACAATTTTATCCTCGTCCTTGATGACTACCACGTTATTGATTCCAAACCGATTGACGATGCCCTGAGTTTTTTGCTTGAACGCTTGCCACCGCAGGCGCATTTGGTCATCACCACCCGTGAAGACCCACGTCTGCCTGTGGCGCGGCTACGTGTCCGCCAGCAATTGACCGAAATGCGCGTGGCCGATTTGCGTTTTACTCCCTCAGAAGCCGCCGGATTTCTCAACCAAGTGATGGGGCTAAACCTTTCGACTGAGGACATCACTGCGCTGGAAACCCGCACTGAAGGCTGGATTGCCGGCCTGCAATTAGCCGCTATTTCATTACAGGGGCATCAAGACGCCACTGGTTTTATCAAATCTTTCACCGGCAATCATCATTTTGTGCTGGACTATTTGATTGAAGAAGTCCTGCATCGTCAATCCGAAAGCGTTCAGACCTTTTTGTTACGCACGTCAATCCTTGATCGTATGTGCGGTTCGCTGTGCGATGCCGTTTTGCTTGATGCCGCCGCTTCCGGCCAAGAAACCCTCGCTTATCTCGAACGCGCCAACCTATTCATCGTCCCCCTAGATAATGAAAGACGTTGGTATCGTTATCACCACCTCTTCGCGGATTTGCTGCGGCAGCGGCTATATCATAGCGCGACTGCGGGGGAGCTAAACGCCTTACATACTCGTGCCAGCCTGTGGTATGAGGACAATGGCGTTGATGCTGAGGCCTTTCATCATGCGGTTGCCTCTCATGATATTGACCATGCGGCGCGACTCGTTGAAGGGGATGGGATGCCGTTGCCGTTTCGCGGGGTGGTCATGCCTGTCTTGACTTGGCTGATGTCTTTATCACCCACGGCGTTGAATGCGCGACCTGCGTTATGGGTGATTTACGCCTCGACGTTATTGTTCGCGGGGCAATTGGCGGGTGTCGAGCAAAAAGCACAAGCGGCTGAGGCAGCATTGCAAGGCGTTGAGTTAGACGACAAGACTCGAGACCTTATCGGTCATATCGCCTCGATTCGAGCGACTTTAGCCGTCACCCGGCACGATGCTCAAGCTATTATGAGCCAATCCCTGCGTGCGTTGGAATACCTACACCCCAATAATTTACCTGTCCGAACTGCTACGACATGGACGCTGGCACATGCTCATCACATTCAGGGAGACTTGATCGCGGCCAGACATGCCTATACGGAAGCCCTAACCATCAGCCAGATGATCGGCCATCGTATTATCAGCCTGATGGCGACCATAGGCTTAGGCAATATTCAAGAAGCGGAAAATCAGCTTGATTTAGCCGTCGAGAGCTATCAGCACGCCTTACAACTGGCAGGCGATCCACCCCAATCGGTTGCCTGTGAAGCGCATCTGGGTTTGGCGCGTATTTTCTTGGGACGGAACGATTTGGATGCCGCGCAACGACATGGATCACTCGCGCTCCAATTGGCTCAACAACTGGTAACGACAGACCGTGCGGCGGTGTGTGAGGTGTTTCTCGCTCATTTGAAACAGGCTCGCGAAAAAGCAACCGATGGGTTCTTGCCGAGTATGAGTGAGTCACTGATTGAGGCATTGAGCCAACGGGAGTTGGAAGTGTTACAACTGATCGCTCAAGGACTCTCGAATCATGAAATTAGCGAGCGGCTTTTCCTCGCTTTGAGTACGGTTAAAGGTCATAACCAAAAAATCTTCGATAAATTACACGTCCAACGACGTACAGAAGCGATTGCCCGCGCCCGTGAGTTGAGTCTGCTATAAGTCTTAGTGTATATATAGTACCTCAAACACTACTTTAGTCGCTGTACGCGCACTATTCCATCCCGATATGCTAATGAATATACGTTGGGAAAAGGAGTAAGTACATGTCAGCGATGAAGCAATGGTTTCTCGTAATCGTCTTGTTGATGATTTTAGCGCCGCTGGGCGTTACCGCACAAGAAGGCGAGGCGGTTATCCCCACCGGTTTACGCCCTGATGCGCCGACCTATGCGGTGCGCGGCGCATACCCCGTCGGCACACGCGACTTAACGATTGACGGTGAGATGTCGTTGGGCATCACGGTTTGGTATCCGGCCTTGAACGCGGACAACGCCGAAGAAACCGTGATTTATCCTTATGAAATTAAGATGATTGGGTTGCCCGGTGTCGCCACCGTGACAGGTCAAGCCATCAGCGAGGCGGCCTATGACTTGTCAGCCGCACCCTATCCGTTGGTCGTGTTATCGACGGGCTTTTCGCTGGGTCGCACAAATTTTGCGTGGCTGGCCGAACATCTGGCGTCGCACGGGTTCGTCGTAATTGCGCCCGAACACGATGAAAAGTTGGTGAACTTTGATCCGGCCTCGAGCATGTTTTGGCGTGGCACATTTACCCGTCCGCAAGAAATCGCCTCGGTCTTCGCCTATGTTGATGAGCAAATTGGTGCGGGCGGCACATTAGACGGGCTGATTGATGCCCAAACGGTGGCGGTGATGGGTTTCTCGCATGGCGGCTACACCGCGCTTGCGACCGCGGGCGCAAAGTTAGACATCCCCGCTTATGAAGCACGTTGCGACGCCGCCCGTCAAGCCAGTGACCCTGACGGCTGGCTGTGTGATTCGTTCATCCCATTTCTAGCGGACATGACCGCCTTTGCCGGACTCGACGCCATCCCAACCGAATTGTGGTCGGTGTTTGATGACGCCCGTGTGGACGCGGTTGTCCCGATGGCCGGTGATGCTTATCTGTTTGACCAAGCGGGATTGGCCGAAATCACCGTGCCGGTCATGGCAATCGGTGGCTCACGCGATACTGGCACGCCGTACCTCTGGGGGACGGCGATGACTTATGAACACGTTTCCAGCACGACGAAGGCGATAGTCACGTTTGAGAACGCCGAACACATGATTTTCGCCAGCACATGCGAGGCGTTGCCGTGGTATCAAGACATCGGATTCTCTGTGGCGTGTTCTGACCCCGTATGGGATATGAATCGCGCTCATGACCTGACTAATCATTTCACGACAGCATTTTTGCTATCTGTGCTGAAACAAGATTCAGAGGCCGCAACGGCGCTTGCGCCGGATGCCGTCGAGTTCCTCGGTATTCTTTACGAGGCGCAGGGGTTCTAGTCATCAATAACCGAGCCAGATAATTTTGTCTGGCTTGGTCTATTCACCCCACAACACTACCCCAAACAATACTTTAGTAGCTATACGGCAGTACCGCCGTATAGCTATGCTGTTTATAGATGAGAAGAGTGGCACACAAGGCATGACTGATAACGAAAGGCTTCAATAGCTCTACAATCGTTTTCGGAGCCGTCAAAACAGATATAAACGAGATAAAAGGCAATGTCAAACACACTCAACTCAAAAATTGATCCCAGCCAACCCATGCTTTATCAAATCAGGATCAAGGGGCATCTGGGGGGGCAATGGACAGACTGGTTTGGGGACGTGACCATGACACTGGAAGACGACGGAGATACCCTGCTCACTTGCCCTGTGGTCGATCAGGCTGCGTTGCATGGCTTGCTCAGGAAAGTGCGTGATTTAGGAATGCCATTGCTCTCGGTCATTTGCATGACGCCCGGCCAGACAGATACGCCAGATGTCACGCCATAAGTTGAGGTCGTTCGAGTGAGGTCGTTTTTTTGAGATTAAGCTACGTTAAAAGCTCTGATTAAACCAACTCCATAAGGAGAAGCTCATGAAAGCAATCGTCTACACAAAATATGGTTCACCGGACGTTCTTGAATTAAAAGAAGTGGAAAAACCGACCCCTAAGGACAATGAAATACGCATAAAAATCTATGCGACGCCCGTAAGTTACGGGGACATTATGGCTCGGAACTTTGGAAACATCACCACTCGTGAGTTCAACATGCCTTCGCTGTTCTTGCCCATAGCTCGTATGGAGTTTGGTCTCAGAAAACCTAAAAAGCAAATATTGGGATCTGAGTTCGCGGGGGAAATTGAATCAATCGGCAAAGATGTCACACGATTTAAGAAAGGCGACTCCGTTTTCGGATATCGCGGCCCCAGCTTTGGTGCGAATGCCGAATATCTATGTATGCCTGAATCGGGGTTGGTGGCAATAAAACCGGCCAATATGACCTATGAGGAAGCCTCGGCTGTTCCTTACGGGGCATTAACCGCCTTGAGTCTGCTTAGAAAAGTAGACCTTCAGGTCGGGCAAAAAATTCTTATCAATGGCGCTTCTGGTGGGATAGGGTCAGCCGCGGTGCAGCTTGCCAAGCATTTTGGAGCAGAGGTCACTGGGGTATGTAGCACGCCGAGATTAGAATTCGTCAAAGCACTCGGAGCAGATAAGATCATTGATTACACCCAAGAGGATTTTACCCAAAGCGGTGAAACCTATGATGTCATTTTTGACATATTAGGCAAGAGTTCGTTTTCGCGCTGTAAGCGAGTGTTGAAGCAAAACGGGCGTTATCTTCTAGCCAGCTTTAAGATGAAGCAGGTTTTTCAGATGCTATGGACTTCGAGGGTAGGGAGCCAAAAAGTAATCTGTGCGTTATCAGCGGAAAAACCAGAAGATTTGGTCTTCATCAAAGAGCTTGTTGAGGCGGGGAAGATAAAATCAGTCATAGACAGACGCTTTCCTTTGGAACAGACTGCCGAGGCTCACCGGTATGTCGAAAAAGGACACAAAAAGGGAAATGTCATCATAACGGTTGCAACATAAACAATAAAACCTAACAAGACGCTCTCTAGGTTGCTTTGTGGTATTGGAGGGCGTCTGATTAAAACAACCTAACGGAGAAAACTCATGAAAGCAATTGTCTACACAAAATACGGCTCACCGGATGTTCTTGAATTGAAAGAGGTGGAAAAACCGACGCCGAAGGATGACGAAGTGTTGATAAAAGTATATGCGACATCGGTCAATGCGGCGGACTTGGATCACCTGAGAGGGACGTTCTTGATCCGACTCGGAGGGCCTCTGAAACCAACCTATAAAATACTCGGGTCTGACATCGCAGGGCGAGTTGAAGCGATTGGTGGAAACGTAACACAATTTCAGCCCGGTGATGAGGTCTTCGGAGACCTGTCTGAATGTGGTTTCGGCGCTTTTGCTGAGTATGTCTGTATCCCTGAAAAAGCCTTAGCGCTGAAGCCAATTAACATGACATTTGAGGAAACAGTGACCTTATGTTCAGCGTCAGTCATCGCGCTGCAAGGCCTCCGCGATAAGAGGCAAATTCAGCCGGGACACAAGGTCTTGATTAATGGCGCGGGGGGGAGTGTTGGGACGTTTGCGGTGCAGATTGCCAAATTATTTGGGGCTGAAGTGACCGCCGTAGACAGCCCAAAGAAATTGGACATGTTACGCTCGATTGGGGCGGATCATGTGATTGATTACACCCAAACGGATTTCACCAAGAACGGACAGCGTTATGACCTCATTCTTGATCTGGTGGCCTATCGTTCGATTTTTGAGTACAAGCGAGCATTGGCTCCCGACGGAATTTTTGTCATGGTCGGAGGCTCGACCTCTACAATTTTCCAATCTTTTTTTCTAGGGGCATGGATTTCGAGCAGGGGGAGTCAAAAGATGGGTATGCTGATGGCGAGACAAAGCCAAAAAGATTTGATATTTATGAAAGAGCTTCTTGAAGCCGGTAAAGTAACGCCTGTGATTGACAGATGTTACCCGTTAAGCGAGACCTCTGAAGCCTTTTGGTATCTTGAATCACGACATACCCAAGGAAAAATCGTTATCACCGTTGCAACATAATCCCCAACCCGAATCGGCTGTGTATGGCTCATCGCATCTTGCGCCCGCCTCATCAAAGTAATCTGGAGAAAACTCATGAAAGCAATTGTCTACACAAAATACGGCTCACCCGCAGATGTCCTTCAGCTTAAAGACGTAGAAAAACCGACGCCGAAGGACAATCAAGTGCTAATCAAAGTCCATGCCACATCCATCAATGCCGCCGAATCGCTGTTGATTAACGGTGATTCATTCTTGGTTCGCATGATGGCCGGGGGACTTCAAAAACCGAAAAACCTGATTCCCGGCGCTGATGTGGCGGGGCGGGTTGAATCCGTCGGTAAAAACATCACACAGTTTAAGCCCGGTGATGAGGTGTTTGGCGATTTAAGCGGGTGTGGTGGCAGCGCATTTGCTGAGTATGTGTGTGCGACTGAAAATGCGCTGACCTTGAAATCGGCTAACATGACCTTTGCGGCGGCGGCCGCCGTACCTCTAGCGGGCATCACTGCTTTACAGGGGCTGCGTGACCACGGGAAACTTCAGGCCGGGCAAAAAGTGTTGATTACGGGCGCATCGGGGGGCGTCGGGACATTTGCGGTGCAATTTGCCAAAGCCTTCGGTGCTGAAGTGACCGGCGTGTGCAGTACAAAAAAGGTGGATTTGGTGCGATCACTTGGGGCAGACGCTGTGATTGACTATAAGCATGAAGACCCCACCCAAAACGGGGTGCAGTATGACCTAATTTTCGATATCGCGGCATATCGCCCATTTCTCGATTATAGGCGGTCATTAACCCCCAATGGAAAATATCTCTTGGCTGGGGGAGCCTTGGGGCGAATTTTCCGAGTCATGCTGCAAGGGCCGTTGGTTTCGATGACCGGTAGCAAGAAATTCAGCAATTTCATGGCAAACCCAAACAGTCAGGATTTGGCGTTTATGAGAGGTCTGATTGAAGCTGGTAAAGTCGCGCCTGTTGTCGATAAATGCTATCCGTTAAGCGAGATTGCCGAGGCGTTCCGGTATTTTGATGCCGGACACGCTCAAGGCAAAATCGTCATCACTGTGGCGCAATAACAAAGCCCAAGAAAGTCCGTCACTACACGGGCGCGTGGGATGTAAGGTTGATTCGCAAACCCCGCGCCATGTATGTCCCACCCCTCACATACGGGTGCATTTCAAGTTGTGGGGTAACTACTCAGCCCTCATTTCTTCCCTCAAATAGAGGCTGAGTAGTTACGTCCAGATGCACCAAGTTAAGCCCGTTTTGA
>Ga0105046_10005327_pt1 | contig 20357 bp, 15 predicted proteins | sample MAT03_FD_78385 | JGI IMG/M metagenome (GOLD analysis project Ga0105046, IMG submission 78385) | Freshwater microbial communities from Lake Fryxell liftoff mats and glacier meltwater in Antarctica - MAT-03 (megahit assembly) | ecosystem: Environmental > Aquatic > Freshwater > Ice > Liftoff...
GGATGTCGTCCGCGTCCAGCGGGATCATCCGTGAGGCCACATGTCGTCGGTAATCCTGGGCTCGCGTCACGAGTCGAGGATCGACCAGCGATGCGGCCTGGCCCACGGCGTAGTCGCCGAGCTTGATCTCCATCTTGCTTCGATGTACCAGGCTCATGAGGATTTCTCCACGGCAGAGATCGAGGCGTCCGGGGCCTTCAATTCCATGTTGGACAGGTGAAGCAGCAGGCAGTATTCCTCGCCACGCGTTCGGCCTTCGAGGAAACCGCGGTACGGCACGGAGCCACGACGAAGGATCAACGGCTGGTTTGCCTTTGGCCCCGCACCCACAAGCAGCAGGCTCTGCTTCGATTCGAGTTCCTTGGCGATCCCGAAGAGGAAGTCGTACGTCAGGCCGTTGATGTGGAGAACCTGGAGTTTCGAGGCCATGACGAACTTGTTGAAGGCGTCCTTCTTCGCCAGAAGCTTCCCGCTCCAGGGCAGCGGTTGCTCCGCGGAGACGTTCACCTGCGGGGCCTTCTTCGGCCGGCGGAGCTTCTCGCTGCCGTCCGGGTTGCGGACGATCTCCATCTGCGTCACGCTGTGGACCGCTTGCTCCTCGCTGTTGACGTAGACTCGCGACGTGTCCCGCAGGTACACGCCGGTGGCTTCCATGTTCACTTCGGGATCGCCGTGGATCAGGAGATCCGCGACCTTCTCCGGGCCGCCGGCCAATCTGGCGAGGGATTCATAATCGAGGTCGATCGTCCCCTTGAGCACGCGAGTGCTGGCGACCTGTCGATCCTCCGCATCCAGCCAGCGAAGGCGGATCGGCACTCGCACGCTTTGGGCGAGCACCTGGGCATCTCGGCCCTGGCTGTTGAAGAGGCTGATCTCGGGCATGGGAACCTCAGGGCATCAGATGCGAGTGGCGAGTGCCACCTTGGGCCATTCACGAACGTTACACCATGCTGAAGTCCAGGCTTTCGTCGTCGTCAGGCATGCTGTCGGTCTCGTCGGTCACGGTGGCGGCGGTGGCCTTCAGGCCGATAAATTCAAAGGCGGTCGGCGAGCCGACACAGAGGAAAAGGTTGCCATCCGCTCCCATCAGCAAGAACCCGGCGGACGCCTCGACTCCGCCGCGATAGCTGAAAGGGAAGTGATAGATCGTGCCCTTTTTGAGCTCGGCCCGTAGCTCGTCCCCGCCTTCCTGCGGCGAGAGAAGGTACGTCGAGGTGATGTTGTGTGACAGATATTCGTCGATGGTGGCCTGCTGATCGAGTGCGACCGGGGAATCAAAAGTGGACCTCACGGGCACGATCAGTTTGCCCTGCAAGTCCACGGGCCGAAGCTCACTCTTCTTCCGCCAGCGGCCATCGTGCGAGAGATACGCGAGGCCGCTCCCACCCTTGCCGACGATGGAGTGGCCATCCCCCGCGAGTGTGGCGAGTTCGCACGGCTTGCCGGATTCATCCTGCACGATGGTCTCGACGTAACCGTAGAGCTTGGTGCGGTCAACCTTTTCGAGGTCGAGATTGACGGGAGCACCCTGGAATTCGACCACAAGTGGCTTGGCCATGGGAGAGCGTCCTCTCTGACACACAAGGGCCGGGCGGATTCCAAGCTTATCGCAACGAACACGAGGAGGCCAGCTCCGTAGTGAATTGTTCAAGGGGGCTACGAATTTCGTGGCGGAGACTCGCGGCGATGCCGGGCTGGTAAGTCGAGTTCGTACACCTACGATGACCTTCGACCATTCACCTACGAGGCCATGTGATGGGAAAGCAACACGCTCCGGGATTCTTGAAGATGGTGCAGGATGCGAAGAGCCGCGTTCACGAGTGTCAGATCGAAGACGTGAAGCGACGGCTTGACGCGGGCGATGCGTTCGTTCTGGTCGATGTTCGTGAGGAAAGTGAATACGCGGCCGGTCACCTGCCCGGTGCGGTACATCTGGGCAAGGGCGTTATGGAACGCGACATCGAGAAGAAGATCCCGGACCCCGCTACACCGGTGGTGCTCTACTGCGGTGGCGGCTTTCGCTCGGCGCTGGCGGCGGATGCGATCCAGAAGATGGGCTACACCAACGTCATCAGCATGGACGGCGGATGGTCTGCCTGGAACGCAAAGGGCTATGCCATCGAGGCGTGACCTGGAACATGGTGCAAAGCTCCACCACGGCCTCGTAAGGCGACTGGCTGGCACTTCTCCGGTTTCGTGACTGGTTGGTCCAGCGCTCCGCCGCAAGCGGCGAAGAGCGTCAGGCGGGAGTCAGTCCGCCACGGAATAGAACACCGCGGGCTTCGCGACGGCGTCGAGAGTGTTGATTCTCGCCAGGGCCTTGTCAAATCGGCCTCGCTCCGCGTAATGAGTCAGCAGCACCAACGGCACCTTTTGCGCGGCTCGGTCTTCGACGGCTTCGTGCTGAACCACGCTCGAGATGCTAATCTGCTCGTCCGCAAGGACGCGAGTCACATCCGCGAGCACACCGGGGCGATCGAGCACCATCAGACGCAGATAGAATCGGCTACGCACGTTCCCCGGCGGGGAGATCGTGAAGCCCTTCCCTTCACCGGACCACAACCGACTGGCGGCGAAGGTTCGCTGGGCCCGGCCCACGGCCAGGTCGATCAGATCCGCGAGCACGGAACTGGCCGTCGGCATCTGACCCGCTCCGGGGCCCTGATACAACGTCTCGCCGACGATATCCCCATGAACCAGCACCGCGTTGTAAGCGCCTCGCACCTGGGCCAGCAGATTCGTGTGGCGAAGAAGGACGGGAGCCACGTGCAATGCGACCTGCCGGGTTCGCGTTCCGTGTTCCGGGTTCCGAGTTTCGGGTTCCGCGGTCCAGGCTTCGGCGAGAAGCTTGATCGTGTAGCCGAGTTCGTTCGCGAAGCGGATGTCCATGGCATCGAGGCCGGCGATGCCAAAGCGTTCGATGTCGGCGAGGGCCGGGGTGACACCGAAGGCAATCTGCGCGAGGATGGCGAGTTTATGGGCTGCGTCGGAGCCATCGACGTCGAGCGTGGGGTCCGTTTCGGCGTAGCCGAGCCGCTGGGCTTCTGCCAGGGCCGCGGCGTAGGTCATGCCGCCTTCGGCCATGCTCGTGAGGATGAAGTTGCTGGTGCCATTGAGGATGCCCTGAATCGCCGTCACTTGATTGGCGGCAAGGCTCTCGGCAAGGGCTCGAATGATCGGCACCCCGCCCGCGACCGCGGCCTCGAAGCAGACGGCTCGTTCCGCCTTCCGGGCCGCCGCGAAGATCTCGGTGCCATGAGCGGCGAGGAGAGCCTTGTTCGCGGTGACGACATGCTTGCCCGCCGCGAGGGCTTCCATCACGATCGACTTCGCCGTGGTGGTGCCGCCGATGAGTTCGACGACGACGTTCACGGCAGGATCGTGAATCGCGGCCCTGGAATCCGTGAAGATCAGCGACTTCGGCACGGCCTCGCGAACCCTGGCGGTATCACGAACAACGACCCGGTGAAGCACGAGCGGCCGTCCGGCCCGGGCCGTGAGGCGTTCGGCTTGCGCGAGCAGGATCTTCGCGACGCCACCGCCGACCGTGCCACAGCCGACGAGGGCAATTCCAAGGGGTTCCGACATGCGGGACAAGTCCTCCAAGATACGAGGTTTCGCGAGGTAAACTTACGGGCCATCGGTAGTAGCGGCGAGAGTTGCCAGAGGAGGGTGACTCCGCGTCGCGCCTATAAGCTCGTACCGACTCACGCGGCGCGTTGCGCCCGGCGTCGGAATCGCAGGACACGCGGGCTCTCGTGGAGATCCGCCCGGCGATGCACGGCTCGCGTCTCGTCCAGCAGTTTGAGCAACGCGGGAAGCAACACAAGCGAGGCGAACATGCAGAAAGAGACGCCCAGCGTGAGCGCGAGCCCGAGACTGGCCATGCCGCGATGGCGGGCCAGCATGAGGGTGCCGAAGCCCAGGATCGTCGTGAGGGCGGCGACCATCACCCCGCGGCCCGTGGCGGAGCCGAGGCGGTAACGCCTTGAGCGGTCCCGAGAGCGGAAGTCGTGCAGCACATGCACTCCGTTGTCCACGCCCACTCCCACGATCAACGGCAACGCGATCAAGTTCGCCGGATTCAAGGGCACACCGAAGAGCCCCATGACCCCCAGCGTCAGCAACATCCCGATCGCCAGCGGCAGCAGGGCGAGCAGCAACGAGGAGAGGCGGCGGAAGTCGAGCGTGAGCACGAGCACGATCGCGAGGAGCGCGTAAAGCCCGGCCATCTCGAAGCCCACCTTCATGGCACGCAACCCCTCGAGCGTGCGGAAGGATTTCCCCGTGGCCCCGGGGTCGACCGTGAGGGCTGCCGTCGTGAAGTTGCGGAGAGCCTCGAAATTCCAGAGGCTTTCCTTCGCGAACGCTCGAACCAGGTACTGCCCGTTCGTGCCGACGTACCGTTCGCGAAGGTCCGTGGGCACGTCGGCCATCGTGATCGGCGTCGGCTGGCAGACATCGCGGAGGCTGTGCAGGTCCGCGGCGAGGTCGCGAAGCAGTCGGCGTTCAAACTCTCGCAGGCGAATCGCAGCGACGTCCGGCGGCGTGGCGTCAAGCACCCGGCGAAGGTCCGCCATTGCGGTCGTGAGTGCGGGGTCCGCCCAGCCGAGTTGCCCCACAATCGCCGCCTGCTTCCACACGTCCGCCGCTGCGGAGCCGATCGGCCGGGGCATGTTCGTCAGGTCCGGCACCCCTGCGAGTTTGGCGTGGATCGCCTTCACACGAGGCAGCTTCACCGCCTGATCCCCTGGCACCAGCGACGCCACCTCCACCACGCGGCCGACCTCGGGTAAGGCCTCGTACTTCGCCTTCAGAGCCACTGCGTCCTCACGTGTCGCCGCCAGGCTCATCGCGTCCCACGTGGCCCCGGCCGCCTTGTCGATCAGCTTGTGCTCCCAGACCACCGAATCGAGCCCGTGTGCCTGAAGGTTCAGCAGATTGTGGTCGTAAGCCAGGTTCGCCGTGAAGCCGCCAACGCCAAGGACGAGGATGGCACCCACGGCCAGCACCCAGCGAGGCCGTCGGGAGAGCCCGGGCAGAAAGGCCAGGGAAGGAGAGGGGGAAAAAGGGAGACAAGGAGTGGAAGGGCAACTTCGCTCTTCAGTCTCCGTTCCCACACTTCCGTTTACCTTAACTCGGCGAGACTGCCATCGCTCGACCAGGACCAAAGTCGCTGGCATCACCGTCAGGCAGGCGAGGGCGCACGCGATCACGCCGGAGCCGGCAATCCAGCCAAGCTCGGCCACGGCTTTGAAGTCCGCGAGCATCGTGGCGTAGAACGCAAGTGCCGTCGTCGCCGCCGCGGTCACGATGCTCGGGCCCGCATGTTCCGCGGTGCGTCGCATCGCCTCGCGGATCGTGAGGCCTGCCTTGCGTTCCTCGTCGTAACGAGCGACCCAAAGCACGCCGTAGTCGCCCATGCCGATCAGCATCACCGCGAACGTCGTGGAGAGAATGTTCAGGTGCCCGACTGTGATCGTCGCCCAGCCCAGGGCCCACACGGTTCCCACCAGGAGTGAGATCACCGTGAGCACGGGGTAACGAAAGCCGCGGTACACAACGAGGTAAAGCAGGGCGACACCCGCGAGGGCGAACCACGAGGCCCGCTCGGAATCGGTGTCCGAGAGGGCCATCTCGTCGGTTTCGAGCACGGGCAGGCCGGTGAGGCCCATCTTCAACGTGGGGTAGCCGGGGCGAACCTCGTCGAGGATCGCACGCATCGCCTCGTTCGCTTCCTTCGCGGGCGTGAACGAATCGCTGGCCTTCAGGGGCCGACAGGCCAGCAATCCAAGAGAGCCATCGGGCGTGAAGGCATACTGAGGCTGGGTGATCGGCGCCATCGCGGGGCCGGACATGGCACTGGCGATCCCCCAGGGATTGCGGTAGCCGTCGGGGTGCCGCAGCGTGTCCGCCGCCGAGCGTGCCACCGCGGGAAGCTGCGTGAGCAGGTCGCGATCGGTAGCGGGAAGGTTCTTCCCCGCGGCCTGGTCCTTCAGAATGCCGGTCGCCTTCGAGAGCAGCGTTTGCAGCGAGAGCATCTGCCAGGCGACCGGAGCGAAGCGGCCCAGTAGCGGGTCCATGCGGTCGAGGCGATCGCGAATCGCGTCCAGTTCCGCCGTTGGCAGGTAAAGCATCGCACGATCGTGCAGGTGGCGCAGATCCGCCTTGTGGAAGACGCGATCGAAGCGGTCTGGGCGTTGCTTCACCTTGGCAGCGATCGTGTCGAGCGCACTCTCCATCGCGGCGCGATCCCGGCCTTCGACCACCACAACCATGTCGTCGTCGTCGCCAAAGGCTTCGGTGTACTTCTGCCAGCGTTTCTGGCATTCCTTGTCCGCACTGAGGAGATCGTTTCGCTGGGTGTGGTACTCGAGTTTCTCGTACGCCACGGCGATCGAGGCCGCCACGAGCGCGCCACAAACGCCGATCACCAGCCAGGGCCGCCGACCGACGACATCGACGAATCCGCCAAGCCAGCGAGATAGACGGTCCGGTGGTGGCGAAGAGGCAGAGTGCGGTAGGGACATCGCGTGTCAGCGGCCTCGGGAACCTTGGCGGTCCGGGTAAGAGGCGTCGGGTATAGGCGAGGGCGGGGTTTGACACAAGCCCAGCCCGAAAAGGGGCGAAAAGGGAGAAGTGGTGGCAGAGGTCGATCGGCCGACCCCGTGGCAGGCACGACCATTTGAGCCCGCACCCCGTTCACCTGAGCCGCGGCTCAGGGCGGGCTTGACGGCAGGAGAGGCACTCACTCCCCGTCGACGCCCCAGATGCGGATACCGAAGCCGTTGAGGTCGATGTCCTCGCCTTTTTCCACTTCGCCGAGCCCGCCGCGATCGAGGCTCACGCGGACGAACGCCCAGAAGCTCGCCTTCTCGCCCTGCATGTCGTAACCGTTGGAATCGACGTCCGTCTCGATGAGCCAACGCCAGGCCCGACGTTCGGTGCCCGCGTCGGACGCTTCTTCCTGCCAGCCCTTGAGCACGCGGGCGAGGTTCGTCAACGCACCCTTCCAGGCCTTGGCTTCGCTCACATGCACCCGGTGCTCGTCGGGCGTCAGTTCCAGGGTGACGTTCGGGAGGCCGCGGATGCTGTCGAACAGCTTGTGTTCCAGGGACGAACAGCGCCATGGCGACCAGAGGTAAAACGTCACCCCTGGGGCCTCCATCCCCAGCCCGTACAATTCGACCCGCATCGATCGGCTCCTCAGCGTTGGCAGTCTCGTATTCGAAATGTCATCCTATCGGAATTCCAGCGAAGGGCCGCTCTTGGCCTCACCCGGGTGCATCCCGATTGATGCGGGAACCCCAAAGTCGTTCACTCGCTCCGCGAGTGCTTACCCTGGGAGACTCGAGGAGGCTTTCTGGAAAAAGCTCTGCCTCTCTCGCTCATGCAATCGCTCGCGGAGCAAGTGGCCTACTTTAAAGACCCAGAGAAACTGGCGACACTCACCTCGCCCTGTAGCGGTTTGCGTGCGTTCCGGATACGATGCGGTATCCAAAGTTTGAGGAGGAGCGACCGTGAAAGGGATCATTCGCGTCGGGCTTGCTTGTCTCGCGATAATCGCAGCCGTCGCGGGGGGCGTTTCCCTTGAGACGTTGCTCGCGGCCGATGAGAAAAAGGCCGAGGTGGCCCAGCCGACGATCGCGGAACTGATCGAGGATCTTGGCCATCCGGTTTACTCCGTTCGCGAACGAGCGTCCCGTGAACTCTGGAAGCGAGGCGAAACGGCCCGCGAAGCCGTGGCGAAGGCCGCCCAGAGCACCGATGCCGAGATCGCGAAGCGGGCGAAAGATCTTCTCGACAAGTTCGACTGGGGCGTCTTCCCGGACACTCCGCCCGAGGTGGCGAAGCAACTCCAGGAATTCCGCAGCGGCGATCTGGCCCGTCAAAAGACCGCTGTCCTGGACATTCTCAAACATGGCCGGCCCGGGCGGGTCGTGCTCCGCGCGGCTCTCGCGAAGATCGTCCCCGTCGAAGCGGCCGAGGAGATGGGGAAGGACGTCAGCAATTCGAACTGGCGGCAGTTGAACGAATTCCTTGCCGCCAACCTTCGCCGCGAGGCTCTGAAACAACTCACTGGGGATCGACTTGACGACGTCGAGGAGCTTCTTTCCCTGAACCTTTTTGGCGTGTCCACCACCGGGCTCGCGGACTATGCCGTGTACCAGTACCTTCGCGGCACGCTGCCCCAGGCGATCGAGAAGCTCGAGACGACTCGCAAAGCCGGCGGCCCCGCAGCGGCACCCGCACGGCTTGCCTTGGTATACCTTTACCGGGCCCAGCGGGACTGGGCGAAGGCCCGAACACTCGCGGTGGACCTGCCGCAGTCGCCGAACGAGCCTCGCCTGATCGAGATGCTCCTGGAGGAGGCCGGCGACTGGGCCGCGCTCGCGAAACGAGATACTGCTGCACGGGCGAATCTCCCCGACGGGTTGAAGGTCACGCTGCTTCGACTTTCGGGAAAGGATCTCGAAGCGGCCGCGGCCGTCGAGGATCTCGTCAAAAAGGCGGACGATTTCACCCATCGAGAGGACATTCAGCAGACGGCGTTCTCCCTGCTGCTGAATCAACGGGCCACCGAGGCCACGGCCCTGCTGCTGGACAAACGGATGAATCTCGGCCTGCTCGCGGAACTGCTCATCACCCAACTGCGATTCAAGGACGCTCTCGATCTCGTCGGGGGCAAGGTCGCGGAGGCGTCAAGCGATCCGCGTGAGATGGTCGAGTTCGACTTACGCCGCGCTCGACTGCTCTTCATCCTCGGGCGACGACCCGATGCGATTCAGCTGTTCGGGAAGGTCGCGGAATCGCTGCGGTTGAACCCCGAGGGCGGCCGGCTGCTGGGCGACACCAGTCTCGCGATTCGCTCGCTGCTTCGTGCGGAGGTTCGGCTCGGGCTGCGCGACACCGCAGCCGAGCACGCGGCGGTGTTTCTCGCTTCGGATGATGGGCGTTTCCGCGAGATGTTTCGCAATGGCGAGTCCCCCTTCGAGATTCTTTTCGACCAGGATGCCCGCCCCGCGGAATCTCTCTTCTGGACTCTGAGAACGGCCCGCAAACCTTCCGACGCGGCCGGGGATAGCCTCCGTCGCACGCGGTCGCTCTTCGTCGGCACCGCCTCCCCCGCGGCGGTGGACGAAGCCGTGAAGCTGCTTCGAGACGAGAACGCAGGGGGCTCGCCGGACACGGAGCACTCCACGGCAGCGAGTCGAAAGGTGGAACGGCTGCTCGCTCTGGCGACCGTGCTTCGGGCGGCGAAGCGGTACGTCGAGGCCGAGAACGCGTATCTCGACGCCGCCAAGGCCGCGGCCCCCAGCACCGACGAGGACGACGATGACGACAGGCCCCGCGGCACACGCTCCTGGGTTTACGGCACCTCGGATGACTTCCGACCCTGGCTCGAACTCGGCGACTTCTACACCGATCGCGGTCGACACGCCGAGGCTGCGCGACAGTTCGACCTGGGTGGGAAGCGATTCCCCGAGCAGCCGATTCTTCTCTTCCTCGCGGGGCAGGCTCACAAACGCTCGGGCCAGGCGGCGGATGGCCAGAAGAAGATCGAGATGTCGCACTGGGTAAGCCTCGGCAACGAGCGGGTCCGCGGTCGATTCCTGGAGGAACTCGTGCGCCGTGGTGCGGTGAAGGCCGCGAGCCGTGAGACGGATCTGCTGCTTCACGCCTGCTGGAGCCGGGATGGGTATTTCGGGAATGTCATGAACCAGGCGGCCCGCGCCGCGACCTTGAGTCAAGATTACGCGACGGCGGAGGCCTGCGTGCAACGATCGCTCATGGTGCTGCTGAAGATGCCCGGCGTGCATTTCGTGGAGGCGGCGTCTTACCTGACGGTGCCTCAAAACATGGCAGCCCTGCGGGCCCGGGCCCTGCTCGCGGAAGGGAAAATCGACGAGGCGATGAAGCAGGCGAAGGCCTACCTCGCGATCCAGCCGGGTGGATCGAGCCTGGTCATCGATCTGGTGCCGGAACTCGACGCAGCCGGACGGAAGAAGGAGGCGGACGAACTCTTTCGCATGGTCTGGGAAGCGTACGCGAAGGTGCTGGCGGATCACCCGGCCAGCGCGTCCGCTCGCAACTCCGCAGCCTGGCTTGCCGCCAACTGCCAACGCGAACTGGATAAGGCGCTCAAGTTCGCCGAGGAAGCGGTGAAGGCCGACCCGAACTCGCTAGGTTATCGCGAGTCGCTCGCGGAGGTCCACTTCCGCCGCGGCGATCGAGAGAAAGCGCTTGCCCTGATGTCGAAGCTCGCGGAGGAAGCGCCACGCTCCCGGCTGTTCCGCAGGCAGATTGAACGCTACCAGAACGGGAAGATCGACAGCGTGATCCCCGAGACGGAGACGGAATAGACCAGGCAAATCGGCACGCGGCCGCGAGGCGAGCCCTCGGGATCGTTGCTCGCGATGGACGATGGACGACCCCTTACCCACGAAAACCAAGCCATCCATGAGTGTCAAATTACGCCTCATCGTCATGAGCTTCCTGCAATTCTTTGTCTGGGGCGCGTGGCTGATCACCATCGCCAATTACTGGTTCGGCACCCAACAATGGGACGGCACGCAGTTCGGACTCGTCTTCGGAACGATGGGGTTTGCCTCGCTCTTCATGCCCACGGTTGCCGGCATCCTCGCCGATCGCTGGGTCAACGCCGAGAAACTCTACGGCGTGCTGCATCTGCTCTACGGTGCCGTGCTCTTTTACCTTCCGATGGTGACCGGCCCGACGGAGTTCATTTACGCGATGTTCGCGGCCATGTGCTTTTACATGCCGACGATCTCCCTGAGCAACTCGATTTCGTACTCGGCTCTCAAGCAAAACCACCGGGACGTGATCAAGGACTTTCCCCCGATTCGAGTCTGGGGAACCATCGGCTTCATCGCCGCGATGTGGATCACGAACCTGACCGGCAGCAAGGCCAGCGCTTACCAGTTCTACATCGCCGGGATCTCCGCGATGATTCTCGGGCTGTACGCGTTCACGCTCCCGAAATGCCCGCCGCGGCACACGATTCCCGAGAACGCCTCGCTGGCTGACACCTTCGGATTGAGCGCCTTCCGCTTGTTCGCCAACTCCAAAATGGCCCTGTTCTTTGTCTTCTCGATGTTCCTTGGCGCGGCCCTGCAGCTGACCAATGCTTATGGCGATGTCTTCTTGAGCGAGTTCAAGGACTTCCCGAAGTACGCCAGTTCGTTCGTCGTGGAACGATCGACGATCATCATGTCGATCTCGCAGATTTCCGAGACGCTGTTCATTCTGGCCATCCCCTTTTTCCTGAAGCGGTTCGGGATCAAAAAGGTCATGCTCATCAGCATGTTCGCCTGGGTCTTGCGTTTCGGGCTGTTCGCATTCGGCGACCCCGCGGGCGGCCTGTGGATGATCATCCTGTCGTGCATCGTCTATGGCATGGCCTTCGACTTCTTCAACATCTCCGGATCGCTTTTCGTCGAGAGCCACACCGATTCCCGAACGCGTTCCTCGGCTCAGGGCCTGTTCATGATGATGACCAACGGCATAGGCGCCGTACTGGGCAGTGTGACCTCGGGTTGGGTCATTCAGAACGAGTTCACGGTGGCTTACTCGACCACGGGGGAGTTGGCGAAACACCTGCAAACTGAAGCGTCCAATCCCCTGATGCTGGAGTTTGTGAAGCGTCAGGGGGTTTCGATCGACGTGAACGGCGTGTTCAGCAAGGCGGTTGAAATGAAGGACTGGCCTCACATCTGGCTTGCGTTCGCCGCGTATTCCCTGGTGATCGCCGTGGCCTTCGCGATCATGTTCCGCCACAAGCACGAGCCGGGAGAAGTCGCTTCGATCGTGCACTGATTCCTGGACAAGCTTTTGGGACACTCTTCCGGGCCAAGTGCGCAACAAAAAACCCAGGGCAACTTGCGTTGCCCTGGGTACCAAGCTCACTTACGGGTCCCGTCCATCCCTTCGGTAGCCTGGCAGCCTTAACCGCTCCCCCCTCGGAGCGGAGAAGACACACATTTCCCGCCCCGGTAGACCGAGGCAAGGTTCATCGAGAATCGACACAAAAACTGCCGACCCCCATTCGCTATGTCGCAGGTTTCCCAGGACCGCGAACGCTTATTCCTAGATCACGCCTCGTCGCGGTGCAAACGATTTTCCCTGAATCCTCGAATTACCTGAAACTCGACTCACGTCGAAGTTTTCAGGCTCTCGTTCAGGGCTGGCCGCTGTAGCGAAGCGTGGCCGTCTTTTCCCAGTCGCTCGGGATGGGGCGGTTCTGCTCCTCGCCGGAGTAGTGCCACGTCGCGAGTTTCTCTTCTCCATTGCGCCAGACGAAAACCGCCGGGCGCCCGTTGATCTTCGTGGGGAACTCGACCACGCCGATTTCCGGATCCACCAGGCCGACGCCCAGCTCGGACAGTTCATTCACCGCGTGGCTCATGAACTTCTGAGCGCTCGAAATCTCGTCGTTCACCTGATAGCGGCGTTCGCGTTCCTGCCAGGCCAGGTCATGGCGATGGCGGTCGAGTCGGTCGAGTTCCGGCGTCAGCTTCAGGAGCGACGCTTGCACGCCGATGATATCCAGAACGATATGCCGAACTAGCGGCAGCATCTTCCGCGCGGTTCCAAGATCGAGTGAGATCTCTTTCTTGTTGCGGCGCGGCTTTCCCGCAGGCTCGCTGGCACGGTTTGACGACTTGCTCATTGTGGTCCCCTGATGTCCGGGAAAGTTGATCTCTTTCCCAGTTGACCCATTCTAGTAGCGCCCGGGCCTCTAAGTCGGCATACGGGCACAGAATTTTTCCAGGATCCGAGATTCCTTTCCTTCCCCTACTCTTTAGAGCGTTCCCGACCGGCATTCGTTGCATCGATTCCAAAGAAAGTGGAGCACACGTATATCCGGCCGCTCTGAAAAATAAAGAGATCCCCGGCGGAGAGTTGCGTGCCCTGCCATCGTCTTCGTTGCATTCTCTACGGGTTCCCATCACTCGCGGTTCGCCACGCACCTCTCATAGAGTCATACGCTCGTCCGGGCCGTAGCTTTCACTCCTCCCTCTCCGATTTGTTCATGCAGGAACAGCGACCGAATCGGACACCGAAATCCCCAGGCTCGTCGCGGCTCTGAGGTATCTTACCCCGCACGAGATTGAGACAGGGCATTCCGCGTGAGTGTCCGTTGAGGCGGGACTTTACTCATACCACTTGGCGATCTTGGCGGCCTCGGCGTCCTTCTTCTGCTCGCGGAGCGACTCGAGCAGAATCTGGCGAGCTTCCTCGTGCTTCACGTCGATGAACAGCACGTCCCGGCTCCAGTGCTCCGCTTCCGCGAACCGCTTCATCTCGTGGTGAATCTTCGCCAGCTTCAGCCGTACCGGCAGGATATCCGGATCCTGGCCTGCCAGGTCCGCGAGCACGGAGAGTAACTCCGGCATCTGCTTCGTTTCACCATAGATCTGCGAGAGTTGCTCCAGCCAGTTGCCTTCGAGCGGCGCCAGCTTTCGGCCGAGTTCCAGGACCTTCGCAGCTGGCTCCCACTCCTTGGCGGCCACGTACACCTTGCCCAGCGCCAGCAGTAGTCGATGATCCTCGGGGGACGCGGCAAGGGCTTCCTCGAGCAGTTTCCGAGCCCCGGCTTCGTCCTTGTCGCGGACGAGCAGGCGGGCTTTCACCGTTGCTGCCAGCGGATGCGTTGCTTCTTTCTCCAGCACCTCGTCGGCCAGCGTCCTCGCCTCGCGGTTCTTTCCCGATTGCAGAAGCTTTTCCGCCAGGCGTGCGTTGATCGTCAGATCGTCCGGGTTCTTCTTGCGAGCCGCTTCGAGTTGAGCAAGCGTCATCGCCTTCTCGGATCGCGGCGGCTTCGTACCGCTGGCGGCCTTCACCACTTCCTCCACATACTTGCGATAGCCCGCCTCGAACTCGGCCTTATCCACCTTCAGCACCCTCTTCAGGAGGTCGCCCGTATCGGCGCCAGTCTTGAAGGCTTCGAGCAGCTTGCCCACGCTCTCCTCGCCGAGCGTCTTGGTCATGTAGTTCACGTAAAGCTGGCTCTGGTAATACGCCAGCGACCACTCCTCGTGGTTCTTCGGCCTCACGAAGCTGAGCATGATGTTGTCCAGGTTCAGCAGCGTGTTCGAGGCGAGCCGTTCACGAAGCGTGTTCGTCCACTGCGGCGATGTGGCCCCGCCCTCGTTGCGAACCGCCAGCCCTTCCGTGAGCCAGTGCGGCACCTGGAAGTCCGACTGCGCCAGGTTGAAGACGTGGACCAGTTCGTGCCGGATCACACGGCCCCAGTTGAACAGGCGGTTGAGTTCCTTCGAGTGTGGCGACGCCATCGTCACCACCTTCCCCGTGCAGGCCCCGATCGTGTGCAGGTCCGGCAGGGCGACCGTACGGCCGCTGAACATCTCGTGGTTGCTGAAGAGCTCGAACAGCGTCTTCCCCGTCGGCTCGAACTGGAACTGCCGCTTGAGCTCGGCGTGGTTCTGTTCGAGGTAGTCCGCGATGAACTCGGCGAGCACGCGATCGGCCCCCGCATCGTAGCGGACCGTGTAATGGGGTGTCTCGATCGTGGCATACTTATCGAGGTGGTTGAGCACCTTGCGCGAGTTGAAGACGCGAACGTTGAACGGATCCGCCTTGTAGGCTGCATCCAGGTGCCCGCGTGCGTCCGCCTCACGGCCGAGTCGCAGGTAAAGCATCGCCAGGGCCGCACGCGACGCGGGGAGCATCGGGCGAAGCTCGGCCGCTTTCTTGAGATATTCCTCGGATTGCAGCCACAGCTTGCGATCGTCCAGCGTTTCGCCCAGGGCATGGTAGAACGCCGCGGGCTTGGAATCGAAGCTCTCGACGAGCTTTACCACATCCGCGACGGCCTCCGGTTTCTTCGCCAGGAGGAAGCAGGCCGCCAGTTTGCCCAGCACGACTTCGTCCCGCGGGTTCACCGCCCGGGCGGCCACGAGTCGGCGGGTCGCGTCCGAAATGTCCCCCGCGATCAGGTCAAGCTCCGCGCGCAACCGCAGGGCCTCGGGGTGCCGCGGATTGACCGCAAGAGCCCGTTCCGCGAGGATCTCCGCTTCCTTCAGGTCGTAAGTCTGAAGGCACAGCAACCCCTTGCCGACGAGGGCTTCCACTGCCTTGGGATTCACCTTCAGGGCGTTGTCGAAGGCGTCCTCCGCCTCGGCCTTGTTGTACTTCTCCAGCAGCATCCGCCCGGCGAGGTCCTCAGCGATCCAGAAATCGCGGTCACGCTTCAGGATGTCGCCGTAAACCTCTTCGAGGATAAAGCTGAACTGCTTGGAGAGATTGTTCCAGCGGGCGTGCTCCGTGCCGGCCTGGCCGACGATCGCGAGCAGGTCCGGATCGGTGATGTCCTTGTCATCGTTGCTGGCCTGGGTGTAAGCACGCACAAACCAGCGCATCTCCTCGCTGGCTTTCTCCGTGTCGCCCGTATCGCGAAGCAGGCGGGCCCGTACCCAGCGAGCCAGGAAGTGGCGATCGTCCTTGGCGAGCACCGCCTCGGCATCCTTCTTGGCTTCGTCCCACTGGCCGCGGAAGAAGTGGAGATCGGCACGATGTGCCAGAAGATCCCGCTGATCGGGCAGGGCCTTGAGTGCATCGTCGAGCGTGGCGGCGGCCTTGTCGTACTCGCCCTCGGCACGGTCGACTGACGCCAGCCCGATGGCCGCCTGGGCTCGCGTGGCGAGGTCCTTCGCGAGGTCCTCGTACGCGGCCCGTGCCTCAACGTAGTTGCCGCGGAGGAGCCTCTGGCGGGCCGACTTGAGCGGGTCCGACTTCGCGCCCTCCGCCCTGCCCTTCGGAGCCTCCCTGGCATGGCTCGGGAGGAACGCAAGAGTGGCGAGAAAGCAGAAGAGAACGAATCGCATCGGTAATTCCTACGCAAGGGGCACAGTCCTGTTACGGTACCGGGACCGAGGCAGGATCGCAATGCGGCAGGAGATTCCGAAGTGAAAGGGGTGCAACCAGATTCTCTGGGTCTTCAACGTAGTCCACTCGCTCCACGAGTGATTGCTGAATCAAGTGGACACGGTGGATCTCCTGTAAATCAAGCTGCTTCTCAATGAGAAGCAGTCACTCTTGGAGCGAGTGACCTACTTTGAAGGCCCAGAAAACTTGTCTTCACCCAGTGAAAGCGACCTGACGAAGCGGGCTACGCACTCGCTGATTCGGGCTGAAAGACCAGCGGCATGTGGCTCACCTGCTTGGAATCAAAGGCGTGAAGCTCGATCACGCCGTCCCGCACGGTGAGGTACTGGCAGGGCTTTTCCGTCCAGCAACCACTGTTGAAATAGTGAACGGGGCCTTCCGTCATCGCCTCGGCATGGTGCGTGTGGCCGCAGCAGACCGCCGAGCAACCCTTACGGGCTGCATAGGCGCGGGAATCTCGTGCGATCTTCTCCGCACAGCGAAGGAAGATCTTGCTCTTCTTCTTCGCCAGCTTCGCGAACCGGTGCGATTTGTCCAGCTTCTGGAGGAGGTTGTACGTGCGGTCCGCGAACCAGGTGATCACGGGATGGCGGCTGATGAACTCGTCGAAGCGATGGCCGTGGTGGAACAGGATGCGACGGCCGCCGCTCTCAAGAATGAGTTCGTCGCGGCAGGTGACCCCCAGCAAGTGAGAGATGATCTCGGCCGGGCCGTCGTGGTTGCCGTTGATCCAGTGGACTTCAAGTCGACTGGTCAGCTTGCGGAGGAGCGAGAGAATCTTCCAGTGCGGCTTCTTCAGGCGTCGGAAGTCGATTGAGTCGAAGACATCGCCATTGAGGATCAGCCGACGGGTCTCGAGGCCCCCGGTGCGGATCAAGTTAAGGAATCGCACGAGCGACCGGGCCTGGCAATTCTCGCTGCCAAGGTGGATATCCGAAAGTACGATCGCATCCAACACAGTACCTCCCAGGATGCGGCAAGTGATGAAGATGTCAGGAATCATAAAGTTCGATCGAAAAGCAATTGTGAGGGCTAGAAGAGAATTCTGTGAAATGAGCTGCAAAGAAATCCGTGTATTCTATCGTTCTGACATATGATAGCTAAATATAGCTCTACAACTGTTAATTGTAGCAACAAGTATCTGAGAATACAGGATTTATAGCGTTCGATGATGTGGCCTTCAGGCCAGATGTGTCGGGATTTCGGACGTTCAGGTTCGGCCTGTCAGGAAAATCGGCGGAGGAAAGAGTTGCGAAACGAAGCCAGGTGGGTAATATTTGTGTGTCCCGTCGGGTGGGAGCTTCAGTGACTGGGCGACGCTGAAGAAACCTCCGGCGGGACATTTTCATTTCTCCCGACCAATCCGCGGAATACCGAAATCACTGGGAATTCCTCACCGACAGGGTGACACACTTTCGTTCATTCTCCCGCGTCTCGTCGGTTCGTTGGTCATTCTGCTATGATGGACACCACCCAATTGCACGCATTCCCCACGGGAGCTTTCCATGCCTGCGCCGATGACGATGACCGAACAGATCCTGGCCAAGGCGGCCGATCGGGACCACGTGAACCCTGGTGAGAACGTCTGGGTCAACATCGACGTTCTCATGACCCACGACGTCTGCGGGCCGGGCACCATCGGCATCTTCAAGAAGGAGTTCGGCAAGGACGCCAAGGTCTGGGACAAGGAAAAGCTGGTCATCATCCCGGACCATTACATCTTCACCAAGGATTCGATGGCAAACCGCAACGTGGACGTGCTGCGTGCGTTCGCGAAGGAACAAGATCTGCCTTACTACTACGACGTGGGCACCGATCGCTACAAGGGCGTGTGCCACATCGCCCTGCCGGAAGAAGGGCACACCCGCCCCGGCGAAGTGCTGCTCGGCACCGATAGCCACACCTGCACCGCGGGAGCCTTCGGCGAGTTCGCCACGGGCATCGGCAACACGGACGCGGGCTTCGTGCTTGGCACCGGCAAGCTCTGGCTGAAGACGCCGCCCACCATGCGGTTTGTGTTCCATGGCAAGATGCCCCCGTACCTGATGGCGAAGGACCTCATCCTCGCCGTCATTGGCGACATCGGCGTCGATGGCGCAACGTACAAGGCCATGGAGTTCGATGGCGACGGCATCTACGCTTTGAATATCGAGGAACGAATGACCATGTGCAACATGGCGATCGAGGCCGGCGGCAAGAACGGCATCATCGCGCCGGATCAGGTGACGCTGGATTACGTCAACACTCGCGGCAAGAAGACGGGCAGCAAGCCATACACGGTCTTTAAGCCGCAGGCTGGGGCGAAGTACATCTACGAGAAGGTTTACGACCTGAGCAAGATGGAGCCGGTGCTCGCAAAGCCGCACAGCCCGGACAACAAGGCGAACGTCTCCGAGGTGAAGGGCACGAAGCTCGACCGTGCGTACATCGGCAGCTGCACGGGCGGCAAGATCACCGACTTCAAGGCCGCGGCCGGGATCCTCAACGGCAAGTCGGTGAAGATCGACACGTTCGTGGTGCCCGCGACGACGGAAGTGGCGGCCGGGCTCGACAGCGAGACGATCGACGGCAAGAGCCTGCGGGATATCTTCCTGGCCGCGGGTGCGAAGATCGGCGACGCCAGCTGCGCCGCCTGCCTGGGCGGCCCCTCGGACACGTTCGGCCGGCTCAACACGCCGATCTCGTGCATCAGCACCACCAACCGCAACTTCCCCGGCCGCATGGGCCACAAGGAAGCCAAGGTCTTCCTCGCCAGCCCGCTCACCGTGGCCGCCAGTGCGATCACGGGCATGATCGCGGACCCACGGAACTTCATGGTGTAAGTGAGACGAGACTTCCTCCTTGACGAAGAGCGAGGAAGATCGCTCGAATGACATGGCAAGCCTGAAACATTTGGAGGGTTTACGATGTCCATCACCATCACAGATTCGAATCTGCTCGCCGAGTTCGAACGCTGCGAGGATGTCGTCGAAATCAAGGCGCCTGATGGCCGCGTCCTCGGCACCTTCGCGGTTGTGGGGCTCGGTCGACTGCCGCCAGGCGTCAAATCCCCGTTCTCGGATGAAGAGGTGGCAGAGCTGCGGAAGCAACGGACAGGTCGGCCATTGAAAGACATCCTCAAGGATCTTGAGGAGAAATACGGTCGATGAGGTACCAAGTCACCTGGGGTTCGCGAGCGGAAAATCACCTTGCCGCGATCTGGATCTCGGCGACAGATCGCAAAGCCGTCAATGATGCCACCGCATGGCTCGAATCGCGACTAGCAATGATCCCTCGTGAGCTTGGGGAATCCCGAGAATCGCCAGCACATCGAGTCCTTTACCATCCCCCGCTCGGTATCGAGTTCGAAATTATCGAAGACGACAAACGTGTCATCGTCCAAGGCGTTTGGTCAACACCCTAGGATTGACTTCATGCATCCACGTGTCCCAGTCACCGTCCTCACAGGCTTCCTCGGCGCGGGGAAGACCACGCTGCTCAACCACATTCTCACGGCCAACCATGGCAAGCGGATCGCCGTCATCGAGAACGAGTTCGGTGAGGTCGGCGTCGATCAGGAGCTTGTCATCCTGGCGGATGAAGAGATCTTCGAGATGAACAACGGCTGCATCTGCTGCACCGTTCGCGGGGATCTGATCCGCATCCTCGGCAACCTCATGAAGCGCCGCGACCGCTTCGACTACATCCTCATCGAAACCACCGGCATGGCCGACCCCGGGCCTGTCGCCCAGACCTTCTACATGGACGACGAAACCCAGCGGGCCACCCGGCTCGATGGCATTGTCACCGTCGTCGATTGCAAGCACGTCCTCCAACACTGGGACACCCACGAGGTGCAGACGCAGATCGCCTTCGCGGATGTGGTCCTGCTCAACAAGACCGACCTCGCGGCCCCCGCAGAGGTGGATGCCCTCGAAGCCCGCATTCGCCGGATGAACCCGACGACGAAGCTCTACCGCACCGAACGGTCGCTGATCGACCTGGACAAGGTCCTCAACGTCCACGGCTTCAGCCTTGATCGGGCCATCGAGGTCGATCCGAAATTCCTCGGCGAGGAGCAGCCTCAACCGCTGGGGCTGGGCTTGCCGCTGAGCGTGACGACGGAAGAGACGCATCACCACCATCACGAGCACACCCACGTGAACTCGGTGGCGATCACCATGCCGGGCGACCTGCACGCGAAGAAGCTTAACGCCTGGATGAACGAATTGCTTCAGGTCAAGGGGCCGGACATCTATCGCATGAAGGGCGTGCTGAGCATCAAGGGGGACATGAAGCGTTTCGTCTTCCAGGGCGTGCACATGCTCTTCGACGGCCAGCCCGGCAAACCCTGGGGCAGCGACCCGCGGACGAACAAGTTGATCTTCATCGGCAAGGATCTGAACAAGGCCGAACTGGAAGAGGGTTTCAAGCGGTGTCTGGCGTGA
>Ga0105046_10005329_pt1 | contig 20356 bp, 20 predicted proteins | sample MAT03_FD_78385 | JGI IMG/M metagenome (GOLD analysis project Ga0105046, IMG submission 78385) | Freshwater microbial communities from Lake Fryxell liftoff mats and glacier meltwater in Antarctica - MAT-03 (megahit assembly) | ecosystem: Environmental > Aquatic > Freshwater > Ice > Liftoff...
AAGCTTGATGGACTTGGTATTGTGTATTGATTCATATATTTCTTAACAAAACGAAAAAATATGAAAAACAAAAAACTTCTCGCTGTAGTAGGCTTAGTTGCTGTGACAGCTAACATGGGATTTTCTTCACTTGCATTCGCGCAGGTACCTAATCCTACAACTGGTACACAAGAAATTGCTTGTCCTACCCTAGTATCTGAAGCTTATTCATTTAAAGCTTCTAATGGAGTAACTGTAGATGAACCTGCAGATTTTAGTTTTGCCCCTAGACAAGCGTACAATACATACGAAATCGACACTCCAGGTAGCGCTGGTGCAGCAGCGAGAGAAAATACCGCGCCAGCCGTTGCTGATGCTTTCAACATTCACTCAAACGTGTCTTCTTCTTGTACTACTTCCCCAAGCGTAAGTCTTGCAGTAGCAGCTGGCGCTGCTTTCAAAACAGATGCTGATGTTTATTTGTCAAATACAGGAGCTATTGGTGGTAACAACGCTCTCTTAGCTTTCGCAGCTGCTCCAGTAGCAACTTGTGCAACCAATGGCGTTTGTGAAGTACTCTCTGGAGGAACCTACATTCCAACAACTTATACTGGTTCAACGGCTCATGGCTACGTGAGTGGTGGTGGTAGTCAAGCAGGCACACCTGGAAATTACTTGATTAACTCCGATGCTAATGTTCCAACAAAAAATCTCTTCACTACCGATCAACCATTTACAGGTGATGTGACAGTGGATGGCATTCGTTATTACATTTCTGTTCCAGCTGACGTTGCAGCAGGTGAATTTAAAACAACTTTGACTTACACTTTGTCATAAATTCAAAGCGAAGGAAAAGTATAGACAAAAAAGGTTCTCTGTTAACTCAGAGAGCCTTTTTTTTTTGGTTAAAATATGGTAGAATATATAGATATGATTCAACATAAAACCCAAAAAAAACTCATCCTTACTTTGCTCATTTTTTCTTTTGTAAATGTGATGGCAGCCTATGCCTCCAATACATCAGGAAATATTGAGATCACACCTTGTATAACCACCTGCATTACTATGACTGTGCCCAACACCCTACAACTCTACCAACCCATCTTTCTTAACCAGAATGGTGATAAAATCATAATTGCGACCAACTATCTTGCGGGAGAAAAAGTGCGCATTAGTGACTTAAGAAATAATGGCGGATTTGAACTTCAAGTCAGCAGCAGCCCACTCCTTTTAGGAAACTCCATAGCCCTACCCTATGACCAAAACATTGGAATCCTTACTTTCAACAGCAACCCAACAACCGCAGTGGATGGCACAAGAACTGATACCTCAATAACCGCTCTGAATGACAAAAATTACACCTACAACTCACTCACCAGCACCACGGCAAATGAAAATGATTTTGTGTATTTCTCCGGAACCAACCCGTCGGAAAGTGATGCTCTTGCAAACTTTATTTATGCGCCAGATACAGGAACACGATACGGAGAATACAGCTTTGGCTTCGGCGTCATAATCAAAATTCCAAGCCATCCTGAAACTATCCCCTCACTTTTTGCAGGAGTATCAGAAAATAATTATAATTTAAATTTAAACTTTACTTTAATTCCCAACTAAAATGAAAAAATCCCTGAAACAAAAAGCAATACTGATGATGCTAATAACAGGAATCTCTCTGTTCAATGCTTCTCCAGCTTTTGCCGGATTCAAATTCACAAGTACGGCCAACCAAAGCTCAGAGCTCAAATATATTATTAATCCAGAAGAAGTCAAAACTGACATCCTTGAATTTGAAAACACTGAGGAAACTGGGGAAATCACTATTGAACTTGGCGCCGTAGATGGAACCAGTGGAGACAATGGGGTTATCGCCTTTAAAGTTTTGAGCCAAAAACAAGCCCACATTGGAAAATGGATTCAGTTGGAACCAAGTAAAATAGTTCTAAAACCACGTGAGAAAGTCCAAGTGAAGATTTCGATTGAACCAGGAAAATACGCCACTCCAGGAACATATGTTGGAGGCTTATCAATGATGAATTACAAAAAAAATGTATCACCTACCAGCAATACTTCGGTAAAAGTAAGTAGCCGGCTTGTCAGCAAAATTTTCCTTACTGTTCCAGGAGAAATAAGCAATAAATATGCTTTAAAAAAATTCTCATATCTCAACGGTGAAAAAAACTTTGATATTGGTTTTACCAATCAAGGAAATACCCTCTTACGGCTCAAAGGAAACATTAACGTTGTCAACCGCATAACTGGAAAAAAAACCACTATTGAATTTCCAGAAACTTTGATCCAAAAAGATGAAAGCATTGAAAAGAAAATCATATCCCCTATTAAAGACATCATCGGCTTTTATGAGGCTAAGCTGAATCTTTCCGTTGATTACTATGACGGTATCAACGACAAATATTACCCACTTGGCTTTGTGAAAAATGACATAAACTTTAACATTATTCCTTGGTTACTTATTATTATTATCCTTCTTATTACAGCAGTTTGCATTGCTCTTTATATATCAAAAAAACGCAATGACAAAAAATACCTTAACGAATGTGTGAAATATCAAGTTAAACCAGGAGATACATTAACTTCGATTGCTAAAACTTATGAAATGGACTGGAAAAAATTAGCAAAAATAAATAAAATACTAGCGCCATACAGTGTAACAACAAACCAGGAAATTTTAGTACATATTTATCAACCTAAAATTAAGACTAATGAAAAACCTGCTTAAAGCCATTTTGGTCACCTTACTTGTAACAAACACAGCTTTCGCCATGAGCGAATTCAATGATTTCCTCATTGGACCTACGTTTCAAGATAAAGTTGAGCCTGCATACCTTCATTACCAATTAAAACCAGGCGAATCTGTTGAAGATTATTTGACCGTCAAAAACCGCTCAGCAACCAATGAAATAACAATTTATCTTGATGGGGTAGATTCAGAACGCAATGAAAAAAATGAACTCGCATTCAAAACATCAAACAAAGAAAGAACTGAATTTGGAGCATGGGTAAAACTTGATGCAATAGAAGTGGCTTTAAAACCAGGTGAATCAAAAAATATAAAATTCACAATTAAAGTTCCTGAAAATGCTGAGAAAAAAGATTATGTGGGTGGATTATCCGGGTTAATGAATTCCAAAACCGAAGAAACTGGAATGATTAAAAGCAATTTCCGCGTAGTAGTCCGAACCTTCATCAAAGTCACCGACAATCCACAAGAAATCGAAAAAATGCCTTTACCCGGTCCATCAATAAACCAAATCTATTTCTATGTCTCAACCGGAATCTTTGCTATAGCCATCCTCATCTTCCTCGTCTTCACCGTCAAAAATCGCAAAAAAGCAAAAGTCCAAAAGTAACCACCCTCTCCATCCATGATTCACCCCAAAAGGCTTAAGAATTCTCTTAAGCCTTTTATTGTACAAACACCCCAAAATATGATAAAATAACAAGATAAATTATTTTTCACACAAAAAAAAATGCAACACAAAAACAAAAGCCACCAGCGCATAAAGGCTCCTTTGAAAGCAAAAGTCGCAAAGAAACTCCATTTAAAACATTTTATCTTCCCCAATACACCAGAGCGCATTGCAGCTGCCTTCGTCATGGGAGCCCTTGTGGTAGGGGTATTCTTCCAAGCCTACATACCAAAAAAAATCGAAACTGATCTTCTAAAAGGTAGTGCTCAAGAACTGCAAACCCCAAAAACTCCCTTCCTAGAAAATATCGGCCAAATAAATAAAATTGTTAAATATTATACCAGTATTGATTCAGGAAATTTCTTTATTGACCAAAAGGGTGGCTTAACCTATGCGCTCAGCCTCACCAAACTTGACCAAAAAAACCAAGATAAAACCAAAGGTTACGCGTTCCGAGAAAAATTTTTAACGAGCAACAAAATCCATCCAGTTGCTAGCGAACCTACTGAAACAAAACTGCAAGTTTCTTCTACAGATAAAAATAAGACAACCAGAGATATACCAACATTCTTTAAAGTAAGCCTCGGCGATGTTTACAAAAATATCAGCGTAGAACTTAATTCTGACGGGAAAGCGGTAGAAAAAATCTTCACGGTAAAACCTGGAGGCCTTGTTCCTGATATCAAATTAACTTTTGAAGGTATTGATAAATTAGAAGTAAATAAAGATGGTGAATTAGTTTTAGTCACCAAAGTGGGTGAAGCAACTTTCTCAAAACCAATCGCTTTCCAAATGGTGAACGGTAAAAAGAAGCTCGTTTCCGTAAAATACCAAATTTTTAACAAAACAGAATACGGTTTTGAAGTTGGTGAATACAACAGAAATCTACCATTAATTATTGACCCAGTCCTCAACGGAACTTTTCTTGGAGGAAGCGGATTCGACCGTATTAATGATATGAAAATGGACTACGCAGGAAACATCTACGTTACAGGATTTACATTCTCCAGCGATTTCCCGGCTACTGTAGGTACCTTTGATTCCAGCACCGACATTTACGTTTCAAAATTCACGTCAGACCTCGCAACTTTATCAGTCTCACATATTTTTGGTGCTGATGGTGGATTCTTTGGTGAAAGCGGCGAAGCGATGGTCATCGACAGTACCAATGATATCTTCATTACCGGTTACACCAACTCTTCCGACTTTTTTGGCGCAGCGTCAATTGGTGGATTAGATGGTTTCGTTCTCCGTATGGACCAAGACTTAGATATTGATTTAAATAATGACACTGTAACTGATGCCGTTGTAAGATTTGGCGGAACAAGTCAAGATTTCCCTATGGATATCATCCTTGATGGTTCAGAAAATGTTTATGTTACGGGTGATACGCAATCTTCCGGCTTTCCAACAACAACGGGTGACGCTTACCATGGTTCACGCGATGCTTTTGTAATTAAATTTCCAAATGATTTAAGTTCTACAACTGCTTCCAGACTCATTGGTACAACTTCTGCCGATACAGGTTATGGCCTTACTTTTGGTAACAGCGCCATTTACGTTACAGGTGATACCGCCAATTACACAACTTTTGGTGATAATGCACCGGATTATTTAGCACCAGGTACACTAGGTGGTGGATCTGATGCTTTTGTCATGAAACTCACAACCGACTTAGCAACTGAATCAAAACTCGCCATTATTGGTGGAGAAGGGCAAGATGTCGGTTATGAAGTACGTGTAAATTCAAGTGGCAATGCGGTGGTTGCAGCAAAAAGCGCATCTACCTTCGGTACTAACTGGCCAGTAACAGGAGGCGCTTACCAAGGTTTTAATGCTAGTAGTGGTCTTGGTGGTTTCGATGTAACAGTTGCTGTATTTGATACAAATCTTACTTCTCTCCTGTATTCAACCTTCTATGGAGGTACCGGTGGTGATGAGACATCAGCCCTCGCAATTGAACCAACGACTGACAATATCGTCATAAAAGGAGCAACAAGTGGCAGTACTGCTGTTCCAACTGCAGCAGGAAGTACCTATACTTTCACAAGTGGTGGACAATTTGTTGCGAAATTCGACCCAACACTTGCAACACTTATAACAACAAACTTTATTGATGGAAGTAGTACCGAAGGCCAAGCAGGACAAAAAGGATTAGTCGTAGTGAGTGATGCCAATATTTATACCTCAGGCCAAACTGCCTCAACTGAATCAGGAAGTCCTGCTTTCCCAGTAACTTTAGGATCATACGACGCAACCCACAATAGCCCTGGCGACGACGACGGTTTCATTATCAACTTCAATCCAATTGGAGTTCCTGGTGCACCAACACTCAATTCCGCAACACCAGTAGACAGTCAAGTAAACTTAACCTGGACTGCCCCATTAGACAACGGCGGAAGTGCTATCACCAAATATTATGTAAGATACGGAGTTTCAGCTACATGTAGCGTCGATGATATCCTTGATTTCAACCATGTAAATTGTACTACTGTCGATGTTGGCTTAGTCACAAATTACTCTGTGGTCAGTCTTACCAACGGCGTAAACTATCGTTTTGCGGTGTTTGCAAAAAATTCAGCAGTAGGACAAAGTCTGGGTTCTAGTCCATTAACAGCAACCCCTGCACCAGTACAAATTTCTCATAAAGGAAACACCACTGTAACAGCCACACCAACTACTGGCCTTGAAGCCGACGGTGTGGATGCAAGTCTTGTTACCGTAACTTTACGAGACGCTGCCAATGATGTCATTCCAAACCATACAGTAAATTTGGATCAAACTGCCAACGTACCCGGAGGTGCAATAAGCAACGTTATCGTCGTTGAATGTAGTGATGGTATTACTCCAACCTTCACTGTTTTCGCTACTTCAGACGTCAACGGTCAAGCATGTTTTAGAGCAGCAACTGGCCCTGCTTCCTCAACCGGAGTTCCAGGTTCTTATGAATTCCAAGCTACCGACCTTAACGACACCATCAATTTTGATGACGCCGCAGATCTTAAAACCGTTACTTTTGACGCAATACTCATGGATGCTGACACTTCAACTATCGCCGCTCTCCCTACGAGCGTCGAAGTATCAAGTGGAGGAAATTTGAGCACCATTACCGTAACAATTCTCAACCGAAATAACATCGCTATTCCAGCCCATGATGTGGTTCTCACAAGTTTGCCAAGCATCAATGCAAATATTGCCGATGTAAACTGCGGATCCGGTACAACTGGTATCACCAATAGCAGTGGTCAACAGTGTTATACCGTTTTTTCAACCGTTGCCACAACGAATGTTTTCACTGCAACCGACACCTCAGAAGTTACTGACAACGCGTCCGTAACTTTCACAGCCGGAGAAGCCGACGCAACAACTTCTACATTCACTCCTGCAACCCAGGATGTAACTGGAGATGGCGTAGACACAGGAACTTTGATTGCTACCATTAAAGATGAATTCGGAAACGGCGTTTCCGGAACAACTGTTAACGCTTCACTTTTAAGCGGATCAGTACCTGTAGATATCGTTCCTACTTCTGGAGTATCAAACGGAAGTGGTATCGTAAACTTTGTGGTAAATTCAGATGGAACATACGGCGGCGCTATGCCATCAACCGACATTTTCCAAGCCGAAATTGAAACAGCCGGAGGATCAGGATATGTACAAACAGTTCCTTCCAATGACTACCAAGGAACAATGGGTACACTTATTGGGGGAAGTCAAAACGATGATGGTTCCTCAAACGTCTTAAACCTACCTATTTCTTTCTCATTTTACGGAACTCCTATTACCACCGTCACCACTTGTCCAAACGGCCAGCTCTTCTTAAACCCTGCATTTGGAAATGTGGGCTGTTCAACCTTCGACCCAATTCCAGGGAGTTCAGGGGCAAAAGTCCAAGCTTTCAACAACGATTTAGTTACGACAGGAAACCCTTCACAAGGTGTATACTACACTACTGGAACCGCAGGTTCAGTTGACTACATCCGTTTCAGCTGGATCACCCAAACCTACAGCGGAGGAACCCCTGTAGATTTCGACGTCATTCTTTACGAAAACAATGCTATCGAATTCCACTACGGAAACACCAACAGCATAACATCATATTACACAGGTATTGATAGCGGTGATTCTATCAACTACATTCTTACCTCAAGTTTCTCTTCAATTGCAGACCCGGCGTATCGTTATGCAGCCCCTTCCGGCACGGTAGCCTTAGCAGATGAACCAGAAATTGATTTCATAGAAGCAGTAGCACCCCCGACTGACTTCCCAATTGAAATTCACGTAGAAAGTATCGACGACAATGGTCCAGGTGACGAAATCAGTTCCGGTGTATCGAACGGCTCAAACGCAGATGCCGGAGCAAACGACATCAACTCTTTCGGTACAGCTCTAGATACCTTCCCATTAGACAAAACAACTCTTCCACCAGGTAAGGCAAGAGGTTACGATTTTACCGGGGCAACTCCATCAGAAACTGATTTAGGTGCTTCAGACTTTGAAGACATGACCGGCGCAACCGTCCTCTCTGTAGCAGGAGGCTCACCAGAAATGACTGCAGACGAAATATCAGCTGTAATTCCAATGACTTTCACAACTACAGCATTTGGCCAAAGCAACCAATATATCCAAGTATGTTCCGATGGTTTCGTATTATTAAAACCAACCAATACCGCAAACTCCGGTGCTGAATGTACCTTCACAAACACTGACCTAAGCAGCGTAATTCTCGGAAATAATGCAGCAATGCTCGCGGGTACATGGCATGGTCTTTCTCCAGACACAGGAGTTGCAACGGCAACCATCAAATACAAAATTATTCCAAACGCCGTCGGCACACGTTCAATGATGGTAGTAGAATTCAACGACATTCCAAACGTAGACTCAGGTCTAGCTGGCGTTAACACCTTCCAAATTAAAATTTTGGAGGATGGGGCAGTATGTGTGGCGGGAGCAGCTGGAGAAGCATGCGGAACCCAAACTATTACTTGTCCAACTTTGGTATCTGAAGCTTATTCATTTACTACAAACGGAATTACAGCAAGTGAACCAGCAAACTTCACATTTAGCCCAATTCAAGCGGTAAATACTTATGAAACAGTTGCAAGACAAAATGATACACCAGTTGGTGCCGATTCGTTCAACATCCACTCCAATTTCTCCGCAGCATGTACTACTTCGCCGGCGGTAAGTCTGGCCGTAGCCGCTGACGACGCGTTCAAAGCTGGTAGTGTTTACTTGTCAAATACAGGACTCGTAGGTGGCAACAAGGCACTGCTTTCCCTATTCGCGACTCCAGCAGCAACTTGTGCAACCAATGGCGTTTGTGAAGTACTCTCTTCAGGAAGCTACACTCCAACAGATTATTCCGGCTCCGCAGGTCATGCTTATAATTCATCAGGAGTCGCACAAGGAACACCAACTAATTACCTGATTGATGCAGCAGGTGCTACAGCATCAAAAACACTCTTCACTGTAAACCAACCATTTACTGGTGACATACAAGTAACGGGAATTAATTACTTCATTGCAGTTCCTGCAAATCCACCGGAAGGCAGCTTCACAACAACCTTAACTTACACCTTGTCATAAATTCCCCCCAAATATCCAGCCACCCCACCAAAAGCCTTCCCCCGATGACTCACGAAATGTTTAACATCGCTGGGAAGCGCTGAATATACCTGGTCGTAACCAACGGGCCGAAAACAAGAACTCATAGGCAATCCACCATAAATCTCCGCTTCAAGAGTTTCTGCAATAATCCCCTCAGCTACTCCTTCAAAAGTCTTCACTTCACCTGGTTTCATTAAAAGAGCCGCACAACATACAAAACGTGCGGTTCTTTTTTCTGGTGGAACCGGACGCATAATTTCTAAAAAATGCTGGATCCAATCTTCATCACTCGCTTCAGCCCCAAGCCCAAAACGTTTCGTCTTCACTCCAAGTTGCCCCGGAAGCGCATCTACCAAAATCCCAGAATCTTCCGCTACTACCGGAAATTTAAAATTGATATGTTCCGCATAAAATTTTGCCTTCAAAATCGCATTTTCCTCAAACGACGCACCAGTTTCTTCGCATTCTGCAGTAATTCCCAAATCATTCAAAGTGACGAATTCAAAAGGCAAATCCCGAAATATCTCCTGAATTTCCTTCAATTTTCCACGGTTACCGGTAGCAATCAATATTTTTTTCATATAAAATCGGCTCAGATATAAATAGTTTTTATGAAGAAGTGGCTCTTATACGGTCTCTACCTTATCATATTTCTCCCCGTGCTAGGAGAATTTTCCCGAGTCAACCTTCCTCTTTTGCAAAGAGAAGTGATTCTGAGTGATGCCATTATCCCTATCTACATTGCTTTTTGGCTTTTCACAAAACCAAAAACTCCTCAATTTAAACCCGCAACAAAAAAATTAATTAGCTGGATAGTTGCATTCATCGGCATCGCAACACTTTCACTGATTGCCAATTACAATAATTTCGCCACTCGTGAACTAGCAATAAGTTCGCTCTATTTAATAAGATTTATTGAATACGCAGCGCTTTTCCTCATCACTCTCAACCTCACCAAAGAGGAGAAAACGGCAAAAAAAATCTTTTCCGCTGCAATCATAAGCGCCTTCCTTATTGCTCTAACAGGATTTTACCAACTTATTTCCCTACCAGACTTAAAAGAATTAGCAAAAGAAAGCGGGTACGACCCTCACATCAATCGCTTAGTTGGCAGTTGGCTTGACCCAAATTTTATCAGCGGTTATTTCGCTTTTATCATTTCCATTATTGTAGGAGTCGTCCTCAAAACAAAAAACCTACGCCTACGCCTCTACCTTGGCACCACAGCTATTGTACTTCTTATAGCCACTTTTCTCACCTATTCACGCTCAGGCTACATCGCCTTAGCTATCGGCATCGTCGTTATCAGTGTATTACGCTCACGCAAACTTTTAATTATAGTCGCAATTTTTGCATCCATTGGATTAGGAATTTCCGAACGCGCCCAACAACGCGTTGGCGAACTAGTCCAAAGCGCCAGCTCCATTTTCCTCAATACCGCTCAAAACCCAGACCCCACAGCAAGATTACGCATTAAATCTTGGCAACAAAGCATCGAACTTTTCCAAAAACAACCACTTTTAGGGTACGGTTATAACACACTCACCTACGCCAAACTCAACGAAGGCTTCGTCGCAGACACCACTATTCATTCAGCAAGCGGCTCAGACTCAAGTCTGCTCACTATCGCTGCAACTACAGGAATTTTTGGCTTATTAACATTCTTAGCCATTTACATTCTGGTACTTAAAAAATCATTTACCAACGCCTACAAAAAAAACCTGAGCAAGTTTCACCAAGGTTTAGGATTAGGATTATTTGCAGGAATTCTTTCACTTATCATCCATGCAATTTTCGTAAACAGCCTGCTTTTTCCTCAAATCCTCATTCACTTCTGGATAATGCTAGGAATCATGTATTCAGCAAAACCTAAGTCCGTCCCCCCACTTCAGATTCCCCAAAAATAATATAATTATCACCTCGCTTTTCAAGTTTATAAACTCGTATTAGCCGTCTCCCCTCAATCAATTTCGCCTCAAAAATATTATTTCTGAGTTGAACAACCTCAAAATGAAAATCAGCAGTTAAAGTTGCTTTCTGTTTCAAATATTCAGGATAAAGCGCTGACGTCAAAAGTTGAGTATCACGAATACCAGAAGCAAAAGTCACTTTTTGGCTAAATACAACTAAATCCAAGGCTTGCTCTTTCACAATAACCGGAACAGGAATAATGAGTTTCGCTCCATTATCTAGTGGCTGAAAATGAAGCGGCATGGCAGGAAGAGCTTCTTGGCTCATAGGAGCCATAAGAGTTTTGAAACTAGCTTCGGCATCTTGTTGAGTAGCCGTCGAGTTGGCTTGAGGATCTTCAATAAGCCTTGGTGCTTGTTCAATTGCAGGAGTAGGAACGGAAGTTTGTACTGGCTGTAAAACTCCATTTTCAGGAACTATTTGATTACGAACTGAAGAAGGAAGTTGCGTTGAAGCAGGATCGGCAATTGGCGCTAAAAATTCACCAGCATCAAAACGTTCAATAGTAATTTTTGGGAGGTCTATTTGAATTATTACAGGATTGGCGGGAATCTGAATTTCATTTTCAACCGGGAAAGTCAGCAATGTCGATGAACCAGTTGGTTCTACAACCTTTTTCATTGGCGTTTCAGGTGAAGGCATAACCAAATAACCAGGAAAAGTCTTTACAGGAAAAGTCTTTAATGGAACATCAGATTTCCGAGAATCGTTTGGTACAGAATCCACAACTTTCATATTTGGCTGATCCTGAACATTCTGTGGAGGATTTTGTACTGGAGTTTCTATCGGCACAATTTCATTCTTTTGAAAGAGTAATTTGAGTTGAGTAAATTGCGTAGCAACAACCATCAACACTAAAAAGCTCGGCACAAGTGTAAAAAGCAATTTCCAATTCTTCACGGTATCAATAAGATTAAAACTTTCCGTTGGAACAACATGGGCCTGTGCCATAATTTTTGCACGCAAAGTCGCTTGAAATTGTGGGTTAATTTCAATTTTTTCCGAAGCTTTTACTTCTTTTAGCTTTCGGATAATTTCTTCAAAATATCGTGCTTCTAATCCGTCCATAAACTTTAAGTATTGAGTAACTGTTTAAATCTTTGTAAAGCGCGGTAAAGTTTCACACCAACATTATTAGCCGTAAGACCCATTACTTCAGCAATTTCAATATTGGAAAGTTCTTCAAAAAATTTTAATCGCAATATTTCTTGATCTTCAAAGCTCATTTGTTCCAAAACCTTTTTTACATACTCTTGATTCTCCTGAAGTTTCACCGTAACTATCACATCATCACTATGCGCAACAGCTTGAGCTTCATCAATATCTACTACCACTGCTTTTCCCTTTTCCCTATACCATTTCAGAACATTATTATGAGCAATCTTATAAAGCCAAGCAGAAAATGGAAGGCCACGGAATTCGTAACGCTTCAAATAATTGAACGCATCAAAAAACGTTTGGCTCACCACATCTTCCGCCACATCAACACCATCAACTCGACGCTTCACATATCGATAAATCTGTTCAAAGTACTTGTCATACAAGTCCGTAAACCGCTCAGGATTCCGCTGAGCCTCTTCCACCAATTTTTGTTCAATTTCAAGTGACATGGTGCCGAAAATAACTACGAAGGAACCATTTATATCAAACTATTGACAGATTGTCAATGTGTGCGGCCCCACAAGCTTGTTTTGAAGGAACTACCTTTCTGACTAATATAAGCAGTTTTTCTTGAAATTATTACAGTAAAAAACAAGGCGTCAACTCTAAATCTGAGTATCTAGTTTAATTTGTGCCCTTTTCCTTCGCTTCGCTTTTTGTTTTCTCAATTTATCTACTTTCTGCGAAAAAACGGATTCTTTCCCCAAAACCTTTTCTTCTATTTTTAAAATCAACAATTTATAAGCCGAAAGTCGATTTTTGCTTTGCTCGCGATGTTTTTGGCACCTCACTTCAACCCCAGTAGGCTCATGCCTTACCAGTACACAACTAGAAGTTTTATTGACCTTCTGGCCACCTTTCCCACTCCCACGAATAAACTGCTCCTGAATATCTTCAGGGAAAACCCCCAACAACAAAGCTTTTTTCTCAAACTCCGGCGATAAAAGAACAGGAAAATTCATCATCAATCAATAATCCAATATGTCTCACGAATTCTGCTTCGTATCATAGCAACTAATTGAGAAAATGTGAAATCAACAAGCACAATTTGTTCATAATAAGGATTTGGATTACCAAAGACCAACACAGGAGAAACCTCCCCCAACAGATTTCTACTTATAATTATCGAAGGTGCCTTTGGTCGAAACCTAAACAACTACAAAATTTCTTCACCAGACAGTTTTAAACCAATTTCACACTCAAACGTCCCATTATTGGAATAAACCTCCTCTCTAATATCACGGCCATCTAAATAGTAACCAATTCTACCCCAAAGATCATTATTATTAGAAATTTGATGAGCACCCGTAATAGAAATTCCATCAAGCGAATCATTAAGAATCTTGATTTTTTTTAGCAATGGCTCTCCACTATTACATCTCGAAGAGAGAGAAAATGTATACGCCAGAGTTTCAAAATCTAATGACATTCTCATAAATACCTATAAACTAGCTAATAAATCATGATGATAATATAATCCTTTTATGAATTTAAAATCAATGCTTGCGCAATTAATCTTTGACCACGTCATTGTATGACCACCATCGTCCATATTTCCGACTTACATTTCGGTAAAATTGCCAACAAAATTCTTCCTTCGCTCATTCAATCCATCAACAAACTGAATCCTTCTATCATTGTAGTGTCAGGAGATTTAACCCAACGTGCTACAAAAACAGAATTTCAAGAAGCTCGCATTTTTTTTGATCAACTTACATCACCAAAACTCATTGTACCAGGGAATCATGACATCCCGCTTTACAATATATTCAAACGAATTTCTAACCCATTTTCCCGCTACAAAAAATACATCCATCATGACCTTCAGCCAAGTTTCCAAAATGATGATGTCATGATTTTTGGAATAAATACAGCCCGCGCCTCAAAAATAATGAATGGCAAATTTAGTAACAATCAAGTAGAAAAAATCCTCCAAAAGATGAAAACACTTGATCCAACTGTTTTCAAAATAGTAGTAACGCACCATCCACTCGACCTCCCTGAAACCTACTCAAAAGACCGTTTAGTAAAAAACTGGCGCAATGTGTTGACCAAATTAATCGATAAAAAAACCGACATATTTTTATCCGGACATTTTCACCGATCAGGAGTTATCCCAACTGCACATAGACTGAAACGTGATGGCTACGCATCACTCGCCCTCCAATCTGGAACCACTACCTCCACCCGCACACGAGGTGAAAAAAATTCTTTTAATGTCATTAAATTCGAAAACCCAAAACTCACGATTGAAAACTACCTTTGGGACGAAGAATTTCAGCAATTCGTAAAAGTTAAAAGCCAAAAATTCTTACGTCATACCCAAAAAGGCTGGAGTCCCAGAAAAGTTTAATCTCGAACCGCGCCAAAAAGAACGCCGCTCACCAGCGAAAGAACTAGGCTGAACAAAAGAGCCCACCAAAAACCATCAACAGTAAAGCCCGGAACCAAAGAGTCAGTAAGCATTATGAGCAGGGCATTAATAACAAAAGTAAAAAGTCCTAATGTCAAAAAATTCACTGGCAAAGTCAATACAACAAGAATTGGCTTGATAATAGCATTAACAAGCCCCAAAACCACTGCTACAATCAATGTAGTGGTAATTCCATTAATACTAACACCCGGAAGCAAATACGCTGAAAGCGCAATGGCAATTGAATACACCAACCAATTAACAAGGATTCCCATAGTGATAAAAATTATGATATAAATATGAAATACTTATTTATCCATGTTGACCATAAACCACCACAAACAGTATTCCCAAAAACCACTTTTGTCCATGATTTCCCAAATCTCAAGAATAACTTGACGGCGAAACTAGAGGAAGAATACAATAAAAGCACATCAATAATTTCATGCATATGGCAAATCCAGCAGAAAATTTAAAGCAAGATGAAACAGAAAATCCAGAAAATACTGAAAAATCTTTAGAAGAAAGTGGTCCAGTACCAAGAGCAGAAATTATTGAGGCATTAAGCGCTACCCATGCAGACCTCAACGACATTTTTGATGAATTTGAAATCCCAAATGACGCGAGTCAACAACGCAATTTCACTGATCGTCCAGTAAGCATTCAAGACCTCCAGTCTTTCATTCCAAAAGTTCCAAAAGCAGCCCAACTTCCAAATAAAAGTACAACTCAATATATTGGATTAATGGACCAAGACCCTGAAATTGAAATCCCAGATTCAACAACAGACCAAGAAAAAAATCGCCAAGCTAGCTAAACTGCAACAATCAAAAACTTCTTTTGAAGCTCCAAATAAGATCCTTGAAGCAATAAACGGTTCACCGCCGCAACACTACATCGTGCATTGCCAAAGGAAATTGGTGTACCCAAAATCTGGGCAGCCGCCTGTTGAAGCGCTTCAAAATGAAAGAATGTCCCCACGTTCCCCAAGACCCGTTCAGTCTTTTCAAAAATCCTTGAAAGTAATTCAGTATCTTGTGAAGGCGCTCTATCAAAAACCATCGATTTTATAAAATCTTGAAGCATTTGCTTTCCTTCAAACAAAACCCTGACTTCTTCGGCCTCTTGTTGCAAAAAATTTTCAGTGTGAGCATAAGTTGCCATATAGTTCACAATATCCTCAGCTATGGCTCCCCGAGTAACAATTAAACCCTCTTGTTCACGTTGCTCCTTCATCATCCTTACTAATTCCCGCAATTCACTCTGTACATTTACACCTTGAAAAGCTACATATTTTTTAATAAACTCTTGAAAAAACGTACTGTACAAAATTTCCCCTCGTACATTTCTTGCAAAAATTGCCGCCATTCCCCTACTTGAAATCTGCGATTCTAATTCAGAAAACAACTTCAGAAATTCTTCATATTTTTCAAGAGAAGAATCAGCTTCTTCCCCCATTAGAACTCTCACTTTTGTCATTCTTCGTTGAATAAATTGTGCCAACTGAAATGACTCCAATTTTTTTCTTTGCTCATGCACAAAAAACATCAATCTCTTTAAATCCATTGCCAATATTTGGCCGCCCTCCATTTCACAATCAGAAACCTGAGGATTAAAACCTGTCCAAACCATTCGCGCCGCCATCGGTAAACCATCAATATTTCTTTGGAAAGGATGGGAAGCAAATACCGCTTTCACAGCGCCACGCACAGCCTGATTTTCATCAAGAAGTGCAGCAGATAAAGGTGCAATTGGAGCAACTAAAGATAATGATGGAACCCGAAAATCCCGAGGTTCCTTTTCGCCATCATGAGCCATAAAAAGTTTAATGAGGTTTGCATATTAGTATGCAAAATATCACAATTCAAGCAATAAAACTCGATAGAAAGACCAAAACGACGTATACTAACCTGCCAAAAACGTTTCAGAATCGGCGGCTGAGTTGTACAACCAAGAAGTGCAAACAATGACAACAAAATTAAAATAACCTTCAGTTGAGCAACAGGGCATCAACAGGAAGGTACAGCATTTACTTGGTGGAGATGCCGGGAATCGAACCCGGGTCCATAAGCGCCAATAACAAATGTCTACAATCATAGTCGCTTTTTAAATTGTCGGCATTGCGGATAGAAAAAGAACAAAAAGCCCGTAACGCTTAATCCCGTAGTGACGATGAAAGTATGGGATGCCTCCTTTCACCCACCTTGCTGAATGACATACATTTTCCATAGCAGGGGTCAGGAAATGCACGACCTCAGAGTTTGTGGTCCGAGGGTTTTATTGGAGCGAACTATGCAAATGCAAGCACACGTTGAGGTGCGAATTCACGAGCAGTAGCAGCAGCCAATTTTGTAGCAAAAGATTTTGCATTTTGTTTGTACCGACGGATCTTACGGGGGACGGTACAACCCCGTGATTGCAATTTGTCAAAGATCTACTCATGTCGAGTGCCTTACACCCCCATGTGTCTAATAATATAGAGTAAAAACCTCAATAAATCAACCTCTTATACCACTCCAGAGCAAAATGGGCAGTGCAATAAGGCGCTATATTAGAATGAAACAGGATTAAAGTCAAGAGAAAGTAATACAAAATAATACTTTTTGATAAAAAACATAAAAATCCACTTAAAACATCTCATCTTTTCAGTTATTCAAAGTCAACCCAGTAAATAAACGAATAAAGATGAAAAATCACAAAATAAATGCTAGTATGCAACAAATTTCTCCCCCAAAAACCATGAATTACCCTTATTTTAAGTGTCCAGTCTGCTCCGGCCACCTCTCTCGCGTCATAAACACCTATGTGTGTGCCAAAAACCACAGCTTTGACCTTTCCAAGGAAGGCTACGTAAACCTACTTTTGAGTAATCAAAAAAACAGCCTCAATCCCGGAGATTCCCAAGAAATGATCCAAGCGCGCCGAGGCTTTCTAGAAAAGGGTTTTTACGACTTTATCGCCAAAAAGCTCACCGATACCATCAAAAAAAATGTCGACCTCAAAAAACCACTCTCCATCATCGATATCGGCTGCGGAGAAGGCTACTACCTCAACAAAATCATGCTCAAAATCCCTGGCCAAGCTTGTGGAGTAGACATTTCCAAGTCGGCTATCCAAAAAGCCGCAAAAAAATACCCAGAAATTACCTGGGCCATCGCCACATCTTTCCATCTTCCAATTACAGAAAAAACTCAAAATCTCATCATCAACACTTTCTCCCCTCTCTGTTTTGAAGAATTTATTCGCATTGCGGAAGACAAAGGAAAATTAATTTGCGTTATGCCGGCTTCAGAACATTTATTGGAAGTGAAAAAAATTATGTACGATAAAATTAAACCAACGGAAGACTTTTCAGAAAAACTTAAAGATTTCCCAGAACTTCATTTGGTAGAAACCGTTCACACCAGCAAAAAACTCACGCTCGAAAAAGAGGATCTCAAAAATCTTTTCATGATGACACCAATTTATTGGAACGCCTCACCAACCGCTCGCAAAACTTTAGACGAATTAGACTCATTTGAAGTCACCCTTGCCGTAAATATTGTGTCAATTGAAATTCAAAAAGATTAATATTTCTCCAGATAAAAATAAACGCCCACCGCTGACCAAAGTTGTTTCATCCCACCAAAGACCTTTGGGACTTTATCTGTTACTCCTGTATACTACAGGCGGGTTCCTCCCAGTGATCTAGTTAGAAAAGTTTCGGATGCTATTGCTAATGAAGTTAATGTTCAGACAAAAAAAGATTGGAAAGAATTGATTTTATCTAGCACAAAAGAACTTTCTGGTCTGGAGCTATTTTTTGAAAAGGATTTCAAATATCTTGATGTAACATCGAATATTGAAACATATATAAATATTGTTTTAGATAAGTCTCATATTAAATCAGTTGATATATCCCAACAAAAAGAGATTTTTAATAGGGCTAAGCATTTTTATACATTGTTCTGCGAAAATTCAAAATACATTGGTTATTCAATCTTACTTTATCAAAAAAAACATTTTAAAGATGAAGTAGAATTATATCTAACAACAGATGTGGATGAAATTTATTAAACCAAAAAGCTAAAGCCAAATGATAAAGTAGGAATAGTAAGCCCTTCTTCAAGTATACATGATTTCCCAAGGAGATTTGAGCGTGGTTTGAACGAACTCAGAAAGATTGGATTAGAACCAGTTATTTCAGAAAATACCATGATATCCGATGGATATAATGCTGGAACTGCTGAACAAAGAGCAATGGATATTAACAATATGTTTCAAAATGAAGACATTAAAGCTATTTTTTGTACTTCAGGGGGATATACTTCGAATACCGCACTACCGTATTTGAATTTTGAATTAATCAAAAAAAATCCAAAAATATTTTGCGGGTTTAGCGATATTACGGCTATTAACTTACCAATTACCCTTGAAACTGGATTAGTTACTTTTGGCGGTCCAACAATTTTGCCTACCTTAGGTGATTTTGGCGGGACCCTTGAATTGACGTTAGACCACCTCAACAAAGTATTTTTTATTTCAAAACAAATTGGTCAAATAAAATCGCGTTCATATTTCAGCAAAGAAAGTCTATGGTGGGACAGGGACGACACCAAGCCTCGAAAGCGATCGCTCTCTGAACCTTTTGTTTACCTTAATCATGGTATTGCAGAGGGGATTTTAGTTGGTGGCAACCTAGAAACATTATGTATGCTTCCTGAAAAATATTTTCAATTTAGTGAAAAAGTAATTTGGTTTTTTGAAGAAGAAGGAGGTAGTACACCTATGATTGAAAGGCAGTTGGCTTGCCTGGATCAGAAAGGAGCATTCAATAATTGTATAGGTATTTTATTTGCTAAAAGTTGTAATTTTAAAGATTTAAATCAATTTCGTTCTTTAAATACAATTCTAAGTAATTTTGGTAAGAAGTATACTCTCCCTGTGGTCTCAAACCTTAATATTGGACATACTAATCCTCTTGTAACAATGCAAATAGGCATTAATGCCTACATCAATACTTTTAATAATGAGGTTAAAATAACTGAATCTGCTGTCAATTAACATTCGGATAAGTCGCTCTCGCGTTTTAACCGACCACTCAAAGTATTTTACATTATACCCTTGAGGGAAGTAAAAGTTTGTATTCTGTTATATGTGCTTATAACAGAATACAAACGAAAGAGTTTAATCTAGCTTCAGGTAAAGGATTGAAACCCCACGAACCCAGCAAAGGCTATTTAGTTCGCGCGTTCAACATATTCCCCGGTAGATGTGTTCACACGAATTCGTTCACCCACTTTAATAAAAAGCGGCGCACTGATTTTTGCCCCTGTTTCAATCGTCACTTGTTTTGTTCCACCGGTAGCAGTATCACCTTTATCACCAGGAGGAGCTTCAGTCACCACAAATTCCATTTTTGGTGGAAGTTGAACGGTAAATGGTTTTTCATCAATATTTACAATGGTCACTTCCGCACCATCAACCAAATAATCGCTCATATCACCAATATTTGGAGCAGGAATTTCAACTTGTTCAAAAGTCGTATTATCCATGAAATAAAAAGCCGTACTATCTGTATAAAGATATTGGCCTTTTCGATATTCCACATTCGCTTCTTCAATATTTTCACCACTCTTAAACGTCACTTCAATCACTTTCTGGGTCTTCGCATTCTTAATCTTAGTACGAGTAAAAGCCGTTCCCTTGCCCGGATTCACAAATTGATACCCCACAATAATAAACGTCTCATTATTATATTTAATCGGCAAACCTTTAGTGAAATCTGAAGTTGTCATGCAAAATTATATTA
>Ga0105046_10005332_pt1 | contig 20353 bp, 18 predicted proteins | sample MAT03_FD_78385 | JGI IMG/M metagenome (GOLD analysis project Ga0105046, IMG submission 78385) | Freshwater microbial communities from Lake Fryxell liftoff mats and glacier meltwater in Antarctica - MAT-03 (megahit assembly) | ecosystem: Environmental > Aquatic > Freshwater > Ice > Liftoff...
GGCCTCTTCGCCGCCGAGGATCCGGTCGGGCGGGCACTTGTAGCCGTCGTACACCAGTTCGGTGGACTCGACGCCCTTGTAGCCCATCTTCTTGAGCGCCGGCGGCACGGTCAGCCCGGCCCACTTGCCGGTGTTCTCGTGTGCCCAGGGCTCCTTCTCGGTGATGAAGCAGGTCATGCCCTTGTAGCGCGGGTCGGCGTCCGGATCGCTCTTGGCGAGCAGGAAGACGAGGGTCGAGCCGAGGCCGTTGGTGACCCACATCTTCTGGCCGTTGATCTCCCAGTTGCCGTCGGCGTCCTTCTTGCCGGTGGTCTTCAGCGCCTGGACGTCGGAGCCCATTTCCGGCTCTGACAGCGAGAATGCGGCACGGACCTCACCGGTCGCCATGCGCGGCAGGTAGGTCTGCTTCTGCTCGTCTGAGCCGAACTTCATCAGCAGGTAGGAGCCGATGAAGTGCGTGTTGACCACACCGGAGATCGAGATCCAGCCTCGCGAGAGTTCCTCGACGATCATCGTGTAGGTGGTCAGGTCCAGGCCCATCCCGCCGTACTCCTCGGGGATGGTCACGCCGAACAGTCCGAGCTCTTTCATCTGCTCGACGATCGGCTCCGGGTACTTGTCCTCGTGGTCGTAATGCTCGGCGTTCGGAAGGATCTGCTCGTCCACGAACTGGCGCACCATCTCGGTGATCGCCTGCTGGTCGTCGGTCATCTCCTGATAAGTAGATTCGGCCATGGCTCCTCTTTGGGTCTGTGAGGGGGAAGGGGTCGCCGGAAAGCGGCGAAGGATGAGAGACATTGAAGAATATCGGTCCGTTGACCTCGCCATAGCCGACCTCGACCCCAACCCGGGGCGTTTCCTCAGCCCGAAGGCAGATAAATTGACTGTTGGCGGCAGACCCCTCCCCCGCCTCAGCCACCGACTTCAAGGAGCAACTTGCGCAATCCCAGAGATTTTTTCAAGCCCATGGCCATCGGCGCCCCGGATCCGATCACCGAAGTTCCGTTCGGCCCGTCGCGCATGATCCACTTCTTCGACGCCTCGAATCCGAAGATGGCGGCCAAGGTGCCGGACATGGCCAAGCAGGCCGACATCCTGCTCGGCAACCTTGAGGATGCCGTCCCGGTGGACAACAAGGTCGCTGCCCGTGAGGGCCTGGTCAAGGTCGCCAAAGAGGCCGAGCTGGGCGACACCCAGCTCTGGACCCGGATCAACTCACTGGAAAGCCCCTGGGTTCTCGACGACCTGAGCACGCTGGTCACCGAGGTCGGCGACAGGATCGACGTGATCATGGTGCCGAAGGTCGAGGGACCGTGGGACATCCATTACATCGACCAGCTGCTGGCCCAGCTCGAGGCCAAGGCCGGCGTCACCAGGCCGATCCTGGTCCACGCCATCCTCGAGACCGCCCAGGGCGTGACCAACCTTGAAGAGATCGCCGCGGCCAGCCCGCGCATGCAGGGCATGAGCTTCGGTCCGGCCGACCTCGCCGCTTCTCGCCGGATGAAGACCACCCGCGTCGGCGGCGGCCATCCCGGCTACCGCTCGATGGAGGACCCGGTCGCCGATGACCCGGAGGCCGCCCGCATCACCGCCCAGCAGGACCCGTGGCATTACTCGATCGCCCGCATGGTTGACGCCTGCGCCGCCAACGACATCCTGCCGTTCTACGGCCCGTTCGGAGACATCAAGGATGTCGAAGGCTGCGAGACCCAGTTCCGCGCCGCCTTCCTGCTCGGCTGCGTCGGTGCCTGGTCGCTCCACCCGGTCCAGATCGGCATCGCCAAGAAGGTGTTCTCCCCGCCCGCCGACGAGGTGCTGTTCGCCAAGAAGGTAATCGAGGCGATCCCCGACGGCCGCGGTGTCCACATGATCGACGGCAAGATGCAGGACGACGCCACCTGGAAGCAGTGCAAGGTGATGGTCGAGTTGGCCGAGATGCTGGCCGCCAAGGATCCGGATCTGGCCGAGCAGTACGGGATGTAGTTTCGGGCTGCGGCCCGACTCGAAGAAGTTGAGCCGTCGGGTATCTTCGATGCATGCCCGGCGGCTCACTTGAAGTCGATCGCATCAGCAAGCGCTACGGCGACCTGGTCGCGCTTGAGGATCTCTCGCTGGCGGTTGAGCCCGGGCAGATAACCGGCTTCGTCGGGCCGAACGGATCCGGGAAAACCACCGCGATGCGGATCATCGTCGGGCTGCTCGAGGCAGACTCGGGCGAGGTGCGCTGGTCCGGCCAGCCGATCGACTCCCCGACCCGGCGCCGGATCGGCTACATGCCGGAGGAGCGCGGCCTCTACCCGAAGATGAAGGTCAGCGACCAGCTCGACTACTTCGGGGAGATCCACGGCCTCGACGGCGCGACGGCGTCCCGGCGCACGCTCGAGTGGCTGGAGCGGCTCGGTGTGGCCGACCGTGCGGCCGACAACGTCGAAGCGCTGTCGCTCGGCAACCAGCAGCGGGTCCAGCTGGCCGCATCGCTCGTCTTCGAACCGGAGATGCTGATCCTCGACGAGCCGTTCTCCGGGCTGGATCCGATCGGGGTCGACGTGCTCAGCGGGGTGCTGACCGAGGTCTGTGAAACGCGGGGCGTGCCGGTGATCTTCTCCTCCCATCAGCTCGAACTGGTCGAGCGGCTCTGCGACTCGGTCGTGATCGTCAAAGAGGGCCGCCTGGTGGCCTCGGGCACGGTCGAACAGCTTGAACGGGATAACTCAGACCGCCTCTGGCTGGCCCGGGTGGGCGGTGCGCCGGAAAGCTGGGACCCCGGTCTGCCCGGTATCGAGTGGCGCCGGCCGTTCATTTTCAGGCTGGACGACGAGGCAGACCCCCAAGCGCTGCTCAGGGCAGCCATGGACGCCGGGCGAGTGCTGGAGTTCGGGGAGCACCGCCCCGGCCTGGCGGAGCTGTTTCGCTCGACCATCGGGGAGTCCGGCGGGACCAGAGAGGCCGGGGAGTCCCGATGAACGGCCGGCGAGCGAGCTATCTGGCGGCGAGGCGGGAGGTCCGGGAACGCCTGCGCAGCCGAGCGTTCCTCATCTCCACACTGGTCCAGGTTCTTGCTGTGGCGGCGATCGCGATCGCCGTCTCGGTGGTCGGCGGCACCGGTCCGACCGAGGTGAAGGTCGGCGCGATCGGCCCCGCGGGCGAAACAATCACCGCTCAGGCGCAGGTGCCTGCAGACCGGCTGGATCTGGACCTGCTGATCGAGAACTTCGCCACCGAGCAGGCCGCACGGGCGGCGATCGAGGCGGGAGACATCGAGATCGCAGTCGGCACCGGTCCGGTGCTGGCCGGCTCTGGTGCCTCGGAGCCGGCCCAGGCTGTGCTCGGACAGGTCGCCGCCGAGCAGAAGCTCAGGTCCGGGCTGGACCAGGCCGGTCTGCCGCCGGCTCGGACCGCGGAGCTGCTCGACTCGAGTCGGGTCGGCTTTGAGCAGGTGCGGACCAGCGAAGACGACGGCGGTCAGGGCATCGCTTTCCTCAGCACCATCCTGCTCTACCTGGCCCTGATCTTCGCCGGGTACGCGGTCGCCTCCGGCGTGGTTGAAGAAAAGAGCACCCGGGTGGTCGAGCTGATCATCAAGGCGATGAAACCGCGTGACCTGCTGGCCGGCAAGGTGATCGGCATCGGGCTGATGGGACTGGTTCAGCTGTTGCTTGTCGTTGCCGCCGGACTCGGGACCACCCTGCTTCTGGGCGGGGTCGACCTGCCCCCGGCAACGCTGGATACCGCCCTGCTGGCGCTGCTCTACTTCGTGCTCGGCTTCGCCCTCTACGGCTGCGCCTTCGCCGTTGCCGGGTCGATCGTCTCCCGGCAGGAGGACTCCCAGTCGAGCACCGCTCCGGTGATGATCCTCTTGGTCGGCTCCTACATAATCGCGACCTCGATCGCCAGTCAACCGAGCTCCACCCTGGCGGTGATCGGCACCCTGCTGCCCCCGGTCGCCCCGTTCGCCGTCCCGGCGCGGGCGGCGTCGGGTGAGCTGCCGCTCGAGCAGCTGCTCCTGTCAGTCGTCCTGATGATCGCCGCCAGCGCGATGCTGATCTGGCTGGCCGGCCGCGTCTACGAGCGGGCCGTCCTGCGCACTGGCGCTCCGATCAGGTTTCGGGAGCTCCTGCGGCTGCTGCGCTCTCCCTGAGCCGCTCGGCCGCCGGGTCGGATCAGGCCGGCTTAAGCGCGGTACTTCAGCGCCGCTTCTTCGTCACGGCCCTGAACTTGACCAGCTTCAGCTCTCCCGGCCTTCCGCTCGGGTAGAGCGGTCTGACCCGAAAGCGGTGCTTGCCCTTGCCGACCCTGTAGCGACGGGGCGACGAGCAGGGTCGGAACACGGAGCCGTCGATCCGACACTGGAAGCCGGAGACGTTCTCCGATCCCCCGAAGGCGAACCTGACCATCTTTTTCTTCGGCTTGCCGCTGCGCGCCTTGCGTCCGAGTCGGACCAGCTTCGAAGGCCGCTTGAGGATCTTCACGCGGGGTTCGGAGTACGACGAAAGCCTCTCGGCCACGAAAGCGGTGACCGACGGTGTTGCCTGGGTCGCATCGGTCGGCGAGCCGATCGCGCGGTTGATGCCGTTGTGGTTGAGCGGGACTGCCACGACCGACGGGGCCTCCTGGCCGAGCCTGCTCGCCATCGTCAGTTGCCGGTTGATCCGGGAAGCGACGGTCTGGACCACGAAGAGGTGGCGAGGGTCGGAAGCGTCGGCCCAGGTCAGCGGAGATGCCTGCTGCCACAGGCCCGCGGCGGCGTTCTCGGCCGGCGTGCCGAAGGCGTTCGCGAACAGCAGTGACGGTTCGTCAGGATCACTACCGTGGACCGACTGCTCGATGTCGAAGGCGCCGGTGTCGAGCGGGATCGCCCCGAGAATCTGCCGCCGATCCACCCCGTAGCGCTCGATGTAGGTCGGGTCGGTGCTGACCAGGGAAGCCAGGTGGGCGCCGGCGGAATGCCCCATCAGGATCATCCGGTCGGGATCGAGTCCGTAGCCGGCCGCGTTGCGATCAAGCCACCCGATCGCCTCGCCGACATCGTCGGGATGGTCGGGGAATCTGATCCGGTCCGGGTCGGGGTTGTCGGGATCCCCGGTCGTCGGGGAAAGCCTGTAGTTGATGCTGACCAGGCCGTAGCCCAGGCCCGTGAAGAGCGTGGCCTTGTCGGGCATCGAGGGGTTGGCCTTGTCGCCGGTCCTCCAGCCACCACCGTGGATGTGGAGAACGAACGGCCGCGGTGCCGAGGACGCACCCTCTGGCAGGTAGATGTCGAGCATGTTGCGAGCCGGATCCCCGGGCGGTGACCCGAGGTCGTAGCTGATGTCCGCCTGCTTGACGTAAGACGAGGCTGCCGGGGGCAGGATCGCCAGTCCCAGCGCGATCAGCGCAACGGCCAAGGCAAGTCGGGCGAGGCCCGAATCGGAGCAGCGGAGATTCATCCTCGGGGTCATCTACAGCTGCAACAGTAGTCGGGGCCTGTGGTTGCGCCCGACCCGGCCCGGCCGGACCTCAGGCCCGGGCGGCGAGGGCCGCTGTGACCGCCTGAATCGGCTCGAGCATCGTCGCGACGACCGCGAAGACCTCTTCCGGGGTCAGCTCGACCGGGCTGAGGCCGGCGGCGAGGTTGGCCACCGGGCAGATCGCGGCGTACTCGAGGCCGGCCTCACGAGCCAGCGCGGCCTCGGGCATGCCGGTCATACCGATGATGGAGCAACCGTCGTTGCGGAAACGACGGATCTCGGCTGCGGTCTCGAAGCGTGGTCCCTGGACCGCGGCGTAGGTCCCGCCGTCGGCGAACCGGACCCCCTCGGACTCGACCGCCGCCAGCACTTCGGCCCGCCATTCGGGCGTGTACGGATCGGTGAAGTCGACGTGCGGCACCGGATCGCCGGGCTCGTGGAAGGTGTGGTCCCGGCCCCAGGTGTAGTCGACGATCTGATCGGGAACCGCAACGGTGCCCGGGAGTAGCCCGGCGTCAATCGAGCCGACCGTGCAGACGGCGAGCACTCTGGTCGCGCCGGCCCGCCTCAGCGACTCGACGTTCGCCTTGTAGTTGACCAGGTGCGGTGCGACCGAGTGGTCCTCGCCGTGGCGGGCGATGAACAGGATCGGGCTGCCGTCCAGCCGGCCGCTGACCAGGTGGCCGGAGGTCCGGCCGAACGGGGTGTCCGGCCGGCCGCGGTCTTCTACCTCCAGGCCTTCCAGTCCGTACAGGCCGCTGCCGCCGATTACGGCAAGCACCGGCCGACCACCCTCTAGGCCAGACGCTCTTTGAGCTTGACGAACTCGGCCCGGATGTCGTCGGGCAGCTGGTCGCCGAACCTGGCCAGGTGCTCCTCGATCTGAGGCAGCTGCGCGCGGACCGCGTGGTCGTCAACGGTCAGCAGCTCGTCCAGCGCGTCGGGGCTGATGTCGAGGCCCTCGAGGTCGAGGTCGCCGATCGAAGGCAGCAGTCCGAGGGAGGTCTCAAAGACCTCGCCCCCGCCTTCGCAGCGACGGAAGACCCACTCGAGCACGCGGCTGTTCTCGCCGAATCCGGGCCAGAGGAAGCTGCCGGTCTCGTCCTTGCGGAACCAGTTGACGTAGAAGATCTTCGGCAGCACGGCGCCTTCTGTCTCCCCGATGTTCAACCAATGCTGGAAGTAGTCGCCCATGTTGTAGCCGCAAAACGGCAGCATCGCCATCGGGTCGAAGCGCAGCTGCCCGACCGCGCCGGTCGCGGCGGCGGTGGTCTCTGAGGACATCGTCGCCCCGAGGAAAACGCCGTGTTTCCAGTCGTAGGACTCGGTGACCAGCGGGATCACGCTCGCCCGGCGACCGCCGAAAAGGAAGGCGTCGATCGGCACACCGGCCGGGTCCTCCCACTCGGAGGCGATGCTCGGGCTCTGTCCGGCCGGGGTGGTGAAACGGGAGTTCGGGTGCGCGGCCGGGTGGTCGGACTTCGGGGTCCAGTCACCGCCGAGCCAGTCGATCACGTGGTCGGGGTCGTCGTGGGTCATGCCCTCCCACCAGACGTCGCCGTCGTCGGTCAGGGCACAGTTGGTGAAGATCGAGTTGCCCTTGGCGATGGTCTCCATCGCGGTCGGGTTGGTCTTGGCACCGGTGCCGGGGGCGACACCGAAGAAACCGGCCTCCGGGTTGACCGCGTGAAGACGACCGTCGTCGCCGAACTTCATCCAGGCGATGTCGTCGCCGACCGTCTCGACCGTCCAGCCCTCGACCGAGGGGATCAGCATCGCGAGGTTGGTCTTGCCGCACATCGACGGGAAGGCGGCGGTGATGAACTTGACCACGCCTTCGGGACTGGTCACCTTGATGATCAGCATGTGCTCGGCCAGCCAGCCTTCGTCGCGGGCCATCGCCGAGGCGATCCGCAGCGCGAAGCATTTCTTCCCGAGCAGGGCGTTGCCGCCGTAACCGGAGCCGAAGGACCAGATCTCGCGGCTCTCGGGGAAGTGGACGATGTACTTGTTGTCTGCGTTGCAGGGCCACGGAACGTCCTTCTGGCCCTCCGCGAGCGGCATGCCGACCGAGTGGACGCAGGGCACGAACTCGCCTTCGTCACCGAGCACGTCGAGCGCACCCTTGCCCATGCGGGTCATGATCCGCATCGAGGTCGCGACGTAGGCCGAGTCGGTCAGCTGGACGCCGATGTGGGCGATCGGCGATCCGAGCGGGCCCATCGAAAACGGCAGCACGTACATCGTCCGGCCCTTCATCGAGCCCTCGAACAGGCCGTTCAGGGTCGAGCGCATCTCCGCCGGGTCCTGCCAGTTGTTAGTCGGACCGGCGTCCTCTTCCTTCTCCGAGCAGATAAAGGTCTGGTCCTCGACCCGGGCGACGTCCTCGGGATCGGAGCTGGCCAGGTAAGAGTTCGGCCGCTTGGCTTCGGAAAGCCTGGTGAAAGTACCGCTGTCGACCAGCCCCTGAGCGAGCCGTTCGTATTCCTCGGCAGAACCGTCGCACCAGTGGATCGAGTCGGGCTGGGTCAGCGCTGCTACTTCATCGACCCAGGCGATCAGCTTGGCGTTCCTGGTCGGGGCGGTCACCTCGGTGGCTTCACTCACGAGCGTTTTCTTACTCCTTGGTCGCTGTGCCCTGAAAACGGGTCACGTGGCTGTGGGGGCCTTACGGCCGCGTCGTCGCTCTGATTGTTGCGCAGATCCGGGTCCCTTTGCGGTCACATGGGATCCGCACCACCGGCCAAAAACCGACCGGGATTCACGGGTTTGTGAGGCGGACCGCCTTGAGGTCGGCGTTCTCATTGAGGATCTCGACCTCAGCCAGGGCCTCGACTCCGTCGGCCGCGGTGACGGTGCAGCTGAATCGCGCCCCGGCGATCACCTCGACACCGCTGGGGCAGGCAACCGACCGAATTTCCGTATCGGTCTTTTCCCCGACCTCGAACTTCAACCAGGTCTGGGTCTTGGCTGGATCGACCACGTCCGCGGCGCAGCCGGAGAGCGCGATCGCCGTCAGGCCCACCGACAGCAGCAGGGCTGCCGGGCGAGCGGCGCGTCGAAGACCGGAGTGGACAGGTGTACTCACCTGGCTCAGGCTACAGCCCGGCCGATTCCTAGCGTTCGAATCGGAATGACCCCTGCCGCGGGGTTCGACTAGGTTTTCGGCTTCCTATGCGCTTCTATGAATATGAGGCAAGAAAGATCGTCGAGCTGGCCGGTATCCCGGTCACCAGGTACGGCTTCTGCCAGACAGCTGACGAGGCACGCAAGGTCGCTGAAGAAATCGGTGGACCGACCGTGATTAAATCCCAGGTACTGACCGGTGGCCGCATGAAGGCCGGTGGGGTTCAGTTTGCCGACACTCCCGAGGAAGCGGCCGAGCACGCTGCCAACATCCTCGATCTGGAGATCAACGGGCTCAAGCCGGTCGGCGTACTGGTCGACCCGAAGGCCGAGATCAAGCAGGAGTACTACGCCGGCGTCGTCTGGGACGGCACCGCGAAGAAGCCGCTGATGCTGTTCAGCGACATGGGCGGCATCGACATCGAGCAGGTCGCCGAGGATCACCCCGACCACGTCGGACGAGGCCACATCTCGAATCTGCTCCCGGTAGGCGACTTCGAGGCCAAGCAGGTCATCGCCGCCACCGGCGTCACCGCCAGCCAGCTCAACCGGGCCACCCCGGTCCTGGCCCGGCTGGCCCGTCTGTTCCGAGACAACGACATGCTGCTGGCCGAGATCAACCCGCTGGCCGAGTTGACCGACGGCTCCTTCGTCGCGCTCGACGCGCATATGGAGATGGAGGACGAAGCGGTCGGTCGTCAAAAGAAGCTGCTGCGGAAAGAACTCGGCATCGCCGAAGAGGACACCCGCGACAACTACGAGCCGAGCCAGTTCGAGAAGAACGTGAAGGCGATCGACGCTGCCGACCACCGCGGCGTGATCCAGGGCAAGGACCATGGATTCAGCGGCAACCTCGGCCTGGTCATCGGCGCCGGAGGCGGTTCGCTCACGCTGACCGACGCGGTCCGCAACCAGGGTGGCAAGCCGGCTAACTATTCCGAAATCGGCGGCAACCCGTCGGTCGCCAAAGCCTGCGGCCTGGCCAAGGAAGTCCTCCAAAAGGATGGCGTCGAAAAGATCGCCGTGATGATGTCGATCGTTTCCAACACCCGGGTCGACATCGTCGCCCGCGGCGTGATCAAGGCCTGTCTCGAACTGGACAAGGACCCGGCCGAGACGATCGCGATCTTCCGGATCCCGGGCGCCTGGGAAGACGAAGGCGCGAAGATCCTTGACCACTACGGCGTCGAATACTGCGACCGGACCGTATCCCTCTGGGATGCCGCCGGACGAGCAGTCGCCAAGATCCAGGGGGCCGCGGCATGAGCATCCTTCTCGACAAAGAGACCACCTTCATCGTCCAGGGAATCACCGGACGCGAAGCGATCAACCTGACCCGCGAGTGCCTCGATTACGGTTCCAAGGTCGTCGGCGGCGTGACCCCCGGCCGCAAGGGCCGCGAGGTCCACGGTGTGCCGGTTTTCGACACCGTCGCCCAGGCCGTGGAGAACCACGGCGGACCGATCGACGGCTCGGTCGTCACTGTGCCCCCCGGCTTCACCAAGGACGCGGTGATCGAAGCGATCGCCAACGGGATCAAGCTGCTGGTCATCGTCACCGAGCGTATCCCGCGCGGCGACGTGGCCGAGATGGTCGAGTTCGCCGACATGCACGGCGCCCGGATCATCGGCCCGAACTGCCTCGGCCTGATCGTGCCCGAAGTCTGCAAGATGGGCGGCATCGGCGGCCCGGCCAAGGATGCAGCCAAGTCTTACGAGCCCGGAGTCGTCGGCGTGATGTCACGCTCCGGCGGCATGACGACCGAGATCTCCTCCTCGCTGACCGCAGCCGGACTCGGCGTCTCAACCGCTGTCTCGATCGGCGGCGACGCGATCATCGGCTCAACCTACGCCGAGCTGATGCCGTACTTCGAAGCCGATGAAGAGACCGAGGCAATCGTGATCTACACCGAGCCCGGCGGCCGCATGGAAGCCCAGCTCGCCGAGTGGAAGACCGAAAACAACTCGCGCCTGCCGATCGTCGCTTTCATGGCCGGAAAGTTCATGGACGACGAGGAAATGCAGGGCATGAGCTTCGGCCACGCCGGCACGATCGTCGAAGGCAAGGAGGACTCGGCCACCGAGAAGATCAAACGTCTCGAAGAGGCCGGGATCACCGTGGTTGAGAGGATTGACGAGATCCCCGCCGCCGTCAAGGAAAGGATCGCAAAATGAGCGCCACCGAATCGATGGACAGCGTCTTCATCGACGTCCAGGTAGCCGAGCCGGCCGCCTCCGACGTCGCCCTTGCGAAGAAGCTGGAAGAGGTCTGCCCGGTCAACATCTTCAGAGCGACCGACACCGGCACCGAGATCGTGCCCGGGCAGCTCGACGAGTGCGTCCTTTGCGAACTTTGCGTCGAAGCCGCTCCAGCCGGAGCGGTGACGATCATCAAGAAGTACGAGCGGTAGCCGACCCCGCAAGGGGCGGTTCTGGCAGCATCGGTCTGCCTTGAACTTCATCGAAGACGTGATCCAGCGGTTTCCGTTCTCCCAGGAGGCGGTTATCGCGATCGACGCCGAGGGCCGGCGCAAGGTCCATCACTTCAGCCACCTGTTCGCACGCAGCCTCGGGCTGTCCGGGGTGATGCTGGCCAACGGCGTCCGCCGCGGAGACGTGGTGATGATCCTGGTCGGCCACCGGATCGAGTGGGTGATCGCCATGCTGGCCTGCTTCCGCATGGGAGCGGTGGCGCTGCCGGTCAACCCGCAGCTGACCGCCGACGACCTCGCCTACCGGGTGGCAGAGACCAATCCGGCGCTGGCGATCGGGGAAGCCAGGTACCTGAACCACATGCCGGGAGGTGTGCCCTGCCTTGACATGGAGGACCTCGCGCGGGCCTTCGACGAGGATCTCAAGCAGCCGACCCCCGCCCGGGCCGAGCGGCTCGCGCCGGAAGACCCGGCGCTGATCGTCTTTACCTCGGGCTCGACCGGCGAGCCCCGTGGCGTGATCCATCCACAGAGCTACCTGACCGGTCAGAGCCTTCAGGCTGAGTACTCGTTCGGGGCCAGGCCGGGCGACCTCGCCTGGTGCACGGCTGCGCCCGGCTGGTCTAAATCCTCGCGCAACGCTTTCATCGCTCCGTGGCTCTGCGGAGCGAAGGCCCTGCTGGTTGACGGCCGGTTCGATACGGAGACCCGGCTTGAGATCGCCCGACGGGAGAAGGTAAACCTGCTCTGCCAGGCGCCGACCGAGTTCCGTATGCTGGCCGGCCGGACCGAACTCGGCCCGCTGCCGGACATGCATCGCATGGTCTCGGCCGGGGAGACTCTGAACCCCGAGGTAATCGCCGCCTTCCGCGAGGCGACCGGGATCGAGATCGCCGACGGCTACGGCCAGACCGAGACCGGCGCGGTCACCGGCATGCGACCCGGGGACACGGTCGCCGGGCGCGAAGGCTCGATGGGCCGCCCGCTGCCCGGGATCGAGACCCGGATCGTCGAGGAGGAGCTCCAGGTCCGGGCCGACTCCTCCCCCACCTTCTTCACGCGCTACCTCGACGGCGAACGCTTCGACGGTGAGTGGTGGCCGACCGGGGACCTGGTGACCGAAGACGAGGACGGCTACCTGTATCACCAGGGCAGAAATGACGACATCATCTCCTCGGCCGGCTACCGGATCGGCCCGGTTGAGGTCGAGCACGCGCTGACGTCCCACCCGGCGGTGGCCGAAGCCGCCGCCGTGGCCGCGCCCGACGACGAACGCGGGTCGGTCGTCCGGGCCGTGGTCGTACTGCGTGAGGACGCGCGGCCCGCCGCCGGGAGCGCTGACGACGAAGCGGCGCTGATCGCCGACATCCAGAGCCACTGCCGCGAAGTCACCGCGCCTTACAAGTACCCGCGCCAGGTCGAGTTCGTCGACGAGCTACCGAAGACCTCGAGCGGCAAGATCCGGCGTTCAAAGCTGCGCGACCCGGACTGAGCGTCAACTGACCCGGGCCGGCGGGGCCGACCGGACCGACCGCTCAGTGCTGGCTGATGCCGCCGCCGACGATGTCGCGGAAGCGCTCCTTGAAGCGCTGGGTGCGTCGGTCCGGCGGAAAGCGCTTGGCTGAGTGAACCTGCTTGCCCGGCCGGCGATCCCCGTAGCGGCGGCGGGCCCAGGCCGAGTTCGGCTTGGCCAGTCGCATCGCCCCGTAGAGGCCGATAGGGAGGATGAAAAAACCCACCACCCCGTGCAACACCCGGTCCTTGAGGAAGCAGATGCCGGCCACGGTCAGGTTGAGCGCCGCCGCGACCAGACTGACAATCAAGGCGGAGACCGTATCGGTTCCGATCTCGAACGGACGCAGGCCGAACATCAGGATCGCCATCAGCAGCGCCGCGATCACCGTCGCGTCGATCGAACGGCGGCCCTCCTCGGCCCAGTAGACGTCATCCAGGTGGACCCAGAGCGCGAACTCGTCGATAGTCAGGCCGACCCCGACGCCAAAGGCAAAGGCCGCGAGTTCGAACCATGGGCTCTCACCAAATACAGCGAAACCGACAGTACCGGCAGCCATCATCGTGACGATGCCGAAGACGAGGTGGTGCAGATGCAGGCCGCTGTCGCTGACGATGCTACCCGGCCACCACGGCACCTTCGGGCTGCGCATCAGCCGGGTGCTGATCCGGATCAGGACGAACGCGACGAGGAAGCCGACCAGGACCAGAAACAGCGCCTGGCGGTCGTGCTCGACCAACTGGTCCTGCCAGAAGTCGGTGAAAATCGAGGCAGACACAATCACTTCTCCTTCTCCGCATAGAGCAGGCGGTCAGCCCGCTTGATCGCCTCGAACAGCTCTTCACCTTCCCTGAACTGGACCAGGCCGGATGACCATTCGATCCGGTGGCAGCGCGCAAGCCGCTCCAGGGCGGCCCTGCCTCCGGCGAGATCGGTGTGGGGCATCAGCAGGATGAACTCATCTCCGCCGAAGCGGCTGAGGAAGTCACTTGATCGGATCGTATCGCTCCAGCATGCCGACAGTTCGACCAACAGCTGGTCGCCGGCAATGTGGCCGTCACGGTCATTGACCGCGCCGAAGTCGTCCAGGTCCAGGACCGAAAGAGAGACCGGCAGCCCCGTCCGGTGGGCAGAGGCGAGCACGGCCCCGGCAGCGTCCTCCAGCCCCAGCCGGTTGAACAGTCCGGTGAGCGGATCGCGTACCGCCTGTCGACGGAGTTGCTCGCTGAGGCGCAACATCGTCTCGGTCGTCACCACGAGGGTCGCGGCCAGGATCGGCCAGAACGCGACACTGCGATCCACGTCGCTGACCATGAGACCGACCCCGAGCGTCAAACAGATCCAGACCAGGTAGGCCCGGGCCATCTTCACGGAGCAGAATCGGCCGACGAAGATACCGACCCACACGCTGATGATTCCCGCCACGGCGATCCCCACGGGGGAAACGGCGAGTGCGGTGGTGACCGAGAGCCCGATCGACGCCACAAACAGAACGACGTACACCCACCTCGAAGACAGGATCGAGCCGACGATCCAGAAAACGAAAGCGACGGCGATCGAGAAGACGCTGAGCAGGATGATCCCCAGCCGGGGCGAGGCATCGGCGATCGGGAAAAGTGCCGCATACAGCCCCGCGAAGCCGGCAGCCAGAAAGAGAGCCGAGACCGCCACCACCTGCGGCGGTCGCCTCGGACCGGGAGAGAAGTAGCCCGCCAGAGTCTTCAGCCCGTTCACCTGCCCAACCATATGCGTACGGATCGGCGTTCGGGGAAAGGCCTGCGAAGATGGTCCGATGGCCAACCGACTCGCTGAAGAGACCAGTCCGTACCTGCTCCAGCACCGGGACAATCCGGTCGACTGGCACCCGTGGGGTCCGGAGGCTTTGGCGATCGCCCGCGAACACGACCGGCCGATACTGCTTTCGATCGGTTATGCGGCCTGCCACTGGTGCCACGTGATGGAGCGCGAATCGTTTGAGGACCAGGCCACCGCGGCCTACATGAATGAGTATTTCGTTCCGGTCAAGGTCGACCGCGAGGAGCGGCCCGACATCGACGCGATCTACATGGAGGCGGTGCAGTCGATCACCGGCCATGGCGGCTGGCCGCTAACCGTTTTTCTCGACCCCGACGGTGTGCCTTTCCACGGCGGCACCTACTTTCCGCCGGACGACAACCGCGGCATGCCGAGCTTCATGACTGTTATGCAGGCCGTGGTCAAAGCGTTCGATCAACGTCGTGAAGAGATCCGCGCCCAGTCCGGGGACGTGAAGACGAGACTCGGTGCGGTTGCGCTGATATCTGCCCCCGAGGGCGAACTCGATCCCGGCCTGCTCGAACAGCGGACCGCAACCCTGCTGCAGTCGGCCGACATGGAGGACGGTGGCTTCGGTCCCGCGCCCAAGTTCCCGCCGGCCTCGATCCTCGACTTCCTGCTGGCCCGGGGCGAGCACGCCCCGGTCGAGGTCACGCTCGACCGGATGGCAGCCGGAGGCATCTACGACCAGGCCGGTGGCGGCTTTTCCCGCTACTCGGTGGACGGGGTCTGGCTGGTCCCCCACTTCGAGAAGATGCTCTACGACAACGCCCTGCTGGCCCGCACTTACCTGCATGCCTGGCAGGAAGTCGGGCACGATCGCCACCGCCGGATCGCGGTCGAGACGATCGAGTGGGCCCTGCGCGAGATGCGCGACCCCGAGGGCGGTTTTTACGCGTCGCTCGACGCCGACTCGGAAGGGGTCGAAGGACTGTTCTACACCTGGACCGCCGACGAGCTGAGCGAGGTCCTCGGCAATCGCGCGGAGTTCGCGATGGTTGCGCTCGGAGCGAGCCCGGCGGGCAACTTCGAGGGCCGCAACGTCCTGCACGTGCCCGGTGGGGTCCCTCCGGACGAGCTCGACCCGGAGATCGAACAGATCAGAAAGGAGCTGCTGGCGGCGCGGGCCGGTCGGGTGCGCCCGGCGACTGACGACAAGGTGCTCTGCTCGTGGAATGCCCTGATGATCTCGGCCCTGGCCGACGCCGGTGCCGTGCTTGGTCGCGAGGACTTTCTGGAAGCTGCGCGCAACTGCGCTGACTTCATCTGGTCGGAAATGCGCGACCGCCAGGGCAACCTGCTGAGGAGCTGGCGGCACGGTGAGGCCCGGCTGAACGGCTACCTGGAGGACCACGCCTTCCTGCTCGAGGCGCTGATCAAGCTCTACGAAGCGGAGTTCGACCCCGCGATCTTCAAGCGGGCGGTGGCAGTTGCCGAGACGATGATCGACCGTTTCGCCGATCCCGACCGGGGTGGCTTCTTCTCGACCTCGCACGACCATGAGGAGCTGATCGCCCGGCGCAAGGACGTCGGCGACCACCCGATCCCGTCCGGCAGCTCGTCGGCCGCGCTCGGCCTGCTGAGACTCGCCGACCTGACCGGTGAGGCCCGCTACAGGCACCACGCCGAGGGCGTGCTGAAGCTGCTTGCCCCGGCCACCACGCGCCAGCCCGACGCCTTCGGCCACCTGCTCCAGGCGCTTGAGCTCTCGCTGTCACCGGGCGGCGAGGTCGCAGTGGTCTGGCCCGCGAACGGCCACGACGAGGCCGCACCGCTGCTTTCCACCTACCGGCGGCGCTACCGTCCGGGCTTCGTCCTCGCCGGCGGCCCGGAAGGCACGACCGCGCCGGCTCTGCTCGAGGGCCGAGGCACGAACGGCGGCCGCCCCGCAGCCTGGGTCTGCCGCGACTTCAGCTGCCGGGCGCCGGTCTCGGAGCCGGACCAGCTGATCGCCGAGCTTGAGCCCGGTACACCTGACTAAAGGATCGGCAGGAAGGTCTCGATCTCGTACGGGGTGACTTCGACCCGGTAGTTGTCCCACTCCTGACGCTTGAGTTCGATGAACCGGCGGAAGGTGTGCTCGCCGAGCGTTCGCAGGACCAGCTCGGAGTCGGCGGCGATCTCGATCGCCTCACCGAGGGTCGCGGGCAGCTGCTCGATGCCGCGGGCGGCCATCTCGTCGGGGCCGAGGTGGTACAGGTTTTCCTCCATCGGCTCGGGCAGCTCGTAGCCCTTCTCGATTCCCTCGAGCCCGGCCTGGAGCATGCCGGCGAAGCAGAGGTACGGGTTGCAGCCGGGGTCCGGACAGCGCAGCTCGGCCCAGGAATCGCCCAACTCGGCGGTCTGTCGCTGCGGCACCCGGATCAGTGAGGAGCGGTTGCGACGCGACCAGGACAGGTACACCGGTGCCTCGAAGCCTGGTACCAGGCGCTTGTAGGAGTTGACCCACTGGGCGTAAAGCGGCGCGATCTCCCGGGCGTGGCGGAGCTGGCCGGCGATGAACGATCGTGCGGTGGCGGTGAGCGCGGCGGGCTGGCTGGGGTCGATGAAGGCGCTGGCGCCGTCTTCCAGCAGCGCCTGATGGACGTGGAGGCCGGAACCGTTGGCCCCGCCCAGTGGCTTCGGCATGAAGGTCGCGTGCCACCCCTGTTGGAGCGCGTACTCCTTGACCACGATGCGGGAGGTCATCAGGTCGTCGGCGGCGCCGAGCGCGCCGGTCGCTTTGAAATCGAGTTCGTGCTGGGACGGCCCGGCCTCGTGGTGGGTCGAGGCCACGTCAACACCCATCCGCTCGAGGGCGAGCACCGTCTCCCGCCGCACGTCGGAGCCGGCGTCGAGGGTGGTCAGATCGAAGTAGCCACCCTCATCGAGGACCTCGGGCACGCCGCCCTCCGGTCGGGCCGAGCGGAAGTAGTAGAACTCCAGCTCCGGTGCCACGACGAAGTCCTCGAAGCCCATATCTTTGGCCCGGGCGAGCGCCCGCTTCAGGACCCAGCGCGGGTCGCCTTCGTAGGGAAGACCGCCCGGCACCTCGATGTCGCAAAACATGCGGGCCACCGCGTCGACCCCTTCAGGCCGCCAGGGGATGAGTGAGAAGGTCGTGGCGTCCGGTCGGGCGACCATGTCGGTCTCCTCGACCGAGTTGAACCCGGTCAGCGAGGCGCCGTCGAAGCCGATGCCACGTTCGAAGGCCCGCTCCAGTTCGGTCGCGTTGATCGAGAAGCTCTTGAGGTGACCGAGCACGTCGGTGAACCAAAGTCGTATGAACCTGACGTCGTTCTCCTTGACCAGCTTGTAGACGTCATCTGGGGTTCTCGCTTGCTCTGCCATCTCGCTCCTTGGAAGCCTGGACTGTTTCGGTGGGGCCGGTCGCGGGGAACGATACGCCAACCGAGTTGCGAACCGCCGGGTCAACCGGTATAACTTACTTGAGGTTAGTACCTAGCTAAAAGTAAAGTAACGCCCCTCTAAGCACAACCTAAACTCACAGTCCGTGCCCCGGACAGAATGGAAACGAGAAAATCGTGACCGTAAAGACTGAAGTCAGCAGATTTCACATCCACGACGAACTGACAGCGCCAGACGACAGCGCGAACATCCTGAAGAGCATTCAGGTGGGCGGTCGAACCGTCAACAAGCTGGTCGGAGTCCTCGCAGGTTCGCCGGCCGTACTTCGCGCCTACACGCGGATGCGGGTCGAACTCCAAAAGGGCGAGCTGCCCAAAGCGACGCGTCACCGGGTCGCCCTGGCCGTGGCCGAACACCGTGGCGACAACTACAGCGTCGTCCAGTACGCGAAGTCGGCGAGGAACGCCGGCCTTGGCCTCGATGAGGTTTCAAGGGCCAGGAGCTTCGCTTCCGCCGACGAGCGTGAGAACGCCCTGCTGATCTACCTGAAGGCCGCGCTGGAAGCAGACGGCGATCCGCCGATCTACCTCCACGAGGAGGCGCGTGAAGCCGGATGGGAAGACGAGCAGATCCTCGAAGCCCTCGCCCACGTGGCGCTGGCCGAGTTCCAGAGCCTGATGGCCGCAGCCGCGGCCCTTCCCAAGGATCAGGCGACACCCCGGGTACTGCCCGCGATCGCCTGAACCACCCCGAGAGCCCTCCCCTCAGCTCTCCCCCCAAACAAAAAGGACGGCCCCCACGGGCCGTCCTTTTTGCTGCGCATAGTCCGGCCTTCGCCGGCTGCCGGTCAGTCGAACTTGAGCCTCGCGGTGAACAGCAGCCGCGAGCCCTTGAAGCTGCATCCGTAGGCCCGCTTGCTCCCGATCCCGAGCTGCGGGGTCGCCTGATCGACGAAGCCGGCCGCACACCTGTTCGGCTGACGGCTGGCTCGCCAGGAGTACTGGCGCCGGTTGAGGCCGGCGGCGAAGGCGGGTGCCCAGGTCGGGACCGTGAGCGCCACGATCTGACCCTTACGGACGATCAGGGGCTTGGCCAGCCGGAAGACGGCGGTTCGACCGAACAGGCGGCTGAGGCCTTCAACCGGGCTCCGCCGCTGCAGTCTGAACTTCTCGCCGGTCGGCGTATTCAACTTCTGGACCACCGAAATCCCGGCCTGGGCGGGACTGCCGAAACGCTGATTGAGCGCGCGCCGGTCCGCCGCGCTGGGCTTGCCGAGCCACAGCTTCCAGGCAGTGACCTTGCCGTTCGCCGGGGCGCGGTAGGCGGTGTTGCCGCTGGGCAGGGTGGCCTGGATGCCACTGACGCTCGGGATCACCTGGCAGTTGACCGGACAGAGCGGATCGGGCATCTCGTCATCGCCGCCGAGCACGATGGCCACCGGCGGCTTCGCCTTGGCCGCGTCGGCGGGCTGGCCCGAAAGCGCCGCATACATGACGATGAAGCTGAAGACGAGCAGGGCCGCTGAAACGGCCAGCGCAGCGTTTGAACGGATCGAGGTGGGGTTGAATCTGGAGAGCATTGGCTGAGAGCTCCTTCTTGGAGGTTGCGGATGGGCCCGGGCCGGGGCCGGAAGGGCGACAAACTTACAGGGAGTTCGTGACCCCTGCAGTAATTCGGTTGGTTCGGGAGCGGTCGTCCGGCCGGACGCGGCCGGCGGTTATCGGGGTTTGATCACAGCGTGGCGGACCGTACCGACGCCGATGTTGAACTTGAGCTTGCGTTGCACAGCCTGGGTCATGTCCCAGGTGCGGCCGTGGGCGTAAGGTCCGCGATCGATCACCTTGGTGATTACGAACCGCCCGCGGTAGCCGAGCATGACCTTCGAGCCGCAGGGCAGCGACTTGTGGGCGACGCCCATCGTGCCAGGGCGCAGCCTCTGGCCACAGGCCGTGGTGTTGCCGAACAGGCCGGGGCCGTACCAGGACGCGGTCGAGGTCCGCATCGAGCCGACCAGGCGCCGGGCAGTTGCCTTATTGACCACGCCGGAAGAAGCGATCTTCGACTGCCGCTGAAACTTGCGGACCGCTCTGACCGTCGGACGGTCGAAGCTTGAGGTAACCGCGCTGCCAGTAAGCAGGGCCTTCGAACTCACGATGCCCTTGAGCACCCGAACGTCGGGCCCGGTCATGCCGTGCCGGAGCACGCGCGAACCGAACCTGGTCGCCGGGGCGCCTGCCGGTCCGCCCTGGGACGGCAGGTTGGGACTGAGGCCGCCACCGCCGTAGCCGGCTGCCGGGGCGAGCGCAGCAGAGCCGCTCAGCATCCAGATGAGCGCCACCGTGGCGGCCAGGGACAAAGCGATACTGAGTTTGAGGGCCCGCGCTCGACGGATAGTTCGATCGTTCATATCTCTTTCTGTTGCTTGCGGGGTTAGCTGTCGGGCTCGCGCTGAAAGAGCAGCGCTACCTGGCAAAGGCCAGAGATTCGCCCCATGGACCGGGTCCTTTGGGTCCCCCGCTCTCCGTGATCTTGTGACGGAGATTAAGCTTGAAGGTGAGCAGAAGATTAGCAGATGCTCACGAATAGGAAAGGCCCCTTGCGGGGCCCTTCCTTTAGCGGGTCTGTAAGCCGGATCCTGTCTTAAGCGACCATCTGTCTCGCCAGCTGACA
>Ga0105046_10005334_pt1 | contig 20346 bp, 18 predicted proteins | sample MAT03_FD_78385 | JGI IMG/M metagenome (GOLD analysis project Ga0105046, IMG submission 78385) | Freshwater microbial communities from Lake Fryxell liftoff mats and glacier meltwater in Antarctica - MAT-03 (megahit assembly) | ecosystem: Environmental > Aquatic > Freshwater > Ice > Liftoff...
CACCAGCATTTGTTGCAAGGTCGACCATGCATTGCTTTTGTAAAAACAGCCGACCTACCGCATTGGGATGCAAATGTAGATCATGCCGTAGTGGTAGTTGGTATGGACGACGACTATATTTATTTACACGATCCAGAATTTGAGATAGCACCGCTCCTCACACCGATTGGCGACTTCGATTTAGCCTGGCTGGCGCGGGATGAGCTTTATGCAGTGTTAACCTTGCCAGTGCGCTAATTTGCCCCTAATCTCTACGCGAGTACTTCCTCTAACCCGGTCTGCAACAGTTGATAAAAACGTGAGCCTGGATCAGTCGCTAACCGCGCCCGCTGATCGTGCTCTAGAATCTCGCTCTGCTCCAAAATCATAATCTGGTCGGCACGCTGAACTGTCGCCAGGCGGTGGGCGATGATGATGGCCGTGCGATCCTGGAGTAAGCGGTCTACGGCGCGTTCGATCAGTTGCTCGGTGGCTGGGTCTAGCCGCGAGGAGGCTTCGTCCAAGATGATCATGCCTGATGCCCTAACCGCAGCGCGTTTGACAACTGCCGGTACAACGCCGAGGCAATGATCAAGATCTCCAGCCCAATAATGAGCACGGCAAAGATAGTGGCCAACGGCACAATCTGTGCCTGGGCGACGACAGGCACCAGCGGCGGCAACAGCGAACCTGCGCCCCCGGTGACACGGAAGAGCGGGGCAAAGAGCACCGCCGCCACCGAGCCGCTGATCACACCGGCAATCGCGCCATAGGCGGTAAGGATGGCGTACTCCAACGCCACTTGGCCGACGACCTGGATGCGTTTCAGCCCAATCGAGCGCAGCACCGAAAAGAGATAGAGCCGTTCGTGCAGCGACGCATAACTATAGGTAAGCAGACCCAACGCCGCCATCAGCGCCGCTGCCACAAAACTGACCGAGAGCGTGCCGAAGACGCCCACCCGCTCCATCTGCGCCTGTTCCTCGCTGATGGTTGATCGAGCATCGAGCTCGCGAATCGTTTCGATGCCGGTGGTGCGCACTTCGGCCAGAATCTCTTTTTCATCTACTCCAGGCTCGGCGCGCACCCAAATCCGATGCGGCATGGTCAAGTTGAAGAATGAAAAGATAAATTCCAGGTTACCAATCACAGTGACCTGATCCTCATAGACAGTGGGGAAATGGGCATAAACGCCAACCACGGTAAAGCTCGAAGTCAGGCTGGCGCCAAAGTCAGTGAGTACGTCCAAGGTCAGCTTGTCGCCCACGGAAAGCTGGTTCTCTTCTAGAAATTTTTGCGAAATCAGAATGCCATCGTCCTGCACGGCGAGGCGATTCATCATCGCACCCATCGATTCGGCCGCCAGATCTGAACGAAACCAGGCGACGCGGGTGAAGTCTACGCGGTCGATGCCCAGAAAGCGCCCTTTCACCGTCTGCCCCTCACCTGCTGCCAGCCGAATCAGCGCCGTATAATCGCCCACGCGGGCCGCGGCGGCAACGCCGGGTAATTCGGTAAATTCAAACGGTGGTGGCACCCAGTCGGCGCCGACGCCACCGCTCATTGCCTCTACCTCGGAATACGGCTCGAAGGTCAGATCAGCGCCGGTGCTGTAATAGATGCGATCAACCAGCCACTTGTCCAGGCTGGCAGCCATCGACAGGCTGTAGACGCCCAACGCCAGCGCCACGATCACCAACAGCAGGGGATTAATGTAGTTTTGGCTGTAGCGACCCAGTTGGCGCAGCGCGAGATGGGGCGTCAACCAGGGCGCCAGGTTAGCGATCCAGTCGAGCAGGCGCATAAACCAGGGAAAGAGGCGCATCGAGAGCAGCGCCATTACAACCACAAAGAGCGCGGGCACGATGATCAGCAATGGGTCTTGATAAAGTTCCTCCGGTCGGTCGCGCACCAACGCACCCAGGGTGCCGCGTGAAGCCAACTGGCGGTAGGCGTAGACAGTCGGGATGATCAGGATCAGATCGAGATAGGCGCGATACCAGAAGGGCCCACGCGGCGCGCGCGCATGTTCGCGCTCTTGCGTCAAGATAGTTTGTCCAGTCGTTTGGGCCGCCATCCAGAGTTTGGCAAGCAACACAATACCCAATGTCGCCGCGATCAAGGGCAAGTTGACGCCGGCCAACGAGACCGGCAACGGAGTGCGCACGTCAAAGCTGAGAAAGCTGACCGTGTACCCCATCGCACGTGCGAGCAGCATGCCCAGCCCCAGCCCCAGCGGACAACCGAGCACAAAGAGCAGCAACCCCTCGGCCAGCGTAAAGCTCAGCACCCCCCAGCGTGTCATGCCGCGGCTGATCAGCACGGCGGTCTCGCGCTGTTGCCAATAGGCAATCACAGCGGAGGTTAGAATTAGAAAATAGAGTAGAAAACCAAAGGCCGGCGTGTTAAAGCCGAGCAGCAAAATGGTTAGTGTGGTTTGGCGGCCAATAAATTTCTCTAATGAGACCGCCGGCGTGGTCATTTGTGCATCAGGTAGATAACGACCGATCACGGTTTTGGCTAACGCAAAGCCTTCCGTATATTGGCGGGCATCGGCGGGGCTCGACTGCATCTCGTCGAGGATAACATTCCAGGTGACAGCGCGTACCTTGGTCGCCAGTTGCGGCTCGACCAGGGTCAGATAATCCTGGCGGCGTACAAAGAGTTTATTGAGCAGGGTTTGATCGGGGTCACTGACCCAGAACGCTTCTTTGGCATCCTTAGCGCGCCAGAAACCTTGCACTTGGATTGGAATCAGCGCTTCACCCGCCGTACCCTGGTTACTTTGAAGATTAAATTGATCACCGAGTTGGATACCGAATTTAGCTGCATAATCGGCGTGCATCCAAACGGCCAAGGATGCGCCAGACGTGGCATCGTCGAGTGGTTCGCCTTCAATATCAATATGCTGAGCCACGTCCACCATGTAGACAGCGCCGACGTTGTCCAGCGAACGTTTACCCTGGTAGCGCGTATCACTGGGCAGCGGCTGGAGGGCCAGCGCACCACTATCGGCCAGCATGCCCAGAAAGCGAACCGGCAAGCCCACTTCCGAAGCAAGCGTATCGGAGACATCATCGCCCAACGTTTCGGCGCGTTCTAGCGTCAGCGGCACACTGCGTGATGAACTGGCAAAAATCCGCGACGAGAAAGGCGGACGGTTGGTGGCCGCACTATATTCAGCCAACTCCTGACGCATGATCACCGTGTCGACGGCCTGTGAGAAAAAAGTGGCGCTACTGACCAGCCCGATCGCCAAAATCACGCCAAAGAGCGAAAGCAGACTGAGACCAAAGTAATAGTACAAGCGTTGCGCAGCCAGATAAGCCAAATCGATCAGCGCGCCGAAGGGGCGCCAGAAAGGCTTGCGGCGGCCAGCACGCGCGCCAACCTCTTTCGGTTGGCCCGGTTTAGCAGGCGCGCCGGTTGGGCTTGGGATCGAGGCAGATTCTGTCGCTTTCAAATCTGTCGCTTTCAAATCTGTCGCTTTCAAAGATGATGGTTGCTTCGTTGGTAATCGCATGACCTAAATTTCTACTAAAGATGGTTTGACACGGTGGGAAATATATTCTATACTCTGAACACTCAGTCGACAACTTTCCATTGGTCAACAATCTTTGCACTATACAACAATAACTGGTTCTCTCAAACCGAGAACTTCACGCTCGGGTGGCTTACCCCAAGGTTGGCTCAAGCGCTTGAATTGTGCAGCGTTAAGAAGCGAAAACGGTTTGCTGTCACAACACACACAATTACATGTATCATGCATTGGCGTTTCCTCAAAACATCAGCTGGGTCATCCAATACTGTTCACTTGCGCAAACAGCCTTAATTCAGGCTGGAAGCAACTATTACATTCATTCTTTGTGCACGTCTTAAATCAAAGGAGAGTTCGATGAAGGACCAAAATCTGAATCGACGCGATTTTCTGCGTCTGAGTGGGTTAGCCTCGGCCGGTGTTGTGCTGGCCGCTTGCGGTACGCCCGCGGCACCGGGTAGTGACGCGGCGCCGGCCGCTGACGCTGGCGCATCGGCTGTTGTCACCGATACGACCGCGATCGCAGCAGTAGATGTGAAAGATGTAGCACGCGAAAAGACGCTGACCATCATGTTTGGCGGTAGCCAAGGCCAATTCATTGACGTAGGGCTAGGTAATCCCTACGCCACGGGTGCCAGCCACCAGATGGGCAACGCCGCCTTGTGGGAGCCACTCTACTATTATTCTGCCTTTGCCGATGAGCATATTCCGTGGCTGGCCGAGAGCTACGAGTACAACGCCGATTACACCGAGCTAACCATCAAGACGCGCAGCGGTGCCGAGTGGAGCGACGGTACACCGTTCACCGCCAACGATGTCGCCTTCACGATCAACATGCTGATCAAAAACGGCAGCGACCCGGATGCCGCTAAGATCCGCAACTCGACCGAGGTTTCCAAGTGGGTCAAAGAAGCAACCGCCGTCGATGACACGACCGCCAAGATCGTCTTCAACGACCCCCGCCCCCGCTTCATGTTCAGCCATCTCTCCTCCAAGTTCGACACCGGCATTTACATCGTGCCCGAACACATCTACAAAGATGTCGAAGACGTGTCGGCTTACACTGGCTTTGATGCAGCAGCGGGCCTTCCGGTCGGCACGGGTCCCTACACAATCGCCGCGTGGACACCGCAGCAGAAGTTCATCGACCGCCGCGACGAGTGGTGGGCACTCAAGACTGGTTTCGTGGCCGAGCTGCCCGCCGTCGAGCGCATTCTGGTCCTGCCCAGCGCCGATGAGACCACGATGGCCCAGATGGTCATCAACAATGAACTAGACTCGCTGCTCGATCTGCGTGCCACCACGATCAAGCAGGTCGTCGAGCAGAATGACAAGATCATCACCCACACTGGCCGCGATCTGCCTTTCGGTTACATCGACTGGTGGCCGACCTCGTTCTGGTTCAACTGCGCCGAAGGTGCGTTCGCCGACAAGCGCGTCCGTTGGGCCGTCAGTTACACCATTGACCGCGAGCAGATGCTAGAGGTTGCTTTGGAAGGCTCGGGCATTTTGACCCAATTGCCATTCCCACAATATGCCGGTCTGGAGCCCTTCTTCGAGGCCGCCAAGCCTTTGCTGGAAAAGTACAACACCGCCGAACACAACCTGGAGAAAGCCGCCGCGTTGATGCAAGAGGCCGGTTATGAGAAAGATGGCGAAGGCTTCTGGGTAAAAGATGGCGCTCGCATCACCGACATCATCGGTGGCTGGGGTGTCTTTGCCGACATCGGCCCCGTGTTGGGCGAGCAGTTGCGCAATGGCGGTTTTGACCTCGACTTCCAAATGCCCGCCGACCACGGTACGCAAATTAGCGAAGGCAAAGAGCACATCTGGCTCAACGGCCACGGCGGCGCCATCAACGACCCATTTGACACCCTCGATATGTTCACCAGCAAATATTACCAGCCAGTTGGTACGCCGACCACCTATAACTCGCGCTTCCAGAACGCCGAATATGATGCGATCCTGGAAGAAATGGCCAAAGTGCCCAGTGATGATCCCGGCTACATGGATCTTTACTTACAAGCCATGGAAATCTTCTTGGACGAACTGCCCGATTGCCCAGTGCAACAGTGGCTGCATCGCATTCCCTACAACCAAACCTATTGGACGGGCTGGCCCACCCAGGATGACCCATACCTGAATGGTGCATTCTGGCACCTGACCTTCCCGCTCATCTTGCAACACTTGAAACCGGCTGCGTAATTCGGTTTAAGATTTACGATTTACGCGCTCGCGGGTTCAATTAACAAAGCAGGTGCGTAAATCGTAAATCTTAAATCAGCCTATATCTACACCAACGGCCTGCATAACCAGAATCCTTCCCCTGTTTTTTGAGCGGTGACATTGAGCTTCGTCTTTCTGATTCAATACAAGAATTAAAGGATGTCTATAATGAGAGATGCAAATCTAAACCGGCGCGATTTTCTGCGTCTGAGTGGGTTGGCCTCGGCCGGCGTGGTGCTGGCCGCTTGCGGTACCCCCCCTGCGCCTGGCAGTGACGCGGCGGCCCCAGCCGCTGATGCCGGCGCTTCGGCCGTTGTCACCGACACGACCGCGACCACAGCGGCTGTAGCGGTGAAAGACGTACCCCGCGAGAAGACATTAATCATCATGTTCGGTGGCAGCCAGGGCCAGTTCATCGATGTGGGGTTGGGCAACCCTTACGCCACCGGTGCCAGCCATCAGATGGGCAACGCCGCCTTGTGGGAACCACTCTATTATTACTCCGCCTTTGCCGACGAGTACATTCCGTGGCTGGCCGAGAGCTACGAGTACAACGCCGATTACACCGAGCTGACGATCAAGACGCGCAGCGGTGCCGAGTGGAGCGATGGCACACCGTTCAGCGCCAACGATGTCGCCTTTACGATCAATATGCTGATCACCAACGGTCTCGACCCCGATGCCGCTAAGATCCGCAACTCGACCGAGGTGTCCAAGTGGGTCAAAGCGGCAACCGCCGTCGATGATACCACCGCCAAGCTTGTCTTCAACGACCCCCGTCCCCGCTTTATGTTCAGCCATCTCTCCTCCAAGTTCGACACCGGCATTTATATCGTGCCCGAACACATCTACAAAGATGTCGAAGACGTGTCCGCCTACACAGGCTTTGACCCAGCGGCGGGCCTTCCCGTTGGCACCGGTCCCTACACAATCGCCGCGTGGACGCCACAACAGAAGTTCATCGACCGCCGCGACGAGTGGTGGGCACTCAAGACTGGTTTCGTGGCCGAGCTGCCCGCCGTCGAGCGCATTCTCGTCCTGCCCACTGCCGATGAGACCACGATGGCCCAGATGGTCATCAACAACGAGGTCGATTCCTCGCTTAGTCTGCTGGCGACGACCATCAAGCAGGTGGTTGAGCAGAACGACAAGATCATCACCCACACCGGCAGAGATCTGCCATTTGGCTATATCGACTGGTGGCCGACCTCGTTCTGGTTCAACTGCGCCGAAGGTGCGTTCGCTGACAAAAACGTGCGCTGGGCGGTCAGCTACACCATTGACCGCCAGCAGATGCTCGATGTCGCCTTGGAAGGCTCTGGCATTTTGACCACGTTGCCCTTCCCACAGTATGCCGGTCTGGAGCCTTTCTTCGAGGCCGCCAAGCCATTGCTGGAAAAGTACAACACCGCAGAACATAATCTGGAAAAAGCCGCCGAGCGTATGGCACTGGCGGGTTATGAGAAAGACGGCGAAGGTTTCTGGGTGAAAGATGGCGCGCGCATCGAGGATATTATCGGTGGCTGGGGTGTCTTTGCCGACATTGGTCCCGTATTGGGCGAACAGTTGCGCCAGGGTGGCTTCGCGCTAGATTTCCAAATGCCCGCCGATCATGGTACACAGATCAGCGAAGGCAAGGAGCACATCTGGCTCAACGGTCATGGTGGCAGCATCAACGACCCATTTGACACCCTCGATATGTTCACCAGCAAATATTACCAGCCGATCGGCACGCCGACCACCTATAACTCACGCTTCCAGAATGCCGAATACGATGCGGTACTCGAAGAAATGGCCAAGGTGCCCAGTGATGATCCCGCCTACATGGATCTTTACTTGCAGGCGCTGGAAATCTTCTTGGACGAACTGCCCGATTGCCCAGTTCAGCAATTTCTCCATCGCATTCCCTATAACCAAACCTACTGGACAGGCTGGCCCACGCAGGATGACCCGTACGTCAACGGCGCATTCTGGCACCTGACCTTCCCGCTCATCTTGCAACACTTGAAACCAGCAGCGTAATGCAATTGACGATTTTGGCTTATCCGTAGAGACGCAAGATTTTGCGTCTCTACGGATAAGCCAAAATCGTCAACCGTAAATCTACATTCGGAGTATATCCATGCCACTATCTTACATTGTCAGACGTCTTCTCCTCGTCTTTTTAATTATCTGGTCGGCGGCAACGTTGAACTTCTTTATTCCGAAGATCACCCCGCGTAACCCACTGCGTGAAAAGCTGATGGAGCAAGCTTCGCGCAGCGGTTACATTCCACCTGGTTTTGAAGAGATGGTGCAAAGCTACGAGAAGAAATTTGGTCTCGATCAGCCCCTATGGAAGCAATATCTCACCTATATGTGGGACATGGCCCATTTTAACCTCGGCTATTCAATTTCTGGTTTTCCCAAAACCGTGGGCGAGCTGATCGGTCAGGCGATCTGGTGGACGGTGGGATTACTCTCATTGACAACGATCATCACATTTTTCATTGGCACGCTGCTGGGCGCGCTGATGGCTTGGAGCCGGTCTAACTTTATCTTTCGCCAGGTCGTGCCCTCGCTTTTGGTCATCAGCGCGATGCCAGCCTTTATTGTCGGGCTCTTGTTGATCTATTTCGTAGCCTTCAAGTGGAAAGCGCTGCCGTTGGGCGGGGCCTTTGGCGCGACGACGTTGCAAAATTGGAGCGTCAGCTTTGTGCTAGAGGTTATAAAACACGCGATCTTACCGGCATTGGCGGTCATGCTTACCAGCGTGGGCGGTTGGGCGATTGGCATGCGCGGGATGATGGTAACAGTGCAGGGAGAAGATTATATGACCTTTGGTGAAGCCAAAGGTCTAAAGAATTGGCGCCTCTTCTATAAATATGCTGTGCGCAACGCCTTACTGCCCCAGGTGACTGGTCTGGCGATTGCCTTTAGCTACATTGTCTCTGGCTCTGTATTGGTAGAAGTGATCTTCCGCTATCCAGGGTTAGGTTCGTTACTCGCCAAAGCGATCCGCGAGCTAGACTATTTTATGATTTACGGCATCGTCTTTATCCTGATTGTGGCGATTGGTATTGCCATGTTTATTATCGATCTGATCTACCCGCTGCTCGACCCGCGCATTACTTACGAGGGGAAGTGATATGACCGTCCAAAGTTCAGATTCCAGCATCTCACAATTGTCAGCACCCATCGTACCAAACAAAAGTGGACCGGTGAGTAATAGTCGCCTTGTGTTACGTTACCTGCGACGCAATCCCCAATTTGCGATTGGGATTGGTATTCTGCTGTTTTTTATTTTGTTCTCGGTCATCGGTTCATTCTATATTACAGACAAAGCGCCCTATCCGCTGGGGGCGCCGGCGAGCAAAGCGCCTTCCTGGGATTATCCATTTGGCACCGATGGCCAAGGGCGGGACCTTTTTGCGGTTGCCGTGCGCGGGATTTGGGAAACGTTGCGGATTGGTGTAATTGCCGGTTTAATTGGTGTCGGTTTTGGTGCGTTCGTCGGTTTTACCTCCGCCTTCTTCGGCGGCTGGTACGACCTAATTGTGCGCTGGGTGGTGGATGTGCTGCTCACCGTGCCCGGGTTGCTGATCCTGGTCGTGATTGCTTCCTCACTGGACAATAACTCTGTTACGCTCACCGGGCTGGCATTTGTGATCGCGCTAACGGCATGGATGGGGCCAGCGCGTACAATTCGCGCCCAAGTGTTGACCATGCGCGAGCGACCTTATGTAATGATGGCGCGGCTCAATGGTATGAATAGTTGGGGCATCATCTTTCGTGAGCTGGTGCCAAACTTGTTGCCCTACCTGGGCGCCAGTTTAGTGGGAGCAGTCACGGGTGCAATCTTTGCCTCGATTGGTCTGCCGGCGCTGGGGTTAGGCCCCTTGCGCGATCCGACAATCGGGGTGACCATTTACTGGGCCATGTCGCAAAACGCCCTCCTGCGCGAAATGTGGTGGTGGCTGATGATGCCAATTGTCACGATTATGCTGATGTTTGTTATGCTCTTCTTGATCTCTGCCGGTCTCGATGAGTTGGCGAACCCCAGGGTACGCAAGGTAGCATAAAAATGCGTGATTACTTTATCAGTATTTTCTATTCCGAAGAAGACGGGGGCTACATCGCTGATATTCCAGATCTACGCTTTTGTTCAGCCTTTGGCGCAACGCCAGAAGAAGCCTTACGCGAAGTACAAATTGCGAAGGCAGCCTGGTTGGAGGCTGCGCAGGCGAGTAACAAGCCGATTCCAGCACCACAATACCGCCCTCTAATTTATCAACTTGCGTCAGGTCCTGAACGCTCACTGGCTTGATCGTTGCGGTTGTGAGCATTTGGCAAAGTATTGATGTCAATAGAGCACTGAAAGATATACTATGAGTGATTACGCTTTACGAGTGAAGGACCTGGATGTCCATTATTATACGGATGAAGGGATTGTCAAAGCCGCCAATAAGATCAATTTCGATCTCAAACCGGGCGAACGGCTAGGGCTGGTAGGTGAGTCGGGTTCAGGCAAATCGACATTGGCGCTGGCCATCTTGCGCATGATCAAACCGCCAGGCCGCATTGCCGGCGGCCAAATTTTGTTGGGCGACACCGATCTGACCCAATTGACGGAAGAAGAGATGCGTCAGGTACGCGCCCAACATATCAGCATGGTGCCGCAAGGTGCGATGAATTCGCTCAACCCGATTATGCGTATCAAAGACCAAATTATCGATAGTATGGTCGATCATAATTTGGCGCTATCGAGAGCAGAAATGAAGGAACGTGCCAATCACGCGCTTGAGGCGGTGGAATTGAACGTCAAGGTGGGCGATATGTATCCCCATCAATTGAGCGGTGGTATGAAGCAGCGGGCTTGTATCGCCATCAGCATGGCCATGTCGCCCCAAGTGATCATTGCCGATGAACCAACTAGCGCGTTGGATGTGGTGACCCAACGCCAGGTGATGCAGACAATTGGCCGCTTGCAAGAGCAAATGGGCAGCGCGGTGATTCTAATCGGCCATGATATGGGGCTGATGGCGCAATTTGTCCATCGTATGGCCGTGATGTATGCCGGTAGCCTGGTCGAGGTCAGCACAATCCAAGATACTTTTACGGCCCCGCTCCACCCTTATACCGAGATGCTGATCGACAGTCTACCGGTGTTGGGCAAGCGCGGTGTTTTCAAAGGTATCCCAGGCATCACACCGTTGCTGCGCGATTTGCCACCCGGTTGCGTTTTCAACAATCGTTGCCCAAAGGCGATGAATGTTTGTAAAGAACAGATCCCGGCATTTAATGAGTATGCGCCCGAACACTGGGCCGCCTGTCATTTGCACGATCCAGTTCACGGCAAGGTGCAAGCGAAGGTATACGAAAACACTGGGCGAAAGTAGCCATAATGAGCAATCTACTCGAATTAAAAAACGTCACCAAAAAGTTCAAAACGGGCACTGTTGCGCTGGATAATATCTCCTTTGCGTTGGATGCCAATTCGCCGAGCATTATTGCCGTGGCCGGGGAAAGCGGCAGCGGCAAAACTACGCTGGCCCTGATGGCGCTCGGTTTTCTGGACCCTTCCAGCGGCGATGTGCTCTACAAGGGCAAGCCGATGGGTAAACTCTCCGGTGCCGAACAGACAGCCTTTCGCAAAGAGGTGCAGGCGGTTTTTCAAGATCCCTTTGCCGTCTACAATCCATTTTACAAGGTGGACCACATCTTTAACGTAGCGGTCAAAAACTTCAAGCTCGCCAGTTCGAAAGCCGATGCACGCCAGCGCATCGAAGAGGCATTGGTCAGCGTCGGTCTGCGTCCGGAAGAGACATTGGGGCGTTTCCCGCATCAACTTTCAGGTGGTCAGCGCCAACGCCTGGTCGTGGCGCGGGCGCTGCTGCTGCGCCCGCAACTGCTGGTCGCCGATGAGCCAGTCTCGATGGTCGATGCCTCGTTGCGCGCCACGATTCTAGAAAGTCTGCGCAAGCTGAAGGATGAACTGGGCGTCACCATTCTGTATATTACCCACGATCTGACTACCGCCTATCACGTGTGCGACCAAATCATCATGCTCTACAAAGGCTCGGTGATGGAAGCGGGTGACGTGGAGACGGTGATCACCAATCCCCAGCACCCGTATACGCAATTGCTGATCGACTCGATCCCATGGCCGGATCTGCAACGCCGCTGGGGCCAACAAGAGATCATCGCGATTGACGACGACAAGTCCAAAGCGGCTAGGGGTGGCTGCAAATTCGCCGCCCGCTGTCCGCATGTGATGGAGAAATGCCGTCAAAGCCCACCGCCGCTCTACAAAGTGGCGGATCGCCAAGTGGCTTCGTGTTATCTGTACGAGGATCAGGCAATCATGCCCAGTGAAAATTTGGGCACACTGTTTACCACCAAGGTGAAAGCGATGAATGGGCAGGTAGGGCGCTGATTAGACGAGGCGTTATCAATAAAAAAGCGATGCAGTCGATTGCATCGCTTTTTCATTCACTGGCCTATTGTGAGATTTCGATTATACTTGCCAACCCATTTAAAGTAACAATAAATTGGTTCAATACGTCTCGTCCTACAATGACCTCATCATTTAGTTGGTCACCTACAGCGGCTACATAAAGGCCATAGCTACCAATTTGAACAAAAATGGTATAGAGTTCGACTCGATAACGCCCTTCTGTAATCCCGCGCAGCCATTTCTCCGTGGAAGGTATAGCGCCCATCCTGTGTAGATAGTGCAGTGGCACCATGGTCGCATCTGCGCCTGAATCCACAATCGCCGGTAAGCTGAGTACGCTGGAACCTCTTTCCAGTCCAATCTCAATCTCGATCAGTGGCATGGCTGGCTGATAGTCGGTCGTGTAGTCGTGGCTATACATGGATCAACTGTTCTTTTGCCGCCAAGCGGGGTGAACGTACACGAATTGTTTCAATCGGTTCTTCTTTTACAGTAGCCAACCAGATCACTTCACGCGGATATTGCTGCCGGATGCGTTCATACAATGCACCATAATCGCGGTCATGATCAATCAGTTTGCCCTGATAGATGGCTACATGCTGGCCTAAGTGCTTCTCTTTTAACAATGGATGCAGTTTGATGTAAGCCATCTTTTCTTGTTCTAGCTTTGCTGTGTGTAGCGTCTGGATTGCTATCGCCTCTGTCGCCATTTCAACAGCCGGTAAATGGTCATTCAAATAGTCGGCAATTGCCTCAGCAACCCCCTGTTGGTGTAATTGAGCGAGACGATTTGCTCGTTCGTATAGTCTTTCAGAAATAGTGAGCGTGATTTGCATAGCCATGATTTATTCTCCCGATTCAATTTGGATAGTGCTTATTATACTACATCAAGTTGACGATGATCAGAAAGCGGGTGGCCCATGACAATGAGCCACCCGCTTTCTGATCATCAATAACGCAACACTAAATCACGCTTGCGCCACCAGTCTGATTGCACATGCATAGTGTAGTTACTGCATGGCGACGCTTACAGGAAGCGGAAGACAACCGGGCAGTTAATGATGATGCCGGTCGAGCCGAACGGTGTGCCGCCCGGACCGGTAACCCAGCCTTTTTGCACCATGCCCAAGATCGCAAACTCTTCAGTCAGGCGCGACGTGTAGCCCTTGTCGAGCGCGTCCTGAGTCCATTCGCCCAAATTCAAGTCCCATAACGGGCTATAGTCGGTGGCAAGCGTAGGAATGCCGCCGGTGACATTCAGTGGCCCGCCTTCGCCCAACAAGGCGCTGTTGAGGCCCTGGCGTTGTGGGTTTTCGGTGCCAACTGGACCGTTGGCAAAAGCAAAGATGCGCTCGACTGCGCTAAAGGCGCTGTCGTCACGGCCAACAAGAATATCATTCAGCCCTGGTGCCAAGGTGACGTCTTCAATCGCCGCCGCCATTGGGTCACTAGCATCCATGCTCAGGTAGAAGATCGGGCGAGCAAAGCTGAAGCCGGCCGTCAATGACAACGTTACCGTCTGCTCTTCGGGGCAGATGCTCACAACCTTGTTATGCACCAGGCTGTAGTCTGCATCGCCTTCGCAGAAAGCAATCTCCTCCGCCGTGACGCCAAAGGCCACAATTGGGGCATTGTAGACATGACCACCGGCGTTCTCGATGTAGATCAAGGGCGTGTAGTTTTCGTCGCCGATGGCGCCGGGTTGAAACTCCGTCGGCGGAAAGGCAGCTGGCATCTCACCGGGAGTAACGCTGCGTTCGGGCGAGAAATCCACCGTGCCGTTGGCAAAAGTGAGCGTACCATCTGCCTCCAGGGTGGCCTGACGTGCGCCGCGGCCCACACGCGCATATTGCAGCTTGGCCGAATGGACGAGACCGAGCGCAGCGGCGTTCGCTTGGTCGGTCGTATCGGTCAGCACATACCAGACTGGTGTACCGTCTTCCAACTGGCCTTTGTATAAGGGCAGGGTGATCGTGCCGGCGTCCTGATCTAGCTTGCCGGCTTTGAGCAACTGAAAGGGGCCAATCAGCTCCTTCTGAAACTCGGAGGGCGGGGGGCCGAAGTAGGTAAGTGGCACATCGGCGCCAATCGAAGCGGGGGCGGGGGCGGCGTCGTCGCCGAGGCCCTCGGCCATGTCACCTTGTGCAAACGAGGTGGAGATAGAGTTGACCAGCAGCGCAATCGTCAACATGCCAATCAATACGGCAAGCAACGTGTTGCGTTTTTTCCAGAACGATACCATGGGGTAAATCTCCTTGTGGGTTAACGAATTTGGCAGTGAGCAGACGTTACGAAAGCAACGCCTACTCATGTAGTCTCGCCAGAGTTTGATTCGTTACAAACTTGCCTGTATTTGGGTCAGGAAGTTTCATAGTAAGCCGCTTAATAATTTTGTAACCACTTGGTAATTTCCTCTTAACCCTTCTCTGGCACACTGACCAAGTAGCGCTGTGCCTGACGCACATTCCCGGCACAGGAAACGGTAGCGGCAAGGGTAGGGAGTGATAAAGCTCAACCCGTGCGCTTGCGCGCTGTCGAGTCTGCTTGAAGTCAGAGGAGTTACCGGGAGGTAATCAGAAAAAATGGACTTTATCGGGGTACAAATGTCGCGTTTAGAACTTTCTGCGCCAGCGACAAACCGAAGATTGATAAACGATATCCCCATGCTTACGCTTGTACAGACCCAAGAACTGGCGCTGATTGCGGCGTTGCGCCGTGGGGATGAGGCCGCCTTTTTGTCGCTGATTGAGCAATTTCATGCTATGATGATTCGGGTGGCGCGCAAGTATGTGCCCACCTATGAAGTGGCCGAAGAAATCGTTCAGGAGACATGGCTTGGCGTGTTGCACGGCCTTGACCGCTTTGAGCACCGCGCTTCGTTGAAAACCTGGATTTTCCATATTTTAACCAACCGGGCGAAATCACGCGCCCAACGTGAAGATCGGCATGTCACGTTTTCAGATCTTCTGCATTTTCAGATCGATGGACCAACGGTAGACCCAGACTGCTTCGGGCCGGATGGATGGTGGAAATTTTATCCAAACTCCTGGGACAATCGGGTCGAAGAGCATGTGCTCGGGCAAGAACTGTACGCTTTGATTGAGCAAGCGGTGCAAACCCTGCCGCCAGACCAGGCAACCGTGATCACTTTGCGCGATATGGAAGGGTGGACGGCGGCGGAGGTGTGTGCGGTGTTAGAGGTGAGCGAGGAAAATCAGCGCGTGTTGCTGCACCGGGCACGCGCCAAGGTGCGCACCAAGCTAAACCATTATTTTGACCGGACGAATGCTAAGTAGAGAACAAGATGACGAATCCAATTTCTGAACCATATCCAGAGCTTACTTGCCGTGAGTTTGTTGAACTGGTAACCGAATATCTGGAAGGAAGCCTGACGCCAACGGCTTGCACTTGCTTTGAAGCGCACTTTGCTGACTGTGAAGGTTGTCAGATTTACTTAGACCAAATGCAGCAAACGATTAAAGCGTTGGGCAAGCTCAGTGAAGAAGCCGTCCCAGTGGCGGGCAAAGCGCAACTGTTGGCTTGCTTCCGCGATTGGAAGCGCACTTTGCCGGCTGTTATATCTGTATGAGGAGCAGGCAGTCTTGTCCAGTGAAGATTTGGGGACGCTGTTTACCACCAAGGTGAAAGCAACGAATGGGCAGGTAGGACGTTAAGAATCGTACCGTAAAGAGAAGGCGCACATAGCTTGTGCTCCTTCTCTTTACGGTACGATTAGCTTTTCTCCGAGAGCCTGTAAATCGGCCACAAATTCTTCTGGCAAAGGCGCACTGATCCAACGTACTAGCGCCCAATCTGTATTTGTTGTTGAAGTGAGCTACCCACGGCTTAAGCCTGTGGGCTTCGTAGTGCAACAGACAAGACTTCGGCGTGAGCTCAGTCGAACGCTGTTGCACCTGAACTTGTTCCGGGGCTGAGTGCCTAACTGCGCTGCTCATATCTCCCACGGCGTTACTTCCCCTGGCTCCCAGGGTAGTTGAAGGCACCCAGAGGGTACCCGCTTCGACCTTTGTTACGTCGAATATTTTACGCACTGAACGGCTTCCCAGTGCAACCAGATATATTCAGTTTGAAAGGTGCTTGTTACACTTTTGTAGAACAGCGTTCTTGGTTATCGAACATGGTTCTACAGGTGTAATTATATCACGGTTTGTCGTCGTTAACAAACAAATCTAAATCATCTGAGAAGCGATGATGGAGATAACCACGCGAGGCCGCTGTGCCGCCGCTGAGATAGAAACCTATGTCCAGCTCGCTTAAAACATGTAAAACATGGTCTTGTAGCGGATATAAAGAATAAAAGTAAAAATCTCTATTGACGAGGGTCATTGAGCCACTCTGGGTGGTGAACTGGCAACCATTCAACTAAAAAGTCAAAACCACGTTTACGGCTCTGCGAACGAATACGGTTGCGCCAAACGGGCCAATTTTGAACAAGCGCCCCAAACCCAAGCAACCGTATTATCTCTTTATAAGGAGCATACTCAATCAGGCGGACCGCTGCCCAGTCGCGATCCAACCGGCCAATGATGATCTGACCCGTCAAGATTTCATAAAATTGTGCTTCGTCGATTGCGTAGTCCCAAACATAGGGTAAACGGGATTGCATGATTACTTTCTTTCTAGCGCGGTTAGCATAATGTAGCTTTTATTTTACAACATAAACTGCCTTCCGATCAATTGGCTTTCCAAGCGCCATCGCATACTGCCCACGCAACTTGCCCGCCGCCATGTCCGCTATCAACTGCGCCCAAACCGGCTCGATTTCACCGATTACAACCGCGTCACAATGCTCTAGCGCACAATGCGGCCAGGCGGTAACCGGTGCGCCACCTGCCACCACGCACTTGCCACGCCTACTATACCGATCAGCCCACCGATACGCCACATCGACAAAACTGTCATCCACGACCAACACAATTAGATCGGCGGCAGTCTCCAACTGAAGCGGCTCAAACGGCGGATGGATCACATTGACGGGATGGCGCACCGGCGTAAGTGCCGCTAAACGAAGGCCAATAATGGGTGGCGCAAAATGATAGCCATCACGGTCTGCACAGCCAGCGCTATAAACGACGATATCGATTTTCATGCGATGGCTACCTGTTTGTTTGCCGCAAAAATCCGGGCCATCGTTTGCTTAAAAATTTGTCGACAATCATGCAAGAAGCCGATAGGCGTCACTTTAACCGCCTGCAATAGACGCGCATGATCGCATGTCACCACCAAAACTACCATCCAGAAAAAGAGCTGCCAACTGTTGCAGATCAGCCAGCGGTTTAGGGGTGCTTGTTCTGCCCAGGCTCTACCCAAAAAGTCGCAATGAAAAGCGATGTGTCCCTCTTCATCATCGCAGATTTGGGCAAAGATGGCGCGCAAAACGGGATCATGCGTGCCTTCGTACAAGGCCCGGTAATAGCGTTTGGCGATCAGTTCGGCTGATAGCAGCACAACTAACTCCAGTTTCAGCCCCATCAAGTGCCGTACCAGCATAAAGACGCCATCGCTCCAATGGCTCTTCAGCAGGGGCGCCTCCAACTCGCCCAAGATGCGCTCGAGCAGACGGGCATGTTCATGCTCTTCCGCAATAAAGAGTGCGATGGTGGCGGCATAGTCGGCATCGCCTAGGGCTGCCGCGCCGGCTTGCAAATGGTGACCTTCACCGGTTTCGCCAATCTGAAAACGCTGGAGGGACCGAATTAACGGTGCGCGCAGATGCGGCGCGACCTCAATGCCCCCAGTCCACGGGATTGGTCGATGACTCAGTTGGTTTTGCTCAAAATATGTGCGCCAATTCATATGTTTCTCCTCTTGAAGAATGCACTGCAATAGTTGTACGCTTCACCCGCGCGGTCGCATCATCGCTACGCCGGTAAAGAGACCGATAATAAAAGTGACAAGCAGCATGATAATGATCGTTTCGAATGTCACGGTTGTTTCCTCGCACTTTCACTTTGCCACTGGTTTTAATTTTGTCACTGACTTTAACTTTATCCCGGTCAAGTTTGCTACGGTCTACGTGGTTACATGAACAACATTAACAGAAGGTGGAGGCAATGGGCGATAGTCTGAGGACAGAGCATGGCGCACCTGAGTGCTTTACAGAATAGGTATGCGCCCGCTCAATATATAGCTCAAAAATTCACAAAATTACTTGTTATTTGTAATCCATTTGTAAGTTACGCAATCCGTTAATGTGCTATACTATAACCAGCCTACGTCAGTTATTTGTCAATCAACTGAAACCCCCATCGTCATGGCGGTCCTTGTACCGAGCGCTAATGTGTCTATTCGCACAACTAGCGCAGCTTGTTGCAGATTGCAGATACCCTATCACCTTATCGTCTAGAAACCACCTGATCGTCAAGAAACACACTCGCTACCGGTATGTACGCATCGATCCAAAAAGGTGTCGGTCTCTATGAGCAATTCCGTTCAACTTTACCAGTCACAACCGATAGTGCCCACGCCGAGAGCCTTATCTGAATCCACGGTTCACCATCACTCGATTGTGTGGTTTCTGCATCACTGCCTGGCTGGTCAATCCGGCCGTCTGCTGTTTGCACAGCTTATGCTGGCGCTAAAGGCGATCTTAATATTGGTCGCCCTATATGCATTGACCTATTTGTTCGACTTTCTCAGCATTAGACAGCCAGCAGCATTAACTTCGCCAGCCCCAATCGGGCCGATCATGGCCGTCATAATTGCCATTATTTTCTTGACAATCCTGCAAAGCTTGGCTGGTTCAGTAGCCGAACGGCACTCGACCACAGTCGGGCGCGCGCTTGGCTTTCAGCTCTATCAAACTATTTTCGCCCACGCCCATCAACTTGCGCCTACGCTTCAGAATCAACGCCGGATGCGCGAAATTTTGACCCACGTCACGGTCGATATCCGCGTGCTAGAAGAATTTTTCATCCATATTTTGCCAACCCTCACCGGTAGCTTGTTCATGCTCATTTTTGCCCTGGCGATTCTCTTTTACTTTTCTTGGATAATTGGCCTAGCTGGTAGCTTGTTGCTGTTGCTCATCGGGCTGCTCATCCATCGTTTTACGCCAAGCATCAAACATGCCGTCACAAAACAACAAGCAGACGAGCTCGCCTATAAAGATGCCATACAACTGCTGCTTGCCTCGCCGCATTGGTCGCAGACCTTGTATTCAGAAAGCGATCAATTGCAACACCTTGCACAGCTCCACCAACAAAATGTCGCCGCCTCGCTTCAAACCGACAAACAGCGAGCGCAGCTCAACTGGGCAAGCGAAAGTGGCGAAGCATTAGCCCTAACATCAGTTATAGGGTTGGGCGTATGGCTGTTCGATGCATCGATCTTCCCAGTCGGTAAGCTACTACTCTGCGTCTTATTAATACAGAGCATGCTCCGCCCGCTGCATAAGCTCAGCGGGGCAAGGGATATTTTGGCCGATATGTATGCCGGTCTCAATCGCATCAATCACTTTTTGGACCGCAAACCGAGCGTGATTAACGGCCCCAATGCCTTGAGCGCGCCAGCATTTCAAGGCCAGGTGGAATTTCAGCAAGTGAGTTTTATCGGTCAATCAGAGCCAGAGGAAACAGACGTGTCTAGCCAGGTAGGCAGCACGGGTTTGCAAACAGGGTTAAAAGAGGTCAATTTCGCTTTGGATCCAGGCGAAACGTTGGGCATTATGGGGGATGGCAGCAGTGGCCACAGCGTCATTACGCGCCTACTGCTGCGTCTGAACGATCCGGCCAGTGGCCAAATCTTGATCGATGGTCGTGACATTCGCAAATTTACCCTCGAATCGCTGCGCGCTCAGATCAACCTGGTGCGCGCTGAAGCGCCCATTTTCAATGGCACGGTGGCTGATAATATCGCCAACGGTCTGCGCAACGCCGATAGGGAAGCGATCATTGCGGCGGCGGTCCAAGCCAATGCCCACGGCTTTATTGAAGACTTGCCGGCTGGTTACGACACCCAGTTGGGCGAAAATGGCATGATGCTTTCACTCAGCGAACAGCGGCGGATTATGATTGCGCGCGCATTTTTGCGCCCCACACCACTCCTAATTTTGGATCAACCGACCCGCGGCCTCGACAGCCAGGCGACTATCGCAATTTTGCCGGCGATCTATGCTTTGATGCAGGGCAAGACAACCCTGCTCATC
>Ga0105046_10005335_pt1 | contig 20345 bp, 15 predicted proteins | sample MAT03_FD_78385 | JGI IMG/M metagenome (GOLD analysis project Ga0105046, IMG submission 78385) | Freshwater microbial communities from Lake Fryxell liftoff mats and glacier meltwater in Antarctica - MAT-03 (megahit assembly) | ecosystem: Environmental > Aquatic > Freshwater > Ice > Liftoff...
GGCACCAACCCAAATCAGGTGGGCATAGGCAATGTTGGAAGGCAGCGAGGCAACAAGGGTGCGCGCGTCAGACGTGCGAAGAGAGTAGTAGACGGTGTCGTGGTGAACACGCACGTCTTCCACCTCGCCTTCGAGCGTAGAGAGTTCGTTCATGAAGAGAAAGCTAGCGGATGACGGTGGTATGTTGCGTCGTAGGTCCGGATTGAACCGTGACACCATACGCTCCCGTAGGGAGATCCGAGCACGGAATCGTGACTACATCTGTGCCTGCGGCAACAGATGTTGTGAACATGATGCGACCAAGCTGGTCGGTACACGACACGGTCCACGCAACCGAAGGAAGATCCGTGACGCGAACAGTCATGTGATCTGACACGGGATTTGGAGACACGAAGAGTCCGTTCGTTGCAACGTCTTCGTTCACGGAGCTGACGAGCACCTGCATTGCCGGGTTTTCCAACACGACGATGCGATCGATGCCACCCGCGTCCGTGATCTGGTGTAGGGCAATGTAGATACGTCCGTCGTTAGAGGCCAGAACATCGCGCGGACGTTCGGGAATCTCCATGCTTGCAAACAGAATGCGGTTGCTGTCTGCCAGCGTTGTCACGTTTTGAGGATTGAGTGAACCATCCTTATTCGCAATTTCGCCCGTGTTGTCAAGGTCCATCACCAGCAGGCGCTCCAAACGATTCGAGCCTACCAGAAGCTTCCGATTCCATTCCGGAATGGCTGGGTGGGCGTAATAGGCAAGGCCCGTGAAGAGGGCATCGGATGTAGTGAGTGGACAGGTGTAGGTACTCGTTGACGTGGTGCAGTACCCCTCCACGTTCGGCCATCCATAGTTCTTCCCTGCAGCGAGAGCGTTGATCTCGTCACCGGCCTTGGAGCCCCATTCGGTGCCATAGATGGTGCCTTCGAGAGCCGCGTCTATCCGCGGAACTCGGACCATTCCTTGCAAAGCGCGATGTCCGCGCGAGAACTGATAGGACGCTGCCGACGTCGGTGCCAAGGGATCGAAGAACGGATTGTTGTCTGGGGCCGTCCCATCTGTGCGTAAACGAAGCACTTTGCCGCACATCGAGTTCATGTCTTGCGGCGCTGGGGTGTCAAACGATCCTGTGCCAAAAAGCAACGTGCCATCGGGAAGCAGGAGTAGAGTGCACGGTTGAGAAGTTGGAACAGGGTCTGTTCGGAGGAGGACCAGAGGGTCGGCAAGTCGCTCACCAGCATACGTCATGCGCGTAACAAGCTGCGAGCCGTCGGTTGTTGAATGAGCCAGATAGATGTACGGATGCGATCCGTTAAAATCAGGGTCGATCACAATGTCGTACACTGTGTTGATCGATGACGTTCCCTGCGTCGTTGGGATCGAAAATGGAGATTGCAGAACCACGGTTTTGGCGCCGGAAGTTGGGTCGATCCGTAGAATAGTCCCTGCTTGGGACTCTAATGCCCACAGCATTCCGCTTGCGTCTATGGCAAGTCCGTTAGGTCTGTAAACGTCCGTTGTGATCGTTCGAACAGAAAGTTGTGTGCCGCGGTGCAACGTGAAAGTTTCTTGTGCAACCATCGGCAAGGAAAGGAGTGACGCTGCGAGCAGCGCAAACTGGCGAATCATGTCGCCTCCTCTTAAGTGATTTTACTGACTTCTAACATCCTTTATGCGGATCTGAGGAGTGGAAGTACCGTTGAACACGTTCTCTTCGAGCGTATAAACTAAGGAAAAAGGCTTTCCATTCGTGCAGTCGGCAATCTTATGTCCAAGATTAAATCCAATGGCATCGATGGCAAAGTTCTTTTGCAGTGCCCTGAACTTCAGGTGGTTATTCCCAACGATCTTCACACCGTTTGCAGAGATCACGTCTTGGGTGTGGAAAACAGGCCGATGATTGCTGTAGCCGTAAGGTGCAAAACGCGCTAACATCTTGAAAAAGTGCGGTGTTAGTTCATTAAGCTGAAGATTCGCATCAATGACGATCTCTGGTACTAACTGATCAAGCGACAGCCATTGTTGTGCAAAAAGGTCGACGCGACGGGCGAGTTCCGGTACGTTCGCAACGGGCAGGGAGAGTCCAGCAGCGTGTTTATGACCTCCGAACTCGATCAGAAGGTCTTCGCAGCTCTTGAGGGCGGAATGGATATCGAAATCCTTAATGGACCGAGCCGAGCCTTTTGCAATGCCGTCAATCGTCGTGAGCATGACGGTGGGAAGGTGGTACTTTTCCACGAGGCGGGACGCGACAATGCCGATTACGCCGGCATGCCATTCACCACCATGTAGTACCAACGACTTACGTCCGCCTTCTGCTATCTGTTTTTCTGCTTCGACGGTGGCTTCTTCGAAGGTAACCTCGTCAATCGCCCGACGTTTCCGGTTGTCGTGCTCGAGTTCTTGTGCGATGTGGAACGCTCCAAGTTCTGTTGGTTGGATCATCATTTCGACGGCACGACGTGGGTCGCCAAGCCTACCCGCTGCATTGATGCGCGGGGCTAGTCCAAAGATGATCGAAGAGTTATTGATTGAACCGAGCGTGAGCCCGGCGCAATCGATCAGGCCTTTAAGACCCGGGCGAGGGAAGGAATTGAGCAACTCTAACCCGTAATAGGAGAGGATTCGGTTCTCACCAGAGAGCGCCACGATGTCTGCCGCAGAGGCAATGGCTACGAAGTCTAGGTAGTTGTGGGCGGCCTCGGGCTCGCCCCTGCGCTCACATACAGCCTGAATCAGCTTGTACGCCACGCCACAGGCTGCAAGGTCCTTGAACGGATAGGAGCAGCCCGGCTTAATAGGGTCAAGGATTGTAAGGGCGGCAGGGAGTTCTTCGGCCGCTTGGTGGTGGTCTACCACGATCACGTTCATGCCGAGCTCGTTCGCATGACGTACAGCTTTCACGGCCGTAATGCCAACGTCTACGGTGATCACCAACGTAGCTCCGGCAGCATGCGCCCTATCTACACTTCTCTCTGTGAAGCCAAAGCCTTCGTCCAGTCTGTTAGGGATGTGATAGTCCGCGCGTGCTCCAATGGTCTTCAGAAAGTGAAGGACCATTGCAGTGCTCGAAGTGCCGTCCACGTCGTAATCGCCGTGCACCCAGATCAGCTCTTTGACTCGTATTGCCTGTTCGATCCTGTCAACCGCCAGCTCCATTCCATCCATAAGCCATGGTGAATGAAGGAGCTCCAGCCCGGGCTGGAAAAAGCGGTCAACCTCCTCGATGGTCGTAAGTCCTCTTCCAACAAGGACTTTTGAGATCGGGACAGGAAGATCTAGGGTGTCTGTTATTCGCTGGACGGCTGTTTCATCGAGTTGGTCTTTGAAGATCCACCGATAGTTCAAGAAAAACCTGGTATATTGAAAAACTGTCCTCAAAGTACTGAAAAGACGAGACGTGTCAAAATTGTTACACACTTTTTAGTGCCCGTGCCGACACGATCCCACGACCTTCCGGAGTTCCATTCCGATCCCGAAGAGCAGTTCTCCGAAAAAACGCGTCAACGCGTAAAAAGTCGTAACCGCACGCGGACGATCATAAAGCAAGACCGGACAATGCCGCCTACTGCTCAGCGTGGCACCGTTATCACTGCCGCAGGACCTCAATGGGTGGTCTCTGTGGAAAACGCCGAGGTTTTCCACATCTGCACTGTCTCCGGCACGGTAGACTGCCCACATATCGGAAGCATCGTTACAGTAGGAGATGTGGTGTGGATAACCTTAGATCCCGATTCGGGAAGTGAGCAAGGCACGATCGTGCGAGTGGAGGAGCGGCGTACGGTTCTCTCTCGTAAGGCAGCAGGACGTGTGCAGCGCGAACAAGTATTCGTTGCGAATGTCGATCAGCTCTGCATCGTTATGTCTACTGCTTTGCCCATGTACAATAAGCGCTTGATCGATCGCTACTTGATCGCCGCAGATAAGGGCAACCTGGAACCGATCATCTGTATCAACAAGATGGATCTCTTTGCAGATGAGCCAGATCGGAATGACATTCGATCGGACTTCACTGCTTATCAACAGTTGGGGATAAGTTGTCATTTTGTAAGTGTACAACAACCAGAAGGCATTAGCGAACTCTCTGCGCAACTCCACGGAAAACTCACCTTATTCAGTGGGCCGAGTGGTGTGGGTAAGTCTAGTCTTATCAACGTGCTAACGGATTCACGTCAAGTGGTTGGTGCCATTTCTGATAAGTACCTCACAGGCAAGCACACAACGTCCGCTGCGATTCTCATTCCGCTGGCGTTTGGTGGATCGATCATCGACTCACCGGGAATCCGCGAACTGGCGATATGGGAGCTAGGCGCAGAGGAGTTACCCTTTTATTTTGAAGAGTTTATGCCGTTTGTCTCTGAATGTAGGTACTCATCGTGCACACATACACACGAGCCAGATTGCGGAGTGAAGAAGGCGGTAAAGGACGGCAAGGTTGACGAAGAGCGCTACATCAGTTATCTGAACATTCTCGAATCCATCAAGACTCCAGATCTCCGGGCATAGATATCCCTGCCACCTTCCTATATTTGCGGCCCCACAAAAAGCTGCAACACGGAGAGGTGCGAGAGTGGTTGAATCGGGCGGTCTCGAAAACCGTTATGGGAGCAATTCTATCGAGGGTTCGAATCCCTCCCTCTCCGCAAGCAGTCTCTCAGGGGGCGAGTGCTGAAATTGGCAGACAGGCGGGTCTCAGAAGCCCGTGTTCGAAAGGACGTGCGGGTTCAAGTCCCGCCTCGCCCACGCAAGAAGAGCGGTCATGCGACCGCTTTTTTTCGTTCTATCCCTATGTTCACGTCACCACATCGAAAGGTGATCCTCATGGCCAAGGCCGGTAATAGTGATGAAGCCGAGCTTAAAGAGCTCAAAACGCTGGTACATGCCATGAAGGTTGGACCTAGTGAAAAGGTTCGGCTACAGCATTACGAAACGTCTTTTACGGGAAAGACGCTGAAGAAAGAGACGGCCATTGAGATCATGGACCAGGGCCTCGAGCAAGTGTCGAGATTGCAGGACATGCTGTATGCCGATGATAAGCATTCCCTTCTGATCGTCCTGCAGGCCATGGATACGGCAGGGAAGGACGGGGCCATAAAGCATGTGATGTCTGGTTTGAATCCCCAGGGTGTGAGGGTCACGTCGTTCAAGCGTCCGTCGGAGCACGAACTGGACCATGATTTTCTCTGGCGACATTATGTAGCGCTGCCTGCGCGCGGCGAGATCGGGATCTTCAACCGTTCGCATTATGAGAATGTTCTCGTATCGAAGGTGCATCCGGAGATCGTGGCAAACGAAAAGCTCCCCGGCATCGATCCAGACAAACCACTGCATGCATCGTTTTGGAAAGAACGCTATCATGTGATCAACGAGTTCGAACGAATTCTCACACAAAGTGGAACGATCGTCTTGAAGTTCTTCCTGCACCTTTCGAAAGATGAGCAGAAGAGACGATTGCTGTCGAGGATCGACGATCGATCGAAGAACTGGAAGTTCTCGGCGGCCGACGTGCATGAACGGCAGTATTGGGATCAGTATCAAAGCGCCTACGAAGACGCGATCTCTGCCACGTCTACGAGTCATGCGCCGTGGCACATCGTACCAGCAGACGATAAATGGTGGAGCAGACTTGCACTCACAACAGTATTGCATAAAACGGTTGAAGACCTCAACCTTCAGTATCCTACCGTGAGCAGCGAGCAACTCAAGGTCCTTGCGCAAGCAAGAAAACGATTGGTAAGCGAATGAACAATCGAATCCTGGTACTACTGTGTGTTGTGTTGTGGGCTGCGCCTCTTATGGCACAACGTCTCGATCTCAAAACACTCCTCAAACAAAGCGACAAGCGTTCGTCCAAGGACCGTGCCGTAGAGCTTGTGCAAAAAGGAAAACCGAGCGAGGCCATTCCGCTTCTTGAGAATTGGTTGCGCGCTGTGCCGGCCGATGCAGAGGTGGCCCAGATGCTTGCCGCTTGTTATGCATCTACCAAACGTCCAAACGAAGCAAAGGCCGCCCAAGAACTCGCCAACCTCAACGGCATCGCGGAACGTGAGTCTGTTGCAAAAGACTACTCACTCCTCTTTCATAAGCAAGTGCGTTGGGGAAGATCTCGTGTTTTGTATCCGCCCGATTTCAATGCAAGCGAATCGAACCGACTTGTGGTGTTGCTTCATGGTAACGGTCATACACCAGAGATCATGCTGTCGTGGGCTCGTGGGTTAAAACTCCAGAACGTGATTTTTGTATGCCCTGAAGCACCGTATCTAAAGGTCAGAGAATCGTTCTCGGCGCAACGTGAAAAGTTCTCTGCAGCTGGCGAGGCACTGGGCATGCCGGATTCGAACTTTGCCTCGATCATAGACCTTTCGGCCGAATGGTACGAGTCGGTTTGCATCGATGCACGTCGGCAACTCCCCGTCTCGGATGGCAAGGCCATCATCATCGGATTCTCGCAAGGTGGTTTCTTTGCAAATGTGCTTGCAACTCGTTACCCGGCCACGTTTACAGCCCTCGTCTCGCTTTCTGCCAGTATGTATCCTGCCGGCAAAGTAGTAGAGCAGTACGTCCGACTCAAAGAAGGCGGCATCGATGTGTTTCTCGCCCATGGCACCAAAGACGAGGTTGTACCGCTTCAAACAGCCGAACTGATGAAGGCAGCCATGGAACGCGCGGGCGTGAATGTGAGTTATGTACCGTTCGACGGCGGTCATTGGCCAACCCCCGAACTCACAGAGAAGATCGCCGCCTTCATAAGAGAACACCTCAAGTAGCGTATATTCGCGGAACGTTTTTTTCGCCAGAGGAAGTGATGTCCCTGCCCGTTACCAATACAGCCACGATCGAACGCGTACAGAAGCTTCGCCAGTCAAAGATCATTCGCGAAGTGATGGACAAGGATACGTTGGCCATGTTCGAGGATCCGCTCGAGAACGATATGATCCTGAACATGGGTCCGCAGCACCCTGCAACACACGGCGTGTTACGTGTACTGCTCCGACTAGATGGTGAAACCGTTGTAAAGTGCGTTCCTGAATTAGGCTACTTGCACCGCGGCTTTGAGAAGATTGCAGAAAGCTCTACCTATCACGAATTCATTCCGCATACAGACCGTCTTGACTATCTCTCGCCACTTTCCAACAATGTTGGAATTGCCATGGCAATTGAGAAGGCGGCAAGAGTAGAAGTACCAGAACGTGGCGTGTGGCTTCGCATGTTGGTGTGTGAACTCGCTCGTGTGAGCTCACACTTGATCGCGATGGGCGCAACGGCGATGGACGTTGGTGCGCTGACGTTGTTCTTGTGGACCTTCACCGAACGTGAGAAACTGTACGATTTGTTCGAGCGCCTGTGCGGTGCACGTTTCACAACGTCGTATGCCCGTATTGGTGGGGTAGCCAACGATATTCCGGAAGACGTACTTCGTGATATTCGTGTCTGGTTGAATGCCTTCCCAGATGAGATGGTGAGCTTCGAGAAACTTGTTAATCGAAACCGGATTTTCGTAGAGCGCATGGCTGGAGTTGGATACATGCCGCCCGAGAAGGCAATCCAACTTGGACTGACCGGACCGATGTTGCGGGGCTCTGGTATTGATCGCGATCTTCGCCGAGATGAACCATATCTCGCCTATAACGAACTCGACTTCAAGGTGATCACCGGTAGCGATGGCGATTGTTACGCGCGCTATATGTGCCGTGTGGCCGAGGTGAAAGAGTCTGTGAAGATGATCCACCAGATACTCGACCGACTGCAAGTGATTCCTCGCGGAGGACATAACGCCGATAACCCTCGCAACGTGATACAGAGCAAGGCTTCTATCTATACGAGCATGGAAGAACTGATCAACGACTTTATGTTGGTCAACTTCGGATGCATGCCTCCGAAGGGCGAAACCTATACCGCCATCGAAGCGCCAAAGGGAGAACTTGGATTCTACATCTCCAGCGATGGTACCGGCAATCCGTGGAAGCTCAAACTGCGCTCCCCTTCGTCATCAAATCTTCAGGCATTGAAATACATGGCCGAAGGTTCCATGGTATCGGACGTCGTTGCCATTATCGGATCGATCGATCCGGTGATGGGTGAAGCCGATAAGTGAGTTGGTTTGCCGAGTCCTGAAACGATCACACCTGAACGAGCCGCACGCTTGGCCGCTGTTCTCCGACGTCGTCAAACAACACTTACGGTGGTGTTCGAGAACGTGCACGATCCGCATAACGTGAGTGCCGTGATCCGGTCGTGCGACGCCGTTGGCGTCTTCGAAGCACATGGTATTTATCACTCGGGAGAAACACTTCCTTCTCTCGCAGAGAAGAGTAGTGGCAGTGCGCGGAAGTGGGTGGATCTGCATGTTCACCGGTCGGTGGACGCATGTTACGCGCAGTTGCGTTCGAAGGGCATGACGATCCTGACTACACACATGAGTAGCGACGCCGTTTCACTGCACGACCTTGATCTTACGGCACCCGTCGCACTCGTTTTCGGAAATGAACATGCCGGTGTGTCCGAAGAAGCCCTCGCAAAAGCCGATGGGAATTTCCTGATTCCGCAAATGGGTGTAATCCAATCGCTCAATATTTCTGTTGCTTGTGCCGTGTCTTTGTACGAAGCATATCGTCAGCGTAAGGTGGCAGGGATGTACGACCGGCTACAGATGACAGAGGACCGATTCTCATCGGTCCTCGATCAATGGTATTCAAAGTAGAAGCGGCCAATCAACTGCCGTAGAGTAGCGCGCGCCGAAGCTTGAGCTGCTCAGATGTTGCGTTAGGATCATCTTCGATCACATGACGCTGTTCACGACTCATCATCATTGCCTTGCCGGTGAGCTCCACTTCTTGTCCGTTCCTGATCACCGTTAGCGTGAGTAGATCACCAACGCTCGGCCTCATCATGTTCATCCAAGAAGACTCTTCGTTCAGGTTCACCACGCGGCCATTCACCTTCTTGAGTTCGTCTCCGCCTTGCACACCAAGCGGATTCTCTGCAAGTGGTCCAATCAGAATGCGAGGGTCCGATGCCTGCATACGAACATCAATACCGAATGCCGCCACCGACACGTTCTTCTTCGGAGTATACGTCCATCCAATCTTCTGCAAATATTCTGCAACAGGGATTCGCTCTGCATGCTCAATGTATCGATCACAGAACGCGCCAATGGAAGACGAGGTGGCCTTTTCAATGATCTTCCACAGATCGTCATCCTTGAATGGCTTGTTGGGGCCATAGACGGCCGACAACGAACGGATGAGATCTAATAATCCTCGAGCCCCATTGCTTTCTTCGCGCAATTGAATGTCGAGTGCAAGCGCAACGATCGGGCCGTATTCATAGATGAGCGGATACACTTGTTGATTTTCATCCGTCATCACATTCTTCGAAAATTCGGTAAGGGATAGGGCGGGAGGGAAGTAAGCCGCAGAAAACAATTTGCGTGAGAACATGCGTTGTAAATCTGTCTCAGAGATGGCCGAGTCGTGTATGCGAGCCATATCCGAGAAGTACTCCGTAACACCTTCATACAACCACAAGTGCTTCGACATTTTTGGATAGCGAAAATCGAACGCCGCGATCTCTTCGCTATGAAGATTGAGTGGCTCGAGAATATGCAAGAACTCATGAGTTGCCACATCGGCAATGCCCTGCGCTGCATTCTTCGCACGCCAGAAGTAGAAAGAACTGTAGTTGTGCTCAAGTGCGCCAAAGGCAGGACTTCGCACGTCTACGTTCTTGAGGCTTCCATCCCAGCAATAGAACAGGAATGCGTACCGATCTACCGGCATGGTGCCCAGATAACTTGCAATGCTCGTTGCAATGCGCTTGATGGGCTCCACCAATTGCTGTGCGATCGAGTGATCGGTAACGCTCGCACAGGCAATGAGAATGCGCGTCCCCGCCACCGTAAACGAAGCGGTGTCTGCAACGGCGTACAGAATGGGATTATCGACAAGGGCATCATAACTCGCTGCTGAGTACATATCCAACGTATCGGAATACGATTTGATCTGGAGAGCAGAAGCGCCGAAGAGATGCGGTGGCTTGACTACCGTTACTTGGTAGATCAGTTTTGAATAGCCATACAAGTAGCCAATGAATCCACATTGGTTGAGGACGAAAATACTGTCGGCCTGTATGCTCGTCCCCGCCGGATGGAATATCTGTGGGAACGACGTGTCGCGGTCGTCAAAGGAATCGTCTACCATATACGAAACACGTGCAAGTTTTTTCGCACCCGAGATCACGAACTGATGATCAGCACTACGATGCACAGGCAATGGCGCACCCGCGCTGTCCCACGCGGCGAAATCGCTGATGTATCTCCACCACGACTGAGGTTCGTAGGTGCCGGGAATGGTGGCAGGGAACACCATCACCGCGGAATCCTCTTTGACAGCCGGAAGATAGAGTTCTACACGCACACGATCATGTTCGACGTGTCGGAGATCGATCATGGCACGATACATGGTTTTCTGATACGACGGATTGAGATCGTTGGCGATCGCATCGCGTTGTTGTGCGGTGGACGCTTGCATGCAGAGAACGAGGACGGCAAGGCTGAGGAGCATACTGCGCATAGACATCATGGTAAGAGATCAAAGATGAGTTCATGTAGTTTGGGCATCGCGTGCCATGCATCGCTATAGGCGCGAAGTTCGGTCAGACGTTTGAGATCTGGTTCGGTTACAGGTGTTGCAGAATGAGCCACACATTTCAACATCACATTCTTCGCCGTGTGTTCTAATGCGATGAACTCTTCAAGCGAAGCGTCGTAATCAAACATTCGCACGATATCGCGCCGCATCGTATCTGTGAGCATGTCGCCCAGTCGCTCTTTCACAATTCCGTCATCGAGAAGCGGACGTGCGAAGTCGGGTACTGTAGATCGAGTGAGTTGCTGTTGCACATAGTGATGGCAGCATGGTGCAACGATCATCGTGCGAGCATGCGAGCGCAGACCAAGTGCAAGAGCCTCGTCGGTAGCTGTATCGCAGGCATGCAACGCCAACAACAGATCTGTTGGTCGGGGCTTCACGCTGCTGATCGACGCACACTCAAAGACGCATCGACCGCCGTAGCCCAGCGTTTGCGCAACGGCATTGCAGTGCGCTATCACATGCGGATTGGTATCTACTCCATACACGTGCACGTCAATGCCGCGCTCTACGAGCACTGCGCACAGTGCGAGACTCACGTAGGCTTTTCCGCAACCGGCATCGATGATTGAAAGCCTGGTTCCGTGCATGGCTTCACGGAACGGTGGAAGGTGCTCAATGATCGTGAGGAGGTGATTAAGCTGCCGATACTTGTCGGCCATCGGTGCTCGAATAGCCCCTTCTGCCGACGCAAGCTCGAGCACGTGCAGCAATTGGGCAAACTGACTGGTTGGCAGTGGCACATGCTTCGTACGATCTGCGATAAGCCCTGTCCACTCTGTCCTACTTGGCGATTGGACGGTCGTTGTGCTACGCTTGGCATTCCGTCTGCATTGCACGTCGTGTGTAGGTGTTTGGAGAAGGAGCTGACCGAATCCCAATGCCCACAACGTTTGCACGAGATCTTCCGGTGAACCCTGCCACCCTTTTGCAAAGCCTTGCTTTTCTGTAAAGCTTTCTACCCGAACGTTCCATACATCGGAACGCTGCTCGGCTGTTACCACGATGCGTCGGGGCATGGTGGCGGGGCCAAGGCGAGCGGCGTGCTCTTGCGTCCAGGCAGTAGGCCATAGCGGATGCGTCCACGTGCATACCATGGCGCTCGTTGTGGCAAGAGCGCCGAGGATCTCGGATGGGGGCGGGAGGGGCGGCTGGTCGGTCATAGGAACTCGCAAGATACGTCCATTGGCGGAAAGGGCTGTAGGCCGTAACTTGCCGGTTATGACCTCACGCCAGATCCGCCAGTCCTTCCTTGATTTCTTCGCTGCTCGTGGTCACCGTATTGTGCCGTCGGCACCGGTGATCCCTCACGGCGATCCAACACTGCTGTTCACGAATGCCGGCATGAACCAATTCAAGGATGTTTTCCTGGGAGTGGGCAAGCGTGACTACACGCGCGTGGCCGACACGCAGAAGTGCATTCGCGTGAGTGGCAAGCACAACGACTTGGAAGAAGTGGGATACGATACGTATCACCACACGTTCTTCGAAATGCTTGGTAATTGGAGCTTCGGAGACTACTACAAGGAAGAGGCCATCGGTTGGTCGTGGGAACTTCTTACCGATGTGTGGAAGCTTCCCAAAGAACGACTCCATGCAACGGTCTATCAAACAGACGACGAAGCATATGAGATTTGGAAAAAGTACCTGCCGGAAACACACATCCATCGCTTTGGCGACAAGGATAATTTCTGGGAGATGGGTGATTCGGGTCCGTGTGGTCCTTGCTCCGAAATCCATTTCGATCGCACGCCAGACCTGAGTGGAGGTGCGCTCGTCAACCTCGGCGTTCAAGAAGCGATCGAGATCTGGAACATCGTCTTCATTCAGTACAACCGCCGCGTCGACGGAAGTTTGGAAGACCTCACGTCGAAACACGTAGACACGGGCATGGGCTTCGAGCGCGTTACTGCCGTGATGCAAGAGAAGGCATCGAACTACGACACGGACGTATTCCAGCCCATCATCAACGTCACCGTTGAACTGTGCGGGAAGCCGTATCGGACAGAGCTCGACGATCAAGACGGCGTTGCTATGCGCGTGATCGCCGATCACATTCGCACGCTCACATTCGCTATTGCCGATGGCGCCATTCCCGGTAACGAAGGTAGAGGCTACGTTCTACGTCGCATCCTGCGTCGTGCCGCACGCTATGCCCGCAACCTCGGTCTTACCGAACCGGTGCTCTACAAACACGTGCGCGTTCTCTGCGAAACCATGGGCGACGTCTTCCCGGAGATCGTGCAGCAACAAGCGCTCATCGAGCGCATTGTTAAGGCCGAAGAAGAATCTTTCCTTGCTACCCTCGATCGCGGCCTCATTCGATTTGAGGATGCCGCGGCAAGGGCAGAAGGCGGCATGGTCCAAGGCGCCGATGCGTTTGAACTCTACGACACGTTTGGATTTCCGATAGACCTAACGCAGTTGATTGCTCGAGAGCGTAATCTGCAGATCGATCTGAACGAATACGAACGTCTACTCAACGAACAACGCAGTCGGTCTCGCGCTGCTCGAAAATCGCATGTCGCCGAAGTGCAAATGGATTCGATTGATGCCGTGTCACGTTTCGATGGATACGAGCACTTTGAGAATGAGGCGCAGATCCTGGCCATTCGCGACAATCAGGTGGTGACCGACGTCACACCATTCTATGTTGAAATGGGCGGTCAGGTTTCCGACACAGGAGTTCTCATTGTTGGTGGCGAGGAGTACATCGTAGAGGATGTTCGCAAGAACGGCGATGCCATCGTCCACATTTGTGAGACGCCGGTTGCTGCGGTTGTTGGAGATCGTGCTGTTGTTCGCATCAATGCGGACCGACGAAAGGACATTGCACGTGAACACTCAGCCACGCACCTTTTGCATGAGTCGCTTCGCCGCGTGTTGGGATCGCATGTGCAACAAGCTGGATCGCTTGTGGCTCCGGACCACTTACGATTCGACTTTTCGCATTTTGAAAAAGTACGTCAAGATGAACTAGAAGAGATCGAGCGCATGGTGAATGAAAAGATCTTTCAAAGCATTGATGTGCGCACGGAGGAACTGTCGATCGAGCAGGCTCGATCGATTCCCGGTGCGAAGATGTTCTTCGGAGACAAGTATGGAGACAAGGTGCGTGTGGTGACCATCGACGAAAACTTCTCTGTGGAGTTTTGTGGTGGTACACACGTTCGAAACACGAGCGAGATCGGGCTGATGAAGCTCATTTCGGAAACCAGTGTTGCCGCAGGCGTGCGACGGATCGATGCTATAGCCGGCAGGTCGATTCCGCAGTATCTGCGCGAACTCGCACAACAACGTGAGACGGCGCGTGACGAAACACTTGCCGTGCACGACCGGGTACGTCAGCTAGAAAAAGAACTTGCAGGACTTCGCACGCAAGAACTCGCAGCAGCGATCCCCGCCTTAGTGAGCGCAGCGCAATCGTTGGACGGCGTTGCAATGGCTGCAGGCGTTGTGAAGGCAGAAGACGGTGAACAATTGAAAACGCTCGGCGATGAGCTACGGCTTGCACTCATGCATAACGGCATTGGAGTGCTTGCGGCAGAGCTCGACGGAAAGGTTCAACTTGTATGCGTTGTGACCGATGATCTCATCCCTCGCTACAAGGCAGGTACGATCGTTGGCGCAATCGCAAAGGAACTCGGTGGCGGCGGGGGAGGGAAGCCTCACCTTGCCACAGCAGGTGGACGCGATGTAGCACGTCTAGCAGATGTGATGCAGCGTCTTCCACAAATCATCACGCAAACACTTTCAACCTAAGGGACACGGTCATGGCAAATTCGTATGAGGCAGTTGGTACACTGAATGTTGTAATGGACACGCAGCAAGTGAAAGACACGTTCCGTAAGCGTGACTTCGTTCTTGAAATGCAGGATGGAAATTATCCGCAGCATATCAAGTTCCAGGTCACTCAAGACCGCTGTCAACTTCTCGATACGTTCAAAGTAGGTCAGCAAGTGAAGGTTCTCTTCAACCTTCGCGGACGTCCATTCCAGAGCAAGACCGGAGAGACTGTCTACTTCACAAATCTCGAAGCATGGCGCATCGAACCAGCACAAGCTGGAACAGGTCCTGCCCAAGACTACTCGCAAATCCCACCCGCAGCAAGCGGTCCGGCAACAGCAGACTTCGACGACGTTCCTTTCTGATCGTATGCAAGAACGTATTCTGTTGATCGGTTCCGGAGGTCGCGAGCATGCAATGGCTCGCGCCCTGCAGCGCAGTGCGTCGTGCGTAGAGCTGTACATCGCTCCGGGCAATCCGGGCATTGCTCAACACGGAACGTGCGTGGCACTTGATGTTGATAACGGCCTTGCTGTTGCAATATGGTGTCGAGACCGCTCGATCTCCCTCGTCGTCGTCGGACCCGAGCAGCCGTTGGCTGCAGGTCTTGCCGACGTGCTCCGCGCGCAAGGTCTCGACGTCTTTGGTCCGTCTCAAGCTGCCGCACGCGTCGAGTCGTCAAAGGCCTTTGCAAAAGAGCTGATGGTGCGCTACGGAATTCCAACGGCCGCGTATCGGCGGTTCACAGCGTCGCAGAGATCTGAGGCCATTGCCTACGTGCGCGACCATGCGTTGCCCGTTGTGATCAAAGCCGACGGACTTGCCGCAGGCAAAGGCGTGGTTGTTGCGACGGAACGGCAAGAGGCCATCGAGGCCGTCGAAGAAATGTTCAACGGGTCGTTCGGTGCAAGCAGTGCAGAAATCGTGGTTGAGGCCTTCCTTGCGGGAGAAGAAGCGTCACTCTTTGCCGTCAGCGATGGGACCAACTACGTGGTCCTCGCCAGTGCCCAGGATCACAAACGCATAGGCGATGAAGACACGGGCAAGAACACTGGCGGTATGGGCGCCTATGCGCCGGCACCGATCGTGACTCCTGAACTCCTCGAGCGTGCACAACAGCGGGTGATCACACCAATGATCGATGCGATGCGCGAAGAAGGACATCCGTTTGTTGGTTGTTTGTATGCGGGGCTCATGATCGACGCAGACGGATCGATCAATGTGGTAGAATTTAACTGTCGATTTGGCGACCCAGAAACGCAACCTGTTCTCAGCATTTGCGACGGTGATGTTGCCGCTCTCTTTGCGTCGGCCGCGCGTGGTGCGGTAAACCCTGCCACCCTTCAATCCATTGCATCGCAGGTTGCTTGTACGATCGTTCTCGCATCGGAGGGCTATCCGGATTCGTATGAAAAGGGTGCACCCATCTACGGCATCGAACAAGCAGAAGCTCTTGGCAATGTAATCGTCTATCATGCCGGCACGGCATGGAAGGATGGCGAGTTGGTTACGAGTGGCGGCAGGGTGCTTGGAGTAACCGCATTGGCACCAACGCTTCATGAGGCGCACGACCGTGCGTACGAGGCGGCAGCTTGCATTCACTATCGCACAAAAATTCACCGGACTGACATTGCCATAAAGGGCATTCGCAGAGTGGAGCAATTCTCATGAAGGTTTGCGTAACAGGTGGTGCCGGATTCATTGGTTCGCATGTAGCGCAAGCACACCTTGATGCTGGATACGAGGTGGTGGTCATCGATGATTTGAGTACGGGAAAGCATGTGAACGTGCCACAGGGTGCGCGTCTCATCAAGCTCGACATTACGGATCCAACTATCGCTCAAGTATTCGCGGATGAACGATTCGACGTGTTGAATCATCATGCGGCGCACATGGAATTGAGAGTAAGCGTAGAAGATCCCGTCTTGGACGCCACGACGAACATTCTTGGATCGCTGTGTTTGCTCGAGGCTGCTCATCGCAGCGGCGTTCAACATGTGGTCTTTGCATCTAGTGGCGGCGCGGTGTATGGAGACCAGGTGGTGTTTCCCGCAGACGAGACACATCCGACGCGACCCGTCTCTCCCTATGGCGTTTCGAAACGCTCGGTGGAACTCTACCTGGACTACTATGAAATCATTCACGGAATGACGTCCACCATCCTCCGATACACCAACGTGTATGGTCCACGACAAAATCCCTTCGGAGAGGCCGGCGTCATCGCCATTTTCCTCCAAAAGTGGATCGACGGCCAGACGGCGGTGATTAACGGAGACGGTGAGCAAACACGAGATTACGTCTACGTAGGTGACGTTGCCCGAGCGAATCTTCTCGCCACTCAACAGCGAATGAGAGGCGCATTCAATTGCTGTACGGGAATCGAGACATCACTCAATGATCTCGCCGATCGGCTGCAACAATCCTACGGCAATGAGGCACCGATCCGCCACGGCGACGGAAAACCCGGAGACTTGCAAAGAAATGTTTGCTCGTTTGAGAAGCTCCACAACACTTGCGGTTGGAATCCTGCGATGGGCCTCAAAGAGGGAGTCCAACACACTGCGGACTGGTTTCTTCAACGCTCGTGAACGTTTTCCCCCACAAAAAACGTTCTCCACAACGACTGCCTGCACGCATCTACATTTTCGTAAGTCTTCAGCACAGCGTATTTTTGGACGCTTTGCCGACGAATGTTCTTCACGACTCTCGAGGACGCTGATACATGCACGGTTCCCGCATGCGGGGCAATCTCCGCCCCCTCCTCCTTGCACTAACCCTTATCGTAGTTGCAGCTACGATCACCGCGTGCAACATCCAAGGTTTCTTTACGAAGCTTGGAGACGATCCTACGTGGGTCGATCCTAACGCAGCCACGGCCACAGCAGCAGATGCAAGTGCTGGCGGACCCGGAAAAGCGGTCTATGGAAAGATCTGTGCCTCCTGTCACCTCGGCACAGGCAAGGGCGTCCCGGCCAACAACATCCCGCCTCTTGCAGGCTCTGCCTACGTACAGGGCGACGCAACCGTTCCTATTCGAATCGTGCTTCACGGATTCAAAGGACCGATCCAGCGTGGTGGTGCGACGATCAACGGACAAATGGCAGCATGGAAGGACCTCATGAGCGATCAGGAGATCTCCGAGGTTCTGACCTATGTACGCAGCAGCTTCGGCAACTCAGGTGCAGCGGTCACAGTGGACGACGTAAAGGCAGTACGCGAGAAGACAACAGGTCGTGCAGGCGCCTATACCGAAGCCGAACTACAGCAGCCGCTTTGATGATCAACACTACCAACGAGAACGAATCAATAAGGATCATGCAATGGACTTCCTGAAGGTTTTCGACATGCTCGCCTGGTTTCCCGAGAACATTAGTACGTTCGGTGGGGAACTCGATGCATTGTTCGCGATCATCTACTACATCTCGGTAGGAATCTTCTTTCTCACGTTCGGAATTCTCGGATACTTCCTTGTGAAGTATCGGTATCGTCCGGATCGTCGCGGTTACAACTACCATGGGAATAACATCGTGGAGTTGACGTGGACGATCCTTCCCACCATTCTGTTCGGAGCTATCGGATTGTATTCCGACGAGATATGGGAACGCACGAAGTATTCAAAGCGAGTTCCGAAGCCAGACGTCGAGATCCTCGTCATGGGTAAGACCTTCGCTTGGATGTTCCTGTATGCAGGTGCCGACGGAAAATTCGGACGTAATGCGCACAACGATCGTTCAGCACGTGCACTCATCTCGTTAGACAATCCATTCGGGATTGACTCCAATGATGTGAATGGCGACGACGATTTCTTCGTCGAGAACCAATTCAAAGTTCCGGTCAACGCAAACATCGTGATGCGCGGCTCGTCCGTTGACGTGCTGCATAGCTTCTTCCTGCCGAATATGCGCGTGAAGCAAGACGTTGTGCCGGGCACGTGGATGAATATCTGGTTCAACTCCTTTAAGCCAGGTCATTACGAGATTGCGTGTGCAGAGTTGTGCGGAACCGGACATGGTGGTATGCGCGGACAGTACGACGTGCTCTCCAAGTCGGAATTCGACAAGTGGTCCGACTCCAAGAACGCAGAGATGCTTGCAGCGCAAACACCCGCGCCAACACCATCTGCGGATCCAGCCGAAGCAGATTCAACTAAGAAGTAAGGAACACATCACTATGAGTACAGCCGTAACGCATTCTTCGGAAGCCGAACACGCAGAGCATGCACACGACCATGGTCACGATCATGCCCATCATGATCTCCCATGGTATCGGAAGTATGTGTTCTCCACAGACCATAAGGTCATCGCCAAGCAGTTCATGCTCGCGTCGATGCTCTTCTTGTTCGTGGGTGGTGCGTTCGCCCTCTTCCTTCGCTGGCAGCTTGCCTATCCGGGACAGCCTGTTCCGGTGATAGGAACATTGCTCCCATCGCAATGGGTAGACAACACCGGCGCCATCGCACAAGACTTCTACTACCAGCTCGTGACGATGCACGGTTCGATCATGATCTTTCTGGTGATCATCCCGCTGGCCGTTGGTATGTTCGGAAACTTCTGCATCCCGCTTATGCTGGGAACAGATGATATGGCCTTGCCGCGACTCAACATGTGGTCGTTCTGGCTTGTCCCGCCCGCCGGTGTGATCATCATGAGCGCATTCTATGTAGACGGAGGGTATGCGGCGGCAGGGTGGACATCCTATCCGCCTCTTTCCGGTGTGATCAACAATCCTACGTTTACCGTGAGTGGTCAGACCTTGTGGTTGATCGCGGTCTTCTTGATCGGATTCTCATCCATCATGGGTGCCGTGAATTACGTTACCACGGTGTTGAATAAGCGTGCGAAGGGCATGAAGCTCTTTGATATGCCGCTCACGATTTGGGGCCTCTTCATTACGGCTATCATCATCACGCTCGGAACGCCGGTTCTTGCAGCTGCGGTTGCTATGTTGTTCATGGACAACTTCTTCCATACCAGCTTCTTCCTTCCCGACAATTTGATCGCGCACACTCGGCACGGAATCGAAGCCGGTGCTGGTCAGCCGGTGTTGTGGCAACACTTGTTCTGGTTCTATTCGCACCCTGCAGTGTACATCATGATTCTGCCGCTCATGGGTATTGTGTCGGACGTGATGGCAACGTTTTCGCGGAAGCCGGTTTACGGCTATAAGGCCATGGTCTTTGCTCTTGCTGGAATTGCATTCTTGGGCTTCATCGTGTGGGGTCACCACATGTTCCAGTCCGGTATGAATCCGCTGCTTGGAACAACCTTCATGTTGAGTACCATCGTGATCGCCGTACCATCGTCGATCAAGGTCTTCAACTGGTTAGGCACACTGTGGCGTGGAAACATCAAGTTCACATCGGCAATGTTGAACGCATTGGCCTTTGTGTCGATGTTCATCATCGGTGGTTTGTCTGGCGTCTTCATGGCATCGGCACCGGTCGACATCTACATTCACGACACGTACTTCATCGTAGCTCACATTCACTACGTACTCTTTGGCGGATCGCTCTTTGGAATTTTCGCCGGTATTTACTACTGGTATCCAAAGATGTACGGCAAGATGTTGAACGAAAGTCTCGGTCGGAAACACTTTTACTGGTCGTTTGCTGCATTCAATGCCACGTTCTTCCCGATGCACATCATCGGACTTGGCGGACACATGCGTCGTATTCACGATCCAAGCATCTACGAATTCCTCAAGCCCATCGAAGGTTGGAATAAGTTCGTCACGATCGCAGCTATCATTCTGGGCTTCTCACAGCTCTTCTTAGTGATCAACATTTTGTGGTCCATGAAGTACGGTAGGAAGGCCCCGCGCAATCCTTGGCGTGCGAACACGCTTGAGTGGGCTGCTCCTCCGCATCCTGGTCACGGCAACTTCGATCGCGACATTGTGGTGTATCGCGGACCGTATGA
>Ga0105046_10005336_pt1 | contig 20344 bp, 23 predicted proteins | sample MAT03_FD_78385 | JGI IMG/M metagenome (GOLD analysis project Ga0105046, IMG submission 78385) | Freshwater microbial communities from Lake Fryxell liftoff mats and glacier meltwater in Antarctica - MAT-03 (megahit assembly) | ecosystem: Environmental > Aquatic > Freshwater > Ice > Liftoff...
ACTTAGCGGCACTATTCCATGATGTGGAAGGCGATTCAATCTGATGGAATTTTATGTTGCAGCGCAACACCCGTGCATTTCACAATATGGAATCGGGTTAACCCGATATGAAAAACAACCCGCGAATTGCTGCAGCCGGTGCCAACACGCAACGCGTCCTCCCCAAGCCCGACAGGCTCCTAGCTTGACCTTGCGCAATGGCTGGCCGGCCTACCCAGGTTCAATGTCAAGACACCCTCAGCAGACCGGAGTCCAGCATGACCAACAAAGCCACCGCCGGCAGCCAGCCCGGCAAACGCAGCCCCCGCCCGGCACGGCCAGCCGTGCCGCCGATGCCACTGATGGACAAGCTCGACGGCGTGCACCGCAAGATGATGCTGATGCTGGAGCGGCTCGACAGCCTGGTGGATCACCTTGAGCGCGAGGGGGTTGATGCGCAAGCGCGCAGCAGCGCACAGGCGATTTGCGATTTCTTTGCCAAGAGTGCGCGTGAGCACCATGCCGTAGAAGAGTCTCAGGTCTTCCCGCCGCTGATTCGCAAGGGCGATGAGGAAACGGTGCATCACGTGCTTCGCCTGCAGCAGGATCATGGCTGGCTGGAAGAAGACTGGATGGAGCTTGAGCCCCAGTTGCAGGCCGTGGCCCATGGCTACAGCTGGTACGACCTGACGGCGCTGCGTTATGGTGCCGGCGTTTTTTCGGCGCTGTACCACGAGCACATCGCGCTGGAGGAGGCCATGGTCTACCCCGCAGCGCGCAAGCTGATGTCGGACGAGACCGGCAGCCGCGACCACCGCGTGGCAGACAGCGGCAAGGCCTGAGCGGCAGCGCACGGGCTGCGGCCTGCCACTCGGCGCGTAGCGTCGCGCGCCCTGCGGGTTGCGCAGCACCGCTACAAGGGCAGCGCGGTTGTCTTCTTCACCGTGCGCAGCACCAACATCGAGTTGGATCGCTCGACGCCCGGCAGGCGCATCAGCACCTGGGTGTGGAAGCGCTCCAGATCCTCGGCGTCGCGGTAGCTGAAGCGGATCAGGTAGTCGTTGCTGCCCGCCACATAAAAGCAGTCGAGGATTTCGGCCTCGTCACGCACGGCTTGCTCAAAGACCTTGAGCTTGCCCTCGTTCATGGTCTGCAGGTTGATGATCGAAAAACAGGTGCCATGCTGGCCCAGCGCCTTGGCATTGAGCAGCGCCACGTACTGGCCGATCACGGCAGAGTCCTCCAGCTGCTTGACTCGCCGCAAGCAGGCCGAGGGCGACAGATGCACACGCTCGGCCAGTTGCACGTTGGACAAGCGACCGTCGATCTGCAACTCGGCCAGGATCTGGCGGTCGATCGCATCGAGTTGCGGCTTGTTGCTGATGCTTCGCATTTTCTGCCTTTCTGAGAATGTCTTGTCGAATTATATTGCGCAAACTGCGCAGCAAGGGCTTGAATGCGCAAGCACATTGCGCGACACCGTGGCTAGACTGGCGACTGGCGCGCGAACAAAACACTGCGCGTCGAGACCCGCCTTGCCTCTGCCAGCCTAGGAGTCCGCCATGAGCACCACCGACCTCGCCGCCCCCGAAGACCTTGCCGCAAACTTGCCGCAAGACCAAGCGCCGCAAGACCAAGCCCAGGCCGCCACTGCGCCGACGACGCCCGGCGCATCGATGGACGCCTACTGGATGCCCTTCACGGCCAACCGGCAGTTCAAGAAGAAGCCGCGGCTGTTCGTCAAAGCCTCGGGCATGCACTACTGGACCGACGACGGCCGCCAGATTCTTGACGGCGTGGCCGGTCTTTGGTGTGTCAACGCCGGCCACAACCGGCCGCGCATCGTCAAGGCGATCCAGCAGCAGGCCGCCGAAATGGACTTCGCGCCGCCGTTCCAGATGGCGCATCCCAAGGCGTTTGAACTTGCCGACAAGGTCAGCAAGCTCACCCCCGCCGGCCTCAACAAGGTGTTTTTCACCAATTCGGGCAGCGAGTCGGTGGAGACCGCGCTGAAGATGGCGCTGGCCTACCACAAGGTGCGCGGCGAAGGCACACGCACCCGGCTGATCGGCCGCGAGCGGGGCTACCACGGCGTCAATTTCGGCGGCATCTCGGTCGGCGGCATGGTCGCCAACCGCAAGCAGTTCGGTGCCATGGTGCAAGGCGTTGACCACATCGTCCACACCCATGACCCGAAGCGCAATGCCTTCAGCGTCGGCCAGCCCGAGCATGGCGCGGAGCTGGCCGACGACCTCGAGCGCCTGGTGGCGCTGCACGACGCCAGCACCATTGCCGCGGTGATCGTCGAGCCGGTGGCCGGCTCCACCGGCGTGCTGGTGCCACCCAAGGGCTACCTGAACCGGCTGCGCGAGATCTGCGACAAGCACGGCATCCTGCTGATCTTCGACGAGGTCATCACCGGCTGGGGCCGCACCGGCCAGGCCTTCGCCTCGCAGACTTTCGGCGTCACGCCGGACATGATCGTGATGGCCAAGGGCCTGAGCAACGGCGCGGTGCCGATGGGCGCGGTGGCCGTCAAGCAAGGCATCCATGATGCCTTCATGAACGGCCCTGAGCACTTGATCGAGTTCTTCCACGGCTACACCTACTCCAGCCACCCGCTGGCTTGTGCCGCCGCGCTGGGCACCCTGGCCACCTACGAGGAAGAAGGCCTGCTGATCCGCGCCGGCGAGCTGGAGGGCTACTTTGCCGAGGCGGTGCATTCGCTTCAGGGCGAACCCAACGTCATCGACATCCGCAACATCGGCCTGGTCGGCGGCATTGAACTCAGCGGCATCGCCGGCAGCCCGGCCATGCGCGCGTTCGACATCTTCCTCGACTGCTATGAGCGCGGCGTGCTGATCCGCACCACCGGCGACACGCTGGCGCTGTCGCCGCCGCTGATCATCGAGCGCGGCCAGATCGACCAGCTGGTCGACACGGTGCGCGGCGCGATCCGGCGCCACGCCTGAGCCTGCGGCGTCCGCGGCGGGGCGCCCGGCAGGCGCGGCGCTGCGGTGATCGCTGCGCGTCCATCGCCTCGACCGGGCTACCATGCCGGTACGGGCGACAGGGGGCGAGAACATGAAAGACCTGAGAGAACGTCTGGCGGCGAAGGGCGTGCACACGCTGATCGCCCAGTTCACCGACATTCACGGCGTGGCGCGCGGCAAGTTTGTGCCGCTGGCCCACCTGGACAACCTGCTGACCGATGGCGTGGGCTTTGCCGGCGCCTCGATCACCGGCAGCGGCCTGCCGCGTTGCGGGCCGCGCGCCGACTACTGGGGCCGAGGCGCGGCCAGCACTGCCACCACCCTGCCCTGGCTGCCCGGCTACGCCCGCCTGGCTTGTGACGGCTTTGTCGATGGCAAGGCCTTCGACGCCTGCCCGCGCCAGGTACTGCGACGCCAGGTGTCGCGGCTGGCGGCCAAGGGCTGGCATCTGCGCACCGGCATCGAGCCCGAGTTCTACCTGCTCAAGCAGCAGGCTGGGCGCTGGCTGCCGGCCGACGACGGCGACCGCGTCAACCCGGCTAGCTTTGACCTCAAGCGGCTGCCGCGCCAGCGCGTCTTTCTGCAGGCCTTGCAGCACGCGCTAGAGGCCTGCGGCCTGGATGTTCTGGCGATCGACCACGAAGAGGGCCGCAGCCAGTTCGAGCTCAACGTTGGCTTCGACGAGGTGTTGGCCAGCGCGGATCACTTGATGCTTTTCAAGATGGCCGCGCATGCACTCGCCGAAGAGCATGGCATGGTGTTTTCGATGATGCCCAAGCCCTTTGTCGACCAGCCTGGCAGCGGCATGCACCTCAATGCATCGTTATGGGCCGGCCCGGTGAGCGACCGCCAGGGCAATGCGCGCAACCTGTTTCTGCCCCATCGCGCCGACGGCGCGCTCGACACCCAGGCGCCGCTTTCGGTGCTGGGTCGACAGTTTGCTGCCGGGGTGCTGGCGCACTCGGCCGCGCTGTGCGCGATCGCCGCACCCTGCGTCAACAGCTACAAGCGGCTGGGCAGCGGCGCGTCGGCGGCTGGCAGCGCGCGGGCACCGACCTGCATCGCCATGGGCCCGAACAACCGCAGCGCCTTGCTGCGCAGCTTGCATGGCCGCATCGAATGGCGCCTGCCTGATGCCAGCACCAACCCCTACCTGGCCAGCGCGGCGTTGATTGCCGCCGGTTTGGACGGCATCGAGCGCCAGCTCGAGGCGCCGGCCGACGTCGAGGACGATCTGTCCGCGCTGAGCCCGGCGCAGCTGCGCGCGCGCGGGCTGCAAGCACTGCCGCAGCACCTCGGCGAGGCGCTGCAAGCGCTGGCCGATGACGCGGTGATCCGCGGCGCTCTGGGTGAGACGCTGACCGAGCAGTTCATCCGCCTCAAGCAGGATGAGCATCTGGCGCATACGCGCCATGTCAGCGACTGGGAACTGCAGCGCTATGCGTCGCTGTTCTGAGGCCCCTCGGGTTCAGTCCGGGCCGTGTGCCAGGGCGCCTGCTCGGTGAGCCCTGCGCGCACGCCATGGCTGGCCTACGCCTGCCTGGCCGCCAGCATGGTGCTGGTCGGCAGCTACGTTGGCCTGTCGCGCCTGCTGGTGGCCAGCCTGCCGGTGATGCTGCTGGCCTGGCTGCGCTTTGGCATTGCCGCGATGGCGATGCTGCATTGGGTGAAACGGCAGCCGGGCGACGCGCCACTGTCGGCGCATGACCGGCAACTGCTGTTCTGGCAGAGCTTTCTCGGCAACTTCATGTTTTCGGTGTGCATGCTTTACGGCGTGCTGCTCAGCTCGGCGGTTTCGGCCGGCGTGGTGATGGCGGCCATTCCGGCGGCGGTGGCTTTGCTCAGTCGCGGCTGGCTGGGCGAGCGCATCGCGCCGCGCACCGGACTGGCCATCGCCTGCGCCGCACTGGGCATCCTGCTGCTTGCCTTGGCGCGCGCGCCAGCGGCTGGCGCCGAGTCACTGTCAGCCATTGCTCCTGCAACCGGCCAGCAGCCACTGCTGGGCCATGTGCTCCTACTGATGGCGGTGTTCTGCGAGGCGGCCTATGTGGTGATCGGCAAACGGCTGAGCGGCCGGGTCTCGCCACGGCGCATCAGCGCGCTGATCAACCTGTGGGGGCTGGCCCTGGTCACGCCGTTCGGGCTATGGCAGGCCTGGCGCTTTGACTTCAGCACGGTCAGCCTCGAGATCTGGGGCCTGTTGGTGTTTTATGCGCTGGCCGCCAGCGTGGCCACGGTGTGGCTGTGGATGAAGGGCCTGGCCCAGGTGCCGGCACAGCAAGCCGGCGTGTTCACCGTGTTGCTGCCGGTCAGCGCGGCGGCGGTGGGCGTGCTGCTGCTGGGTGAAGCGTTTACCACTGCCCACCTGGCGGCACTGGCGCTGGCGATGACAGGGCTGCTGCTGGCCACCTGGCCCAGCGGCGCAGCGCAGCGTTTCGGCCGGCGGGCACTGAAAACCGCTCAACGCTCCGGGCCCCAGTCGCCGTAGTACACGGCAGCCACCATGGCCAGACCGTAGGCCGCCATGCCGACGGCAACCAGCGCAAAGATGGTCCAGGGCGGCATCTGCATCCAAGCCAGCAGCCAGCCACCCAGACCCACCACAGCCAGCCGCAGCGTGCCGGCCAGCACCGGGCCGCCAACCTGGCCGGCACCCAGCGACGAGAAGTACAGGCACAGGCCAAGGCCGAACAGGCCGTAGAACGGGCCGGCCCACTGGAAGTACAGCGATGCTGATGCGATCACCGCAGCGTCGTGGGTGAACCAGTTGATCCACAAGCCGGGTGCCAGCGCCAGTACCAGGCCCAGCGCGCTGAGCAGCGTGCCGGCCACGGCAGCTGCCGTCCAGGCCGCTCGCCGCGCCCGCGCCACCTTGCCCGCGCCGATGGCCATGCCCACCAGCGGCACCGAGGCCACGCCCACCGCAAAAGCGATCGGTATCAGCAGAAATTCCAGCCGCGTGCCGATGCCGTAGCCAGCCAGCGCGTCGGTGCCAAACTTGGCCACCAGGGCGGTGAGGATCAGTACCGTCAGCACCGTCTGCAAGGGCGAGATGCAGGCCAGCCCGCCGACCTTCAGGATGGCGCTAAACAACTCTGCGCGCAGCGGCGTGGCACGCACGCGCAGCCTCACCTTGGCACGGCCAGAGCGCAGATAGAAGTAAAGAAACAAGGCCGCGCCACCATAGGCCACCACCTGCCCTGCTGCCACGCCCGCCATGCCCAAGCGCGGCAACGGACCCCAGCCCAGGCCCAGTGCGCCGCCCAGCAAGACCTGGGTGATGGCGGCCAGCAGCAACGTGCCCGAGGGCACGGCCATGTTGCCCGTACCGCGCAGCACCGAGGCAAAGGTATTGACCAGCCAGATGAAGATCGAGCCCAGAAAAGCCACGTTGGCAAAGGCCATGGCTTGCGCCAGTGCCTCGCCCTGGCCACCCAGCAGACTGAACAGCGCGCGACCGCCACTCAGCATGGCCAGCATGTAAATGGTGCCGGCAACCAGCGCGATCCACATCGCGTGCACCGCCAGCGCGTTGGCGCGTGCCGCGTCGCCAGCGCCAATGGCGCGGCTGACCGCCGACGACACGCCGCCGCCCATCGCCCCACCCGACAACATCATTTGGAACATGATCATCGGGAAGACCAGCGCCATGCCGGCCAACGAGGCAACGCCAAAACTGCCGACATAGATGGTCTCGGCTACCGCCGCCAGCGCGGTGGCCAACATGGCGAGCATGTTGGGCAGCGCGAAGCGCAACAGCGTGGGCAGCAGCGGCGCGCTCAGCAGCGGGTGGGCCGCTGCCGCGCCAGCTGCATGGCCGGCACCAGCGGAGGGTTCCTGGGAGACGTTGACTGTGCTCAAGCTACTGTCCTGGGGCTGATTGGCTTGCAAATAAAATACTTGCATATACAAGTGTGACATGAAAGCCAATGACCTGCAGCCAGTGGCTTGCACCAACTTCAAGCTTCGACAACTGCTGCGCAGCGTGTCGCGGCTGTATGAGGCCCGTAAGCACTGTAAAGCCGCCCAGCAGACGCTGAATCAGCGGCTGGGCCAGAACCTGGCCTCGCGCCTGAGCGAAATGCTCGACCAGAGCCAGCAACAGTTGCTGGACGCAAGCAGCGACAGCACTTGAGCACTTGAGCAATGGAGCACTTGAGCACTTGAGCACTTGCCGGTGCGGAAGGCGCGGCCTCCTGTTCAAGCCGGCTGCGCTGCCGGTGCGCGAGCTCAAGGATCGCCTGCCGCCGCTTGACCCGTTTCAGGCGCGCGCAGCGGCAACAGAGGCCGCAGCGACACGCAGGCTGGCCTCATCGGCCGCCAGCACGCCACGCTCGCAGATCAGCGCGCTGACCAGCCGCGCCGGCGTCACATCAAAGGCCGGGTTCAGCGCCGGGCTGCCATCGGGCAACAGTTGCACCTCGGTGATGCCACCCTGGGCATCGCGGCCGCTGACATGGCTCAGCTCACGCGGCGACCGATTCTCGATCGGTATCTCGGTCAGGCCATCGTTCAGCCCCAGATCCAGCGTCGACAGCGGCATCGCCACATAAAACGGCAGGCCGTTGTCGCGTGCCGCCAAGGCCTTCAGGTAGGTGCCGATCTTGTTGCAGACATCACCACGCGCGCTGACGCGGTCGGTGCCGACGATCACCGCATCGACCAGCCCGCGCTGCATCAAATGGCCGCCGGTGTTGTCGGCAATCACGGTGTGCGCCACGCCCTGCTGTCCCAACTCCCAAGCGGTCAGGCTGGCGCCCTGGTTGCGCGGCCGGGTTTCGTCCACCCACACATGTACCGCCAGCCCGGCTTCCTGCGCCAGGTAGATCGGCGCCAGGGCCGTTCCCCAGTCCACCGTGGCCAGCCAGCCGGCGTTGCAATGCGTCAGCAGGTTGAGGGCGCGCCCAGGGTGCTGCGCGGCCAGCGCTTGCAGCAAGCCAAGGCCGTGACGGCCGATGGCCTGATTGACCGCCACATCGTCCTCGGCAATCGCCTCGGCCTCGCGCCAGGCCGCTGCTGTGCGCTCGGCCAGCGGCAGCACCAACAAGGTGGCCAGCATGCGGCGCGTGGCCCAGGCCAGGTTCACGGCGGTGGGCCGCGCCGTGTCAAGCAGCGTCTGCGCCGCGCGCAACGCGCCATCGTCAGCTGCCACCGCACATTGCAGCGCGATGCCATAGGCGGCGGTGGCGCCGATCAAGGGCGCGCCACGCACCCACATGTCGGCAATCGCGCTGCGCACCTGGGCCAGATCGGTCAGCCGCGCTACCTCCAGACGGTGCGGCAATTGCCGCTGGTCGATCACAAACAGCGCGCTGCGGTCAGCCGCCGGCCACAGGCTGCGCCGGTGAACGCCTGCGACCTTCATGCCAGTACCGGGGCAGCGACCGCAGTGAGCGTGGAGGTAGTCATCCCAGCACCCGGCCAGCGATGGTCTGCAGCCGCTGCACCAGCGCCGCGTCACGCGCCTCTGGTGCGGTGATCAAGGCATGTTGCAGCGCGCTGCGGCAACCGCAACCCGCCGCCTGGGCGTCTTGGCTGATGGCGCCGGCCACACCACTGACCAGCGCACGCGCCAGGTCGGCATTGCGCTGCAGCACAGCGATGATGGCCTGCACCGTGACGTCGTCGTGGCTGGGATGCCAGCAATCGAAGTCGGTGACCATCGCCACCGTGGCGTAACACAGCTCGGCCTCGCGGGCCAGCTTGGCCTCGGGCATGTTGGTCATGCCGATGACATCGCAGTTCCAGCTACGGTACAGCTGTGATTCGGCCAGCGTCGAGAACTGCGGCCCTTCCATCACCAGGTAGGTGCCGCCGCGCTGGTGGCGCACGCCCTGCGCGGCCAACGTGGCCTGCAGGTGATCGCCCAGGCGTGCGCACACCGGCTGCGCCATCGAGACATGGGCGACGCAGCCGCTGCCAAAAAACGACTTCTCGCGCGCAAAGCTGCGGTCAATGAACTGGTCAACGATGACAAACGTACCCGGCGGCAGGTCGGCACGCAGTCCGCCCACGGCGCTGAGCGACAGCACATCGGTGGCACCCAGCTGCTTGAGCGCGGCAATGTTGGCGCGGTAGTTCAGTGCCGAAGGCGGCAGCCGGTGGCCACGACCATGGCGCGGCAAAAAGGCCAGCCGGGCCGGCCCGCTGGCGGTTTCCAGTGTGCCGGTGAGGATCTCATCCGAGGGTGCGCCCCAGGGCGTGTCCACCGCAACCCAGGCGGTGTCGCGCAGGCCGGGCAGCTCATAGAGGCCACTGCCGCCGATGATGGCCAGCAGGCCGCTGCCGGCCAAATCAGCGTGCTTGTGTGGCTGGCTCATGGCTAGGGATTCAGGCCGCCAGCGCGGGAATGGCCGCTGCGTCAGATGCGGTCATGGCGGCCGATGCGGCCGGCACCACCACAGCCGCCAGCCGCGCCGCGTGGGCGGCGGCCGCCACCTCGCGCACCGGCAAGGTCTTGTAGCGGTGGTCGCTCCACAGCTGGCGCCAGCGCCGTGCGCCGGGCTGGCCGTTCCATAGCCCCAGCAGGTGGCGGCTGATGTGCGTCCAGGGCGTGCCGTGCAAGGCCTGCTGGCGCTCGATGTAGCTCAGCATCTGCTGCTCGATCGCCAGTCGCCAGTCGTCATCGACCACCGGCGCTTCACCCTCGCCCCAGAACACGGCATCCCAAACGGCCATCAAACAGGGCTGGTGATAGGCCTCGCGGCCGATCATCACGCCGTCGACGGCCTGCAATTGCTCGGCGATCTGCTGCCTGCTGCCTAAGCCGCCGTTGATGGCGATTGTCAAGGCCGGCAGCTCGCGCTTGAGCCGGTGCACCAGTTCGTGGCGCAGTGGCGGCAGCTCGCGGTTCTCCTTGGGGCTCAGGCCCTGCAGCCAGGCGTTGCGTGCGTGCACTATGAATACGTTGCAGCCGGCCTCGGCCACCGTGCCGATGAAATCGCGTACAAAGCCGTAGCTTTCGATGCGGTCGATGCCGATGCGGTGCTTGACCGTCACTGCCAGATCGGAACCCAGCACGTCGCGCATGGCCGCCACACCGTCTCGCACCAGCGTCGGCTCGGCCATCAAGCAGGCGCCAAAGGCACCACGCTGTACCCGCTCGCTGGGGCAGCCGCAGTTCAAATTGATCTCGTCATAACCCCACTGCCGCGCCAGCCGGGCCGCCTGGGCCAGATCGGCTGGCTCACTGCCGCCAACCTGCAAGGCCAGCGGGTGCTCCTCGGCATTGAAAGCCAGATGCCGCGGCACATCACCATGCAACAGCGCGCCGGTGGTCACCATCTCGGTGTACAGCCGCGTGCGACGGCTGATCAGCCGGTGAAAGTAGCGGCAGTGGCGGTCGGTCCAGTCCATCATCGGCGCCACGCTCAGGCGCCACGGACTAAGTGCTTGATCCATATCGGCCAATTGTCCATCATGTTCACCAGATGGCTGGGCCATGGTGCGTCGGCGATGGGCCGCCAGGTACAGCCCCTGGCTGATGGCCAGATCAGCCCGGCTTCAACCCGCCACCGCGCCCGCCATCGGCGCGGCCAGATCACTGCCCTGTGCCGCAGGCTGCACCGGCGGCAGCGCAAACTTGGTTTGCAGTGCGGCCAGTTCGCTGATCAGCGCGTCGATGTCGGTCAAAAACGCCTGGCGGCTGGCATGAGGCGTGCCGGTGATCAGGCAGGTGCAGTGCGCGGCGAGTTCGGGCTCGCCTGCGTCACGGGCCCAGCGCCGCAACTCGCAGTAGCAAAGCAGCGCCAACTTGCCGAGGTTGCCCTGCGCTCGCGCCAGTTGCAATTCGGCCAGCAGATCTTGCAGGCCGCGCTGGAATGTCAGTGCCTTAGTCATGTTGCAGTGCAGCATCGTGCCGCTATCTTACGGCTTGCTTACGTTGGCTTTATCACTTTTAGAGTAATACACCCATCAATCGTGGAACAGCCGGTCGCGCGCACCCTGGGTAATGGCGGCGATACAAGGGTGGGTGATGCGGCGCTCGATCGAAACCGCATAGAACTCTTCGATCAGTTCATCTGTGCGGCCTATCACCTGCACGCCAAACTGCGCCTCGATCTCGCCCTCCAGCACTGTAGGCGCCATGAAAATGCCTCGCCCCTCGCCGCCAAAGGCCTTGAGCAAGGCGGAATCGTCGAATTCGCCGATCGCTCTTGGCCGGAGCTTGTGCGAGGTCAGCCAGAAGTCGAAGCGCCGACGCATCGCCGAGCCTGCGCCCTGCAACAACATCGGCGCGTCGTCCATGCACTGCGGAAATGCACCGATCAGCGTCTTGATCAGCGCGGGCGTGGCGAAAAAACTCATCGCCGTAGCGCCCAGCAGGTGGTTGTAGGCCTTGACGCTAAGTTGACGCGCAATCGGCTCGTCGGCCAGAACCAGATCGAGCCGATGCACGGCCAGTTGGCCCAGCAGATCCTGAAACTTGCCTTCGTGGCAGATCAGGTGCACCGGCTCAGTCATCGCCAGCGCCGGCTCAAGCAGCCGATAAGCCACCGACTTGGGCACCGAGTCGGCGATGCCAACGCGGAAGTCCAACGCCTTGCTGCCGCCGCTGTCCTGGCCGAGGCGGGTCTGCAACTCGGCGCCCAGCGCAAAGATCTGGTCGGCATAGCCCAGCGCCACCCGGCCCTCATCGGTGAGCTCGAGGCCGCGCCCGGCCTTGCGGAACAGCGCGCAGCCCAAGCGGCTCTCCAGCAACTTGATCTGCCCCGACAAGGTTTGCGGCGAAATGTGCAATTGCTCGCCGGCGCGCACAACGCCGCCCGCCTTGGCTGCGGCCCAGAAGTAGTGCAAATGCTTGTAGTTCATGGGTGCCGCTCAGGTTGTTACGATTTTATCGAAGCTATTGCATGGAAATTTGCACTTTACTCTGAATGTTTATCTGCCTAAAGTCTCGCCTCTATGACCTTCAGCATCTCACCATGAACCTCCTCCCCGATCCCAATGCCTGGCATTGCAGCATCACGCTCGCCTCGAAGCTGGTCGGCCGGCGGCCGCCAGAGCAGCGCAACCGCGAAACCTTCGACATGCACCTGCCCAAGAGTTGTTTCTGTGCGGCAATCGCCGCAGCGACCTCGGGCGGCCGTTCACATCGGCTAAAGCGCATCATTTGATCGAAACTTACGCATTTACGCGAAGCTTTCGATGCGACAGAATAGCGCCACGATCACGGGCAAGCCCACTTTGCCTACTTTGCCTATTTCCTCTCTCAGGAGCGTCACACCATGAACATGTCCTCATCAACGGTCTACGGCGGCTCGGTCACGAGTTCGGCCGCCGAGCGCAACCGCGTGCTGCGCAACACCTACTGGCTGCTGGCCCTGTCGATGGTGCCCACAGTGATCGGCGCCTGGCTCGGCGTGGCCACCGGCCTGGCCAAGGCCATGACCCCGGGCATCAGCCTGATGGTCTTCCTGGGTGGCGCTCTTGGCTTCATGTTCGCCATCGAGAAGACCAAGAACAGCGCCGCCGGCGTGCCGGTGCTGCTGGGCTTCACCTTCTTCATGGGCGTGATGCTGTCGCGCCTGGTCGGCACCGTGCTGGGCCTGGGCAACGGCGCCAGCCTGGTGATGACGGCCTTTGCTGGCACCGGCGCCATCTTCCTCGGCATGGCCTCGATGTCGACGATCATCAAGCGTGACCTCAGCGCCATGGGCAAGTGGCTGTTCATCGGCATGATCATGCTGCTGGTGGCCGGCATCGCCAACTTTTTCATCCAGTCCAGTGCGCTGATGATCACGCTGTCGGTGCTGGCCATCGGCATCTTCTCGGCCTTCATCCTGCATGACCTCAAGCGAGTGCAAGACGGCCTGGAGACCAACTACATCACCGCCACGCTGGGTGTCTACTTGAGCATCTACAACGTGTTCCAGAGCCTGCTGATGCTGCTGGGTATCTTCGGCGGTCGGGACGAGTAAGTCTCCTGCCCTGTCGTCGGCTGAGGTCGGCGACAGTGCCCTGGCCGCGCCAGTGCCGCTGAAGTCCTTCTTCAGCAGCCGCTGGCGCGGCCAGGTGCGTTGTGGCCAGCTGTTTTGGCAAGACATGGTGGTCGTCGGCAGCCTGGTCAATCTGTTGTCCGGCTTCCTCGCGCTGGCGCTGATGGCCGCCGGCGCGCCGTTGACCACTGTGGCGGCTGCGCACTTTGCGCCGCTGCCCTACAACCTGTTCCTGTTTGTCGCGCTGTGGCGTCTGCCGGACCGGCCAGCGTGGATGTCGGCCGGCGCCATCGGCTGGTTGCTGCTGGCCATCCTGATCTGACTCGGGCAGGCCCGCCGCGCCGCCGCCCCCGGCGACTGCACTGCGGCTCGCCTGCGTGTTTGTGCCAATGCAGCTGAGTCCCGGGCGGGCCTAGGATGTGCGTTGCAAATTTGCACAATCGTTCAGCCCCCTCAGGAGACCTCACATGCCCCAGCGCTCAACGCCGTTTTCCCTCACCCTCGCCGCCGGGGCCGCCTTGCTGCTGTGCAGTGCGGCCGCGCAGGCCCAGCAGCTCAAGCTGATGACCGGGCCGCAAGGCGGCTCCTGGTACCCGCTGGGCGGCGCGATCGCCAACATCGCCGACAAGGCGGGTCTCAAGCTGCAAGTGTTGCCCGGTGCGGGCATTGCCAACGTCAAGGCGATCCAGGGTGGCAAGGCAGATTTGGGCTTTGCCAATTCGATTTCCACGGTGGACGGTGTGGCCGGCCGCGCGCCGTTCGACGCCAAGGCCACCAATGTCTGCAACGTGGCCACGCTGTATCCGCAGTTCTTCCAGGTGGTGGCCAATGCTGACGCCGGCATCAAGACACTGGGCGACATGAAGGGCAAGGGCCTGGCGGTGCAGCCCAAGGGCAATACCGCCGAGTTCATCAGCCAGCAGGCGCTGGAGGTCTACGGCCTGAAGTACAGCGACATGGGTCGGGTGAGTTATGTCTCCTACACCGATGCGGTGTCGCTGATGAAGGACAACAACGCCCAGCTCTTCACCCTGGGCACCACAGTGCCGGCATCGGCGATCATGGACCTGGCCTCGGCACGCGACATCACCATCGTCGGCATCGACGACGACAAGTTCCAGGCCATGCGCAAGCTCAATCCCGGCTATACCAAGCTGGTGATTCCGGCCGGCAGTTATCCCAAGCAGACCGCCGACGTGCCCACCATCGGTTATGCCACCCATGTCATCGCGCGCTGTGACCTGGACGAGGCGGTGGTCTACAAGGTGCTCAAGGGCATGGTCGACAACAAGGCCGATCTGGCCGCGATCGCCAAGGCCATGGCTGCCACCACACCCAAGATGATGGCCGAGGACATCGGCGTGCCGCTGCACAAGGGTGCGACGCGTTTCTACAAGGAAGCCGGCGTCCTCTGACGCGCCTGACGGTGCACGCAGTCACTGCGCGCGCCGTAGCCTGCCTTGAGGCGCCCCACGGCGCCGGAGCGCGTCCATGCTGCAACTGCCCCTGAGCGTCTCACGCCGCGCCATCACCCTGGTCGCGGTGGTGATGTCGGTATTCCACCTCTATGTGGCCTTCGTCGGGCCGCCCAATGCCTATGTGATGCGCGGCGCGCACCTGGCCTTTGCTTTGGTGCTGGCCTTTCTGGCCATGCCCGGCCGCAACGGCCGCGCCGAGCGGGTGGGCTGGTTTGACCTGTTGCTGGTGCTGGCTGCGGCCAGCGCTGCGCTCTACCCCAGCCTGAACCTGCAGTACATCGAAAACCGGATGTACTACGTCGATGACCCGGTATGGCTCGACTACGTCTTCGGCATTGGTCTCATTGCGTTGATCATCGAGGCCACCCGACGCGCCACCGGTTGGGCGCTACCGATCACCGCGCTGGTCTTCATCGCCTACGGCCTGACGCTGGGCGGTCAGAGCATGGGCATCATGCTCGACCAGCTCTACCTCACCACCGAGGGCATCTTCGGCATACCGCTCTATGTGTCGGCCACCTATGTGATGCTGTTCATCCTGTTCGGCGCCTTTGTCGAACGCAGCGGCGCCGGCCAGTTGTTCATGGACTTTGCACTGGCCATTGCCGGCCACACCTCGGGTGGGCCGGCCAAGGTGGCGGTGATCACCAGCAGCCTGTTCGGCACCGTCTCGGGCAGCGCGGTGGCCAACGTGATGACCACCGGCACCTTCACCATCCCGCTGATGATGCGCACCGGCTACCGGCCGGCGTTTGCCGGTGCGGTGGAGGCGGTGGCCTCCACCGGCGGCCAGCTGATGCCGCCGATCATGGGCGCGGCGGCTTTCGTGATGGCCGAGTTTCTGGGCGTGTCCTACCTCAAGGTGGCGGCCTTTGCGCTGCTGCCGGCGGTGCTGTACTACCTGGCGGTGTTCATGGCGGTGCACTTCGAAGCCAAGCGAATCGGCCTGGTCGGCCTGCCCAAGGCCGATCTGCCGCGCATGAAGAGCGTGCTGCTCGAACGCGGCCATTTGTTCCTGCCACTGGTGGTGATCATCGCCGTGCTGCTGGCCGGTCGCAGTGCGGCCTTCTCGGCGCTGTGCGGCATAGCTTCGGTGATCCCCACCACCTGGCTGCGCGCCAGCACGCGGCGCACCTTCACCTGGCGAGCCATCATCGAGGCGCTGGAGGCCGGTGCCCGCAACACACTGGTGGTGGCGCTGGCCTGTGCCTGTGCCGGCATCGTCATCGGCACCATCACGCTCACCGGCCTGGGGCTGAGCTTCACCGGCGTGGTGCTGGCGCTGTCGCAGGACTCGCTGATCCTGGCGCTGGTCCTCACCATGCTGGCCGGCATCTTGCTGGGCATGGGCCTGCCCACCACGCCGGCCTACATCGTGCAGGTGGCGCTGCTGGTGCCGGCGCTGGTCAAGCTGGGCGTGCAGGTGGAGGCGGCGCACTTGTTCGTGCTGTACTTTGCAGTGCTGTCGGCCATCACCCCGCCGGTGGCGATGGCGGTGTACGCCGCCAATGGCATCTCGCACGGCACGCTGATGCAAACCAGTTGGGCGGCACTCAAGCTGGGGCTCACCGGCTACATCATCCCCTTCATGTTTGTCTTCGCGCCCTCGCTGTTGCTGATGGGTGATGCCAGCACAGTGCTGCTGGCCGCCATTACCGCTTCGGTGGGCGTGATCTGCCTGGCCGGTGGCCTGCACGAGTACTTCTTCTTCGGGCCGGCCCGCGCCTGGGAACGCATACTGCTGATCATCGCGGCGCTGGTGCTGATCAAGCCCGGCTGGATGAGCGACTTGATCGGACTGGCGCTGATCGGTTTGGTCATCGCCAGCCAGTGCTGGTGGCGCCCGGCCCGAACCACCCCCACCGCGGACACCCCATGACGATTGAGCTTTATGGCTTCGACACCCCCAACGGCCGCAAGATCACCGTTGCCCTCGAGGAAATGGGCCTGCCCTACGAAGTCCACGTGGTCGACATCACCAAAGACGAACAGTTTGATGCCGACTTCCTGAAGATCAGCCCCAACAACAAGATCCCGGCGATCGTCGACCTGCAAGGCTTGCACGGCCAGCCGATCAGCGTCTTCGAGTCGGGCGCGATCCTGCTCTACCTGGGCCAGAAGACCGGCCAGTTCTGGCCCGCCGATCCGGCTGAGCAGGTGCCGGTGCTGGAGTGGCTGATGTTCCAGATGGGCGGCTTCGGCCCGATGCCCGGGCAGGTGCACCACTTCATCGGCCTCAAGGACGAAGCCGATCGCCGCTACGGCCTGGCGCGTTTCTCGGCCGAGACCCGCAGGCTGTATGGCGTGATGGACCGCCGGCTGGCCGGCCGCGAGTGGTTTGCCGATGCGCTGTCGATCGCCGATTTCGCGATCCTGGGCTGGGTCTGGCGCCACCAGCGCCACCAGGTCGACCTGGCGGACTTTCCGAACGTGCAACGCTGGTATGCCGCGCTGATGGCCAGGCCAGCGGTGCAACGTGGCTTTGCCGTGCCCCTGCGGCATCCCGGTTGACGGCGAGATTACCGCGCCGCGCGCTCAGCGCGCGCCCGGGCGCAGCGCCAGGTGCCGCAGCCGCGCCACCTCGTCTTCCAGGTCAGCCACCAGCGCGGCGAGCTCGGGCAAGGCCTCGAAGTCGCGCTCCAGCGCCGCCAGGCGCTGGGCACGGCGCAAGGCCTGTGCGTCGAAGCGCCAGTGGTCATGCGCGCCCAGGGCTACCACCAGCAGCCCGCCGGTCACCCGCTCACGCACCCAGTCGGGCGGCAAGCGGGTGATGCGGCAGAGGTCGTCCAGGTTCAGCCAAGCTTCTTCCAGCGCGGCTTCGATCGGCATACGGTGTTCGATCATTGACTCACTCCTGTCGCGCCGCTTCGGCGGCGGCCGCCTTGCGGGCGTCGAAATCGGTCAGGCTGCTGGCCATCTGCTCGTAGCACTGGCGTGCCCGTGGGTCCATCGCGCTTGGCAGCAGAATGCGTACCACCAACTCCAGATCACCCGGCGTGGCACCCGGCCAGCCCTTGCCGCGCACGCTGAGCGTCTGGCCACCCTGGGCGCCGGCAGGCACACGCACCTTGAGCAGGCTGCCATCGGGCAGTTGCACCGGCACCACCGCACCCAGCGCGGCCTCCCAGGGCGCCACCGGCAGGCTGCCCACCAGGTGGCGGCCGTCAACATGCCAGCTGGCGTCGTCACGCACCAGCACCTCCAGCAACAGGTCGCCAGCCGAGGCGCCGCCAGCGCCAGGCCCGCCCTGGCCGGCCAGACGGATCAGCTGGCCTGGCCGCACGCCTGCGGGGATGCGCACGTCCAGCGTGCGCTCGCTCAGCTGCAGACGGCCCTGGTTGTCCAGCCCTGGGCTGCGCAGCGTGATCTGCCGCGTAGCGCCGCGCCAGGCATCGACGAGGTCGAGCAGGATCTTGGCATGGTGGTCCTCGCCGCGTTGAGCCTGTCCCGCACCAGCGTGCGCTGGTCCGGTACCGCGATGCGTCTGCTGACGTGAGGCGGCGGCGCGGCCGAACAGCTCGGCGAAGAAGTCGCTGTACTCTCCGGCGTCCATGCCCTGCGCGCCATTGCCGGAGAATTCGAAGCCCGCATCCCAGCCCTGCGGCGGCGTGAACTGCTCGCCTGGGTGCCGACCCTGGCCCACAGCGTCATAGGCGGCCCGACGTTCAGAATCGGACAGCACGGCGTTGGCCTCGTTGACCTCGCTCATGCGATCCGACGCATCGGCTTCCTTGCTGACATCGGGGTGGAACTTGCGCGCCAACTGCCGGAAGGCCTTTTTGATCTGATCGGCCGTGGCGTCGCGCGGCACGCCCAGCACCTTGTAATAGTCTTTGAATTCCACGATGGGCTCCTGCGGGTGCTGGCCGGGACGGCGTGAAGTGGCTTGTCGTCACAAGCGCTCAGACCGCTTCGCCAGCGGCCGTACGGATCGACCTCACTTCACCAGCAGCACCGGCACTTCGCTCAAGTGCACCACGCGCTGCGCCACCGAGCCCATCACCAGGCCGGTGAGCGCATTGCGGCCATGGGTGCCGATGACGATTTGGTCGACGCCACGTTCGGCCGCCTCGCGGGCGATCTCGGGCGCCACCACGCCTTCGCCGGCCAGCGTCTGCACCTGCTTCAGCCCGCAGGCCAGGGCATGGGCCTGGGCCTCGGCCAACAGCTTGATCTGGTGCTCACGCGCCGACTGTTCCACGGCCTCGTAGTCATAGGCTGGCAGGTCGCCATAGACGATGGGCATCTCGCGCACATGGAACAGCAAAACCTGCACATCGGTCATGTCGCGGGCCAGGCGAGCGGCCGCTTCAATCGCGTGGCGGGCGTGGTCAGATCCATCAACAGCAATCAGCAACTTCAACATGCTTCTCTCCGGGGTGTAATTTCCTGGGTGTTATTGACCCGAATCTACCTTGTGCTGAGACCCGCCCCGGCGCCGAGGGTTCGCCGGCGTCGGCAAAGGCTCAATTCGAAGCCAGCCGATCCAGCGTGGCGCGGCACCAGACCTGGTCATCTGCCGGCAAAGCGTCGAAGCTGGCGCGAGCAGTGCGCAGCGCCGCTTGCTGCGCCGCGCCATCGCCCAGTGCCGCTGCCGCCAGCGCCAGCGCTTCGGCGGCAAAAAACAACTCCAGCGGCGGCTCACCCTGGGCCCGTACGACGGCCTCGCATTGCCGCGCGTGCTGCAGCGCTTGGGCGGCGTCGCCAGCAGCCAGCCAGCACAAGGCCAGGCGATAGTCGGCTCGCTCCAGCTCCAACCAGCCGCCAGCACGCTGCCACTGCCGGCGGGCCAATTGCGCCGCCTGCAGCATCAGCTGGCGCTGCGCAGTGGGCAGCGGATGCAGTTCCTGCAGCGTGACGGCCAGGTTGTTGGCGTTGACGGCCAGCGTGCGCACGCCAGGGTCGGCATCGGCCAGGCCTGCGGCGTCGGCTTCGGCCTGCTGCAGACAGGCTTGGGCGCGCTCGGCCTGGCTGACGCCCAGATTGGCCGCTGCCATTGCGCCGACACGGCTGCGGTCGCTGGCGCTCAGCTGCGGGCGCTCGTCAACCTGGCCGGCGCACAGCCGCAGGCTGGCTTGGCAGCGCCCGATGGCCGCGCCACCGGCGGCTTGGTGCAGGCCCAGATCGGCCAGTTGCTGCAGCAGATTGAGCCCTTGCGGCCACTGGCCCAGGTGCTCACCCAGCACATGGTGGGCCAACGCGGCCAGCCGCATCACGCCGTCGTCGTCCTGCACCATGGCCAGCGCCTGCGGCAGGCGCTCGGCCACGGCGGCGGCGTTGTCGCCATGGTCGGCCCAGGCCTGATCGAGAAAATGGTTCAAGTCGCTCATGGTGTGGCAGATGAGTTGAGGTGATGTGAAACGCTGAGGCCGGCATGCGGGCAACTTGCCGCGGTGGCGAAAACAAACAGCGGATGCATGGGCCGTTGAATTCAAGGGCGGGGGAGGTTTGCGGCGGCTCCGGCTCGGACCACAACACTGTGGCACAACACTGTGGCACAAGCGTGATCGACCGGAATCAGGGCGCGCCTTGTGCCTTGGGCTGGGTCCGGCGCTGGGGCGGCAGCCACCACCAGGCCGCCAGCACCAACAGGCCAAAAGCCGTGTACAGCGCGGTGAACAGCCAGGGCGGTGCGTCATAAAACAGCAGCCGTTGTACCCAGTGCTGAATGAAACCGACGCGGTAGCCCACCTCGCCGGCCGACAGCCGCAGCCAGTTCTCCAGCGTGGTCAGCGGGCAAGCCTGGCCCAGCCAAGCCTGCGCCACCACGACACCAATGGCGCCCAGATGCGCCAGCCGGAAGCCCGGCCGCCGCACCCAGCGCCAGCCTCTAGCCCAGCCCAGCAGCACCGCCAACAGCCCGCCGATGACAAAGCACACCACGGCCAGGTGCAACAGCAGCACGGCATCGGCCAGCAGCCGGTAACTGGCCGGGCTGATCATGGCGCGCGCCCTG
>Ga0105046_10005338_pt1 | contig 20336 bp, 16 predicted proteins | sample MAT03_FD_78385 | JGI IMG/M metagenome (GOLD analysis project Ga0105046, IMG submission 78385) | Freshwater microbial communities from Lake Fryxell liftoff mats and glacier meltwater in Antarctica - MAT-03 (megahit assembly) | ecosystem: Environmental > Aquatic > Freshwater > Ice > Liftoff...
GGAATGGCCGCCACGTCCGGCCTGAACGCCGCGCCGATCGTTGCCGGCATCATCCGGCGGTCCGGGGCCCTGCTTGGCGTGAAGCCGGAATTCGGCCATGAAAGCAGCGCTACGGTCGTCTCCTATCAATGATTCTAGGGGGCGGCCGGGGACAATGGCGCTCCAATTTTGACGACTGGATTTAACGGATCGAGATGAAGCTCAACGACCTCGCCGGTTTGCTCAGCGCCAAAGGCGGCGTATCCGCCGCCGAGGTCACCGGAGTGACCTCGGATTCACGCCGGGTTGCGCCCGGCGTTGTCTTCGTGGCCGTCGCCGGCAGCAAGGCGGACGGCGCGTCCTATGCGGCTGACGCGGCGGCGCGGGGCGCTGTCGCCATCGTGGCGGCCAGGGGAGCCTCGGTCGGCCAGTCCGGCGTGCCGCTGTTTTTCGTCGACGATCCCCGGCTTGCGCTTGCGAAAATCGCCGCGAGAATCCTCCCGCGCCAGCCGGCGACCATGGTTGCCGTCACCGGCACCAGCGGCAAGACCTCCGTCGCGGCCTTTACCCGCCAGATATGGGAACAGGCCGGCAATGCCGCAGCCAGCATAGGCACCACCGGTGTCGTCGCGCCCGGCCGCAACGACACCGGCTCGCTCACGACACCCGACCCGGTCGCGCTGCATCAACTGCTGACCGAACTCGCCGACGCCGGCGTCACGCATGCCGCCATGGAGGCCTCCAGCCATGGCCTCGACCAGCGCCGGCTTGACGGAGTCAGGCTCGCAGCGGGCGGCTTCACCAATCTCGGCCGCGACCACATGGACTACCATCCGACGGTCGAGGACTACCACCGCGCCAAGATGCGCCTGTTCGACACGCTGCTGCCGAAGGGCGCGCCGGCCGTGATCTTCGCCGACGATCACTGGTCGCAGCCGATGATCGATGCCGCCGCCACCGCCGATCTAAATGTGCTCACCGTCGGCCGCCACGGCGATTTCCTCACGCTGAAGCGCGTCGAGCATGAGCGCTACCGCCAGCGCGCCGAGATCATGGCCGATGGCCAGATGCACGAGATCGACCTGCCGCTCGCCGGCGATTTTCAGCTCTACAACGCGCTGGTCGCCGCCGGGCTTGCCGCCGCGACCGGCACACCGGTCGCCAAGGCGCTCGCGGCGCTCGAACATCTCAAGGGTGCGCCCGGCCGGCTCGACCTCGTCGGCACCACGCCGGAAGGCGCTCCTGTCTATGTCGACTATGCGCACAAGCCCGAGGCGCTGGAAAACGTGCTCGCGTCCGTGCGTCCCTTCACCACCGGCCGCGTCGTCGTGGTGTTCGGCTGCGGCGGCGACCGCGACAAAGGCAAGCGACCGATCATGGGCGAGATCGCGACGCGGCTTGCCGATGTCGTCATCGTCACCGACGACAATCCGCGCTCGGAAGTGCCGGCCGAAATCCGCAATGCGATCCTCACTGCTGCGCCCGGCGCGATCGAGATCGGCGACCGCCACCAGGCGATCCATGAGGCGGTCCTGTCGCTGAAGGCCGGCGACACGCTGGTCGTGGCTGGCAAGGGCCATGAGGAGGGCCAGACCATCGGCAGCGAAACACTACACTTCTCGGACCACGAAGAAGTGCGCAAGGCCCTCCGGGAGTGTGCCGCATGAGCGCGCTCTGGACCGGCAAGGAACTGGTCGAGGCGACCGGCGGCCGACCGTTCGGCGTCATGCCCGACGCCGTGCTCGGCATCTCGATCGATACGCGGAGCCTTTCGCGCGGGGACGCCTTCTTCGCCATCAAGGGCGAGGCGATGGACGGCCATGATTTCGCGACCGCCGCCATCAAGGCAGGCGCCAGCCTGCTCGTCGTTGCCGAGGGAAAACTGCCGGCGCTTGGCCGTCTCAACGCGCCGATGATTGTCGTGCCCGACGTGCTGGCGGCGCTTGAGAAGGCGGGCGTCGCGGCACGCGCACGCACCGGCGCGAAGATCATCGCGGTCACCGGTTCGGCCGGCAAGACAAGCACCAAGGAAGCGCTGCGCCGCGGGCTGTCCGCCGTCGGCAAGGTGCATGCATCGGCCGCGTCGTTCAACAACCATTGGGGCGTGCCGCTGACGCTGGCGCGCATGCCGGCCGACTGCGACTACGCCATCTTCGAGATCGGCATGAACCACGAGGGCGAAATCCGCCCGCTGGTGAAGCTGGTCAGGCCGCATGTCGCGATCGTCACGCTGATCGCAGCCGCGCATCTCGGCCACTTCAAGTCGCTCGACGACATCGCCGCCGCGAAGGCCGAGATATTCGAGGGCATCGAGCCGGACGGCGCGGCCCTCGTCAACCGCGACGACGAGCGCTGGCCGCTGCTTTCGCGGCTGGCCGCGGACGCCGGCGTCGCCAGGGTGTTCGGCTTCGGCGAGAACGAGAACGCCGTCTACAGGCTGACCAACGTGTCGCTCCATGCCGATCATTCGCTGATTTCAGCGACGATCGCGGCCAAGGAGGTCGCAGCCCGCATCGGTGCGCCGGGTCGCCATATCGTGCAGAACGTGCTCGCAGTGCTGGGCGCCGCCGATCTGGTCGGCGCGGATGTCGGGAAGGTCGCGCTGACGCTCGGCACGCTGTCGGCCGAACCCGGCCGCGGCCGCCGCCACCAACTCAGGCATCCAAACGGACCGATCACGCTGATCGACGAGAGCTACAACGCCAACCCCGCCTCGATGAAGGCTGCGATGGCGCTGCTCGACGCAACGCCGGTGACCGGCGGGGGGCGGCGCATCGCCGTGCTGGGCGACATGCTCGAACTCGGCGCGCATTCGGCCAAGCTGCATTCGGAGCTGGCCGACCTGGTCGAGGGAACGCGCACCGACATCGTGCTGCTCGCCGGCCCCGAGATGAAGGCGCTCGCCGATGCGCTTCCCGAAGGGCGCAAGTTCGAGTATCGCGACGGCGCGGATGATTTGAAGCCTGTCTTGATCGACACGGTCGGACCGGGGGATGTGGTCATGATCAAGTCGTCCAAGGGCATAGGTTTTTCTAAGCTTGTCGACGCACTGATCCGCGCATATCCGGCCGACGCCGGCAACGCCTCGCTGTCCTGAAACCGTCCGGGGGGACCGAAGAATGCTGACCCTGCTCGTTGATTTCGCCGATGATATCTCGGCATTCAACGTCTTCCGCTACATCACCTTCCGGACCGGCGGTGCGCTGATCACCTCGGCGCTGATCGTCTTCATCTTCGGGCCCTACATCATCGCGTCGCTTCGCGTCAGGCAGGGCAAGGGACAGCCGATCCGCGCCGACGGCCCTCAGACCCATTTCAAGAAGGCCGGCACGCCGACGATGGGCGGCCTGATGATCATGTCGGGCATCATCGTCTCGTCGCTGCTCTGGGCCAACATCTACAGCGTCTATGTCTGGGTCGTCCTGCTGGTGGCGCTCGGCTTCGGCGCGATCGGCTTCTACGACGACTACCTCAAGGTCACCAAGCAGTCGCATCTGGGCTTTTCCGGCAGGGCGCGCCTCGGCGCGGAGTTCGTCATCGCGGCGATCGCGGCCTATTTCATCATGCGGGCCGGGCAGGAGCCGTTCTCGTCCTCGCTCACCTTCCCGTTCATCAAGGACCTGCTGCTCAACCTCGGCTGGTTCTTCATCCCGTTCGCCTGCATCGTCATAGTCGGCGCCGGCAATGCGGTCAACCTGACCGACGGGCTCGACGGGCTGGCCATCGTCCCGATCATGATCGCCGCAGCCTCCTTCGGCGTTATTGCGTACCTGTCAGGTAACGCGGTCTTCGCCGAGTACCTGCAGATCCATTTCGTGCCGGGCACCGGCGAACTCGCGGTCATCCTCGGTGCGGTCATCGGCGCGGGCCTGGGCTTCCTGTGGTTCAACGCGCCGCCCGCAGCCATCTTCATGGGCGACACCGGCTCGCTCGCGCTCGGCGGCCTCATCGGCGCCATCGCGGTCGCCACCAAGCACGAGATCGTGCTCGCCATCGTCGGCGGCCTTTTCGTCATGGAAGCGCTGTCCGTCATCATCCAGGTCGGCTTCTTCAAGATGACCGGCAAGCGCGTCTTCCTGATGGCGCCGATACACCACCATTTCGAGAAGCTCGGCTGGACCGAGAGCCAGGTCGTGATCCGTTTCTGGATCATCGCCGTCATCCTGGCGCTCATCGGCCTGTCGAGCCTCAAGCTCAGGTAACGCGCCAATGATCCCAGCCCGTTCCTTCGACGGCAAGCGCGTCGCACTCTTCGGTCTTGGCGGCTCGGGTATCGCGACGGCGCTCGCCCTCAAGGAAGGCGGGGCGGACGTGCTTGCCTGGGACGACAATCCCGACAGCGTGGCAAAGGCGGCCGGCGGCGGCATTCCGACCGGCGATCTCCGGGCAGCGGACTGGCAGGGCTTTTCGTCGTTCGTGCTGTCGCCCGGCGTGCCGCTCACGCATCCAAAGCCGCACTGGACCGTCGAACTGGCGCGAGGCGCCGGTGTCGAGATCATCGGCGATATCGAGTTGTTCTGCCGCGAGCGCGCCATGCAGGCGCCCGGTGCGCCGTTCATCGCCATCACAGGCACCAACGGCAAGTCGACCACCACCGCGCTTACCGCGCACATCCTGAAGGCGGCCGGCCGCGATGCGCAGATGGGCGGCAATATCGGCCGCGCGGTGATGACGCTCGATCCACCGAAGCCGGACCGCTACTACGTCGTCGAGTGTTCGTCCTACCAGATCGACCTTGCCCCATCGATCAATCCGACGGCCGGCATCCTGCTCAACCTGACGCCTGACCACCTCGATCGCCACGGCACGATGCAGCGCTACGCCTCGATCAAGGAACGGCTGGTGGCGGGCAGCGAGACCGCGATCGTCGGCATGGACGACAGCTACTGCGTGCAGATCGCCGACCGGCTCGAACGGGCAGGGCACCACGTCATCCGCATCTCGAAGCGCCTGCCGCTCACCGACGGCTATTTCGCCGACGGCACCAATCTGATGGAAGCCGAGCACGGTCGCTACGTCCGCGTCGGCTTCCTTGAGGGCATAGGCTCGCTGCGCGGCCAGCACAATGCGCAGAACGCGCTTGCCGCCATCGCTGCCTGCCTGAAGGTCGGGCTCGATCTTGGCGAGATCCAGTCCGGCCTGGAGAGCTTCCCCGGTCTCGTCCACCGCATGGAGCAGGTCGGCAAGAAGGACCATGTCCTCTTTGTAAACGATTCCAAGGCGACCAACGCCGATGCCGCGGCGCCTGCGCTTTCCTCCTTCCCGCGCATCTACTGGATCGCGGGCGGACTGCCCAAGGAGGGCGGCATCGAGTCGCTGCGGGGGTATTTCCCGCGTGTCGCCAAGGCCTACCTGATCGGCGAGGCAGCCCCCGCTTTTTCCGTGACGCTCGGCGAGGCGGTGCCCTACGAGATTTCCGGCACGCTTGCCGCCGCCGTCGACCATGCCGCCAGGGACGCCGCGCTCGACGAGACGGGCGAGGCGGTGGTGCTGCTGTCGCCTGCCTGCGCCAGCTTCGACCAGTTCAAGAACTTCGAAATCAGGGGCGAAGCCTTCAGGCAAGCTGTCGATGCTATCGAAGGGATCAAGCCCATCGGAGGGAAGGTCTAATGCTCAGCCGTCTCGACAAAAGCCCGGTCGCCACCTGGTGGTGGACCGTCGACCGCTGGTTTCTCGCCGCTTTCCTGTCCCTGATGGGGCTCGGCATCGTGCTGTCCTTCGCCGCAAGCCCTGCGGTCGCCGAGCGCATCGGCCTTGACAGCTTCCATTTCGCGACGCGCCAGATCGTCTTCATGATCCCCGCGCTGATCTCGATGATCTCCGTCTCCTTCATGAGTGCGCGTCAGATACGCCGCTTCTCGCTCTTCCTGCTCGGCTTGATGCTGGTGATGATGGTCGCGGTGCTTTTCGTCGGCGTCGAGGTGAAGGGCGCGCATCGCTGGCTGTCCTTCTTCGGCGTCTCGATCCAGCCGTCGGAATTTTTGAAGCCCGCCTTCGTCATCATCTGCGCCTGGCTGTTCGCCGAGCACAAGCGGCAGCCCGACATCCCCGGCAATCTGTTCGCCATGATTCTGCTCGGCGTCGTGCTCGCGCTGCTGGTCGCGCAGCCCGACCTCGGTCAGACCATTCTGATCATGGGCACCTGGGGCGTCATGTTCTTCATGGCGGGCATGCCATGGCTTTGGATCCTGGTCATCGGCGGCCTTGCCGCCGCGGGCGCCGTCGGGGCCTACACCGTCTTCCCGCACGTCGCCGGCCGCATCGACCGCTTCCTGACCGGCGAAGGCGACACGTTCCAGGTCGATATGGGCCGCGAGGCCGTGGTCAGTGGCGGCTGGTTCGGCGTCGGCCCGGGCGAGGGCACCATCAAGCGCCTCATTCCCGACAGCCATGCGGACTTCGTCTTCTCCGTCGCCGGCGAGGAATTCGGCATCGTGCTCTGCCTGCTTATCATGTCGATCTTCGCCTTCATCGTGCTGCGCGGCCTGATGACGGCGCTCAAGGAAGAGGACGACTTCACGCGCTTCGCCGTAGCCGGCCTGGTCGTCGTGTTCGGCTTTCAGTCGGTCATCAACATGGGCGTCAACCTGCAACTGATGCCGGCCAAGGGCATGACCCTGCCGTTTATCTCCTACGGCGGCTCCTCGCTGATCGCGATTGCGATCTCGATGGGCATGGTGCTGGCGCTGACGCGTCGCCGGCCGGAGCGGCGCAAGACGCCGGCGTTCGAACGCATGCCGCGCAACGTGCTGCCGGCGGAGTAGAAGCCGCATGGCGAAAGGCACGATCCTGCTCGCAGCCGGCGGCACCGGCGGGCATCTTTTTCCCGCCGAGGCGCTGGCGCATGAAATGATCGCGCGCGGCTGGAAGGTGCATCTGGCGACAGACGACCGCGCCGAACGTTTCGCAGGCCATTTTCCGGCGACCGAGGTGCATCCGATTTCGTCGGCCACCTTCGGCTCTAAGAATCCGATAGCGCTGGCCAGATCCTTCTGGACGATCTGGCGCGGCGTGCGCCAGGCCTCGGCGGTCATCGCCCGCATCAAGCCCGAGATCGTCGTCGGCTTCGGCGGCTACCCGACGCTGCCGCCGCTATACGCCGCCACCCGTCGCGGCGTGCCGACCATCGTGCACGAACAGAACGCCGTGATGGGCCGCGCCAACCGGGCGCTCGCCGGCCGGGTCTTGGCGATCGCCGGCGGGTTCCTGCCGGAGGGCAAGGGCCAGCATGCGGCCAAGACCGTCGTCACCGGCAATCCGGTGCGGCCGGCCGTGCTCTCCGCTGCCGCGACCCCCTACACGCCGTCGAAAGCCGGCGAGCCGTTCCGGCTTCTCGTCTTTGGCGGAAGCCAGGGCGCGCAGTTCTTTTCCGACGCCATCCCGGCGGCCATCGCCGCACTGCCGCAGGCGAGCCGCACCCACCTTCTGGTGACGCAGCAGGCGCGCGCCGACGACGTGGCGCGCGTCAAGGCGGCTTATGCCGAACTTGGCATGGTGCCCGAGGTGCTGCCCTTCTTCGCCGACATGGCGGCCCGCATCGCCGCCGCCAATCTCGTCATCTCGCGCTCGGGCGCATCGACCGTTTCGGAGATCGCCGTCATCGGCAGGCCGGCCTTTCTCGTGCCCTATCCCTATGCGCTCGACCATGACCAGGCAGCCAACGCGGCGGCGCTCGCATCGGCGGGCGGAGCCGAGGTGCACCCGCAGGACACGCTCTCCACCGAGAAGCTCGCCAGCCTCATCGGGGACGCCATTTCGCAGCCGGAAAGGCTGGAAACCATGGCAGCGGCCGCCAAATCGGCGGGAAAACCCAATGCCGCGCGGTTGCTCGCGGACCTTGCAGAGGCTATTGCCTCCGGCAAGTCCGTGGAGGAGTTTAGATCATGAAGATGCCTCAGACGATCGGGCTGGTGCATTTCATCGGCATCGGCGGCATCGGCATGAGCGGCATCGCCGAGGTGCTGAAGAACCTCGGCTATCGCGTTCAGGGGTCCGACCAGACCGACAGCGCCAACATCAAGCGCCTGCGCGAAAACGGCATCGAGTGCTTCATCGGCCATAAGCCCGAGAATCTCGGCGCGGCCGAAGTGGTCGTCGTGTCGACGGCCATCAAGAAGTCCAATCCCGAGCTGAAGGCCGCGCGCGAAAGGCTGCTGCCGATCGTGCGCCGCGCCGAGATGCTGGCCGAGCTGATGCGTTTCCGCCAGGCTGTCGCCATCGCCGGCACGCATGGCAAGACCACGACCACCTCGATGGTCGCCACGCTACTTGACGCGGGCGGGCTCGACCCGACCGTCGTCAACGGCGGCATCATCAACGCCTACGGCACCAATGCCCGCATGGGGGCCGGCGAATGGATGGTGGTCGAGGCCGACGAGAGCGACGGCACCTTCCTCAAGCTGCCCGCCGACATCGCGGTCGTCACCAACATCGATCCCGAGCATCTCGATCACTACGGCACCTTCGACAAGGTGCGCGAGGCCTTCCACCAGTTCGTCGAGAACGTTCCGTTCTACGGCTTCGGCGTGATGTGCACCGACCATCCGGAAGTGCAGGCGATGGTTGCCCGCATCGAGGACCGCCGCATCATCACCTATGGCGCGAACGCACAAGCCGACGTCAGGTTCTCGAACCACACGATGGAGGGCGCCACGTCGCGCTTCGACGTGTCGATCCGCAACCGCAAGACCGGCGTCGACACGCTGATCGACGGCCTGTCGCTGCCGATGCCCGGCCGCCACAACGTGTCCAACGCAACCGCCGCCATCGCGGTCGCGCACGAACTCGGCATCCCGCCCGAAGCGATCAAGAAAGGGCTGTCGTCCTTCGGCGGCGTCAAGCGCCGCTTCACCCATACGGGTTCCTGGAACGGCGTCGATATATTCGACGACTACGGCCACCATCCCGTCGAGATCAAGGCGGTGCTCAAGGCCGCGCGCGACGCCTCTTCGGGCCGCGTCATCGCGATCGCGCAGCCGCACCGCTTCTCGCGCCTGCATGACCTGTTCGACGAATTTTCCGCCTGCTTCAACGATGCCAACACGGTCGCCATCGCGCCGGTCTATGCGGCGGGCGAAGACCCGATCGACGGCGTCAACTCCGAGAAGCTCGTCCACCGCATTCGTTCCGGCGGCCACCGCGACGCACGTTTCATCGCCGAGCCGTCGGCGATCGCGCCGATGATCCGCGAGCTTGCCGGCCCCGGCGACTTCGTCGTGTTCCTCGGCGCCGGCAACATCACGCAGTGGGCCTATGCGCTGCCCGGCGAACTCGCCGTCCTGGACGAGGCTTCTGGCGGGGCGGCTGCATGATCAGGGGCGACGCGCTTCTTGCCCGCCTCGGCGACCGGCTGAAAGACATTCGCGGCCGCATCACGCCGAATGCTGAGATGGACAAGATCACCTGGTTTCGCGCGGGCGGCCTGGCCGAGGCGCTCTATCAGCCCGCCGACGAGGACGACCTCGCGGCATTCCTCAAGGCGGTGCCCGGAGACGTACCGCTGACCATCGTCGGCATCGGCTCCAACCTCCTGGTGCGCGAGGGCGGCATTCCGGGCTTCGTCATCCGGCTCTCGGCCAAGGGGTTCGGCGAGGCCGAAGTCGTTTCGCCTGTTCGCATCCGCGCCGGCGCCGCTTGTCCCGACAAGCGGGTCGCAGCGTTGGCGCTGGAGGCAGGCATCGGCGGCTTCCATTTCTACCACGGCATCCCCGGAGGCATCGGCGGCGCGCTCAGGATGAACGCCGGCGCCAATGGCGTCGAGACGCGCGAGCGGGTCGTCGAGGTGCGCGCACTCGACAGGCAGGGCAATGTTCACACACTGACTAACGCCGACATGGGCTACGCCTACCGGCACTCCTCCGCGCCCTCCGGCCTCATCTTCGTGTCGGCGATCTTCGAGGGCTATCCGGAGGACAAGGACAAGATCAAGGCCGACATGGACGCCGTCCAGCACCATCGCGAGACGGTGCAGCCGATCCGCGAGAAGACCGGCGGCTCGACCTTCAAGAATCCGGAGGGCACCTCGGCCTGGAAGGAAATCGACAAGGCCGGCTGCCGCGGGCTGATGATCGGCGGTGCGCAGATGTCACCCATGCACTGCAACTTCATGATCAACACCGGAAACGCCACCGGTTACGATCTCGAATATCTCGGCGAGACCGTCCGCGCCCGCGTGCTCGAACATTCCGGCATCCGCCTGCAATGGGAGATCAAGCGCATCGGCCTGTTCAAGCCCGGCCGCGAGGTTCAGGATTTTCTCGGGCAGCTGCTCTGATCTTTTGAATCATCTTCTTCACAAGGCGATTCATCGAGCTTGACCAAGTCGTTGGTTCTGAATCGCTTTCGCCGATTTCCCGGTTCTTGCGCTGAATTCCGCACCGCGCCGGCTGCGTCAACCTGATCCGGACGGCCCCTTCCAGGGGCCGTCCGGATCTCCCTATTTCGGGGCGCAGGCGACATCGCCGAGGCGATTTGCGCCCTGTCCGTCGATGATCACGTCGGCGCTCGATCCGGCCATGCAGTCCGGGCTTGCCGGGTTGAACTGGACCATCGGCTCGCCTTCGATCGTCATGCCCTGCACGATCGAGAACGAGCCCGGCGGGCACAGCGCGACATCGCCGAGTTTCAGGGCGGGGCGTCCGTTGATCATGACCGACGCCGCGCCCGTGCGCGCGCAGGGCGGAAGGTCGGCCGCCATCGCCGGGAGCGATGCCAGTGTCAGCATGGCGGTCAGCATTACGCGCATCCGACGCCTCCTATCCAAAGCCTGTCCGGTGACCGCCGCCGTGCCATTTTGAGTCAAAAAAGCCATAGTGGAATCAAGAAAATGCGGCACGGCCAAATACACGCTTGCCACTGAGTCAACTCTCTGATTCTTTCGGTCAACAGCGTTTCCTGATTTGAGTCGGTCGCGTCTCTCGCCCGGGGTTTGCCCCTCGCCCGAGGACTCGGACTCTATCCAAAATTTGGATCGCTGCGAGGGGATTTGCAGTCGGATGACAAAACACGTTGCGGTGTTGATGGGGGGATTTTCGTCGGAGCGGCCGGTGTCGCTTTCGTCGGGAAAGTCCTGCGCCGACGCCCTTGAGGCGGAGGGCTACCGGGTGACCCGCGTCGACGTCGATCGCAATGTCGGTTCCGCGCTTGCCGAGCTCAAGCCCGATGTCGCTTTCAACGCGCTGCACGGTCCTTTCGGCGAGGACGGGACCATCCAGGGCATCCTCGAATATCTGGCCATTCCCTACACCCATTCGGGCGTACTCGCCTCGGCGCTCGCCATGAACAAGGCGCAGTCCAAGAAGATCGCCAAGGTGGCGGGCGTGCCGGTCGCCGAATCTCGTGTGATGGATCGCTTCGCGATCTCCGACAAGCATCCGATGCCGGCGCCCTATGTGGTCAAGCCGGTCAACGAAGGTTCCAGCTTCGGCGTCGTCATCGTCAAGGAGGATCGCTCGCACCCGCCACAGATCATCGCGTCGTCCGAATGGCGCTACGGCGACACGGTGATGGTCGAGCGTTATGTCCACGGGCGCGAGCTGACCTGCGCGGTCATGGGCGACGTGGCGCTTGGGGTCTGCGAGATCATCCCGACCGGCCACAGTTTCTACGACTACGATTCGAAATATGTGCCCGGCGGATCAAAACATGAGGTGCCGGCTAAAATTTCACTAAATATTTACCGAAAAATACAGACACTGTCGCTCAAGGCACATCAAGCAATCGGCTGCCGGGGCGTTTCCCGATCGGACTTCCGCTACGACGATCGCCATTCGGAAAATGGCGAGCTGATCTGGCTCGAAGTCAACACCCAGCCCGGCATGACGCCGACATCGCTCGTGCCCGAAATCGCCGCGCATGCGGGGCATTCGTTTGGTGAGCTGTTGAGTTGGATGGTGGAGGACGCTTCGTGTTTGCGTTGAGGTCCGGGCATGGCGGGAAGGCCGGCGAGGCAAAGCCCGCCTTCCTCGGCTTGTCCCTTTCCGTCGAGTCCCTTTCGATGGGGCGTTTTGTGCTGCCGCGTTTCCTGCGCCGGCCGGTGCGTTTCGTCGCCAGGCTTTGCGAGGGCGACTATCCGTTGCCGCGCTATGCCGGCGTCGCCGCCACCGCGATCTTCCTTTCGTCGAGCGTGCTCTACGGAGCCTGGCTCGGCGGCCAGATTCCCACCGCCGCGCAGGCGGTCACCGCGCGGCTCGGCTTCGCCGTCGATCAGGTCCGCGTGGCCGGCAACAAGGAGACCTCGGAGATCGACATCCTCGAGCGTCTCGACCTCGACGGCTGGACCTCGCTGGTCGGCTTCGACGCCGAGGCCGCGCGCGAGCGCATCGCGGCGCTGCCCTGGGTCAAGGTCGCGTCGGTGCGCAAGATCTATCCGGACGAACTTGAAGTCAGGATCGAGGAGCGGCAGCCCTTCGCGATCTGGCAGCATGGCAGCCAGATCGCGATCGTGGAGCGCAACGGCAATGTGATCGCGCCGTTCGACGGTGGCCGCCACGCGATGCTGCCGCTGGTCATCGGCTACGGCGCGCCGCAGGGCGCCGACTTCATCGAAAAGATCAGGCGCTATCCCGAGCTTGCGTCGCGCGTCAAAGGCTTCATCCGCGTCGCCGAGCGCCGCTGGGACCTGCGCCTTGAAAACGGCATCACCATACGCCTGCCCGAGGCCGGCGAGGACGCGGCGATCGCCGAGGTCCTGAAGCTCGACCGCGAGGATGGCCTCCTGTCGCGCGACATCGCCACCGTCGACCTGCGTCTCGACGACCGGCTGGTCATCCGGCTGACGCCCGAGGCCATGGAGCGGCGCACCACGTTGCTCGCCGATCAGGCCAAGGCCGCCAAGAACAAGCCGGGGAAGAGCATATGAGCTGGCTCGGCGGACAGAAGCATGCTTCGCAGGGGCGCTCCGGCATCGTCACGGTGCTCGACGTCGGCTCCAGCAAGGTGTGCTGCATCATCGCGAAGCTGCGCCCGCGCGGCGAGAGCCAGATGCTGCGCGGCCGTACCCACGAGGTGCAGGTCATCGGCATCGGCCACCAGAAATCGCACGGCGTGAAGTCCGGCGTCGTCGTCGACCTCAACCGCGCCGAGCATGCCATCCGGCTGGCGGTCGACGCCGCCGAACGCATGGCCGGGCTGACTGTCGAATCGCTCATCGTCAACCTGACCGCCGGCCGCCTGAAGAGCGCCACCTATTCGGCGACGATCAATCTCGGCGGCCACGAGGTCGAGGCGGCGGACGTCAAGCGCGTGCTCGCGGCCGGCTCCAAGCAGGCGCTGAAGTCGGAGCGCGAGGTCGTCCACTCCCTGCCGGTCGGCTTCTCGCTGGACGGCGAGCGCGGCGTGCGCGATCCGCGCGGCATGGTCGGCGACATGCTGGGCGTCGACATGCACGTCCTGACCGGCGATTCGGCTCCGCTGCGCAATCTCGAACTCTGCATCAACCGATCGCACCTGTCGGTGGAGCGCATGGTTGCGACGCCTTACGCGAGCGGCCTTGCGGCTCTCGTCGACGACGAACTCGAAATGGGTGCGGCCTGCATCGACATAGGCGGCGGCACGACGACGATCTCGGTCTTCGCCGACGGCAAGTTCGTCCACGGCGACGCCATTCCGGTCGGCGGCGGCCACGTCACGATGGACATGGCCAAGGGCCTGTCGGCGCGGCTGGAGCATGCCGAGCGCCTGAAGGTCATGCACGGCTCGGCTTTGCCTGGCAGCGCCGATGACCGCGAGACCATCACCATCCAGCCGATGGGCAGCGACGACGGCGAGGTGCCGCTGCAGGTGCCGCGCTCCGTGATGACCCGCATCATCCGCGCCCGCGTCGAGGAGACGCTCGAAATCATTCGCGATCGGCTCGGCAAGTCCGGCTATGGCAGCGCGGTCGGCAAGCGGGTCGTGCTCACCGGCGGCGCCTCGCAGCTCCAGGGGCTGCCCGAGGCCGCGCGCAGGATTCTCGGCCGCAATGTTCGCATCGGCAGGCCGCTCGGCGTGGCCGGGCTGCCCGAGGCGGCCAAGGGCCCGGCCTTCGCGACAGCCGTTGGCCTGATGATTTATCCGCAGGTGGCGGGCTTCGAGAGCCGCGAGGGGAAAATCGCGTCGAGGCTTCGCGTGACCGGCACCGGCGGGCGGTTCAATCGAATGAGTCAGTGGATCAGAGACAGTTTCTAATTCGGCGGGGGAAGCCCCACAACGACCGCGACGGCGACGCGGCAGGAAGGCAAAGGACGAGACCATGACGATCAATCTCAAGAAGCCCGACATCACGGAACTGAAGCCTCGCATCACCGTCTTCGGTGTCGGCGGCGGCGGCGGCAATGCCGTCAACAACATGATCACCGCCGGTCTTCGCGGCGTGGAATTCGTGGTCGCCAACACCGATGCGCAGGCTCTGACCATGTCGAAGGCCGAGCGGCTTATCCAGCTTGGCGCGCATGTCACCGAGGGCCTCGGCGCCGGCTCGCAGCCGGAAGTCGGCCGCGCGGCCGCCGAGGAATGCATTGACGAGATCATCGACCATCTCTCCAACACGCACATGTGCTTCGTCACCGCCGGCATGGGTGGCGGCACCGGCACGGGTGCGGCTCCGGTGGTTGCCCGCGCAGCCCGCGAGAAGGGCATTTTGACGGTCGGCGTCGTCACCAAGCCGTTCCACTTCGAGGGCCAGCGCCGCATGAAGACGGCCAATGAAGGCATCGAAGAACTGCAGAAGTGCGTCGACACGCTGATCGTTATCCCGAACCAGAACCTGTTCCGGCTCGCCAACGACAAGACCACCTTCGCCGACGCCTTCGCCATGGCCGACCAGGTGCTCTACTCCGGCGTTGCCTGCATCACCGACCTGATGGTCAAGGAAGGCCTCATCAACCTTGATTTCGCCGATGTCCGTTCGGTGATGCGCGAGATGGGCAAGGCGATGATGGGCACCGGCGAGGCATCTGGCGAGGGCAGGGCGATGGCCGCCGCCGAAGCCGCGATCGCCAACCCGCTGCTCGATGAATCCTCGATGAAGGGCGCGCGTGGCCTGCTTATCTCGATCACCGGCGGCCGCGACCTTACCCTTTTCGAGGTTGATGAAGCCGCGACCCGCATCCGCGAGGAGGTCGATCAGGACGCCAACATCATCCTCGGCGCCACTTTCGACGAGGAACTCGAAGGCGTCATCCGCGTCTCGGTCGTCGCCACCGGCATCGACAAGACGGCTGCCGAGATCGCGGCTGCCCCGATCCAGATCCGCCAGGCGCCGGCCAAGCCCGCCGCCCAGCCGCAGCGTCCCGCGGCGGCTCCGGCCGTCGATATGCGTCCGATTGCTGCTCCGATCGAGGCTCCGCGCAGCGCCGATCCGGTTGCCGACGCCATCCGTCAGGCGGAACTCAACGCGGCTCACATCGCTGCCCGTGCGCCTCAGCCGGCCGACGACTTCCCACTGACCAGCAAGCTGTTCCAGCAGCCCCAGCCGGCACAGCCGCAGCAGCCGCGGCCCCAGCAGGCCGCCGCGCCCGCTCCGCAGAAGCAGCGCGAGGCTCCGCAGGGCCAGCCGCTGCAGGCTGCGCCGCGCATGCCCAAGGTCGAGGATTTCCCGCCGGTCGTGCGCGCCGAGGTCGAGGCCCGCCGCAACCCGCCGGCGCCCGAGCATCACCATGAGAGCAACGGACCGATGGGCCTCCTGAAGCGCCTGACCACCGGCTTGACCCGTCGCGACGAAGAGCCGGCCCGCCTGCAGCCTGCGGCGCCGCGCGAGCCGAAACTGCGCCAGCCGGCGCCGGAAGCGCGCCGCGCCGTCTCGCAGGACCCGCAGCTCTACGCCCCGCGCCGTGGCCAGCTCGACGAGCACGGACGTCTTTCGCCGCAGCCGCGCGCCGTCCAGGAAGACGATCAGCTCGAGATCCCGGCGTTCCTTCGCCGTCAAGCAAACTGAGCGCTCACGAAGGCGTTCGCTGCGTATCCGGTGGGCAGAAATATTTTTTGCCCACCGGCTTGAAAAGTCCCGCAAATTCAGCCGGTTATGATTCGTTGGTCAAGCGTTTGCGGTAACACAGAGTAAGAAAGCGTGATTTGTTGTCTCCCACCCGTGCGACTATCCTGCGAGCATTGAAAGGTCGGCGTGTGGGCGGATTCGGGGATGAGATCCCGCCCATCGCGTCCAGCAAGGACCGAAAGTCGAATGCCGGCAGGCCGGCAATCGGAAGACCGGTCAGGCTGACGGGCGGCATGGGGATCGAGTTGCACGATTATCAGACGACAATCAAATCGCGCGTGACGCTGGAAGGTTTCGGCGTCCACAGCGGCAAGCCGGTTTCCATCAGCTTTCTGCCGGCCGACCCGGATACGGGCGCCGTTTTCCACCACATGAATGCAGCGGGCGATGTCCGCGAGATACGCGCTCTGGTCTCCGAGATCGGCGCGACCGACCTGTGCACCGCGCTCGGCGATCCTGCCGGCCAGCATGTCGGCACGGTCGAGCACGTCATGGCTGCGCTGTTCGGTCTCGGCATCGACAACCTCGTCATTGAGGTTGATGGCGACGAGATGCCGATCCTCGACGGCTCGGCCGGCTGCTTCATCGAGGCGATCGACCAGGCCGGCATAGAAACGCTCGACGTCAACCGCCGCTATATCCGTGTGCTGAAGCCCGTGCGCATAGACAGCGGCGCGTCCTTCGCCGAATTCCGCCCGCATGACGGCACCCGCTTCGAGGTCGAGATCGATTTCGAGAGCCCGGCGATCGGACGCCAGTCCTACGCCACGGACATCGACGCCGCGACCTTCCGCCGCGATATCGCGCGCGCCCGCACCTTCGGCTTCATGAAGGACGTGGAGCGCCTCTGGGCCGCCGGCTACGCGCTCGGCTCGTCGCTTGAGAATTCGGTGGTGATCGGCGAGGACAGCCGCGTCATCAACATGGAAGGCCTGCGCTACAAGGACGAATTCGTCCGCCACAAGCTGCTCGACGCGATGGGCGACCTCGCGCTTGCGGGTGCGCGCTTCATCGGCTGCTACCGCTCGTATCGCGGCGGACACCGGCTCAACGCGACGGCTCTGCGCCATCTCTTGTCCGACCGCTCGGCCTTCGAGATCGTCGAGACCGGGCGTCGCGAACGCGGTCGTTCGGCGGAGTTGATTGCAGTCAACGCCGCCGTCTACGCACCCTGGGTCCTCTGAACGTAGCCGCCTTGCCGGGCTTCCCGGCAGTTCGTCAGCGAAATCCGTGCCATAAAAAAGCGCCATTGCCGGGCGATGGCGTTAGCGCCGAAATGCGGTTATGATCCATCACGGCAGTTAACTGCGCATGCGCCGTCGAGAAGGGCTTTAATCCGACCATGTTTTTCGTGAAGAAGGCTCACGCGAGGAAGGCGGCGCGCATGGCGTTCACCGTCATCGCGATCGCTGCCGCGCCTGCCCTGGTGGCTGGCTGCATGAAGGAGCAGGATCTCAATCTTGCGACCTATGTGGAACAGACCGATCCGGCCGACCAGCTCTACAATCAGGGTCTTGCCAACCTGAATGCCGGGCGTCTCAAGGAGGCCAGCCGCAAATTCGACGCCGTCGACCGGCAGCATCCCTATTCGGAATATGCCCGCAAGTCGCTGGTGATGGGCGCCTTCACCAATTACCGGCAGGGCAATTACGAAGAGGCCATCAACTCCGGCAAGCGCTACGTCGCGCTCTATCCGTCCTCCGAGGATGCGGCCTACGCGCAGTACATCGTCGGTCTCTGCTACTTCAAGCAGATCCGCAATGTGACGCAGGACCAGAAGGAATCGCGCCGCGCCATCGAGGCGATGGAAGAGGTTGTCCAGCGCTGGCCCGAATCGGAATATGTCGAGGACGCCCGCACCAAGATCCGTTTCGCGCGCGACCAGCTCGCCGGCAAGGAAATGCAGGTCGGCCGCTACTATCTCGAGCGGCGCGAATTCATCGCCGCCGCCAAGCGCTTCCGCTACGTCGTTGAAAACTACTCCAACACGCGCCATGTCGAGGAAGCGCTCGCGCGCCTGACCGAGACCTACTACGCGATGGGACTCACTTCGGAAGCCCAGACGGCTGCGGCGGTGCTCGGACAGAACTATCCTGACAGCCAGTGGTACAAGGATTCCTACGCGCTCCTGCAGACCGGCGGCCTCCAGCCGCGCGAAAATGCCGGCTCGTGGATTTCGCAGGCCGGCAAGCTGTTTGGAACCGGCAACGACGCCTGACCAAAGCATGATCCCGAAAAGTGGAAGCCGTTTTTCGGGACAGATCATGCTCAAAAAAACCGCCTAGATGCTCGCCCGCCTGTCGATCCGCGATATCGTCCTGATCGAGAAGCTGGACATCGACTTTTCCGCCGGCCTGTCCGTTCTGACAGGCGAGACGGGCGCCGGCAAATCCATCCTGCTCGACGCGCTGTCGCTGGCGCTCGGTGCGCGCGGCGATGCCTCGCTGGTCCGCCATGGCGCGGCGCAGGGCCAGGTCTCGGCGGTGTTCGACGTACCGCGCAATCACCCGGCCCGCACCATCCTCATCGACAACGCGCTCGACGACGACGGCGACATCATTCTGCGCCGCGTCCAGACGGCGGACGGACGCACGCGCGTCTTCGTCAACGACCAGCCGTCGAGCGTTGCGTTGATGCGCGACATCGGCCGCGCGCTGGTCGAACTGCACGGTCAGCACGACGAGCGCGCTTTGGTCGACCCGGCCGCGCACCGCGACCTGCTCGACGCGTTCGGCGGCCATGTCGGCGAAGTGCAGAACTGCGCGCGGGCGTGGCGCCACTGGCGCGACTGCGAGCGGCAGCTTGCCGAGCACGGCGCGCGCGTTCAGGCGGCCGCCCGCGAGGCCGACTATCTGCGCGCCTCGGTCGCGGAACTGTCCAGGCTCGATCCTCAACCGGGGGAGGAGACCGAACTTGCAACGATACGCACATTGATGATGCGCGCCGAAAAGATCGCCGGCGAGATCAAGGACGCGCAGGACGTGCTGTCCGGCCAGAACTCGCCGCTGCCGCAGCTCGCCAGCCTGTTGCGCCGCCTGCAGCGGAAGTCGGCCGAGGCGCCCGGCATGCTCGACGATGTGCTGAAGTCGCTCGACGAGGCGCTGATCCATCTCGACGCCGCGCAATCGGGCGTCGACGCCGCGCTGCGCGCCACCGAATTCGACCCGCAGAAGCTTGAGCGCTCGGAAGAGCGCCTCTTTTCGCTGCGCGCCGCCGCGCGCAAATTTTCCGTCGCGGTCGACGATCTCGCGGGGACCCGGGATACGATGGCGGCCGACCTTGCCGACCTTGATGCCGGCGAGGGCAAGCTGGCCGTGCTGCAGAAGCAGGCCGTCGCCGCGCGCGATGCCTACGACAAGATCGCGAAACGCCTCACCGAACTGCGCGGCGTCGCCGCAACGTCCTTGAAGAAGGCGGTGATGGCCGAGCTTCCTGCGCTCAAACTCGACCGCGCCGAATTCCTGGTCGAGCTATCGACCGAGCCCGACAACCGCATCGAGACAGGCGTCGACCAGGTCGAATTCTGGGTGCGCACCAATCCGGGAACGCGGCCCGGGCCGATGATGAAGGTCGCGTCCGGCGGTGAACTTTCGCGGTTCCTGCTGGCGCTCAAGGTGGCGCTTGCCGACAGGGGTTCGGCGCCGACGCTCGTCTTCGACGAAATCGACACCGGCGTGGGTGGCGCTGTCGCCGACGCCATCGGCCAGCGGCTCGCCCGGCTGTCATCGCGCGTGCAGGTGCTTTCCGTCACGCATGCGCCGCAGGTCGCCGCGCGCGCCGCCACCCATTTCCTCATCTCGAAATCGGGCGGCAAGAAGAGCGTCTCGACCGGCGTCGCCGAAATGGATCCTGCCGCCCGGCAGGAGGAGATCGCGCGCATGCTTGCCGGCGCGACCATCACCGCAGAAGCCCGCGCCGCTGCCGGCAAGCTGCTCAGCGAGAACGCTGCCGGCTAGCTGCGGGGGCGCGTGCCACTTACACCGCCGCCATGCATTCGATCTCGATGTCGAATTCCATGAACCAGCCTGCCACCGGCACGAAGGTTCGGGAGGGAAAGTTATCGGGAAAGTGCCTCATGTAGACGCGGTTGATGGCATTGTAGAAGCCTGCGTTCGCGGCATAGATGCGCAGCGTCACGACATCCTCGAACGACGACCCCGCTGCTTCCAGGCACAGCTTCACCGCGTTCAGCGATGCCTCGGTCTGCACCTCGATGTCGCCCTTGACGATCTTTCCGGTCACCATGTCGACCGGCGGCGTCGCCGCCACGAAGACAAAGCCGTTGGCCCTGGTCACCGACGAGCACGGCACGCCCAGAGCCCGCATCATCGGCGACAGGACCGGCACTTCGATGATTTCTTTCTTCACGCCAGGTGCTCCGCGA
>Ga0105046_10005339_pt1 | contig 20336 bp, 17 predicted proteins | sample MAT03_FD_78385 | JGI IMG/M metagenome (GOLD analysis project Ga0105046, IMG submission 78385) | Freshwater microbial communities from Lake Fryxell liftoff mats and glacier meltwater in Antarctica - MAT-03 (megahit assembly) | ecosystem: Environmental > Aquatic > Freshwater > Ice > Liftoff...
ATTGCGACATGCAACCATTGGCACTGCCTTGCCGCCATTTGGGCCATGCAAGCAGGTAAGGACGTTTACGTCGAGAAGCCTTTGTCACATACCCAGTGGGAAGGTCGACAAGTCATTCAGGCAACACGCAAGTACGGCCGCATCGTCCAAGTCGGAACCCAACAGCGATCCGACCCAATGCAAGCTGAACTGAAGAAGTTTCTTCACGAAGATAAATCGCTCGGAAAGATCGAGTACGCCCAAGCCAATCGTCTTGGAGTGCGTGAGACCATTGGAAAAAGAAACACGGCGTTAGTGATCCCCAAAGAAGTTAACTACGACCTGTGGCTTGGCCCGGCTGCCGAAGAACCATTGCTGCGAGACAAGCTGCATTATGATTGGCACTGGACCTACAACACCGGAAACGGTGAGATGGGCAACTGGGGCGTCCATGTTCTGGACGACGTTCGGAACGTGGCTTATCAAGATTCAGCATCTTTACCCAACAGTGTGTTTGCGGTCGGTGGCCGAGTTGCTTGGAATGATGCAGGTAATACGCCGAATGTCCATTACGCTATTTTTGAAACTGAATCTTTTCCAACGCTGATCGCACTTAGCAATCTGCCCGGCGGTAAAGCAATGAAGGGCTCGTGGGATTCGAAAGGGGGCCGACCTGCGTCGGGTCCCGGAAGCGGCTACGTGGTCGCCTGTGAAGGCGGATACCTGCTTGGTTCGCGACAGAATGGTCGCGCGATCGACCGCGAAGGCAAGACGATTCGCACGTTTAAAGGCGGCGACATCGTGCCACTTCATGTCAAGAACTTCTTTGATGCAATGCGAAGTCGCGACCGCGACAGCCTCAACGCCGAAGTCCAGGTCGGTCATGATTCCACCGGTTGGTGCAACCTTGCCAATGTTGGCTATCAAACCGCTTCGACCTTCGACAAGGACCAGCTTGTCAGAGCGGGCGCGAATCTTGAAGCATGGCCGACGCTGATGAAAGAGATGGAAACTCAACTCAAGCCCTTGGGAGTTGAAGCTTCTGATCTTCACGTCAGCCCTAAGCTGACACATGATCCAAAGACCGAGAAGTTCACGGGTGACCACGCTGATGTTGCGAATTCATTCTTAAAGCGAACTTACCGAAAGGGATACGAGTTTCCCGAAATCGGCTGAGCGTTTCCGAGCCAGACATAACATCTCATCAACGACCAAAAGCCCGACATCGCAATGCGATGTCGAGCTTGGTGCGTTGTGGGCATCATTTGCCGACGGCGCGTCGCGTCGACTGATCCCACAAACCTCCGCCCCTCAACGGATTGTGTAGGTGTTTCCCGTTTTCATGGACCACCTATTTACTGACATTCCAAACCGGTCTTCGGCGGACCGGCACCGGTGCATTCTCCGTGTCGACGGCAGACGCCGACACCTGTTCTGTTTCGGTTTCATAGCTCATTTGTTGATTGCCAGTCCGTGGTGCGAGGATCGATCTCCCCGAGCCCGTTGACCGTGGCTCCTGCAACATTTGCGATGGGGGCTCAAGTTCCTGCAACGACATGTCGGGAACCTCGACCGGTTGACGATCGATCTCACTTCCCATTGCGTCGTACAACTCAACCGCGCCGTCATAAGGCATTTCGCCAGCTTCAAGCTGCTCCATCGTCGGCGGATTCGTCACTCCCAAAGCCGCGTTGCCGCGTCCCATCTGAGCCGCTGCTTCGGGACTTTGGATCTCGCCTTCTCGGACGACACCGGGCCGTGAGACGCCGTATTCCCAACGGCGACCGGCACTGCGTTCACGGGCTCGCTCAAGTGCATCCCAATACGCTTTCTTATTCCAACAACCCTCCGCAAGTTCGATGTTGTTGTGATGAAGCAGAGTCCCTTTGAGGTAATGCACATAATTGATCGACTTGCTGTACTCGGCTAAAGCGCGATAGTAATCGATCTGAGCCTGTGCGCGACGAAGCTGACTTTGCAGAACCGTATTGACTGGTACGCGGCCGCCCTTGTACTCCGCCAAACGGGCTTGGACTTCTTGCTCTGCACTCTGCCATCGTTGCGCATTGGTTTGTACCAACTGATAGTGCGTTGAAAGCTTTCCGACCCCATCGCTTAGTTGGCTGACATGCAAACGCTCCTGATCTTGAAGAAACGCTCGCTCGCGGGCGATCTGTAACTGTGCACCGCGGATCCGAGTCAACTCGCGACGCGCTCCGATCGCCGCAGGCTGAATGTCAAGACGAATCGCACCTTCTTGAAAATTACCCTCGGTCAATTCACCCAATGCCGAAGAGCCCGGTTCAGGGAAGTTTGCATCGCGACGTCGAGGTGGGCCAAGCGTATCGCCCACACCAACCCAACGATACAACAGCGATAAGTTAACTTCAGGGAGGATTTGATTCTTCGCGGCAATCAACTCTTGTTCATTCTGCTGAATGCGAATCTTGGATCGGCGCAGTTCCGGCGTGAGGTACAACAATTGAGCAACCGATTCGTCCCAATCGAATTCCACACGAGCGATGTTTGGTTCGGTGATTGGTCGAATCAGCCTTCCGTCCGTCGCAGCCAAGCCCATCTTTTCTCGCAACTGTCGCTCCGAACCATAAACGCCCAACCGGTCTGAACCGGGTAGATTCGATCCGCCTAGCGCGGATTCCAGTTGACCCTTGAACTGGAAATATTGCTCGGTGGCCTGCGCGAGGTCTTGCTTCGTTCCCGTGCCGCCTTCAAGGTTCAGCTTTGCGAACTGCTGAGTCGCTTGAGCGCTATTGCGCCCTACCATCGTCGTCGCAACGGCGCGATAGGAAACATACAAGTCCCAATAGGCAACCTCGACATCGCGAACAAGGTTGCGAACTTGCACTTCAAACTCAGCGATGGAAATGTCTTCGTTTAGGCTTGCCAGCACAACAGGAATGCGATTGATCAGCGTTCCACGATTTCGCATCAATGGATGCTGGACTTGAGCCTCGAGGATTGCGGTCCAATCGCTCGCTACCGAACGAGCTGCGAACGGGTTTCCTACCGTCGGTACATTGTTGCTGCCGTAAACGACTTGTTGTCGCAACGTCGCCACGCCGCCGGTTGCGAGTCGTTTACTGATCGCCGATTGCTGAGTCGTGTCAACTGCTTGGAACAGTTGTGGATTGAATATGTTACCCGGTCCCGTGTTACGGGCACGATCCGTGTTGCCGTAATTGATAAAGCCACTGGTCTGGGCGTCAAATTCAGACAGCGCGTCTTCAACTCCACCGATTTGGTTTGCACGCAAAACGCCTCGTGGCAACGTTCGATTGCCAGCACCGTCGATCGTCAGTGGAATCGATTGAGTTCGGCTTTGCTGAATGGCAACATCGTAGATACTGCCGAACTGATCGGCCGTTCCACTGGTGAATTGTGCAGCGACGTTTTGACGAAGTTCCGACGTGCCGCTCGTTGTTACGAAGAACTTGGCGTTCTGAAGTGCAATCGAAACGCACTCTTCCAAATCGAGATCCCAGTATTGGCTGTAATCGTGGTTGCCCAACGTCAGCGGAGGATGGCAGTTGACCGTCTCCGCAAGACTTTCCGTCGCCACGTCTGGGTATTCAATGCGCGTTGCAGCGCTAAGGTAGTGCTGGAGCTGTGGTGACTCATTGGCGAAGAATGGCTGTGTGGTGGAGCAACCGGTGGCCGACAAAATCGCCAAAACGATCTGAACGTAGGCGGCCGATTTGATCAACGAGCGTTTCATTTCGCAGGACGTCCTTGCGTGCCCGCTCGATAGGCAAACATCCAACCACACAACCGAGTCGCCGTCTGGAACGGATGACCAAGTGCGCAGAGAGTGTTCGTCAATCAAACAGGTCGAGTGTGGAAGCCCCCCACACATGCAATGCCCTACCGCAAAATTACGGTACCGCACTGCCGCCCACTACTGGCTATCGACATCTGCATGTGTCGACTTTGATGATTCCGTAGAATATTCCTCAAAAGCGGATTACTGATTTGCTAGCTAGTTAACGTAACGCTCTTCAGTGTCACCCGTAGGACGCGAGACTTCGCCACTGTCTTCCAAATGCCGAACGATATCGACGATTTTCTGCTGCAAAGCCTCGACTTCGGAAAGCCTAACGCTTCCCAGATAGCCCATTTCTTCTTTGAGATTGTCTGCCGCGCGCGAACTCATGTTCTGCATGACCTTGTCCTGGAGCGTTTTGCTGGCACCCTTGAGCGACATCGCCCACTGGCTCGACTCGACGTTTTTCAGGAGCGTCTGGATATCGCGATCGGCAAGTTTTGAGATATCTTCAAAGACAAACATGAGCCGCCGAATTTCATCCGACAGTTCCGGCTGATCTTCAGCCAAGGTTGCCATAATCGCGCGCTCGATGGAACGTTCTGAAACGTTGAGGATTTCGGCAACGCTTTCGACACCACCGGCCGCAGTATGTTGTTGGTTAACCATGCTGCTCAATCGTTGCTCAAGTCCGCTTTCGAGTTCAGCAACGGCTTCGGGACTGGTACGACCAAGATTTGCCACGCGACGAATGACTTCAAGTTGCTTGACCAATGGCAAGCCCGCTAGCACCTCAGCCGCATAGGCGGTTGGCAGGTGACAAAGCAAAAGGGCAATCGTCTGCGGATGCTCTTCGCCTATAAACTGCAGCAACGTTTGCGGATCGACCTTCTTGATCAAGGCAAACGGCATCGATTCGATCGTCTGCTGCAAATTGCCGATCAATTCGCCTGCGTCTCGTCCGAGCGCTTCTTTGATCAACTCTTTCGCACGCTCTAAACCACCTGGGCTAGCATAAATTGCGCTAGTCTTGCTGGTTAAGAAATGGGCCATCACCACTTCTTGTTCGTCACCGCCAACGGAGTCCGTCTGGGCGATGCGGATCGAGATCGCCTCAATGAAGTGTTGCGGAAGCTTTGCCAGAACGAGTGCTGCGGCCTTGTTTGGAAGGCTCATCAAAAGGATCGCCGCGCGGGATAGCCCCGCTTCACTGAGCATTGAGTTTTCCAACGTCTTTGCCATTCTCGCCCCCAAATGCCATCTAAATGCCAGCCCCGCCGATATAATTCTTTTATCGACAATTAACTGACTTGCGATGCGACTGGGGTGACGTTCGTTAGCAACGATCGCATCCTGGCGCGACGATCGTAATGATCAACGGGGTTATAGCGGTTAGACGCCGAGTCGCGAGTTCATGACTTCCACGGCAATCGGCAGACTCCCCATTGTCCATGATTTTCGTCGACTGCGACTTCGATCGTTTCGATGGCATCTCCAAACTGCTTGGCAGTCTGTTCGCGAACTCGCTCTGCAATCACACGTGCAATTTCTTCTGCCGTCGTATTGACGACCGGCATGATGACGCAATCTTCATCGGGAAAGACCCATCTTCGGTCACGAAACCGAGCGGTTGTTTCGCCATTCTCGCTTGAAACCAGAATCTCTTGATGGTCCCGAGGCAAAAGAACATGATGATCCAGCGTACCAGTAACACTCAAGACAGCATCTCTAAGGGCAATAAAATCAACCACATACCGGTTCATATCCAGCGGGCCTTCCACGACAACACGAACTCCGTAATTGTGTCCGTGCAACCGTTCACAGATATCGCCGGCAAAGGTAATAAAATGGGCGGACGAGAAAACGAACGATTCTTTACTAACTTCGACGCGAAACAGACCTGTAGAACTCATTAAACTCAGCAACCTATAAATTGTTTTTTCGTCATGACCGTCAGGCCAACCCTATTGAATGCCGGTGAAGCATCGGTTCAACCGGTTGGCGTTTAGACGACCCAACTATACTCCAGCGGCGATCCCCCGATCAGTATTCAATCCGAACCATAGCTCCTCACTCTCAAAAACGCCTTGGGCCTTTATGATTAAACGCATCCTTGTCACTGGCGGTGCCGGATTCCTCGGATCTCATCTTTGCGAACGTTTGCTCGATGAAGGGCATGACGTTATCTGCCTGGACAACTTCTTCACGAGCCAGAAAACGAACGTCGCTCACCTGCTGAATCGATCAAATTTCGAGTTGATTCGGCATGATGTGACCCTGCCAATTTTTCTCGAAGTCGACCAGATCTACAACCTGGCCTGCCCTGCCGCACCGGGGCACTACCAATACAACCCGATCAAGACGATCAAGACATCCGTACTCGGTTCGATCAATATGCTGGGCATCGCGAAACGTTGCGGAGCTACCATTCTGCAGGCGAGTACAAGCGAAGTTTACGGCGACCCCGAAGTCCATCCGCAACCGGAGTCGTATCGTGGCAGCGTCAATCCGATCGGGCCTCGAGCCTGCTATGACGAAGGTAAACGCGTCGCAGAAACGTTATTCATGGACTATCACCGTTCCAATAAAGTCGACATTCGCATTGTTCGAATCTTCAATACGTACGGTCCGCGAATGCATCCTTATGACGGGCGTGTCGTTTCCAATTTCATTCGCCAAGCATTGATGGGCGAATCGATCACGATCTTCGGCGATGGCTCACAAACGCGTTCGTTCTGTTACCGCGATGACCTTGTGGACGTGATCATTGCGATGATGAACGGCCCCAAAGACTTCATTGGTCCGGTCAATATCGGAAACCAAGGTGAGTTTACGATTCGGGAGTTAGCAGAACTGGTGATCGAGCTTTCAGGCTCGAAGTCAAAGATTGTCGAAAAGCCGTTGCCCGCCGATGATCCGACGCGTCGCCGGCCAGACATCTCGTTGGCGAAAAAAAGACTCGGTTGGGAACCTAAGATTCCTCTCCGCGAAGGACTTGCCAAAACGATCGATTGGTTCCAATCAATCAAACTTGCCGATTACCGACCGCCGACCCCAAACTTCAGCTAGCGGTCCGTTTCAATTACGCTTTGAACATCGGGATCGTCGCCGGTCCGACGTAACGCTTCACCGCAGGATCGCTTTGCGCCTTCGCGATCAGCAACTCCAACGCCTGCACGTTGCTGCGGCGCTCGTGCGCGGTGTCACCACTAAGTCCGCCGATGATCACGATCGTATCGTTGTGTGCTGCGTTATGAATCGCCCATTGAATCGCCCGCATACGGTCCGCAACCAAACGCGCGACGGTCACCTCGCGGAACCCATCCAAAAGCGAATGCGCCCCACGCAAGAAGTTATCCTTGTTTTCCTCGGTTGACGTTAACACAACCTTGTCCGCGTATTTCTCGATCAGACGGCCGCAGATCGACATTGAATCATCACTCATTTGCGAACGTTGATCGATCGTCATCACGCACCATAGCTTACCGCCACAGCGCTGCTGGCGCAGCGTTCGCAAGGTCGACGAGACACGCGAGCAACTGCCCCCTGTATCAATGATGACGGCTGCCGAATCGAAACCGGTCAGTCTTTGCAATCGTCCCGGAATAACAGGTGATCGCGACACGATCTCGATCGATTCGGTCAGGCTGGTTTCTAGCAACATTGCAACTGCAATCGCGGCCAGTTGATTCAGTGCCATCGCTTCACCGCAGTGCGAAGTTTCCATCACAGCGGACTCATCACCGCAGGAAATCATCAACGTCATTTCGCCGGGTTGGTTTTCGAAAACCTTCGCAGACAAATCCGCTTCTCGACGCAGTCCGTAGGTCAGGCGTTTTCGCCCCGCATCATCGACTCGACGAACTAACTTTGGATGATCGGCGGGAACAATGACAATGGCATCGGTTGCCAAGTGATCCAGCGCAATCATCAATGGATCGGGACCGAATTGTTTATCAGCACCTTCAATCGACTCATGGAGCGTTGATGAACCTGTTACCACAAGCAAATCAAAGTTGATGCCCGAATGCGAAGCAGCAACTTCGCTGGTGAATTCGATCACTGCGACACCACATCCAGCGTCATGAGCGTCACTGAGCCGCGAAATCAACTCCGCGCCACTTGCAGCCGCGCCTTGATCAACGGTCTGGACGATCCCATCGCTTGAGCCAAGATCCGTCTCATAGGCAGAGCGAATACCGAGTCCTCGCAGGACGCTGGCGATCATCAAGCACGTAGTCGTCTTGCCCGCACTTCCCACGACGCCGATCATCATCAACTTTTGACTTGGATGATCTAGCAACGCGTTCAACACATCGCTTGCTGCCGCGTCCGAATCGCCTACAACGACTTGCGGAATCGGGCAGGGCAATAACTGATCGGTGACGATTCCAGTCGCTCCACCCGCAAGCGCTCTGGCCGCGAATTCGACAGGATCATGCTCGCCGGAGCGGAAGACGCAAAGCCCTGTGCCGGATAGCTCGTTGATGTTGGTGACGACTTCCGTAGCGAACAGATCGTCGCACTGAAAAAACGTTGCCGAAGAAAGCAAACTTCGCACCGAGACTCCTCGCGGGGAATCAAGCCTGCTTGAAGCTGAAGCATTGGTTGCCGAATTGGCGATAGAATGATTACGAGATTGGTTCCGCATCACAGCCTCCTTGCCGTCTTTTAATTTACTTTTGTCGCGGCGTCGGACGCATAATGCGAACGAATCACTTTCCGCGTTTTTTTGGCTTGGCATCCTCGTCAAGCCGCAGCAGATGACACAAACTAAGCCTTCATTAAAACCAAGTTCGCGCACCGACAATGCTGATTGTTCGTATCGCTGGAAATGAGTCAAGCGAAGTTTGTTCGTTTAGGGACGCAAATCGTAATTTCATCGTTTTTCGTTCGCCACACCTTGCCCAATCTGCGCAAAATTTGCTTGCATTGCAGAGAACTGATCCGGAGTAGGAATTGAGATGGAGGATTTCGATGTCGCCGCGCTCGCTGCTTACCTTCACATCACGCCAGAGCGTGTTCTCAAGTTAGCGACTCAAGGCAAGCTTCCCGGTCGACGCATTGGTGGTGCCTGGCGTTTTTCGGAAGCGGAAATCCATCATTGGCTCGAAGAACGAATCGGAGCGAGTGATGAAGCGGAGCTGCAGCAGGTTGAAGCGGCACTCAACCGGTCTGGCAGAGACCAAACAAAATGGTCAATCGCCAACCTCTGCCCCGTCGAACGGATTGCAGCCCCGTTACAAGTACGAACCCGTGGCTCTGCGATCCGCGACATGTGTCAACTCGCAACCGAAGGTGGCTTGCTTTGGGACGCTCCGACAATCGCCCAAGCGGTGCTGGCTCGCGAAGAGCTGCATCCGACGGCGCTGGATAACGGCGTCGCACTACTGCACCCACGCAGGCCGCAATCGTCGGTGCTAGCGGACTCGCTGATCGCGCTAGGAGTATGTCCTCAGCCGATCCCGTTCGCGTCAAAAGGTAAGATGACCGATATTTTTTTTCTGATCTGCTCTTACGACGATGCCGCACACTTGCGAATCTTGGCAAGGCTGAGCCGAATGGTCTCAAGCTCAGAATTTCTTGAGCATTTACGTGAGTCGACGTCCCCTGCTGAAGCTCATAACGCACTAATGACCGCTGAAGAAGTCTTTGACACGGATGCTGCGTAAACACGATGACGAACCTGACGACGAACACGAGTGAGCGCGCGGAACCAGGAACGCTTGTTTGGGTTGGGCCAACACAGCACCCAGAATTCTGTGACGCGTTCCAGTTTTGTCGAACCAATGCCGCACAGCTTGCGGTTCGGCGCGACCACGAGCAGTTGGTGGCTCGTCCAGCCGGATTTGTAAAGCGGATCGTTTTTGTACGGGAAGATCGAAGCCCGCTTTCGGTAAACTGCTTTCAACAACTTGCGGATCGATATCGAGATGCTGAGTTCCTCGCGTTAACTTCGTCGCTGTGCGATGGGGAAGCACGCACGGGATCACCGTGGCCGGGGATCAAGCACCTTCGGTTCAGCCGATGGAACGAATTTTTTCCTCATTGGATCGAGCCGTGTGGGTATCTACAGCCCGTGACCAAACCGGCAAAATCAGTACTGTTCCTTGCAGATCGACTTGAAACCGCGGAGCCTTACCTGGACGCCGCGTCTTCGATGGGAATTCGAATCAGTTGGAAGCGGACCTACGTTCCACTGACCGATCGAAACGTTGATCTATTGATTTGGGACGAATCTATCGCCAAGCCAACTTCGATCGCACTCTGGCGCCGTCGACTTCAAGCGAACGATCAAACCAGTCTTGCGGCTGTTTGTGCTCGCCACATCTGGCTTACCACCAGTCCTCGCGCATCGGACATAAGCGACGCAGTCCGAGGTGGTATTACAAACATATTCTGCAAACCGGCAACTTGGTATTCACTTTTTCAATGGAAGCAATCGTAGTTGCCTTCGGTGTTATTATTTGAAAATAGGGGCGAGACAGCACGCCGAGTCGAGGAGCAATATGTTCGGAGCCATTCCTTGTTTACCCAGTCGGTCGAGTACGCACTGAGGGCTGTCGTTTATCTTGCGTCGCAGCCTGATCAAGCACAGAAGACAGCCGATATCGCAATCGCGACCCAGGTCCCCGGAGCTTACCTGTCCAAGGTTTTGCAGGGCCTACGAAAAGGGCAAATCGTGACGCTCTCACGTGGAGTCGGTGGCGGGGTGATGCTGGCAAGAAGCCCAGATGCGTTGACGATTCTCGATATCGTCAACGCCGTTGATCCGATCAAACGGATCACGACATGCCCACTCGGGTTGATATCACACGGCACAAAACTCTGTTCGCTGCATTTTGAAATGGACAACGCGTTCGAAGCCCTGCAAGTCTCCTTTGCAGCTAAGACCATTGCTCAATTGCTTCGAGATGAGAACTCAAGCTATCCACTTTGCAGTCAGCGAACGGCAAGCTGACTTCGCGGCTAACGGCTTTTGCAATTTGCGATCAATCGATCAATCGATCAATCGATCAATCGATCAACGGGCGGACCCATACATTTCGAAATCGAACCGGGTTGCCGTGGTCTTGAAGTCGAATCGGGGCCGCAGGGCTGATCGGATCGTATTTCGGAAACACACCCCCGCCTGATTTCCCGACGTACTGCTGAGCGTTGTGCAAAAAGATGCCGTTATGGATCACGGTAACGCATGCGGGCCGTTCCAGCTTACCGTCGAGCGAAAACTTCGGGGCTTGAAAAAGGATATCGTAGACCTGCCACTCTCCAGGCTTGCGGCTAGCGTTGACCATCGGCGGGTACTGGCCATAAAGCGCCCCAGCTTGGCCATCGGCGTAGGTTCGGTTGTTGTACGAGTCGAGAACCTGCACTTCAAATTCGCCCATGAAGTAAACGCCGCTGTTTCCGCGACCTTGACTGTCACCCTTCACGACGGAGGGTGCCTGCCATTCAATATGAAATTGACACGAGCCGAAATTATCGATCGTTTGAAGCGCTCCCGTATTCGGTGCCACCTCAAAATAACCGTTCTCAACTTTCCATTGCGCTTCAAGCATTTGGTCAGGAGACCCAGGGTCGGGGCTCACATGGCACCAGTTATTCAAGTCAGTGCCATCGAAGAGCACGATTGCGTCACTGGGCGGCGTCCCCGGCTTGTCGTAAGTGCTTAATTCACCAGGCGTAACCACCGCTGGTCGGGGCCGCATCAGGTCATGAACCCGCCAAGGCTGTCCAGGCAGCATCGGCCCGGTAAGCGTGCCGAGCCTTGGCAATTTTTTCGGTTGCGGCGGCTCTGGTTTTTTCTCTTTCGCCGGCTTCGGTTTATCAGCGTTCTTTGGCTTATCTTCTAGCTTCGCTTCGTCTTTTGCGTCCGACTTTTCAGCCTTTTCAGCCGGCTGAGATTTCTCGTCCTTCGCCGGCTCCGACTTTGCGGCCTCTGGTGTTTCTTCCGATGGTTTTTCGGCCTGCTTGAGATTGTCGGGGCTTTCCACTTTCGCCTCGGGTTCCGTCTTAATCGCTTCGGCTTCCTTTACAATCGAATCGGGCGCCTCTTGTGAATGGGCGACGCCGCGATTCAAACCAATCGCGACAAATGTGACGATCATGCACAATGGCATCCGGAAAAGAACGTTTGGTGCCGACATGCTTCGAATTCCTGAAAAGGTGGGTACTGAGGTGGGGAAAATAAAAGTCGATCAACTACGTATTCTACTTGACTTGGTTCCTCGTTTCACAAGTCTAACAATTCTCTTTTTTGTGGCGACCGCAGGTGCGAACGACGGCCGATCATCAACGCAAAATCGAAGTGATAGTCCGAAAAAGCTCTATTCATTGCAAGCCATCAACGCCGCTGGGCAACCCGTCGACCTACCAAAACCGCCGCCGGAACTCGGAAAATTGCTCGAAACGGGACAGGTTACAATCGAGTTTTATGACCCCAAAGTCTCCCATCATTCCTTCGCCGGAGAGACGCATTTTGAATATCAATACACCTACGATGCTCGCTCTGACTGGAAACGAAAAGATCAAGATGGCAAGCCAGGGATTGAGATTTCGATTCGCTACAACGACATTCGACTACAGCTTTCCCATCGAATTCTTCTGCCTCAGGAGATGATCGGCGAAGACCTTTTCGAACGCAGCCTAACGTTGCATGAATTCGACCACGTTCGCATTTCAGCAGATATTCGTTTAGCGAAACTTTTGGAAAAGATGCTGAAGGAACGAAATGCCGTCGTAACGAAGGTACTCGATGAAGAGGCGGACGAGTTTTCGGGCAAGCCGACAGCAAAGGATTTTGCTCGCATCAGTAAACGGATGGTAAAAGAAGAATCCGATCGCGTTTTCGACGATTTTGTTGCGGTCGTTTCGATTCGCTATCAAGAATTGGACCGCACCAGCAACTATGGACGGATGCCGCTTAGCCAAGATGACCGGCTGCGAATCATCGAATCCGAACCAAAGCCATCGGAGTAATCGGGAACTTCCGCAGACCGCCCCTTTACCAATCATGATAATGCCGGCACGATTTGCCACATGTTAAACGATAACTCGTACCGCTTGCTTGAAGTTTTGCGAAAAGATGCCGCAGCTTTTCGAGTTCAAGCGCACCCCGACTCCGATGCGTTGGTCATTGATGCAGGAATCGGCGTGCCTGGTTCGATCGGAGCCGGATTGCTTGTCAGCCGTGTTTGCATGGGCGATGCGGCAAGCGTTACCGTGACGCCAGAAGATTTTGATCGGTACGCTAGTGATGTTGCGGTCATTGTTCGTACCGATTCGCCGCTACTCGCATGCCTAGGCGGTCAATATGCCGGTTGGCCAGTGGCAGCGGGAAAGTACTTCGCGATGGGTAGTGGCCCGATGCGAATGGCTCGTGGTCGCGAAGCCGTTTTAGAAGAACTGGGACTCAAGGAAGCACCATCATTCGTCGCCGGTGTGCTGGAATCAACGGAGTTGCCCGGTTCCGAAGTGATCAAGGTCATCAGCGCTGAGACGTCGTTTTCGGCGGACAAAATTGGACTCGTCGTTGCCCCATCAGGAAGCCTTGTCGGCTCGATTCAAGTGGTCGCCCGCAGCATTGAGACAGCGATGCATAAGTTGCATGCCCTCAACTTCGATGTGCGGACAATTTTTTCAGCGGTGGGGACAGCGCCCTTGCCTCCGCCAGCCAAGCCGAGCGATGTGATTGGCGGGATTGGACGCACGAATGATGCGATGCTTTACGGTGGTCGCGTCACTCTATGGGTCGACTGCGAGCAATCTGCAATTGATGCCGTTGCCGATCAAGTGCCAAGCGGCGCGTCGAAGGACTACGGTCGTCCATTCGCGACCATCTTCAAGGATTACGATTATGACTTCTACAAGGTTGACCCGCATTTGTTCAGCCCCGCCGTCGTCACGATGATCAATCGCCGAAGCGGTCAGGCCCGGCGATGTGGCGGCATCAATACCGATGTTCTCCGCCAGTCGTTCTACTGAATTTGGTTTATGCGACTTAAACGACTTCTTGCACTCGGGCCTGGTGACGGATGGCATGCAGACCAACTACGCCTCGCAGCCTCGCGCCACGGGTGTACGATTGACTACGCCGACTACGAAACTCTGTCTGGCAGTCTCGATCAACAAGGCCAACCAATGGCCCGTTGTTCGGCTGGAAACTTGGCGTCATTTGATGCCATTGTCTGTCGAACGATGCCAACGGGCTCTATGGAACAAATCCTGTTTCGCTTGGCAGTTCTCCATGCGGTCGTTGCCCAAGGCATGCGAGTCGTCAATCCGCCTCGAACGCTTGAAACGGCAATCGATAAGTATGCAACGTTAGCGGTGGTAGCGGCGCTGGGATTTCCGGTTCCGCAAACGATCGTTGTCCAATCTCGCAGCGACGCGATGAAGGCGTTTGCATTCCTTGGCGGCGACGTCGTAGTGAAGCCAATTTTTGGTGGCGAAGGGCGAGGCGTCATGCGAGTCCGCGATCCACAATTGGCTTGGTCAGCGTTCTCGACGCTCCAGCAATTGAACTCGATCATTTATGTGCAGCGTTTTGTCCCTCCTGGAGGACGCGATACACGAATGCTTGTTCTAGGGGATGAAATCGTCGGTGTTCGTCGGACCGCCGACCATGATTTTCGCACCAATGTTGCGGGTGGTGCAAGCTGCAGTTTCGCTCCGTTAACTTTCGAAGAAATCGCAATGGGAAAGAAGATCGCCTGTTCGATGGGCCTACGAATCGGCTCGATTGACGTTCTGGACAATGACAATGGCCCGCCGCTTGTCTTGGAAGTGAACGGAGTGCCGGGGTGGAAGGGAGCGCAACGTTGTGTTCCATTCAACATCGCTGAAAAGATGATCGCCTCTGTAATGAGTTGACAGTTTCATGACCTCCCCTAACCCAGACTCCCCTCGTACCGATCACTGCGCATCGCATGACCACCATCATGACGAATGTGATTTTGGTCATCAGGGCTGCGGCGAAAATGTGGCGGCGAAGCTGACCCGCTGGGCAAAACGGTTACCTGGCGCGATCGCGATTGCGGAACCGAACGGACCGGTCCAACCGGATGGTTCAAGATCATACGCTTTGACGACATACAAGGAACTCGACGACTCGTCTGAGACAATCGCTCGCGGTTTGCTCACTTGGGGCATCACGCCGGGCATGCGGATCGTCATGCTGGTCCCGTTCGGAGCGATGTTCATACGTCTTGCGTTTGCGTTACTAAAAGCGAGGGTCGTGGTGGTTCTTGTCGACCCTGGAATCGGCCGAAAACAGCTCATCAATTGCTTGTCGGCAGCGCAACCGGACGGCATCGTGGGGATACCGAAAGCTCAGGCGATCGTCCGGGTCATGCGATCAAAGTTTCGAAATGCGAATTGGAACGTGACGCTCGGTCGCCGATATTTTTGGGGAGGCAAGACGCTTCAGCAGATCGAGGCGTTGGGACGCACAACCGCTCGAGCGTTGCCGCCAACAGACAATGAGACCGACGCAGCAATCATCTTTACAACCGGAAGCACCGGACCACCGAAGGGTGTGGCGTACACTCACGGAACCTTTAACGCACAGGTGGACCGGATACGCGACCGCTACGAGATTCGTCCCGGAACGCGAGACCTCGCCTGCTTTCCTTTGTTTGGATTGTTCGACACGGTGATGGGCGTGACGACGATCATTCCTGACATGGACCCTACCCGTCCTGCAAGCGTCAACCCGAAGCGAATTCACGAGGCGATTACCCAGTGGGAAATCGACCAAGCGTTTGGCTCTCCGGCGCTTTGGCATCGAGTGGCCAGTTGGTGCGAGGAGACGAAAAATACGTTTCCCACACTTACACGCATTCTATCCGCCGGGGCACCGGTACCGGCCTCGACGCTGGCTCGATTGCGAGCGATCGTCCATCCTGATGCGGATATCGTGACACCCTATGGAGCAACCGAAGCGTTACCGATTGCGTCGATTGAGTCTCGCCAAGTGATTTCGCAAACAGGCCCTGCAGCGGCAAAGGGCCAAGGCGTTTGCGTTGGTACACGTTTTAAGGATGTGCTTTGGCGAGTGATCGAGATCGATGACGGACCACTGCCTTCGATCGAAGACACGGTTGAGTTACCCAACGGGAAAATCGGCGAGTTGATGGTTGCTGGCCCGATGGTGACCAAACGCTACGTGATTCGCGAAGACCAAAACCCGCTGCACAAGGTTGCCGATCGAGATGTTACCTGGCATCGCATGGGTGACGTCGGCTATTTGGATGAGCACGATCAGTTTTGGTTTTGTGGTCGCAAGGGGCATCGTGTCGTCCAGGGAACGAAGACTTGGTTCACGATTCCTTGTGAAGCGATCTTCAACGCTCATCACTCCGTCTATCGAAGTGCAATGGTTGGCATTGGCGAGAAAGGCAATCAAAAGCCGGTCATGATCATCGAACCATACGCGATGAAGCGGCCTGCCACGACGATAGAAAGTAAACAGTTGATCGCCGAGTTAATCGAGCTCGCCGGTCGCAATCCGTTCACGCGACGAATCGACGATGTTCGGATTTATCCAAGAGCGTTGCCGGTCGACATTCGCCACAACAGCAAAATTTTCCGTGAACGACTGGCAGAGGAATTGGCAAAAGAAAGCAATCTGCTCGGGCACTGAATCGGGTAGTGATAGTAAAAAAAGCGATCCAAGCAATCGTTTTCATCATCGTCGGAGTGTAATGTGACAGGGAAACAGAGCCTAGCATGGAAACGATTTGTCTTTTATTCACCGCCACGACGTTAATGCTCGATACACGACACCCGGCGATGCTTCAAAGTCGGTGCAACAAGGCATTCCGCTCGACGTGGGTACCGGACACTTATTTCCCGCTCGATCCTTAGAGGTCAATCAATTCTTCATGGAACGATTGGCTTATCAAGGGGGCCGCGTTCGCACGTTGAACACACCACCGGCACTGTCGTCATTCATAGCAAGGCCTTCGACGCTCGAATCGAAGGCCATGCCCTCGCTGACACGATCGGTCACGAGCTTTACGATGGTCGATCTTCCTGTACCATTGAGCAGTCGTTGGGAGACCAGCGCCCAGAATGTGATCGCTGACAAGTTCGATTCCATTTCCGAAGACGATCTAAAATACAATTGCAAAGGCATTCCCGTGAGTCGAAGAGCGAAGATTGAAGCGATGTTGGTGGATGATCCAGCCGATACGTTTTTGCGTTATGGCCTGGCGATGGAGTTTCGTAGCGAAGGCAATCATGACGCCAGCATCGCAAAGCTGACCGAACTGACTGGTGACGAAACGCCTTACGTTCCCGCCTACTTCATGGCCGCTCAGCAATTGACCGACCTTGGACGGATCGATGAGGCGAGAACGTTCCTGCGCGATGGCATCGATGAGGCCAGACGCCAGGGCGATGGCCATGCGGCTGCGGAAATGAGCGAATTGCTTTCAAGCCTGGGCGAACTTGGCGAGGACGCTTTGTAAGTATGGCGTCCGAGAAGTCCGATGCCATCGTGATCCGAATGGTCGAGTTCAGTGAAACGAGTTTGATCGTCACGTTATTTACTCGCGCATTTGGCCGTGTTTCCGCAATTGCAAAAGGGGCGCGACGTCCGAAAGGGCCGTTCGAAGGTGCCATCGATCTTTTGTCCGTCTGTCATATCGAATTGCTGCGCAAGTCAAACGACTCGCTCAATCTGTTAACCGAAGCGAAACTTTCACGACGATTTCGCGGAGCGCAGAAGTCGCTCGAACGTCTTTACTGTGGTTATTACGTCGCGGAAATGCTAGCCAGGTGGACCCACGATGACGATCCGCACGAGGAAGTTTACGACCTCGCGATCGGGGCGATTGAGCGTATCGACGGGCTGGATGACGCGCTGATGGCGGTCACTCATTTCGAAGTAAGAGCGATGCGAATGCTCGGCCATGCCCCGGCTACGGGCCAATGCGTGACCTGCGGGGGCGAGGTCAACCGGGCAATGCAGCGAGTCCCCTTTGCCCATGAACTGGGCGGAGTGCTTTGCAACGATTGCCGAGGACGCCATCGCGGAGTGATCACGGTTCATCGGGATGCTCTGGATTGGCTCGACCGACTCAATCAATCGGAGACTCCGCCCGAACTACGATTTACGGACCCGCATTATCGTCAGTTGCGAGCATTGCTGAACCGATACATCACGGTATCTCTTGGAATCCGCCCCCGCACACAATCGATGTTGCCAACAAGGGTCACGGTTGATTAAGAGAATGCGGTGAAGTTGTTTTGCTTCTTGCCAAGACGTGATATACATGCGAAAAGGATGCCCAACGATGCCGATGAACGCCCGAAAAACGGTCGCGATTCCTTGCGCGTTTGTTTTGGTGCAGTGCATCTTTGGCAGCGGATGCTCATCCGTGTCTTCGCCGAAATGGATGCGTTCGATTGGCAATTCGGCGAGAAATGCGGTCAACGACAACGAAGACATGAAACTTACGCCTAAAGAGCGAGCCAAACGACTGGCCGCGGCCCGCGAACACTATGTGGCCGGCGACCGGAACTTTAACGCCGCGTCAAAGGCCGCTCGAGGCGAGGGAAAATCGGCATTCCTGAAGGCGGCTAAGGAATTTTCGAAAGCCGCCAAGGCACACCCCGGATCTGCAATCGCGCAAGATGCGCAGTTCATGGTTGCCGAAAGTTATTTTTTTGCGGACCATTTGACGAAAGCGGAAAAAGCGTACGGCGTCCTCCAAAAGCAATACCCAAGTTCGCGGCATAACGATCGATCCGCCGCAAGGCAATTTTCGATCGCCCAGTACTGGATTGAGACCGAGAAAGCCGGTGGGACCAAGTACATGCCGTTCAACTTGGTCGACAAAAAGCGACCGTGGTTCGATATCGATGGTCACGGCATTCGCGTGCTTGACCAGATTCGTTTCGATGATCCGACGGGAAAGCTTGCCGATGACGCGACCATGGCTGCGGCCGTTGAGCATTTCCGTCAGGGCAATTATCTCGAGGCCGACGAATTTCTCACCGACTTACGAGAAACGTTCACCGACAGCGAACATCTGTTCAACGCACACCTGCTTGGCATTCGAACGAAGATGGAGATGTACGCGGGCCCGCTCTACAGCCGCTTGGTACTCGACGAGGCGGATAAGCTAATCGTCCAAACTAGGCAGCGTTTCCCAGATAAAATGCGCGACCCAGAGATTAATGAGACAATTGCCAAAGCTGCGGCCGAAGTCGATTTTCGTTTGGCGGAAAAAGTAGCGACCCGCGCTGATTATCGTGAGAAGCGTGGCGAGTACGGGGCGGCGCGACTTCATTACGAAACGCTGTTGGCTAACCATGAGAAGACGCCGTTTGCGGAAAAGGCGAAAGAACGATTGCCAGCAGTTGAAGACCTGCCGGCATTGCCAGAAAGACACCTCGCATTCTTGACGAAGATTTTTCCCGAAGGTGAACGTGCGAAGCCGTTAGTAACCTCAGAATCCACCTCCATGTTCAGGTGATCGCTTGTCGAAGCATGAATATCTTCCGGAAAAGGTGCTTCCGGAAAAGGTGTCTGACCCCGAAAGTGCGAAGCACCCGAAGGGCCGTACCAGCTTTCGGGGTCAGACACCTTTTCCGGAATGGATGTTCTGGGCGTCGATGGTCTTGCTTGCCGTGTGTCAGTTCGGTTGCGCCGCGTACCAGTTTGGTGCTCGGTCACAGTTTCGAGACAACATACGGACGGTCTACGTTCCGATTGCTCGCAACGATACCTTCCGCAATGACCTTGGTCCTCGTTTAACCGAAGCGGTCATCCGCACGATTGAGATGCGAACGCCATTCAAGGTGACGGGAGACCCCAACGCAGACAGCACGTTAACCGTGCGGGTCACAAGCGAATCCAAACGAGTGCTTACCGAAACGATCAATGACGATCCTCGTGCGCTGGATGCGTTGGTGACCGCGCAAGCCGTTTGGACGGATCGATACGGTAACTCGCTGATGCAAAACCAACTCAACGTTGAAGGCGTTTCATCGACCGATTTTCTGCAAAGCGAACGCTTCGTACCCGAAGCGGGCCAGTCCGTCGAAACGTCGCTGCAGGCCTCGATCGAAGATCTTGCGGAGCGAATCGTCTCTCAAATGGAAAACCGCTGGTGAACATGCCAATCGCTATTCATGCGAAATGGAACATCGGACGCCGCACGCTTGACTGCCGAAACGGCAAAAACGGTTTTGGCCCTTTGGTGATGGGGATCCTTAACGTGACGCCGGACAGCTTTTCCGACGGCGGTACACATCTCAACATCAATGCCGCCCTCGAAGCGGCACTCGCGATGCAGGATGCAGGTGCCGATATCATCGACATCGGCGGTGAAAGCACTCGACCGTATAGCGATCCGGTCGAGACCAACGAAGAAATTCGGCGAGTGCTGCCGGTGATTGAATCGTTGGTTGGGCAACTTTCGATCCCGATCAGCATTGACACCAGCAAACCACTGGTCGCCAAAGCTGCCATCAGCGCAGGGGCCGAAATCATTAACGACGTCACAGGCCTGACGGGCGATCCCGCGATGGTCGCGGTCGCCGTAGAGTGTTGTGTTGGCGTTTG
>Ga0105046_10005342_pt1 | contig 20332 bp, 21 predicted proteins | sample MAT03_FD_78385 | JGI IMG/M metagenome (GOLD analysis project Ga0105046, IMG submission 78385) | Freshwater microbial communities from Lake Fryxell liftoff mats and glacier meltwater in Antarctica - MAT-03 (megahit assembly) | ecosystem: Environmental > Aquatic > Freshwater > Ice > Liftoff...
ACGTAAGATGATAAAGTAACTCTTGAAACTTTAAGTAATTTGAGAATTTCTTTGGATCTCATTATTGCAATTATAATAAATAAATTTATATACTTTTATATGGATTTACTACCCTGATGTATACTTGTTTACTAAAGAATTTTCTTTTATTTTTTCTTGGCTTAATGATAGAAATAAATCAAAATCTGTTTTATTATTTTCTAATTTATCAATCGAATCAGTGAAACTCGACTCGATATTGTTCTTCGAGATCAACGAATGCTCTCTCGGAGGCAAGTCTATTTCGACTTGTTGTTCTACGGATAATATTTTTTCATTAGATTCGTCAATGGAAGGAGCATTGCTTCCAGGAGAGCATTCATTGCTCCCAAATGATAAGGCATTCGTACTGGTATACAAATTACTAAATATTCGACTTCTAGAACCATTATTTTTTGTTAATGTTGGGGTTCCGCATGATCTAGAATAACTATTCAACAAATTTTTTGATGTAGACGGAATCGAAATCGGTTTGGTTTCTGATAAAAATTTGTTTGATATAATTGATTGCCTAAGAGAACCTTTTGGATCCGAAGGAGGATAACTCGATGGATAATCGGAATATGTCCCTTGGATATAATTACGTGGAGAAAAAGTATCCATTTTCATACGACTGAGATTACTTTGTCCCAATGAAGGGCTAGATGATAAATTCGTCGAAAGACTGCTAGAATTTCTTCTGGATGAAGTATTTTTATCATGTTCAATTAGCGTATTTTGTGGTGAGACGGAATATAAATTTTTTTGTGAGTGTTTCAATGATGTGCTCGGAAGTTTTGATTGTGCTAATTTTGTTTTATCACTTTGTTGTTCGTTATATTTTTCATACATGGGATCGGAAAATTGTTCTAATTTTCCATTATGAACATCATTCCAATATTGAAACCATTTATGTTTAAAAAGACTTGGCCAATCAATTCTTTTGTTAGGATCTTTTACTAATAATTTCGTTAATAAATCAAAACAATATGGTGTAAAATTTTTTTCTCCACTCAAATGAAAATCAATATTATTTGTTTTCAAATTTTGTACTAAATCTTTAAAAGTTGTTGCATTATTTGGATAAACACCAAATAACATTTGATACATTATAACACCATATGACCATAAATCTGCTTGAGAATTATATTCCCGATTGAAGAATAGTTCCGGAGCCATATATAATGGACTGCCACACAATGTACTCATTAATGATTCTTCTGTTTCCAAATAATGTTTGGCCAAACCAAAATCAGCTAATTTAACAACTATTTTTTCACTATTATTATTTGAATTTTTTTGATCTAGTTGTTCGTCCGATTTAAATATGGTTCCAGAATCATATAAAGATGCAGTTTCATTTTTGATACAACGTGTTAATAAAACATTCATTGGTTTAATATCTCTGTGTATATACCCATTCTTCCTGATATAATTGAGAGCATCTTTGAGTTGGTCCAGATAGTAGTATGTATTGGCTTCTCTATTAAAATTGATTGCTTTTTTATTGCTCATCTGTTTATTGAATTTAATAACATCGTCAAGCGTACCCGCATTACAATATTCCATAATAATATACCAATCCGTACTTGTTCTAATTATATCGTAGTAATCGACTATGTTAGGATGTTTTAATTGTTGCATTAATTTTACCTCTAGTTCTAGTTTTTCGAACATTGGTTTTGATTGTAAATTTTTTTGTGTTAATGATACTTTCTTAATAGCAATTTTTTGTCCAGTAATAAGATTTGTCCCTAAATATACATCAGCAAATGCACCAGACCCTAATTTTATATTTTCAACTCTATACTTATCACCAATTATTTCCATCTCTCTTAATTTTATATTATAAAAAATACTTTTATGTATGTCTTATGTATTATGTAATTTTATTATTGTCAAATCTTCAATTTTTTTTATTTAAAGGCGATTCTTCCAAAAATATCAATCATACAACTAACATAAAGTGATGCTGTTCATTATTAAATATTATGGATTTTTATTCGCGAATAATTATAAACCTATTTTGTCTTGTCATATCATATTTATCTATTTTTGGATTATGTATATTTAAATTTTTTTTCAAAAAATTTAAGACATGGTACAATATTTATGGAATAATTTATCGCACTATTATGATTGTTGTCAAAGCTGTTTTTGTATATTCATTTTATGATTTAATGGTCAAAAATAATTATAGTTTTTCCAACATGAAAAATGATACGCATAATTTAAATTTCATGTTGGTAAACATATTTGTAATTGAAATAAGTAACATAATAGCAATTATATTACGTGGTCTAACAATAACACCAAAACGATTAGCTTATATATTTTGTTGCTCGGCATTATTATTGCAAAGTATAATAGGTTATGCATATTTACCAATACTTATTTTATTTGGTAATCATGTATGTGATTTACTGAAAGATATAATTTATATATTCACAAAAAATAAATCATATGTCACATATATTTATGTATTTATCAAACCAATATTATTGTACGACATTATCTGGCATTCGGTGAATAATATAAATTATTTATTGGAATTATTTATACCAATAAGTGTTTTATTTGTATCATTTTATCAATGGAAACAACTTCAATAATTAAAAATTATTTTATTTAATTTTTAATTATTTATCATCTAAATTATCACTATCATAATCACTAAAATCATTAGTATCGTCGTCTGAATTTATAGCATCATTAATAATTCTATTGTATTTATCCAGTATTGATTGCGTATTTTTTTTATCATCAATCAAATCATCAGATTCTGTGTCCGAATCACTATCCGAATCCAAATTTCTTCCAAAATCTGATTGTGTATCTTGTTGATTAACTAAATTATTAACCATATTTAATCTATCCTGATTTGTTTCTTCTCCATCGGAAAATTCCAAGTCGTCTATTTGGAATTCATTCATATCTGTGTATTCTGGTGGTTTTATCAATGTGCCATTTTCTATTAAATTTTTTAAAATTGTTTGGGAATTAATTTTTGTTTCAACCAAACCGTATCCAACCGGAATAATATCTGTTATATTTTCTACATTTTCCAATAATTTGTTTACAACTGCAATATTTTTCGTCAAAAGTTCACGCATTGATAATAGAGTAAATTTAGCGTTGACTGATCCATCTGGATTCATGCCTGTACAATTTTCAATATCTTCGTTTGGTGATTTATATGTTAAATTCATACAAAATATTTCCGCCATTTATATTTATAGTAGTGAGACCTTATTTAATATCAAATAATCGTTAGTTAATTTATATTCACAGATATAAATTCAATTTTTATACCTGGAATAATTATTTAGACCCATAAAGAAATAAATTGATCATATATTCCGCAGTTTTCCAAAATTTATAAAAAGTATCATATACCGAAAAGACATTATAAATTTCATGTTTTTCCGTTAAATCAATAATATTATTCATAATTGGCGTCATGCTTTGACATGCTGTATTATTACTAATATGATCACGAATTAAACGCATCAGATAAATATTTTTTGTATCAATTGCTACTATTATTGCATTTAAATTCATTTTATCACAAAGTAACAAGTCAACATTGTAGTTTAATAAAGTTTTTACGAATAAAATTTTTTCTTCTTTTATTGCACTAATAATTAATGTTTCGCCAGTATTATCAAGTATTTTATTTAAATAGTTGGTTAAATCGCCAACAAAATTTGATAAAATGATTTTAAATATTTTAAATTCATTAATTTTAATACAAATAAGTAACCATTCCAAATAATAATTGGGAATTCCTTGTGAAATTGAAATCATTGGTTTCGATCCAACCCGTTCTTCAGGGAAAAGGGTTGGACATTTTGCTAACAATTTTAAAATTCTTGTTCGGTATTCATTATAATTTTCTAAATCGTATAATATATTTTGCTTCATTTGGAAAATATTGTTCATGAAATAATAAATACTGTTTAAATAAATTTGTGAAATTTTTTCCGTATTTGGTATTTTATCAAGAATTTCAAAATTTTCAATCAGTTTGTTTGTTAATTTTAAATAAAATTTTGAAGGCATATAATCTATTATTTTTACTAGCATGGTGAAATTATTTTTATCAATAAGTATATCATATATTGTTTTACCTTGTGTATTTTCCATTAAAAGTATTTCTACAATTTTGGTTTTGACAAGATTTTGAGGATCAATATTGAGTTGATTAATAGTATAATCCAATGGCATATTGGTATTTATCCAATTCAATAAAACTTCTAAAAATGTTTCATTCTCGTAAATTGCAATACCATGAAAAATAGTGTTTTTATCTGTATTAATAACATCAAGAGGTACAGTTGATACCTGTTTAAAAAATTCTTGGTATATTTCTTGATTTATATCATCAGACAAGTATGGCAATTGTGATAAATAAAATAATATATTGTTTCCATTTTTGTCTTGGTAACGATAATCTACATATTCTTTGGGCAATGTAGAAAGACACATTTTAAGGTTTTCATAATATTCCGATACTATTATAAAAGAATTATCGCATATATCTTCTATTATTTTTAATTGGTATTTAATATATTCGAGATAGTACTCGTTAATAATACGATATATCAATGGTACTATTTCAATATATTTACAAAAAATATTAACAAATTCAGTAACATAATCAACTGTTTCGATATTATTACAAAATTGATAAAAATCCTCAAAATATGGATGGGTTAAAAATTTAAATTCGTCAATTAGGTCGATAATAATATTATTGGATGTATTATCAATTATCATTCTTTCATATCGTTTTGAAATAGCAGTACGATAAACATGGTTAAAATCTGATTCGATTGATTTATTACTATTTTCAGTACACAAAAATTCATTATAATACTGTTCATAGAGTAAAACCATTTTATCGGTACAAAGAAGTTTTAATATTTCATAATATTTTTCATGGTGTTTATCATAAATTAATTGTATATTTTCTTCATTGTACAATAGTATTGATGAAGCAACTGTATTTGCATCCATAAAATGTTCATTCCATAATAAAAATTCAAACAAATTTTTACCATTGCATCTATGATTAGAAATAATTCGCGCATTTTCTTGGTTAATTTTACCCCAGATCTCATCAATATCATCTTTGTGGGTATTTATTGTTTTCTTTAAAAGTATCCAATCTGTTTGGTTTGGCATATTATAACTATTTAGATTAGATTTAATTTATACCAGATTTGTTATAATATTAGGAAAAAAATATCAAATATTATAACAAATAGTTTAATTTATTTAAAACATACCACCACCAACTGTGCGTGTTCTTGTTACTTGAACTTTTGATGGAGTTCCAGACATTCCATTCATTCCATTCATTCCTGTTCCGGGAACAATTGTCGTAACACTAGTGGTAGGAGTTGTTGGTTTTCTGACAAAGAACCACCAGAGAAGACCAAGCAAAATAAGAAGTGCAATCGCCACTAATAATTTGTTTTGTCTGATGTAATCCATGAAACCAGTTTTTGTTTGGACAGGCTGAATTGGCATTATTTGTCTATTGGAGTCGTCATAGTTAGGATCCATTATATTATACATTTATCAAAGATAAAAAAATTTATAATCATTTTTTTATTAGTTTAATAAATTGTATTATTATTATATATTATACCAAAAAATTAATAATAGGTAGTTGTGTCAAAGGTTTCCTTATAACTGCTATTATACGTAGCACATGCATTTATATTGTTGTTAAAATACAAATGGTGTATTTGATTGATGATTTTTATTTAGACCAAGATTTGCTTCTAAATTTTGCAATCTTTGTTCTATAGTAGATATATCCAAATCATTAGTTACACTTTTGTTTTCCCAAAAATAACGATAAATAATAAATGCTACAATAAGTATCAAAATAACAATTATTATTTTTTTGTGTTCATTAAAAAATTCAGTGAAACCCATTTGATTTATATATTTTATTAATGAGATATAAAATTATATCCATTTTATATTATTAGATAACGATTAGTTATTCAATGAACGTATGTGTAAATCCCATTATCAAATCATCAATAAACACAAATATATTAATTAACATTTTTAAATCGCACTATGGAGAAAATGCTGATTCCAGTTCCATAATTCATTCGCGATTTCTTCTTGGTAAAAATGCGGAACATAACTGGGATATTTATAAAGCCAGTAATCCCGCCGATACTGTTTTTCATCTTGATAAATTTCCTTCACCATATGTTATTATTAATGTTCCGATAGACAATCTTACCAAGGAACAAATATATGTTGCCGCGTTATTATGCAAATCAAAATCAAAATACAAAAAAATGGCAAATATCGACATACTATATACTTCTATTTCAAATACTCATCTTGGCACAAAATCGGGTTCTTTTATTATCGATAATAATCATAAAAAATTGATGATTAACGTATAAAAAATTGAAATTTGTATTTAATAGTTAAATAAGGCAAACTAAATATATTAACATCAAATATAATATGCCATCATGACAACAGTAAATATTGGTAATACAGACGATCCTTTTTATCGGTATAAACGACCGGTTTCAATTATTGAAAATCGTTCCGGAAAAACAATAATAAGTAATTTGGAAAACATTGCCAAAGCACTTGAGACAAAACCATCATACATATTGTACTATATCCAATTAGAAAAATCAACTACAATAACTCCAAAATTAGAAATCAAAATTATTCTAACAAAATTGGAAATAGAATATTTACTAAATAAATTTATAAATGAATATATTCTGTGTTCATTGTGCAAATATCCGGAAACTATCATTAAAAAAACTGGTGGTAAATTATATTTTAGTTGTAAAGCATGTGGTCATGCAAAAAATATTCCAGAAAATAAATTCACCAAAAAAATATACAAAGATTATATCTAATATTATTCTGTATCTCCTTCCCAACTCAAACTTGGTGTAGTCAAAGAAACACTTTTTTTGGTACTGAGAAAGAAACCTAAAATCAAAAAACCAAGGAATGATACCCATGAAACACCTAGTTTAACCTTATTTGTAACATTTTGGAACTCAATACTAATAGCATATAATATACCAAAAATACCAGTCGTAATAATACCTAATGTTAGAACTCGTCGTTGATTTTGTTGACCACGGAAGAACCATGCCAAAATAATTCCTAATACTACCGCAAAACATGATAATACTAATATAACGATGAATTGTGTTCTTAGTTCTTTTTTGAGTGCATCAGACTGTGCGCACGATTTAATTCTACTATTAATATTAGTCCATGCATCATAAGTATTAACGAATGCGGCTAATCCAGATACAGCAATTCCCAGAATCACTAAATATTGCCAACTGTTTAGTTGAAAATATTTTTTAATATTTTCACTTTCTTCTGCAAATGTTCCTGGTTTTAATTGTTGTGCATAAGTTTTGGCAATGGTTATATCGGATTGTGACATCAATATTATATTCAATAGATAATTATTTTAATTAATTATTGAATCATAAAATTTGTTTGTTTGTTTATGCATGATACTTAATCAAACAAAGATTCTTCATCGGGAGCACGAATTTCTTCATAATTATCAATTTCTTCATAATAATGAATATCATTACGGCCGACAATCTCATAATTACCAAAAGTTTCATTTTCATCTAAAACTAATCCAAATGAATCAATGAAATTATCAATATTATCGTACAAATCATTAACTGTACCATTATTTTCGATCAAATGATCATATATGGTAATGCTTTGTAATTCTAATTCGGATGAATGCATATCATTAGTTTGGGCAGCTGGTCTATCAATTTTTATAACTGAACCACCCAAACTTTGAATAAAATCTATTTCATTTTTAAATCTAACATCCGAAATAATTACTCGTAAATTTGGATTCTTTTTGAGTTCCGTCTGATACCATAATTCGAAATGATGCGTAAAAATATTTTGACCAAGACCGGGCATAATTTTTTCTAAATTATCACGTAATAATTCCGTTCCAACAAATTGTAAAATTTTGCGGGGTGTACAATTAAACCATCTTGGATCCGGTGTTTCTTTTTGTTCCTGTGTACCAAAAACTTGTTCATCCGATAATAAAAATAATTCTTTGCACGCTTTCTTAAGACATTCAGCAAAAGATTTTTCCACGAAATTGTATTTTTTTACAAGAAAATCCGCACCGGTTGTTTTGCCGGAACCTTTAATACCCATTAAACCAACTAGAACCATTGATAATTGATAAAATATCTATTAACAATTTTTTATTAATAGATATATTTATGATTCAATTTTTTGGAAAATTGATATTTATATTGTATTTATCAGTAAAATTGAAAGTTTTTTACCATAATAACATAAATATTGTTTAACAAAATATAACATTCAAATGTCATCACATAAATTAAAAAATAATAAAAATAATGATAACCGATTCTTGCTTGATCATAAATTGCCAACAGATAGCATTATTGTATCAACAATAAATAAAGCTACCAAAATGATTGCTGATTTAAACATAAATAAAATTTTGGTGCATAATAAATATGAAAAAATGGTACCATTTAATTTATGGTTTAGACACCATTTATATAAAATATCAAATTATTTTGAAAATGACCAAAATATTAGAATTCGATATTTTAATTCTGTTATCTTAACACCTGTTGTCGCGCACGATAATACTAATCTGAATTCAATAAAAATATTTTTAGCGAATATGTCATTATACCAACCATTTTATCCAGAAACTTTTTTTGCAATGTGGGAATTTTTACAAATGAGACACATTGATTCACGATCGAATATGTTTTTGCATATTGGACGCGAGGAACGATTGGGATCAATGGAAGCGATTGTTTTTTATCATGAAAAATATCAACATACATACCAATATAATACGTATCATTGTTGGTTATCCGGAAAAGAAATGTTTGACAAACTTACCGGACATCACAATATGATGGTTCCACGTATTAATTATTTAGAACAAGCATACAAAATACAATTTATCAGATCGGCAAGCGAATTAACCAAATATGATTTTATTAGTATTGACACAATACATATTTTTGATAATGTATTTGAATGGAAAGATGAAGAATTAGATTTGCAATCAATTTTATTTTACATATTATCAGCAATCGATCATCTTAAAGAGAATGGATCCATGATAATAAGATTAAATATGATTGGTTCATATTCATGGTCTATAATTTTTGATATTGTTTATCCTTTGTTTAAGGAATATACATTTTATAGACCATCAACCATAAACCCATTTAATTCAGAAATTTATTTATTTTTGGATAAATTTGAACATAAACCATTAATAAATTCTTTGCGCAATAGAATGTTAAAAAATTTGTACAGACAAAAAGTTTATCAGCAATATTATCTTAATACACCGGGAAATTCACAAAATCCAATCAATCAAAAATATATTGTGGAAACTAAAAAATGGGCAGAAATATTAGCAGAAATTATTGAAACTCATAAAATTGGCGCTAAAAGTACCCCGCTGGAAAAAAATAGTTTAAATCATATTACAGAATGGCATAAATCCAATGATCTCAAACAAATAATGAATCTAACCAAAGAATTCGATGATAAAGCCGCGCAATATGTGCTAAAAACATTCGCTAAACAATTCACAATCAAACCAATTGTTCCTGACGTATTGTATACCAAATCATTCTATAAAAAACTAATAGAAAAACGCGCCGAACTTAATTATTATAAAAGAGTAATGGACACAAAACCGAGTCAAATATTTTCATATAATCGATACAATAACAAGCGGGGCTATTTATTAACATGGGAACAATTAACCAACCAAATTGATACTTTTAAAAATCTGAAATATATTTTAAAAAGAGAATATAATGCCGAAATGGTAACAAACGCGTGGATAAAAATGTATGAAATGTTAAATATGTTTCCGGATTTGTTGCCTAATAGTCCAGTTGTTAAAACATTTCATTTATGTGAAGCACCAGGAGCATTTATTTCCGCACTAAATCATTTTGTTTCAAATCGTAACCAGAAATTAGATTGGTATGCACAAACATTAAAAGCTACTAGAATTGGATCCGATACCGATTGGGCATTAGAAGATCATTACGGTTTAATTGCTACATATCCAAATAGATGGATTTTCGGTGATCCAAAAATAGATGATTCCGGAAATATTACCCATAGTAATATTATTAAATTCTATGCCAATAATCCTTTGCTTAAAAATATCGATTTTATGACGGCAGATGCTGGACTCCAGTGTGAACCCAATGAACTTAATGAACAGGAAGCCTTTTTAGGAAAAATAAATATGGGCCAGATTATTTGCATATTAGCATGTTTACCGATTGGAAAAACGGCTATATTTAAAACATTTTTACCCATGTCTGAACCACTAACTATTTCAATGATGTACCTAGTTACGCATTTATTTGCATCAGTTACAATTGTCAAACCAAGCACCAGTCATAGTTTGAATTCGGAAATTTATGTTGTGTTGCGAGGATACAAAGGCATAGAACAAAATATGTTAGAAGTTTTGTACGCAATGTTAGATGATCCGAAAATTACTTCTAAAACATTGGTGTGTCCCCAAATTGATATGTCATTTTTTGGATCGTATATGTCAAGTGTAGGATTATTTATTGATAGGCAAATCCAATCTCTCAGCAGAAATTATTATTATTATTATAATTTTGACCAAATTACTAATTTCCAAAAAATAACAAATACATACACAGATGATTGGCTAAGATTAAATCCTATTTTTATGTTGAATAATTGTCTCGCTAATAATTAATTATCTTAAAATATTATGATAATTAGTTATTTATTCTAATATATTGTTACAACATATCAATTTCCTTTAAAAAATATTCATATGGTATTGGATGGGACATTTCTACCGCCCATCTTCCACTTTCATTACTTTCTGGATCATAAACCTTTTTCGTCATAGAATATTTATAAATTTTTCCCCGATGATCACCTTGTCCTTCGAGAGCAGCGAATGCTCTCTCGGAGGCAAGGCTGTTTCCATTAGCTTCGCTAACGGAAAAACCTTGTCTATCACTTTCGCATAATTGTATAGTAAATGTGAATAGTTTTGCGCGATTATTTTTATTCCAAATTTCAGACATATCGTTGAAACATCTTTTGGCCGCCATATCCGCATCATATCCTAAAAAATGTTTATTAACATATATATTTGAATCTGTTAAACAAAGATCTTTATTTTCAATCCGACCGTAATCAAAATCAATTAGTAAATAATGTTTTTTTGTTTGTTCATTTTTCCAATAAATGTTTGACATTTCTTTTAGTTTTGACCATGGTATCATCGGTCCTCGATAACCAATTTTTGTATCAACTGGAAAATTAGTCCAATGTTGCTCAGTTTGCCATGGAAATTCACAAAATCCACTAGGATCTTTATCAGGTAAAACTCCATTTTTTAAAGGGTACCACTTGTTTGGTTTATATTCAATATCAAATTCGAAATTGTGGTTAAAATTATTTTCATCTTCATCTTCATCATCATCCCAACAGAAAACCATTTTTCCCGATAAATCTTTATTATGAACATATGTTCCACTATTTTGTTGGAAAAATATTTCTGAATTATATGATACTCCTGGTTTATTGATTTTTTTATTTAAAGCAATATCCCACACATTTCTATCCAAAACGAGAACATCCATTTTATCCCCAGGTTGTAATTTTGTTATGTCAGATATTTTGAGAGCAAATTTATCACACGCCATATCATACCAATCAAAACATTCCAAATCTGTCGTTTGCATTATATATTAATATTAATATGGTGTGACTAATTTTTATATAAAAAAAACAATTATTGGATATTTTATTCAATGATTGATTTTAGTTTAGGTCATATGCAGACATACCTCGTTTGATGCCATTAACACACGATAAATAGTCCAATAATTGGATGTATTCGTTGGAACATTCTTTCATTTTTAAAAATATTTTTCCGGAATAATCAATTATCCTTGCTTTTTGATCATCTGTTAATTTATTTGTTTCTAAAATAGCTTTATTAAGTTGCACCAAAATATTATCAATTGGATAACCAGTTGCAATGATATTTTTACTAACAATAGTTATTTCGATAATATTTTTACATGAAATAGCATTATTTATTATTTCATGTGCATTTTTGATAGATATTGTTGCTGCTGTTTTATAAATATCAGCTACTGTTATATTATTATCTACAGATGCGCCAGTATTAATTGTTGGAACATATTTTAATTCATTCAAAGTCATGCTACTTAATGATTTGTTACGATTATTTTTGTAATCATACAGATATTTTAAATTTTGGAGCAGCATTATTGCTTTTCTCATATCACCATTTGATACATCTATAATTGTGGTCAATATTTTTTTGGGAAGAGCCATTGTTTCTTTGGATGCAATTTCATTAAGTTTATTGACCATACACTCGTTACTTAATTTTTTAAAATAAACTGCGGAGCATCTGGATTTAATGGCATCCGTAATTTTACTAATATAGTTACAAATAAAACAAAATCTGGTAACAGTACTATATTGTTCGATGATCACACGTAATGCATCCTGCGCTTCATCTGTCATAGAATCAGCTTCGTCAAGAATAATAATTTTGTAAGGAGGAATTCTGGTACCATCTTCACTAGTAATTTCAGTAACATATTTTTTTGCCTCATTAGTTATTTTTTCTCTAACTGCATTAATACCACGATCATCGGATGCGTTGAATTCAATAACCCGTGTCGAAAAATGTTCTTTGAAAATTTCTCGTCCCATAGCCAAAATTGCTGATGTTTTTCCGGTTCCAGGTGGACCATAAAATAAATAATGTGTCATATCACCAGTTTTTATACTATTGCTAAATAAATCAATTAAATTTTGTGCTTGTTTCATTTCGTCTAATTTTCTGGGTCGATATTTTTCAATCCAAGGAATACTGTTCATAGAATTTACGTCCATTAATATTATGTTGATCAAATATACTTTATATTTTAATGTAAAGTATATTTGGAATATAATTAATAAAATCATTTAATTTTCAATTTTTAATTTAGACTTTCAAATTCAAATCCACCTTATAAAATCGATGTTCCTAACGACGTGGCGTTAAACATCCAGGTGCATCAGGATATGATTTACAACTAGGACATAGGTCATTTTGAGGCATTAGTGTACAATCTACAACACAAGTTGGATCACTAGGATAAATAGTACAATCGGGACAGCTTGGATCTTTATTTGCAGCTGGTACCATACAATTATAACATGCGGCTGTAGTAGTTCGCCCACTACAATTTAATTGCGCTAAATCCTGTTTTGATTTATCATAAGAATATATTAAATATCCGGCGACTATAATACAAATTACTATTGATAATAACGATATTATTAATATTATTATGCCAATATTAGCCATTTTTATAAAATATATGTATATTTTAATTTATTATTTATTGTCATTTTGAAACTTTCTAAAAATAAATCCAACACAAGAGAAATAGGTATTCTTTTTTCAGGATTATATTCTAACATTTTATATAAAATTTCCGCTTGATTTGGATACATTGTATCTAATTTTGCGAATCCACAACGGGGATATACATTTGTTTCTTTGTCAAAATCGGGCCATAATCGCAGTTCTTCATTAAAACCTGGCACAGGAGTTCCTAATATTTTAAAAATATTTAGTACCACATCACTTATATTATTACCTGTAAATAAATAGGCATCACACAATATAAATCCAATAATGCATGCACATGACCAAATATCCACCATACAAGTATATGAAGATTTCCCCAATAATAATTCAATAGGACGAAAATATAAACTACACATTTCTAGACTGTATGTATTCGAATATCCCGAACAATAAAAATTTCGTGACGAACCAAAATCACAAATTTTAATATCGCCATTTTTGGAAACCAATATATTTGTTGGACTCAAATCACGATGCATGATATTTTTGCTATGTATATATTTTATTCCTTCTAGTATTTGTTTGATGTATGATATTTTAGTTTCATAATTTATTATTTTTGAATTAAAATGGTGGTATAATGTTGTATCCACTAAATCTGTACCAATATGCAATTCTTCGCTTACATTATTATAATAAATACCATGCATTTTTATAATATTGGGATGATTAAGAACAGCCAACGAATTAATTTCACGAACCATTAGTGGATCAATGCCACCACAATCACAAAATTTTGGAATTGTTTTTAATGCAATAGATTTGTCTAATATTTTAACATGATTTACACTTCCATAGCTACCGGAACCCAAATTAGAAATTTTTATTTTATTATCAAATACATCTTTTGGATAAATACAAAAATTCAATTCTTCGGTATCCATCAAATTTTCTTTATTATGCTGCAAAAATAAATTAGTATACGAACATATTTGTGTATCTGGTGGTTTTTGTTGGAAAAAAAGTAAAGATATTTTTAGATGATCTTCTGAAAAAATATTCTTGATACCTTCATATTTAGAATTATATGTTTCGCGCCATGCATAATACAAATATGAATAATATGGATCACCACGAATAATTCTTTCAATTACGACTTGATTCATGTTTTGTAAAAGACAAAATTCTACTATTTTTTTGGCTAAAATATCAACTGGAAAAATCATATATTTCCCATTTAGTAGTGTACATGCTGCAATGAAAATGGAAAAATAATAGTCAGATTTTTTCAGTGCATTTTTTATGCATATCGATTTGATATGGGGTATCATTGTTTCATATTGTATTACATAATTAAATTCTTCCAATATTGATATTTCGGTCTTAACCAAATGGTCTATTGTATATGCATCAGCGGATATATATTTAGCATCATCCATTGTTACCGGATACATTTCTTCTATTTTACTTGCTAATATTAAACAAATAATTCCAATTGCTTGAATATTTTTTTTGGTAACGGTTTTTAAACTTAAATATTTGTCAAATAAAGTAATTCCTAAATGTAATGTAACATGTTGTAATTTATATTCTTGACAAACTTCCACAAGCCAATCTACTACAATTGTTCTTGTTTCTGCATTAGTTTCGAATTGATTTTGGTGATTGTCCATTTATTAACAATATTATTATTTAATAACATTGGTAATATATTAATTGAATCAATTTTATTTTCAGATTACGATTTCAAAACTTTTGGTAAATAAATCAAGTGCATTATCTATCGTTATTCTTTTGGTTGGTTCGTATTCCAACATTTTATATAATATTTCTGTTTGTACTGGATATTTTTTTTCTAAATCAGGGAATCCAACACGAGGCCAAATACAAAAATCTTGTACAAAGCCTGGCCATATACATACATTTGCATTAAAATTTTCTGTTGGTGTTCCTAATGCTTGGAATATGTTTAAGATCATATCTTTTTCCGTTGGACCATTAAACAAATATGTGCCCTTTAATATAAATCCTATAATACACGCGGTAGACCAAACATCAATCATAAATGTGTATGGCATTACATCCAACAGTAATTCAATAGAGCGAAAATAAATAGAACATATTTCTTTGCTGTAATCAGTGACATATTGCGGATGATAAAAATTTCTGGAAGAACCAAAATCAGAAATTTTTAGTACATTTTTTCTGGAAATTAAAATATTATTGTTACTCAAATCTCGATGCATAATATTTTGATCGTGCATATATTTAACTCCTCGCAATAATCCAAGTATGTATGAAATTTTAGTATTTTTATTAAGTGGTGCTCTTATAATACGATTAAATAATGTTTCTTCCATTAGTTCGAGACCAATATATGCGGTTGAAGTACTTAATTTATAATACACACCGTATATCTTAACAATATTAGGATGATCAAGAATAAGTAAAGAATTTATTTCTCGTAATGTTGCGCAACCAATTCCATATTCATTAGTATCGTCAATTATTTTTTTGAGAGCAATACTTTTACCCAAGAATTCAACATGTCTAACAGAACCAAACGTTCCGCTTCCTAAGAATCCAAAGTCATTTTTTTTTGATAAGATTCTTTTCGAATAAATAATAATATCTTTTTGAACACCAGGAGTATTAATTTTTTTAATTTTGCACAAGGAAAATGAACCAATATCACATTTAAAATTAATATTCCATAATTTTTTTTTGGATATGTTATGGTACGTATCTCTCGAAAAACGTGTTTTAATTGATGTGTAACTCGATCCAGATACAAATTTCCATGTTTTGTATAAAAAAATATATATTGGATCACCGAGTATTTTTTGTTTCATATCCGGTTCTTTTTCAATCAATAGATCACAAAAATCAAAAATTTTTTGTACCAATTTTTTTGGTTCAACATACATATAATCAACAAGCATGAGTGAACATGTTGCTAAAAATAATGGCAAATAATGTTTATCATCGCTTATTTTGTTATTTGGTTCAATATGTGGTATCATTGTTTCATAATATAACAGACAACCTAATTTCTTTAATATTTTTGCTTCTAGTTTTAAAAAATATTGGACATCGTATTTATTATTCATAATTGTGGCCACATCTTCAATTCTAATAAGGGAAAGACTTGTTATTTTGTTCGCCACCACCAAACAAATAATTCCAATTGTTTTTAAATTTTTTTTAGTGAAACAATTTTTCATTAAATATTTGTCCACTAATGTTACTGCTAAATGTAAAGTATGGTCATCAAGATTGAAACGGTCCATTGTACTGACCATCCAATTAATTAGTTTAAACCTTTTTTCCTGCTCTGCATTATCTAAAATATAATTCATATTGTATTTTTCTATTTCAGAAAATAGTCTATTTTGTATGATATGCAAATTTATATGTTATTAGAATCAACTTTTTTATAAAAATTGATTTTAATAGACATATAAATAATTATAGTATTGAATAATACAGATAATACAATGATACGTAATTCGCGAATTTTACGATACGCATCTGATTTACATCTAGAATTAAAGCCATCTATTCTTCATCCGAAATTGATTGCATATTGGAAATTTAAAACTTATCCATCTGTGGAACAAAGTCTTGCCCTACTGGGAGATATTGGTAATCCATACCATCATAATTTAAATTTATTTCTACAAAAAGTTTCCAAAAAATATCATAAAATATTTTATGTACCGGAAACCATGAATATTATAATTTTAATGTAGATCCACCACATGATAAAGAAGAATTCGATAAAAATTGGTAGATATTTGTAACCAATTCGAAAATATTATTGTGCTAAATAATAAATCATACGATTTTGATGGTGTAAAAATTATTGGATCAACACTTTGGACAAATATACCCGACGAACAATCCCAATATATTATGGCAGCTATTAACGATTATCATTTAATTAAAAAATATAATGAAAAAAAACAATTAGTAAATATTACAACAAATGATACCAATAAATGGAATGCATTATCTATTTCTTTTATTAAAAAAGAAATTTTTTCATCCAAAACTCCTTGTATTATACTAACACATCACGCTCCTTTATTTAGTGATGCCGCCCAAAATATGTATACCGCACATCCACAATATTTAAATGGAAAAAATAATTATGCATTTCATAATAATTTACAACATTTATTAAAACCACCTGTGCATGTCTGGCTTTATGGCCATACACATTATACTAGTAATTTTAAATATAATAATGTCATCATCGCTACAAATCAATTAGGATATTCCACAGAAGGAGAAAAAACTAAATTCAATCCACATGCTTATATTAATTTGAATGATATCATAATAGATAGTTTATAAATTACAACATTTTAGTAACTATATTGATATATATTAATCTATTATATATGTATAGATGAGTTATAACGGCGAAGCCTATACTTGTTGTACTTTGGGAGGTGTACAAGAATATCAAAATGGTAGATATAAATGCGATCAAATGTATTGGCGACAAAATTGGTCAACCGGTCAATGTGATGTTCCATTATCGACTTTTTGTTCTATGGGACAAAATTTATTCACACCGCCTTGCAAAGCGTGGATAACAGCTTTTCCGAAAGGAAACGCAAATATCGATGTAATTATAACAAATAAATGTTCCGAACCGATAAATGTTAATAGACCAGAATGTGCATGTATTACAGCAGTTAATAATATCAACAAAGAACTTGGTTCACAAGCTGGATTGCGGGTAGAATGCGTTAGTAACGCTTGTAGTAATGCGGCATTTAGAACAACAGATCAACTTTTACCATGTCCAGAAATAATAGACTGTTCAATCAACATAGACGATGCCAAATTTGTTGTCAATAATGCTAAACAATTTAATCAAAATTTCGTACAACAATGTGGTTCCAAAGTTAATAATACAACGAATACTACCAACGTGAGTAAATATGTCGAATACGGTATTATTGCGTTTGTTTTATTGCTAGTTATTATTGTTTTTATCGTACTGTTAATTTATGCATTCAAATAATAATTTAATTGGAGCCCATTGGAGTGAATGTCCAAAATTGTCCAGTAATACTTGGTTCACATGCTTGTAAAGTGATATCTTGGCCAACAGCCGCTGTACCATCTATACAATTTGATGGTTGAAGACGATTTTGTAATTGAAATTGACCAGGATTTTGTGAACTAACAAGTGGAGTAAACGATTGTTTTACATTTGAAGTATTATCACATGTGTACATATTCAATGTACTATTGACGTTGGCACTATGTCCGGCAGAATCCAAGCAATGTTTATAGTCACTATCTTGTAAAATAAATTGATTGTTGGCGTTCGATTTCCAAATTTGACTATTTGATATTGAACTACTACATGGTGCTAAAGTTATTTTGGTACTATCGGTAATATTAGGATAACCTCTTTTATTAATTGTTGCAAGAACTGTCATACACTGATCTTGAACCGAAAGAGTTCCCCACGTGTTTTGTAATTGTTTTAGTACAGTGGCATTACTTGGTGTGGATGAGCATCCTGGAGCATCTGGATATGTCGCACAATCGGGACAGTTCGAATTAGGTCTCATAGTGCAATCAATATTACATGTCGGATCTGATGGATTAGCTGTACAATCCGGACAATTCGTTGGTCTATTTGCTGGCGAAACCATACATTGATAGCATGGAGCCGTATTTGTCAAACCAACACAACTTGCTGGTGGTTGTGTAGGTGGTTGTGTAGGTGGAGGTGGTGTGCAAGGGTTGCCATTCGCATCGGATCCACTCGGATTCGCTGTACACGGATCCGATGTTTCTTTGTTGCGACGATATAATAAATATCCAATAACGCCACTAATAATAATTATCAATAGTACAACAAAAATTATTATTATTATAATGCGTTTGTTTGCCATCGATATATATCATATAAATACTATTTTTATTATTAATTATCTCAATAATAAACTATGCAATAATTATTGCATAGTTTATTAAAGGTGCTGTTGCCACTTTGTATCATTAATATTTTTTCCGATAGTATCTAACAAATTAGATGGAACAACATAAATTGTCGTTCCAGGATTTTTTGATACTGAATGCCATAATTGGAATTCCCGCAATCTTACTGACATTGGGTTTTCAGTATAAATTTTAGCTGCTTCATTATATTGTTTAGCAGTCTCAACATCCGATTTAGCATTAATAATTTTGGCTTCTGCTTGTCTGGTTGCTTCAGCTATGATTGACATAGATTTAATCATTGTCGTATCAAACTTGATATCTCTAATTTGTATACTAGAAATATTCACACCCCAATCATCTTTAATTTTTATCATAGATTCTGATACAGATCTGGATATTTCCGATTTATTTTGCAAAAGATCATCAATTTTCATGGAACTTAATTTATTACACAACTCCATTTTACATCGTTCAATGACAGCATTTTCGACATTTTCTACATTGAGTAATGCTTTTGTGGCATCTAAAAATTTATATTGTACAGAGACATCAACCTCAAATGTTACATTATCAGACGAAATAACATGTATTGTTGGAATATAATGTATTTTTTCTCTCATATCCAGTAAAAAAATTTTATGGTAAATTGGTAAATTTAGTCTTATACCTGGCTTTACGTCTGGGTAGTAAATCTATATAAAAGTATATAAATTTTTTAAGAGTTCTTCAACCCTGGAGTATCCCCATTTACTCTTATCCACTGGCTAGGCTTCGTGGACGTTTAGATTTACCGGATTACATAATTTTAATCCTGTTATTTTTTTCCTTTTTATTCCTCTTTTTTCTTCCCATTTTCTC
>Ga0105046_10005344_pt1 | contig 20328 bp, 18 predicted proteins | sample MAT03_FD_78385 | JGI IMG/M metagenome (GOLD analysis project Ga0105046, IMG submission 78385) | Freshwater microbial communities from Lake Fryxell liftoff mats and glacier meltwater in Antarctica - MAT-03 (megahit assembly) | ecosystem: Environmental > Aquatic > Freshwater > Ice > Liftoff...
GCCAAACAATAGTTTTACCCGTCAGGACGAAACTTTGCGTTGCCACCTCGTCATTGCGAATTCGACCTAAATTACTGCGCGGTAAGCCGCCGACGCTACTGATAACGCCACCCAGCACGACCTTTCCATCGGTTTGCAGGGTAATTGAGAAGGGCGTACCGATTACATTCGCATCGAAACTGTCCACGCTGCCGTTAGGATTCAAGCGGACTAAGCCGCTTCTAGAGATTCCAGCAACCTCAGTAAAACTTCCAGAAATATTAATTTTTCCATCTGACTGAAGCGCCAGGCCATTTGCAAAATTATTGGCGTCGGCGCGGAAGTCACTGTCAAGACTACCGTCAGAATTCAGGCGAGCAATGCGTGCTCTGGGAACACCATTAATTTCGTTGAAAGCACCAGTGATAACTATCTTGCCGTCTATTTGAATAATCAAACGGCCAATATTGCCATCACTAAACGTGTCAAAAATTTCATCCAAGCTGCCGTTGGGCTCTAGCCTCGCCAATTTACTTTTTGGCTGCCCAGCAACTTGCGTGAAGTCTCCAGCAATTATCAATTCACCACCTGAAAGTTTTGCAATGGCGCGCACTAAGCCGTTTGGAGCCGCATCGAAACCCAAATCAAGTGTTCCATCGGAATTTAGCCGCGCGATGCCTTGGCGAGCAATGGTATTGACGCTAGTGAATAGTCCGCCAATTAAAATTTTTCCATTCGGTAACGCAAGCAATGAAAAAACACTGCCATTAATTATTGGATTGAAGCTAGCGTCAAGTTCTCGATCCTGATTTAGCCGTGCTAAATTTGCTCGGGGCACGCCGCCAACAGCGTTAAAGCTTCCTCCAATTAAAAGCTGTCCGTCAAACTGTGTTGCTGAAGTAATTAAAAAGGACTTAGCGGATAAGTCCGGGCTGGTTAAAATCTCGCCATTCGGCTGTACCAATGCAAGTTTTTTTCGGGCTATACCGGCTATTTCATTAAAAAAGCCAACGACTGATAAAATGCCGCCACTGGATAGGGCCACACCGTTTACGTCCAAATCAGTGTTTGCTAGTAGATCTTTATCAAGGATCGAATATTCAGTAACCCGCGCCAAATGATTTCGGCTTTCTGCATTCACGGCGGTAAAACTTCCACCTACTAAAATCGACCCATCAGTTTGGTAGGCAAGCGCGTTAATTGGCGCATCAGAAACCAAGTTAAAATCGGTATCTAGGGTACCATTGGCTGTAAGCCTACCGCTGAATGCGGAGCGCTGACCGTTAATTCTATTAAAATCACCGGCAAGTACGATTTTTCCGTCTGCTTGGATCACAATATCGTTAATAAAGCCATCGGTGTTCGCCATAAAATTAGCATCTAAGTTGCCGGCTGGGTCAATTCGCGCGATATTTTTATGCAACTGCCCGTTAACAGTATCAAACAAGCCAGTAATTACAAAGCCGGCGTTTGGTTGACGCACTATATTCGAAATTGCATTATCGCTAGAAATGTTAAATCCGGAATCAATACCGCCGTTAGCCAATAATCTGGCTATATTTTCTTTCGCAACTCCACCGATCAAACTAAAGTTACCTACCGCCAAAATTTTAGCGTCTGATAAAATAATGCCTTTAACCGGCCCATTTGCACCTGGATCAAAACCAAGATCGAGTGAGCCATCAGAATTTAAGCGTGCAATTCGGTTCCGCGATACATTATTCACTAGCGTAAAATCGCCGCCAATCAGAATTTTGCCGTCTTCTTGAAGAGCTAGAGCTTGCACGTTGTTATTGGTATTCGCGGGAAAGCTTACATCTAACGTGCCATTAGAATTCAAAAGTGCAATATTGTTGCGTAAGTGCGCCCCAACGCCGCTAAATAACCCGCCAACGATCAGGCGCCCGTCCTGACGAATCGCAACAACGTTAACTTGTCCTACCACGTTTGGATCAAACTCGTCCGGCGCGCCAGCTGCGTTAATCCGAGCAAAACCCGCTCTAGGCAAACCGTCTATCGCTTGAAACTGTCCAGAAACAATGATCTTTCCATCGCTTTGCAGATGCACGAGATGCACCGGTCCGTCGAAATTTGGATTGAATCCATCTTTTGCTGACTGCGCAGTTGCCGTAGTGCTGAGCGCACCAATCAGCAGCAGCATACTTGCAATCCGGCGCAGACAAAAAGTTGCGTCGCGCGATTTAGCCTGCATAGGCCGGTCGGTCGCGCATAAATTTTGGACTAAGATAAATAACCCAGGTTTGTCGAATGCTACGAATTATAGCTAACTAGCAGCTTTACTCGGCACAGCAATCCACCTTTGTAGCAAGACAGCGCTATTTTTCGCAGTGGAGGGCTGCCGAAAAACACGCAACATCTTCGACTTAGAACAACACGCTCAAGACTGCTCAAATAATTGGCGCAATAGCGCTTTCTCGTTCTCGTGCCAGTCGTCAAAATACTTAAGTGCAGCTGCTTCATTCGCAAGCGTGGGGTTGCTAGCAACAGCCGCGCGCCACCATGCAAGCGCAAGTTCGTGTTCGCCCGCGCCTTGAAATGCAATCGCCAAACTATGGGCCAGCCAAAAAGGCCGTCCATTCGGTTGCGCAACGCCTTTCACCCAAATATTAGCCGCACCCACATAGTCAGCGACGGCAATTTTGCTCCATCCTTGGCTCCATGCGACATGCGCAGGGTCGCCCTTCGTGGCCACTGCGCGTACTTATTCAAATCCGTCGCGTAATAATTGATCGGAATCAAACACATACGTCCACACGCCACGGCCGAGAGTGCCCGCAATTAGAGTTTTTTGGGCTTTTAGGTAGCGCAAATCGAACACTAATACATCCGGCATAGCGCTACCTAAACGCGTCCATTCAGCGCTGCTTGCCGCCGCCAAATAAACGCCCGAGCGGGTGCCAACCACAACGCTATCGCCACTAGCATCGGAAATATATTCCACTGTGCGAAAGTCTAGCCCGCTTATGCTTGGCAAGTTCCCAGTTACGTCTACCCAGGTGGTACCGCCATCAATGCTGCGGAAAACTTGGTTGTCATCGACAGCAAAAACGCGAGCGGAGTTCGTAGGGTCCATCGATACATCGGTAATGGCTGCGGCACCGGCGGGCAGCGCAGCGGTTTGTGTCATAGCACCACCAGCACCCGTGCGTTTCCAAACCGCTGCCAATTTACCGACATAAATCGCATCGGGGTCATTACTGGCACCATACGCTAGCGCTTGGCGATTTGCGCCTGGTGCACCGATAGCGAGCAAGCTCGGCGCGCCCGAACCGGCATTCGTGGACTCATATAAAATCCCGGTGCCGCCCACTAACAGCCGCCCAGGGTTGGTTACATTCAACTCAATAGGCGTCACAAATTGTTGATCCGCTGCGGGAATGTTTGGCATGGCGAAGTTAGTGACAAATGCATTCGTCAGGTCATATTGTGCACGTCTAAAGCCGCCGAAATTTTGCGAACTTAAATAGCGAAAACTACCCGAGGGACCGAGACTTGCGCTATCAACTGCCACATCGCCGCCGTCACCACCGTTTATCCACGACCAACGCGGATTGCTTTGTGCTTGCTGTTGGTGCGTGCCGTTATCTTGCGTGCCGATAATCAAAACATTAGTGATGCTATCTTTCGCGACGTTGTGTGCTTCCATTACATTCAAGTTGCCAATGACAGACGTCCACACCCGGTTTGCCGAACCGGGGTTGAGTAGCCGATAAATGCCGCCGTCGTCCGATTCCAACAGATTACCGTTCGCATCAAATGCCATGGCGCGGGAATCCGCATGCGGGGCAGTATTATTGGCACCGGCATCGACCACAAATGTGGTCTGCGCACCTAACGCCAAACTGGCATCAATGCGCGCAACGTTTCCGGTGAAGGGGCCAGCGGTGATGCGGTCGCCACTCAAATAGACGACATTGGCGTTTACCGGGTCAGCAACTAAGGCAGTGTTGGTGCTGCCTTGGGATCCCGGATGAACCGCAGGCACGTTCATTGCCGTCCAGGACGCGCCTAAATCTGCAGAGCGATAGACGCCGTTGATTACACCGCCGTTAACGATTGCGGTGAACAATACTGATGCCGGGCCAACGGCAATTCGCATTGCGGTATTGGCACCGAGATTGCCTATACCAGCGCTGACATCGGTCCATGTTGCCCCCAAGTTGTCACTGCGCAAAATTTTTGGCGCCGCCCCGCGCACGCCAATCAGTAACCGATTTGGATTCAAACGATCCTCCGTTAACGCGCCGATGCCACCGCTGGGCAAGCCATTGGTGCCCGAGACTAGCGTCCAGGTTGCGCCGGTGTTGGTACTACGGAACAGCCCGCCGCCGAAAGATGCCGCGAAAAGCGTATCGCCGCGCGCGACGACGGAAATGAGCTTGTGCCCAAGCAAGGTGTTACCGCCCAGCTGCGCCCATGTGGCGCCGCCGTTGACACTGCGATAGACACCAACTTCATCGTCACCGCGTTGCGCAAAATTGCTCCAGCGGCCAGTACCTGCCATCAGCGTTTGCCGTGTCGCATCCAATGGGTCAAACGCAAGAGCGCCAATCGATAGCGAAGGCAAAGAATCCGTTAACGGCGTCCACGTCGGGCGCGCCGCAGTGGCATTGTTGGTGCGCCAAATGCCGCCATTGACCGCGCCAATGAAGAGAATGTCTGCATCGCTCGGGTGCGCGGCGATCGCGTGAATTGCACCGCAGACTTCATTATCCGGCGGCACCCGCACTTGCGCCGATTGTGTCGGCGCAGGCCCACGGGAAACCCAAACCCCGCCTGCGTTTGGTGCACGCGCAGGCTCAAGATCAAATATATTTGGCGGCATGGTCTGAACGCGAAATTCCGCCGGGTCAACCGGTTCTGCATCATTGCCGCCGGGCTCTGCCTGGGCTAATAAACTGAAACCCATCATCATACTCAGGACGAAAACCAGGGTTGTCCGCTGGAATGTGCACTGATCGGTCTGCATAGCTCTACCCACTCTCAAAAGTTAAGCGAAAGTTTAGCCGTTTGCCGTCTCAAAAGTGGGTATAGAAAAATTGAAATACCAGATTTTTTATTCGCACGCCCCTATCTAAAATTACGGCGGAATCGAAAAAGCAAAGCTTGCGCGCCGCTATTAAAGCTCAAAGCCATCCGCAAAAAATCTATCCGGATTACCATCGCTTGGGCCACCAATAAGCAAATGCTCGCGCGTATTGAATCGAGCGCCGCGCGTCGCAGCGGCCGTTTCACCCAGGATATGCACGCGCAGATTGGTCATCGCGGTGGCCCGCAGCGCGCCACCTGTGATCGCATAATTCGACGTATTTGGGCTTAAGCCTTTATAGGTACAGCTCTTGGCATCGACGATCACTGCGGCCAGCGTGCCGCCAAATTCAATAATGTCGGGCGCAATTGCGGTTCTGGAAATAACCGCGCCATTAAAAAGCAGCACACCGAGGGCTTGTGGCATTTCGAAAAGTGCGCGAAACAGCGTTTCCTGTTTTGCTGCGCGGCTGCTGGTACTGCCAGAATTACTAAAACCTAACGCATCACGGATCACGATGGGGCCGGTGCCCAGCATCAAGTTGTAATCACTCGGCGCATAGTTTGCAACGCGCTCAAAACGATTTGAATCAGCTTCGATATTGCCCGCGATATTGAGCGCACCGCTATTGCTAGCGCCCGTACCGGGATATGTGACCGCAGTCACGCCAACCGGCAAAGCACTGGTGATCGGCGTGCGCGCTGCCAGATCGAACTTCCAGCCTTGCGTAAGCCGATCCAGGCTCAAGTGCGTGTAATACAACGGCCGCCCGGCGTCCCGACGTAGGACGCTCTGCGCGGTTTCCTTGACGAAGGCCACTTCACCGACGCCAATGACCTCGGCAATACCATTTTGAATGACGACGCCGGTTTTCTGCTCCAAGCCTATGCCCAGAAGCGCATGGTTGCCAAAATCGTCCACCGCGCGTGCCAAAACGCCAATCATGCGCGCCATGCGAGCGCGCTGGGTGTAGTGCGTTTCAATATAAACCCCTGGTACAAAGCCCAGAAAGTCCGCGTGTATGCCCGAGCTTCCAGGCTGGCTGACGTCATCTAGATAGGGCGTCTTGGCATTGCTGAGCACATCCGCTGAAATCAAATCAGCACCGCCGCAAAGGCAATACTGCGCCTGACTCATCGCACCCGCACTGGTGCCGCCAATCGCACCGGCGCGCGTTTGTACGACCGTACGAATATGCGTTTCCAGCAGGCTGGCGTTCCACTTATCAAAGTATTCGCCTTGATCGCCACCTTTAATAAAAATCGCGTCGGCGTTTTCAACCACGCCCACTCTGGCCGGGTCATTGGCATCGGTCAGCGAAGTCACCTCAACATTGAATGCCTGCACATTCTGGCCCGCCGTGTTGCCCAGCCACTGAAAGTAATTCACCAGCCAAGCATCATTGAGCAACGCTTGTGCGAGCGCTTGCGCATGCGTCAAACCCAGGCCCGGCGGGTTCGCCGTGGTTGGTGCTTGCGCATAGGCATACCAAGTCGGGTCGTTCACCTCCAGCAGCGTGGTCAAAATCGCCACTTGCACCACGCCATCGCCATTGCGATCACCGTTCTCGACGAGCTTGCGGTAAAGCTTGTAGGACCAGGAGCTGACATCACCCTGATCCCCTTCACGGCCACCGCCGGCCAGCACCACCACGCCCTGCGCTGCGGCGGGAATGGGCGCAAGCACCGCCAGCGCAAGAAAAAATAAGCAAGTTCGAGCAAAGCTAGATTTCATGGCAACCCTGCATGGGCTATCAACAGCATTCCCCAAATCTGGCGCGTATTGACTGCCGATCCGAGGCTGTAATCAGCGACATAATGCTAATGTGGGTTTCAACTTAGCAGAACTTACAGCCCACACACGAAGTACGTCGCGCAAACACAAGTTGTTGTCGCAAAAAGCCAATTTTCAAAGCAGACTGTCAGCGAACGCTGAGTTGCCAAAGAAAATAATGAAGAGGAACTGTAAAACGACTCATAGCATCAATCTTAAATTCGATATCCGTTTGACAACGACCTTCAGACTCAAATTTACCAGCCCCCCCCCTGCAACATTTATCTAGATGAGAACCGCGCGGGCGATTATCGCTTAAGCTTGCGCCCCCAAACTCGCGTGACTCGCTTTTAGTGCCGCCATTACCCGACCCTTTTTTACCGCGCGTTTTAGCCGTGCGCCGATATTTAGAGACAAATCATCTCAAACTTGCCGAGCACGAACTGCTGATGGCATTGGCCCAGCATCCAGAATCGCCTAGCGCCAGTCGTTTAATGGGCAGTTTACAGGCGCAATTGGGAAACTTTCGTGCCGCTAGTGAATGGACGCAGCGCTATCTGACACACCAGCCGGCGGACAGTTTGGCGCTTACTTTGCTTGCCTCAACATTGGAAAAATCAGGCAGTTTGGGACAAAGCACCAGCCTTTTTGAACGCGCAGAGCACAGTGCGAAAACCTTTCAGGACTTTTTTGAAATTAGTGTTGAAGCTGATCGCCAAGGCTTAGCGGAAATTGCGCTACGCGCTATCGACAAGGCAATTCCTCTTTTACAGGGCAAAGCACAGCTGCATTCGGGGCAAGCCTATTTGCAGCGCGCCCGCATTCTGCAGTCGATTGGGCGCAGCAGCGATGCTGCAAAAATTTATCGCGAGTTGATTCGAAAAAATCTCGTTGCGGCCCGCGCCTGGTTCGCGCTGATGGATTTAAAGACCGAACAACTGAGCGAACCGGAATACCAAGCGCTCGCGCGAGCGCTAGAGCAAGCGACCAACGCACATGATCGCGCTTTGGTCGGCTTTGCGCTCGGCAAAGCGCATGAAGACGCGGGAAATTTTAGCGCTGCCCTGGCTACTTTCAAAAGCGCCAACGACGATGCAGCGCGCATCAACAGCTGGAATGCTGAGGCGTTTCGTAACCATACGCAGCAGGTGCTCGACGCATTTGCACCTGTGCCAGGAGCCCCGCAAAATCAAAGTACAGCGGACGCGTTCGGCTCCGAGCTAATTTTCCTGGTTGGCCTGCCACGCTCAGGTACCACCTTGGTCGAACAAGTGCTTAGCGCGCATCCCGATGTAGAAGGTGCAAACGAGTTGCCGCACTTGCCGCAATTAATACAGCAAGAATCGCAGCGGCGCGGCAAGGCTTATCCGGCGTGGGTTAGGGATATGACCGAACTCGACTGGCGGCGGCTGGGCGATGAATATCTTAATTTAACCGCCCGATGGCGGTTGCAGCGGCCAAAAAGCACTGACAAGCTGCCTGAAAACTGGCTTTATATAGGTGCCATTGAGCGCATGTTTCCAGGTTGTAAAATTATAGATTGCCTGCGCGACCCGGTGGAAACGGTTTGGTCTTGTTACAAGCAATTTTTTGCACCTGGACGGGTCAATTTTAGCTATCGGTTCGAGGACTTACGCGATTTTTGGCTCAGCTACCGTGCGTCCATGAACGTTTGGGAAAAGCGCCTGCCCAGGCAGCTATACGCGCAAAGTTACGAGCTATTGGTTCGTGATAGCGAGACGCAGGTGCGTGCGCTTTTAAGTTTTTGTGGTCTAGCGTTTTCACAAGCCTGTTTGCAGCCACACTTAGCGCAACGCGTGATTCGAACGCCGAGCGCGTCGCAAGTGCGCTTACCCATGCACGCGCCGTCGGTAAAAACACAGGGTTATGGCAAGCTATTAGATTCTTTGCGCACGCATTTCAATTAGTCCTAGTTTTCAATTAGTCCTAGTTTTCAATTAGTCCTAGTTTTCAACTAGTCTTAGTTTTCAACTAGTCTTAGTTTAGTCTTAGTTTTCAACTAGTCTTAGAGAATTCGATTTTGACCGACTTTAAATAGCATGACGACTTTGATCACTGGCGCTGCAGGTTTTATTGGCGCTTATACCGCACGCAGGTTAGCTGAGCTCAATCAGCTAAGCGTGCAGCTTGATAATTTGAACGGCTATTACAGCGTCGAGCTAAAACGGGCGCGCATCGCTGAATTTGCTCTGCAGCCAATGGTGATTGATGTCGCGGATAGCACGGCATTAATGCACTGTTTTGAGGTGCATCGCCCAACAAAAGTTATTCATTTGGCGGCGCAAGCGGGCGTGCGGCATTCGATTGAGGCGCCTTATGACTATCTGCACAGCAATCTGACCGGTTTTCTCAATATTTTGGAAGCATGCCGACGTTTCCCAGTCGAGCATTTGGTATTTGCCTCAACCTCCTCGGTGTATGGCGCGCAAACGCAAACGCCGTTCCAGGAACAGATGTCGATTCAAACACCGATGTCTTTTTACGCAGCTACTAAAGGCGCAAACGAGCTCATGGCGCATGCCTACGCGCACCTTTATGGAATCCCGTGCACGGCGCTTAGATTTTTCACGGTCTACGGTGCCTGGGGGCGGCCCGATATGGCACCTATTTTATTCAGCCGCGCCATAATGGAAGGGCGGCCCATTGATGTATTCAACGGCGGCAACATGCTGCGTGATTTCACCCACGTCAACGATATTGTTGACGGCATTTTAGGCGCGCTGAATGTGCCACCGCCGAAGGACAAACCGTTCGCCGTCTATAATTTGGGCGCAGGTTTGCCGGTAGAGCTTAATCATTTCATTGACTTGATCGAAAAAATGGTCGGCGTGCCCGCAGTACGCGTGTTGAAACCGATGCAGCCGGGTGATATGCGCGCGACATTTGCGGATACGTCAGCGGCAAAGACTGCGTTTGGATATGAACCTAAAATGCCGCTAGACATTGGAGTTGCCGAGCTAGTCGCGTGGGTTAAGTCATACTATAAGGCCTGATTTTTTAACCGCCCCCACTGTTATGGCTGATGCCTTACCCGCACTTTCTGTCGTAGTACCGGTGCACAATGAACTCGACAACGTTGCAAATTTAATCAGCGAAATTGACGCGGCGCTTAAGCTTGTTTGCACGTTCGAGATGGTGTTTGTAAACGATGCCAGTAAGGACGGGACCTTGCAGATGTTGCAAAATTTATTGGTGAAATATCAAAACCTGCGCGTTTATAGCCATGTTAAACAAAGCGGTCAAAGCACTGCGGTGCGAACTGGCGTTCAACGTGCAAGCGCAGACTGGATAGTCACACTCGATGGCGACGGGCAAAACAATCCGGCAGATATCCCAAAGCTGATTGCCGAGCGCGATAGCTTCGGGCAAGCCGCCTGTTTCGCGGGTTGGCGTAAAGATCGGCGCGATACCTGGCTCAAGCGCGCGTCCAGCAAAGTCGCTAACGCAGTTCGCTCAAGCCTGCTGCGTGACGCAACACCGGACAGCGGTTGCGGTATTAAGCTTTTTCCACGCCAGGCGTTTTTAGAGCTGCCCTATTTCGATCATATGCATCGTTTCTTGCCCGCGCTATTTGCAAGATCGGGCCTACCCACTAAAAGCGTCGTCGTCACGCACCGCGCGCGCGTGGCCGGGGTTAGCAAATACGGGCTGTGGAACCGGCTTTGGGTCGGTATTGTCGACATCATTGGTGTGGCTTGGCTGCAGCGCAGAGCGAAATTAACGCAAGTCAGCACGATTAGCTCGGATGGCAGTGCACTACATGGAAGTAGCCAGCAATGAATGATCAAATTCTGTGGTTAGCGTGGACCGGGCTACATATTACGCCCTGGAAACTCATAGGCTATGTCGGTGCGCTGATGTTTGCGGGCCGGTGGCTAGTGCAGTTTATAGCGTCGCACAAAGCGCAAAGGCCGGTAATTCCCAGAGTTTTCTGGTACATGAGCATCATCGGCAGTTTGATGACGCTTAGTTACTTTCTATTCTCGAAAAAAAGCGACTCGGTCGGCGTGCTGCAAAATTTGTTTCCGGCGTTTACGGCGATCTACAGTCTCAGGCTTGACATTAAAGCGCACGGTTGGAAAGCGAAAGAGAAGCAGGAGTAGTCGGGCAGTGCGTTAGGACTTTGATGGCCAAGCAATTTGAACCTTGCGGTGTTGCATAACGCAGTCGCGTAAATACAGATTGATTAGACTTTGATAAGGCACACCCGCCTCTTGCGCCATGTCTTTGAAATAACTGACAACGTCTTCTGAAAGCCGCATTGAAACAGGCGTCTTAAGCTTGACCGCGTAAGGGTTTCTGCGGGATTGTAGTTTGGATAGATCGTATTCAGTTTTCATGGCTAAGCCGCACGATTCAATTCGTTCGTAGCGCAATTTAGAAAATAGACCGCAGAAAAATTGCTTGTGCCAAGACTCACCTGCCCATCTACCAAGGCTAGCAGTTTGTCCCAATAGGCACGTCCACTAAACATTATTTCCTGGAAAGCCAATAACAATACTGTGTTTTGTGGATAAGAACGTGCTGCCTTTTTCTCAAATCTCTCAGCAAGTGACGCCGCTACTCTTTTGATGCTGTAGTCGGAGTCAACCGCCGCCATCGTCGCGACCACATCGCCAGTCTTCTTATCTCTCCGAATTGGCCCGGTGCCAGGTACGAAACCCGCCTTGACCATGTGTTCCCGACGCAGAGCCTCCTCATAGTCATAGCCAGCATAGACGACTTGCACATCGAATTCGCGCTCTCTAAAACCACTTTCAATGATGTGGCCATCGGCGACTCGACTGTCTCCAAATGCCTCAACTTCTACTTCCAAGCCGGGCTGCTTGAGATGCAATCCAAGTCGTGCAATTGCGTACCATTCCTCTTGGAGTACCTTACTTTGACCGCGACGCACGAGAAGGGATTCGTGAGATAGTGCTTCAATCTGACGCTCAACTTCAATGGCAAACGCATAAGCGGAATGGCGCATGGTTTTTGTAGTTACCCTTTAAGAAAGCTTCCAAAAAAGTTTGCGCAGTGACTGGCAAAACGGCGATCCAAAATTCTGATCGAGTTCATCGAGATCAATACGTGCACTCACACTAGGAACCCGTCCAAGCTTGCCCGCACTAACCCGGCGGCCAACTCATTGCCCGGCCGCCCAACAAATGCAAATGCACGTGAAATACCGATTGTCCGCCATCGCCATTGCAATTGATCACCACCCGATAGCCGTTTTCGGCGAATCCCTCTGCCTTGGCGTGCTGACTTGCCGCAATAATTAAGCGGCCTAACAATTCGGCGTCTGCTGGGGTGGCATCGTTAAGCGTGGCGATCGCGCGTTTGGGCACGAAAAGCACGTGCGTGGGCGCTTGCGGTGTGATGTCTTTGAAGCCGAGGACGAAATCGTCTTCATAAACGATGTGCGCCGGAATCTCGCGTCGAATGATTTTGCTAAACAGTGTATCGGACATGCTGGGCAGCCTTTATGCGGGTCAGAATTTTTGAAAAGCCATTCTTTTGACGAACTATTCTTTTGCGATTGATTCGGGTAGCAGGGTATCTAAAAATTCACCGGCACGAAACTCACGCAGGTCTTCAATTTTTTCACCTACACCAATGTAGCGCAGCGGCAATTTCAGTTCGTCTGCGACGGCGAAAACAATACCGCCTTTGGCCGTGCCATCCAGTTTGGTGATGGCCACACCGGTCAAACCAATCGCTTGGTTGAATTGGCGCGCTTGGATCAAGGCGTTTTGCCCCATCGACCCATCAATGACCAACAGCGTTTCGTGCGGCGCACTTTCGTCAATTTTGCCCAGCACGCGCTTGACCTTGGCAAGTTCTTGCATCAAATTGTTTTGTGTGTGCAAGCGCCCTGCGGTGTCGCAAATCAGTACATCAACGCCTTTTGCCTTGGCTGACTGATACGCGTCAAAAACCACCGAAGCGGAGTCCGCGTTTTGGCCTTCCTTACTCTTGCTTTGCGCAATCACAGCGACGTTATTGCGTGCGCCCCATTCCTTTAGTTGCTCAACGGCAGCGGCGCGAAAGGTGTCGCCAGCTGCCAGCATGACGGTATTCCCGCGCGCCTGCAGCCGCTGTGCCAGCTTGCCAATCGTGGTGGTTTTACCGGCACCGTTCACGCCGACCATCAAAATAACAAAGGGTTTAGGTTCTGGTGGAAACCAAAGTGCTAATTCAACGGGCAGCAAAATATCAAATAAGTCTTTGCGCAAAGCCAGCAACAGGTCGCGCGCACTGACAAATTCGCGCTTTCGCACACCTTCACGCAAACGCGCAACCACGCGCGTTGAGACCGCGACACCGCAATCGGAGGTAATTAAGGTGGTTTCCAGCTCATCGAGAAAATCATCATCAATTTTCGGGTTGCCGGAAAAAAGGGCGGTCACGCTACCGGTAAGTGCCTGCACTGTGCGTGCCAAGCGTTCACGCAAGGACTGTGTAGGCGCAAGTTGCGCACCGCTCAGTGCGGGCGCATTTTGCACGTCCACAAATGCTGGGTCAGATTCAGCTTTTGACGCGGCTACTTGCTCTGCTTCGGGCGCATCCTTGGCCTTGGTAAATCGCTTAAAAAAATCAAACACGTAAAACCTCAGTTTTCATAAAAACGCCTCGGACAGCTCCCTCTCCCCGCTATAGTCGTATGATTTTATTAGAGAATTCCTTCGGGGAGAGGGCGGGGTGAGGGGAATTCGACTACCGCCCCTCACCCCAACCCTATCCCCATAAGACTGATTTTGCATCTCTAATGGTTTCGGCGGGGAGAGGGAGCCGCTTGAGGCGTGCGAAAATTAATGCTAACTCGCTTGATTTAAGGTATCGCTGCGAGCGCTGCGTCTTCTTCTACCGTTTTAACCAAATCTTGTTTGCTCAGGCCCAACCAAAGCAATAACGGGCAGGCAAAGAAAATCGAGGACAAGGTGCCAATCACAATACCCAAAATTTGACTCAGCGCCATGCCTTTGAGCGAATCCCCACCGAAGAAATACAGTGCCAAAATGGTCAGCAATGCGACAAACGAGGTAATGATCGTGCGTGAAAGCGTTTCATTGATGCTGCGATTCAGCACTTCCATTGGCGTCGACTTGTGCATAGCACGGAAATTTTCCCGTACGCGATCAAATACCACAATCGTATCGTTGATCGAATAGCCCATTACCGAAAGAATACCGGCGAAAACGACGACATCGAACTCGATTTGAAAGAGCGCAAAAATCCCGGCTACGACCATAACGTCGTGCATGGTGGTAATAATCGCTGCAACGGCGAATTTCCACTCAAATCTAAGGCTGATGTAAATCAAAAAGCCAAGTGCGACGAACAAAATTGCGATCACGCCGTTCTCAACAATTTCGGCGCCCACTTGCGGCCCGACAGACTCGCTACGATCCACCGTAACCGGGTTTTGCGTTGACTGCACCGCTTTTAAGACGCGCAGACTAGTTGCCGCGTCCTCCTCGCTGTGATCCGCTCGCAAACGCACCATTTGTTTGGTTTCAGTACCCAGTGCTTGCACGACCGCACCCTTCATGCCGGCTTTTTCAAGTTGCGCAACCAAATCATCGTGCTGCACCGGCTTTTCAAAACTTAGCTCCACCATCGAGCCACCGGTAAAGTCGAGCGCTAAATTTAAGCCGCGCGCAAAAAAAGCAACGAGTGCCACCACAAGCAGCGCCATCGAAATCGTGATGGATATACGCCTTAGGCGCATAAAATCATAGTTTGTATTCGGTCGAATCAGTTCCATTTTCCAATCCTTAAATTGAGGTTTTCGTTCTTTCCGGAGATTTAAATCGCAAGCTTCGTGAGCTTACGTCCGCTATAAATCAACGCGGCGACACCTTTGGAAAGGCTCACAGCCGTGTAGATCGAGGTCAAAATACCCAAACACAGCGTGATCGCAAAACCTTGGATCGGGCCTGAACCAAACGCGAGCAATGCCAAACCACCCAAAAGTGCGGTGACGTTTGCGTCCCAAATGGTGCCACTAGCCTTGTCGTAGCCAATATCAATTGCCTGCAACGGGCTCATGCCCCGGCGCAACTCTTCCCGAATACGCTCATTAATCAGCACGTTCGCATCCACCGACATACCAATCGTCAAAGCAAGCCCGGCCAAGCCAGGCAACGTTAACGTTGAACCCAGCATCGACATAATCGCCACAACCATCAGCAAATTGACGACCAATGCCACGCCGGTAATCAAACCAAAGGTTTTGTAATAAATAGCAAAGAAAATCAGCACGAACACGAACGAAAATGACACCGCAAGTATCCCAGAGCGAATATTTTCTTTGCCCAAGCTGGGACCAATCACACGCTCTTGTGCAAATTTCATCGGCGCTGCAAGGGAGCCGGATTTTAACGAGGTTGCTAAGTCTTTCGCCTCTTCTAAGCCTAAGCCAGTGGTACGAAATTGCCGTCCAAAAGCGGTTTGAATACTGGGCGCGCTCACAACACGCTTTATTTGCTCAAACGTAGTCGCTTCTTTACCGTCAATGATCGTTGTGACCGGCACATTTTCAATATAGACCACCGCCATGCGCTTTTTGACATTTTTAGAGGTGAATTCATACATGCGCTCACCCGCTGCAGCGGTCAAGGTGACCGACACTTCCGAGCCTCCCGTTTCATTGTCGATGCCAACCGTGGCGCTCGTGAGTTCCCCGCCTGAGGCGATAACGGTCTTTTTCAGAATAATTGGCCGACCGTCATAGTCAAACAACAACGATTCCGGCGGTACATTTTTTGTCACCGCAATCTCAGCTGCGCGGAGATCATTGACTTCATCGACAGCGCGATACTCCAATGATGCGGTGGCACCAATAATTTTCTTAGCCTGGGCGGTGTCTTGAACCCCTGGCAATTGCACCACAATTCGGCTTTGCCCTTGACGCTGCACGACCGGTTCGGTCAGCGCACCCAAACGTTCACGCAATGTGGTGGTGTTTTGATTAACCGCTTGATTAAGTGCTTCGGTGATCACAGCTGGAAGAATCGTAAGCTCGACCGCCGAGCTTTCACCAGAACGAATCGTCACTTCCGGCACGGTTTTCGTGATTTCATCGCGTGCCTTATTGGCTTCTGCCACGTCAATAAAAGTCGCAACGAGCTCATCGCCTTCACGTACAACGCTGGTGTAGGCAATATCGCGGCGGCGAAACAAGTCGTAGAGCGTATCGGTTATGCGTCGATCAAGCGCATCACGCGTCGTTTTTTCATCAACTTCAAGCAAAAAGTGTACGCCGCCCTGTAAATCCAAGCCCAGCGACATCCCTTTACCTTTCAGGCTTTGTAGCCACGCTGGAACAGTAGGCGCCAAATTCAACGACGCGTTATAAAGTCCTTTTAACGCTGGATCCGCGCGCAGACGATCCGCCGCTTTCAACTGCGTACCAACATCACTAAATCGCGCGATCACGCGGTCATTTATGAACTCAACACCCAAAGTTGGTATTTTCTCACCCGCTTTGCCGATCAGAACCGCTTCAACAATACCTTTGACGCTGGCATCAACGACTAAACCCTTCTTAGCGGACGTAATTTGTACCGCAGGAATAGCTTGGAACACATTCGGTAGCGCATAAAGCGCTGAGAGCAACACTACTGCCGCGATAATCCAGTACTTCCATTTGGGGTAGTCAAACATCTGTCGTCCTTGAGATAACCGCGCGTAGTTGATGCGGGGGATTAAGTTTGCGCACACAAGGCGCGCGAAAGTGGTGTACTGGTATCGGGCCACGCCACTCGTGTGTGGTGTTGGGCGCGATGAGGTGTTTTTTCAAGTGCGCCGGATTCATTCAGAATCCAGGCCACATTTCAGGCCTTAAGCGCGCCTTTCGGCAACACCTTGGTTACGGCATTTTTCTCAACTTTAATCTTGACGTTTGGTGCGATTTCCAAAGTTAAGTAAGTGTCACCCACTTCGTCGATACGGCCTGCGATACCGCCAGAAACAACCACTTCCTCATTTCGTTGCAGGCCGGCGACGAGTCTAGCTTGTTCAGCAGCGCGCTTGTTTTGCGAGCGAGTCATGAAAAACATCATGATGATTACCACTGCAAGCGGTAGCAACAGCGTCAAAAAGCCGCCAGCAGGCGCTGGCGCACTGGCTGCTTGGGCGTACGCGCTTGGAATTAGAAAGTCCATGATTTTAGGAGTTATGGGAAAAGGGGCCGGAGTATACCCAAAGCCTCGGCGTAAAAGCTGCGACACATAAAATGACACCCATCATGAAGTTAAATATCGTTACTATCTGACCATGAACGAAGCAAATTACCCTGATAATCCTCCCGCTGAGCGAGCCACGAGCGCCCGTCCCAGACTCAGAATAAGCCCACACCAGTCCGGCTTTTTAAGTCAAGTTGGGCCCTTTTATGAAGTTCGACTGGAAACGGGGATGCGCCGCGCACTGGCGTTGGAAAGCCGCCATTTGAGTTTAGAAGGGGTTGTGCATAGTGGTGTGATCGCCAGTTTTGCCGATTTTGCCCTGCACCGAGCCATTGGCGATGAAATTGGGCTCGAGCTTCGGTTTGCGTTGGTCACGCTAAATTTACAGTTTCTAAGCGCCGCCAAAGCCGGCATTTGGCTTTATGGCGAGGGCATTTTGCTTCGCCGTACACGTGATCTGATTTTTGCGAATGGCGAATTGTTCACCCATGAGCGCACCGTGGCTACCGTGAGCGGCGTATGGAAGCTGCAGTCCCAGGCCTAATAAGATCAGGCCTAGTAACAAGATCAGGCCTAACAAGATCAGGCTCAAAAAATACTGCGCAACACGCCGGGATCGGCCGCTTTGCGCCCTCCCCGACCGGCCCGTTACATTTTGGCTCGTTAGTTGCCGCACTGGGCAGCTACTTAAACGTCAAGTCCAGAGCGGGCCAATGGCTGATAAGAATCGAAGACATTGATCCGCCGCGCGAGCAGGCCGGGGCGGCTCAACAAATTCTTAAGGCACTCAATCATTTCGGATTACACGCGGATGCACCGGTGTTGTTTCAAAGCAGCCGCACAGACGCTTATCGTGACGCTTTGAATACACTGATTCATTCCGGCGACGCCTTTCCCTGTTTTTGCTCCCGTTCGCAACTAGCTGGTGCACCGCATCGAGGGCGCTGCAATAGCAAAAGCCGTAATCAACCGAGCTGGCGCTTACTTGTGCCCGAAATTGAAATCAGCTTCGAAGACAAAATTTGCGGAAGCTACCGCCAAAACTTAAGAGCCGAGGTCGGCGATTTCGTAATTTGGCGCAATGACGATTTGCCCAGCTATCAGCTCGCTTGTGTGGCAGATGATGCGTTCACTGGCGTTACTGAAATCGTACGCGGCGCCGATTTACTTGACGCCACGCCGCGCCAAATCTATCTGCAACAGCTCTTGGGCTATCCCACCCCGAGCTACGCGCACCTGCCTTTGGTTTTCGGCAGCGATGGCCAAAAGTTGAGCAAGCAAAACTTGGCACCTGCGCTAGACGAAGCCAATACACTTACGTTATTGGAGCAAGCCAGCGCTTTTTTGGGTCAAAGCCAGTCCCAGAATGCAAAGATGGTGCTAAATCCGGCCGCGTGGTTAACGCAAAGTATTGCTGATTGGCAAATAGAGCAAGTCAGAAAACACGCAGCCGAACAAGTTTTATAGCAACCTGCTCTTAAGCATGAAACGGCTGCACGTCGCCAGGCTTTCGCAGCATTTTATTGACTTCGTCCATATGCATTTCTTCTTCCACGATCATTTCGCGTGCATATTCTTCGAGCAACACTGACTTATCGGCGACGAGTTTCAGCAATTCAAAATAAGCGGCCAAAGCGGCTTTTTCGTGTTCCATACTTTCGCGCAAAATATCGCCAATGTCGTGCTTGGTGGTCTCCAGCAATGGACCAATTTTCAACGATGGGTGCCCACCCAGCAGCGTGACTAACTCGCCGGCTTTGTGCGCGTGCAGCAGTGATTCATCGGCGTTGCCTTTAAGCCAGGACACGATGGGAATGCGATTGTGCCCGTAAATCATCAGCGAATAATGCGTGTAGCGCACCACGCCTGCCAATTCGATTTCTAATATCTTGTTTAGTATTTCTGCCGCTTGATGTTTATCTAGCTCGTTCATAAATCAGATTCCGTAAGTTTTGTATGAGCCGCAATGTTAGCGCGTAGACATGCAAATTTGTGTCACGACGAAGTTGACCATATAGACACTCTATTTTTCGTCGCAATTTTCCGCTCTGACGGATTTCAGCATTAGCTAAACTTCAGTGCAACAGCACTCAAAATTGAAGGAAAGCTCACGCTTGGAGCCGTTGGGCTCCTCAATAGGTTGCAGGCGAAAGCGGCATTGCAAAAATCAATTGCCTGCGCGATCGGCACATCAGCGCTGCGCGCAAGATCGCGAACACTGGTGGGTGTGCGGGTCAATAGTTTCGCCATGCTCAGCGCTGAGCCGGCCATTGGTACGCTTAAGCGCGGCAAACGTGTCAACAAATAGCGCGCATCTACAAGTTCTTCCAGCGCTACACCCTCCGAGGCTTGCATGGTTACCTGCCAGATTAAATCTTCAATAGATCGTGTCGGCAGCATGCGCTTTGCAACCGCCCATTCGGCGTTCGCCTGGCCATCCCCATGCGCCGTTTCCTTGACCGGCTGGTGCGCTAATTTTAAAAGCTGCGGCGGCGAAATCGCACTGCAATATTCGCCCAGGCTATGGTTGAACATGACGGATCGACCTGGGGCGAAGCGTACGTCGACAATTTTTCTGGGGCCGCGAGCGGTCAAATATTGATAGAGATTGCCCGCCTTACGCAGCAGCTCGGCATCGGGAAGCTGCGGGCCGATGCGTGATTTCGCCAAAACTTTCGCGTGGGGGGCAACAACGGCACGTTCAGCATTTGCAGTTTGCTGGCGTTGATTTTCCTTGGCACTGACTTGCTCTGCATCAATTTTGTTTAAAATCGCCATGACATCGCGGGTCTGCACGGGGCGGCGCAGCATCGATCCCCACGGCGAGATGGGCCGATTCGTGATTGCGACCACGCAAATTCCGCGCTTGCTCGCCTCACTAAGTACTTGAAAGCCTTCCGCGTGGTCCGCATCCGCGAAGATCACTGTCGGCGCCAGGGCGGATTCCACCCAGTGCGCGCTCAAATGCGGCTCAAGCATTCCCAGCATCGATTTCAGCAGCAGCCGATCAATGTTTTGCAACGCTATAATTTGAAATCCGCGCGTTTGAGGCATGAACAGCTGAGCAAATCAGGAGCGCGTATCGCATCACAGTTTGCCTAGAACGAATGCAAAACAAGCTGACCGTGTCACAGTTTCCGGCCTGTTTTGGCCATTAGTTCTAGAATAGTTACAGTGATCTTCACGGCGTCCGCCGATGCAGTCGAAATCGTCGAATCAGAAGTTCAGCCGAAAGGCAGATGCGAACCGCTAAAGTGTGCGGCTAAATCGTTTGACTGTTTGGCCTTAAATAATGACTCAACTTGAGCAAGAGACTCAAACTGCGCCGGA
>Ga0105046_10005347_pt1 | contig 20324 bp, 19 predicted proteins | sample MAT03_FD_78385 | JGI IMG/M metagenome (GOLD analysis project Ga0105046, IMG submission 78385) | Freshwater microbial communities from Lake Fryxell liftoff mats and glacier meltwater in Antarctica - MAT-03 (megahit assembly) | ecosystem: Environmental > Aquatic > Freshwater > Ice > Liftoff...
CTGGGACCAGGTGAGCACCTCGGCGAACGATGTGCCGACCACGAACTCGCTGGTGAGGACCCGCTTGGTGGAGAACTCCGGAATCACCGCCGGAACGTGGATGGTGGGGTGCCCGACGTAGTACTCGACGAACCGGGTCTGGTTGGTCGCCTCGTTCTCGTAGTCCAGTTCCTCGAGCAGCCGAGCGCGCAGCTCGGCCACGATCGGCTTGGGATCAAGGCCCGGAAAGAGAAACCCCAGGGCGCCGAACACCAGGTCGCTGTTGTCCAGGTCCGCCCGGATGGCGTCGGCCACTCCGGGGTACTGGATCTTCACTGCGACTTCCCGGCCGTCGTGGGTGGTGGCGCGGTGGACCTGGCCGATGGAGGCGGCCGCGATCGGAACTGGATCCCAGGAGGCGAACAACTCCTCCGCCGGAGCACCCAGCTCGCTGCGGACCACTTCGGCGGCCAGCGCTGGGGACATGGGCGGTGCTGAACTCTGGAGTTGGGCCAGGACCTCTCGGACCGGCTCGGGGAGGCCCTGGTCGAGGTAGCTGGCCATCTGACCGAGCTTCATCAACGCGCCTTTCATGTTGCCAAGCGTCTCGGCGACCTGCTGGGCGGTCTGGAGCTCGAAGCGCTGCTGGAGCACGGCACGGTCCGCATCCGAGGCGAAGGCCGACCGGGCAGCCAGTCCGGCGTACCGGACCCCTGCCGTGGTTCCCAGTCTTGCCATCTCGGCGGTTCGAGCTGCCCGATCACCGAGCGAACTCGGGGGTTGGCGCCGGCCTCGCCGTTGGGCCGACCACCAGCTAGCGACCCCCAGCGCGCCGACGAGTGCCGGGATCCGCCACCATCGTTGCCGCCGTTTCATGCAGTGATCGTCCACCGCCGTGTGGATCTCGAGCGAATCGGGGCATCCTGGACCGATGAGTCACCTCCTGGATGCCGACGTGTTGCCCGTCCCGCGTCCTGATCGACGGGTCGGCCCGATGGGCCGCACCCTGGCACGCGTCGTGCCCGGCGTGGGTCGAATCATCGCCCAGATCGAACCGTGGGCCGCTGAATGGGATCGTCGGAACGAAGTGACAACCGAGCAGCTCGCGTCCTCCTCGCCCAACAGCTGGTGGGCGGCGTTGGGCGACTCGACGGCACAGGGCATCGGCGCATCCAGCCCGGACGGGGGCTGGGTCGGACAACTGGCGGCATCCGACCGCCGACCACCGCTGATCAATCTCTCGGTGTCCGGCGCGAGAACCACCGACTTGATCCGGGAACAACTCCCCCGACTCGTGGCGTTGGGCGAGCACTTCGGTGCGCCTTCGCTCGTCACGATCGCCATCGGGGCGAACGACATCTTTCGATCACCGAACCTCATCCGACTGCGCTCGGACTTCGATCACATTGCCGAGATGGTCGGCCCGTCCGGCGTGATGGCGACACTTCCTCAGGCTCCGGGATCACTCATTGCGCTGGTGGCGAACCGGGCGCTGCGCTCAGCGGCGGCGACTCACGAGGTCCGCATCGCCGAGTTGTCCCGTCACTTGCAGCCCCCGTACCGCAAGCGGATCGCCGAGGATGGCTTCCACCCCAACGAGCTGGGCTATGCCGACTGGGCGGCAGCGTTCGCCGAGGCGATCGACTGAGGTTCTGGGACCGTCCGGCCGAGGCTGGCGCCGGTGGTCGCGGCGACATGTCCCGCGGCCCTCGCGATCCAGCGCATATTGGGAAGGTTTCCTTCTATGATGCGCCCATGTCGTTCGTCGAGCCCGTCGAAGCCCTCGGGGCGGGGGAATCATCTCCACATTCCGCGGTACCCGGTCTCCTTCGCGAACTGAACGAGCGGACGGTTTACGACCTGCTGGCCCAGTTCGGCGCCACATCTCGCGCCGAGCTCTCACGACGAACCGGCATGTCCAAGCCCACGGTCTCGCTGGCCGTGCGCAACCTGGAGCTCGATGGCCTCGTGACCGAGGTCGGCGTGGAGTCAGGTCGACCGGGGCGCAGCGGCGTGCTGTACGCCGCCAATCCGACGGCCGGCCAGGCCATCGCTGTCGACGTCGGGGCGCGTTGGGTCCGCTGCGCAGTTTGTGACCTGTCCGGAGAACACCTCACGCGCGCCGAGGCCAGGCTCACCTCGCGGCGGACCGACCGGATCATCGACGCTGTGGTCCAGGTGGTCGACGAGGCGACCCGAGCCGCCGGCCGTCCCGCCGAGAGCCTCCGCACCGCAGTCGTCGGCTCCCCCGGGGTCGTTCATCCGGACACCAACCGACTCACGCAGGTCGGGGTCCTCGAGAGCCTGGAAGGCGTCGACCTCGGAGCGCGCCTCTGCGAACGACTCAGGGTTCCCGTCACGGTCCACAATGACGTCAACCTGGTGGCCATAGCGGAGCAGAGCGCCGGCTTCGGCCGTGACATCGACGACTTCGCTGTCGTCAGTGTGGGCAGCGGGCTGGGAGCTGGCCTCGTCCTCGGGGGCCGACTCCATCGGGGTCATCGCGGCAACGCCGGCGAGATCGACGACGTCCCCTTCCGCCACCTCGGGATCGCCGGCCCGCCGATCGACCCGTCCGGCGAAGGCGTCGTCGGTCTGGCATGGTCCCGCGCCACTGCACCCGACGAGTCGCTGGCTCTGGTCGCCGAGGCGGCTGACGTGTTCGCTCTGGCTGCCGATGGCGACGCTGGGGCGATGGCCGTCATCGACACGCTCGGACACTGGGTGGCATGGCACGTCGCGACGTTGACCGCAGTCCTCGACCTCGGGCTGGTCGTGCTGGCCGGAGGCATCGGGGCTTCGCCGGCGCTGCTCGGACCCGTCCGTGAGCACCTCGCTGCCCTCGTCCCACATCCCCCACAGGTGGAGTCGTCGGCCCTCGGGGGCGCCGCAGTGGTGACCGGCGCGCTCGCCCTGGCCCGCGAGGCCACCATCGACCGAATCTTCGAACTCCGAACCGGAAAGGTCTCCGCCTCGTGACCGACCAGCCTGCAATCCTCGGGGGCACCCCCATGTGCGGCGGGTTCCCGACCTGGCCCATCTGGGACGACGACGAGCGCCATCGCCTGAGCGCTGTTCTGGAGTCAGGTGGCTGGTGGCAGGGCGACGGCGCCGCTGCCGCGACCTTCGCCTCGGATTTCGCGGCGTTCACCGGCGCAGCACACGGCCTGGCGTTCACCAACGGCACTCACACCTTGGAGGCTGCACTGGCCGCCTGCGGTATCGGCGACGGCGACGAGGTCATCGTGCCCGGCATGACGTTCGTGGCGTCGGCGTCGGCCTGCCTGGCGGTCAACGCGGTCCCGATCCTGGTCGACGTCGATCCGGACACGCTCTGCATCGACCCGGCGGCCGTTCGGGCCGCGCTGTCCGAGCGGACTCGGGGCATCGTGGCGGTACACGTGGCCGGTTGCTCCGCCGACCTGGACGCCCTGTTGGAGATCTGCCGCCAACACGACCTGCGTCTCATCGAGGACTGCGCCCACGCTCACGGCACCACGTGGAACGGACGCGGGGTGGGCTCCTGGGGCGATTTCGGCAGCTTCTCCATGCAACAGTCCAAGCTGATGACAGCCGGTGAGGGCGGAGTGTTGACCTGCCAGGACCAGGAACTCGCCGACGCAGCCTGGAACTACGCAGACTGCGGCCGGGCCCGAGGCGAGTGGTTCTACCACCACCCGACCTACGGCTCGAACATGAGGATGACCGAGTGGCAGGGGGCCGTGCTGTCGGCCCAACTCGACCGGTTCCCGGCCCAGAACGCCCTTCGGAACGAACGGGCCCTGGCCTTGAACGCCGAGCTCGACCAGATTGACGGGATCCGTTCCCAGCGGCGCGATCCGCGCATGGGACTCCAGGGAAACTACTGCTTCGTCATCCACTACGACCCTGCGGAATTCGCCGGCCTCGAGCTGGCGTTGTTCGAAGCCGCGCTCGGGGCAGAAGGAGTCCCCATGGGGGTCTCCTACCCGTCGCTGTCGGACCTGTCCGTGTTCCGGACCCGCAACTTCGCGCCGCGGCTTCGCCACCTGCACACCCCACAGGACCTGGAGCACCTCCATCTCCCCGTCGCCGAGGCCGCCGCGCGCTCCACGGCCTGGTTGGCGCATCGGATGCTGCTGGGGACCGCCGATCAGGTCCTGGCCGTGGCAGAAGCAATCCGCCGAATCCAACGTCACGCAGCGGCGATCCACGACACGTTGTCCGGCTGATGAACGAACGCCGGACATGAGCACCGACTTGGGGATAGCGGTGCTCGGCGCCGGGTTCATCGCCGACCTCCACGCTCGCGCCGCGCGGTCGTGCAGCGCCCGACTGGTCGTGGTCGCGGCGCGCGACGCCGAACGAGCCGCCGCCTTCGGGGACAGCCACGGATTCGCCCGGAGCACGACCGACTGGGCGGAAGCGGTGACCGACCCGGGGGTGGACCTGGTGGTCATCGGCACGCCGAACGCGTTGCACCACCCTCAGGCCATGGCGGCCATCGCGGCCGGCAAGCATGTTTTGGTGGACAAGCCCATGGCCATGACGGTGGCCCAGGCGGACGAGATGATCGCGGCCGCCGGGGCCGCTGGGACCGTGCTCGCAGTCGGTCACATGTGGCGATACCGAGACGAGGTGATCCGGCTGCGCGACCGCATTGCCGCCGGCGATCTGGGTCGAGTCGTGAGGACCCGCGGGTACGGGATCCACGCCGGCTGGCGTCCGTCGGGTTGGTTCGTCGACCCGGCGTTGAGCGGCGGCGGAGCGCTCATCGACATGGGCATCCATGCCATCGACACCGCCCGTTTCCTCCTCGGCGATCCGGATCCCGTACGCGTCGTCGCCTCGATCGGCAATGGGTTCGACCCGACGCATGGGCTCGACGACGACGGCGTGGTGCTCATCGACTGGTCCAACGGCACGCGAAGCGTGGTCGAGTGCGGCTGGTCCCAGCCGGTGTTGGACGGGGTGGAGGCCGAGACCGACGTCTACGCCACCGCAGGTCATGCCCGGATCTGGCCTGGGTTCACCGCTACGACCCCGCCTCCCGACGGCTACGAACACTGTGCCGTGGACATGTACGCCGCGCAGATGGCCGACGTTCTGGCCTGTTGCAGTTCCGGCGGGACCCCGGTGGCGAGCGCAGAGGTGGGCCGCACCGCGTTGGCGATCACTCAGGCCGCCATGGCGTCCTCAGCCGAGCTGGGGCGACCAGCCGAGCTGGGGCGATCACCCGCTTTCGACGACTCGACCGAGGTGGTCTCATGAAGGTTGCGGTCGTCGGAGGCGGGTCCACCTACACCCCGGAGCTGGTCGAGGGACTGCTGGCCCGACATGAGCAGCTGGGCGTGACGGAGATCGCCCTGATCGACATCGATCGGCACCGACTGGACGTTCTGGGCCCGCTGACCAGGCGGATGGCGGAGGTGGATGGTCGCGGCGTATCGATCAGCTGGGGCATCGACCTGGACGACGGGATCCGGGACTCCACCTTCGTGGTCAGCCAGATCCGGGTCGGCGGGCAGGCCGCTCGAGACCGCGACGAGTTGTTGGGCCGGGAATTCGGCCTGATCGGCCAAGAGACCGTTGGGGTCGGCGGGTTCGCCAAGGCGCTGCGGACCATTCCGGTGGCGCTGCGGATCGCCGAGTCGATCCGTCGTGTCGCCCCCGATGCTGTGCTGTTCAACTTCACCAACCCGGCCGGGCTCATCACCGAGGCACTGCACCGCCACGGCGGGGTCCACACAGTGGGCCTGTGCAACGTGCCATGGAACTTCAAGGCCGAGATCGGCAAGGCGTTCGGTGCCCCCGCGGCCGATGTCGAGCTGGATTATGTCGGTCTCAACCACCTCTCGTGGGTCCGGCGGGTGACCATTCGTGGCGTGGACCAAACCGGCGCGGTGCTCGCTGGACTGCGGGCCATCACGGGCGAGGCCATGTCATCGGACGACGCACCTGCCTGGACGAAGGGTTCGCTCGATCTGGTCGGCGCACTGCCCAACGACTACCTCCTCTACTACTTCGAGACCGAGGCCTGGGTCCGCCATCAGGCCGCCCGTCCCACCCGGGCATCGGAGGTCATGGACATCGAGCGGTCGTTACTCGACCAGTACTCAGATCCTCTGTTGGACCACAAGCCCGCCGAACTGGAGCAGCGGGGAGGCGCCTACTACTCAGCGGCCGCCGCAGCACTCATGGCCGATCTCTGGACCGATGCCGGAACCGTGCACGTCGTCAACACGGCGAACTGCGGAGCCATCCCGAACATGGCCGACGACGTGGTCGTCGAGACCGCTGCGGTTGTGCGTCGGTCCGGGGTGACACCCGTTCCGACCGATCCGCTTCGCCCGGACGTCGCAGCGCTGATGGGCGCCGTCAAGGAGTTCGAACTGCTCACGGTCCAGGCTGCGGTCGAGGGCGATGACCTGGCCGCCCGGCGGGCGCTGCTGTGCAACCCGTTGGGTCCGCCCGCCCATCGGGTCGACGAGGTCTGGGGGCGGTTGCGTGACGTGCACGCAGGCTGGTTGGGAGCGCTCGATGCCTGATCGTGTGGTCCTGGGGGTCGATGGCGGTGGAACGAAGACCGACGCGCTGGTCATCGACGGTCACGGCAGGGTGCTGGGGTACGGCGCCAGCGGCGGCGCCAACTGGGAGGGAGTCGGGCTGGACGGCATGGCCCGCTCGATCCGAGAGGCAGTCGACCGGGCCATGGGTTCCGCCGCGGTCAGAGGGGACCAGTTGGCGGCGACGGCGTTCGCCCTGGCCGGGATCGACTGGCCATCGGATCCGGACCGAGTGGCGCCCTCGCTCGACATGCTCGCCTTGGGCGGTGGGCCACGGTCCATCGTGAACGACTCGTTCGCGGCGCTCCGGGCGGGTAGCACCGCCAGTCACGGCATCGTCTCGATCGCCGGGACCGGAGGCGTGACCGCCGGACGGAACCGAGCGGGCCAGGTGGAGCGGACCATGGGCATCGGGATCGGCGAGGGCAACGGCGCGTCGGGTTTGTTCGACATGGCCGTGCAGGCCATCGGACACGTCCACAACGGCACGGGACCGCACACCATGCTGACCGAGGAGTTCCTGTCGGAGTCAGGGTGCGCGACCACGACCGAGCTCTTCGAGACCCTCAGTCGCAAGTGGACCCTGGCCACGGGTGAGTATGCGCCGGCGGTCATCAGGTGCGCGGCGGCGGGCGATCAGATCGCCCTGGACATCTGCCGACGATCCGGCCGGACGCACGGTCGCGATGTGGTCGGCATCGCCCGTCGACTCGGGTTGGCCGACGACACCTTCGACCTGGTCCTGGCCGGCGGTATCCACGTCAGCCTGGCCGCCCACTTCACCGCAGCCTTCCACGAGACCGTGGGCGACGGTGCCCCGGGTGCTCGACCGGTCCGCCTCGCCGCTCCCCCGGCGTCCGGCGCCGCGCTGTTGGCGCTCGAGCTGATCGGGGTGGATGCTGATTCAGTTCGCGCGATGGTGAACGAGGGAGCCGCCGCGGCTCGCGCCGCCCAGCCGCTCACCACGGGGGAGTCACCATGAAGGTCGCCGTGATCGGAGCCGGGAGCGCGCAGTTCCTCTGGGAACTGGCCGACCTCTGCGCGCTGCACGACGTGGGTCCGTACGAGATCGCCTTGTGCGACACCCATCCGGTGCGGCTGTCAACGGTCGAGGCGTTCGCGCGCCGAGTGATCGACATCATGGGCACGCCCACCACGGTGAGCGCCACCGGGGATCGGCGTGTGGCGTTGGCCGACGCCAATGCAGTGGTGGTCTCGGTGGGGGTTGGCATGCAGGACTCCATCCGTCCCGACTTCGAGATCCCGGCTCGCTATGGGCTGCGCCAGACAGTGGCCGATACCTGCGGGATCGGGGCGGTCATCCGCATCCTGCGCACGGCGCCTGTCATGGCCCGGATCGCCAGCGACGTCGTGGCGGCGAACCCCGACGCGTGGCTGCTGAACGTGACCAACCCCATGGCCATGATCTGCATGGCACTGGACCGCATGGTGCCAGCGGCCCGGACGGTCGGCTTGTGTCACTCCACGTGGATCACCGCGGCCGAGATCGCCGGCCATCTGGGTGTCCCCAGCGATGAGCTGACGTTCGACGGCAGCGGCGTGAACCACCAGGTGTTCATCAGCCGCCTGGAGCACCAGGGCCGAGATCTGTACCCGGAGTTCCGCCGGATGGCCGACGATCCGGAGCATCCGATCTTCGACACCGTGCGCGGCGACCTCATGCGTCGTTTCGGGCTCTACGTGACCGAGAGCTCGAAACACAACAGCGAGTACGTGCCGTGGTACCTACCGCATGACTCCGAGGTGAAGCGTTACGGCCTGGAGCCCAATCCGTACTGGGAGCGCCGGTCCGGCAACGCCGAATGGTTCGCCATGGCCACGGACTTTGCGAACGGCCGCAGCGATCTCCCGATTGCCGACATGCTGCCGAGCGGCGAGTACGCACCCCAGATCATCCGGTCCCTGGTGACCGGCGAGGAGCGCTCCATCTACGTGAACGTTCCCAACCGGGACGGGGCCGGCGCCCGGTGGATCGACGAGTTGCCGGAGTGGGGCGTGGTCGAGGTGCCTGCCACGTGTGATGCCGGCGGAGTCAACCCCCGTCGCGCTGGGCCGGTGCCGCCACAGTGCGCGGCCATCAACCGCCGGTACCTCGACGTCTGTGATCTCGCCGTTCGCGCAGTGGTCGACGGCAGTCGGGAACATGTCTTTCACGCGGCCTATTTGGATGCCAACGCGTCGGCCACCATGACGCTGGACGCCATTCACGCCATGGTCGACGAGTTGCTGGATGCCCACCAGGCGGCCGGTCGGCTCCCGGAGTCACTGCACCGATGATCGAAGTGGCCGAGAGGCGAACCTCCGGCGCCCGGATCGTCTGAGCGATTCAGTTCTTCATCAGGAAGTCGGTGTCACCCTCGGCCAGCAGCAGGTCGATCTCGTCGGCCAGCACGGCGTTCGACTCCCGCCAGTCGCCTTGGCCAACCACCTCCAGCGCGGCGGCTCGGGCCTTCTCCACCCACTCGCGATCGCGACGCAGGGAAGCGAGCTTCAGGTCGTTTCGACCTTTCTGGCGGTCACCCAGGATGGTCCCCTCCCCCCGCAGGTCCAGATCAACTTCGGCCAACTCGAACCCGTCGGTGGTCCGCACCAACGCGGCCAGTCGCTCTGCTGCGTCCGGGGTGATCTCGTCGTCGGCCACCAACCAGCACGACGAGGCTGCAGCGCCCCGCCCCACCCGGCCTCGAAGCTGGTGGAGTTGGGCAATGCCGAACCGATCGGCATCGAGGATCACCATGACCGTGGCGTTCGCCACGTCGACCCCGACCTCGATCACCGTGGTCGCCACCAGCACGTCGATCCGCCCGGCCGAGAACTGCTGCATGGCGTCGTCCTTCTCGGCCCCTGTCATCCGGCCGTGCAGCAACGCCACGTGCAGCCCAGCCAGTTCGTCGCTCTGCAACCGCTCGAGGGTCTCGATGGCAGATGCCACCTCCAGCTTCTCGGACTCCTCGACCAAAGGACACACCACATAGGCCTGGCGACCGGCGGCGACCTCCTCACGGACCTGGGTCCACATGACCGCCTCGGCGACCGGTCCGTCGACGTGATGCGTGACAATGGGTGTGCGCCCAGGCGGCAACTCATCGAGGGTCGACACGTCGAGATCCCCGTACACCGTCATGGCCGCGGTCCTCGGTATCGGCGTGGCGGTCATGACGAGGACGTCGGGCACCGAGCCATCGGCGTTCCTGGCTCGGAGTGCGTCACGCTGGTGAACCCCGAACCGGTGCTGCTCGTCGATCACCGCGACGCCCAGGGAGGCGAACCCGATCCCCTCCTGGATCAACGCATGGGTGCCGACGGCAATGTCGATCTGCCCCTCCGCCAGGTCCGAGGCCAGCCGACGACGCTCGGCTGCCGATGACCGACCGCTGAACACCTCGAGCCGCAGCGGCCGCTCGCCGCTCAACGTGCCGGGATCGCTCACCGTCACCCCATCGACCATGGCGCACAGGGATCGGGCGTGCTGCTGAGCCAGGACCTCGGTCGGCGCCATGAACGCACCCTGATGTCCACCCTGCACGGCGATGAGCAGCGCGCCCAGCGCCACGACCGTCTTGCCGGATCCCACGTCGCCCTGAACCAGTCGATGCATGGGCGCCGAGCGCACGAGGTCTGACCGTATCTCGTCGAGCACGCGCGACTGCGCCGTGGTCAGTTCGAACGGCAAGGCGCCCAGCACCTTGGCCACCAGGTCCTGGCCAGCGGCCGAGACAAGCACATGGGTCAGGCCGATCTGCGTTCGCTCCATCTCGACCTTGCGATCCACCAGGCTGACCTGGAGGCGGAACAACTCGTCGAAGACCAACCGGCGCCGGGCGTCGGTCGTGTCGGCCATGGTGTCCGGCGCGTGCACCTGGACGAAGGCGTCGAACCGGCCGATCAGGCCCAGCTCGGTTCGCAGGCCCGGCGGGACCGGATCGGCCAGCCCGCGCTTCGTGCAGCGCCTCACCACCTGCGCCGCATAGCCACCGAGCTCCCATGTGGTCAGACCGGACTTCTCCGACTGCGGGTACACCGCAATGATCCGCCCGGTTCGATCTCCGATGAGATCCACGACTGGGTTCGTCATCTGCCGGGCGCCGCCGAACAGCTCGACCTTGCCGAAGACCACTGCCTCGGTGCCGGGGGTGAGCTGACGCTCACGCCACGCCTGGTTGAAGAAGGAGAGCTTCAGGCTGTTGATGCCATCGGACAGGGTGGCGGTCACCACCACGCGACCGCCACGAACCCGTCGACTGTCGCACCGCCGGACCGTTCCCAGGACCATGGCCGTCTCACCCGGCGCCAGGTCGGCGATTCGCGCCTCGTGCGTCCGGTCCAGGTAGCGGCGCGGGTAGTGCATCAACACATCGAGCACGGTGTCGATGCCCACAGCATGGAGGCTTGCGAGCTTCTTCGGACCGACTCCGGTCAGCGACTCGACCCCCAGGCCGGCCAGGTCACGAAAGGTGATCGGAGCGCCAACGGGCTCGCTCACCCCAGTTCCTCGACTCGCACTTCTCGCGGTCGGCCGCAGTCGATCGCCGCCTCGATCGCCGCGCCGATGTCACATGTGTGGACGTGTGATCGCCACTGACCATCGGCCCCGCCCGCCACGCCGACGTTCTCCCCCAGCTCGGCCCAACGTGACCGCAGCAGGGCGGCGCCCGCCTCGTCCGCCTCCAGGATCAACATGACCTCCCACGTCGGTGTGGGGCGGGTGGCTCCGACGTGGTCGCCGCCCCGGGCGACGCCGAGCGCCTCGCCCTGCCCCGCGATCATCTCGAGCACCACCACCCATCCGGCCCCGCCGGCATCGACCACGCCCTCCACTCGGAGCGCATCGAGCTGCGACGGGGTGGCCTCCAAGGCCTCGAGCGCGGCCTCGACCGCAGCCGCCCCGACCTGTCCCACATCTCCCCCGGCGTCGGCCGCGGTGAGCGCGGCAGCCGCGGCGGCCTCGGCCACCGTCAGGATCGTGCCGTCGGTCGGTTTCGAGACCGAGGCGCGGGCCCGTTCGGCGCCCAACTCCAAGCCCAGCGCCAGTCGAGTCCCGTCGACTGCGTCGTGGTTGCGGAATGCCTCGAACAGCCCCGCCATCAGCTGGGCGACCAACCGCCCCGACCGGCCCTGCCCACAGTCCACCGATACGGACGCCGCCGCCAGGCTGATGGCGGCCATGGTCACAGGAACCGCTTCGATTGCGTCGGCCATCGCCCCCATGGTGGCCGCCAGGTTCGTCCCCGTGTCGCCATCCGGCTCCGGGAAGACGTCGATCAGGTTCAGTCCCTCGGCGTGCAGCTCCAGAGCGTTCGCGGCGACCCGCACGATTCCGGCGACCTCGGCCGGACTCAAGTGCTCACGTGCCATGACCGGAGATACCGTACCGCCCTTCTATCGTCGGTCTCGATGGAGGGCCGACTTTTTCCGCCATCGCGGCCCCTGCTACCCTGGCTCGACTGCGGAACGGGCCACCCCCTGTTCCCCCGGCCCGGCCGGAATCTCTTCGCTTGGAGCTCCCGATGGCATCGGTTTGTGAAATCTGTGACAAGAAGCCCGGCTTCGGAATGTCGGTCAGCCACTCGCACCGGCGGACCAAGCGGCGTTGGAACCCGAACATCCAGCGGGTCCGTGTGGTCGTCGGGGGTAGCACCAAGCGCGTCGACGTCTGCACCGGCTGCCTGAAGGCCGGCAAGGTGACCAAGCCCACGGTTCGCACCGCCGGCTGATCCATGCAGGGCGTGATCAAGTCCTACGACCCCTCGACCGGGGACGGAATCATCCTCCGAGACACCGATCTGGCCGAGCTGGACCTGGCCGCCGACGCACTCGTCGGCTCACTCTTCCGCATGGTCCGCCAAGGCCAGCGGGTCTGCTTCGAACTCGACGCCGAAGGCTGCGCCACCCGGCTCAACCTCGGCTCCGAGGTCGACATGGGCACCCCCAGCTACCTGGATCCGTCCATCGTCACCGATCCCTCCGCGGATCGCTGAACCACCGCAACCGAAGCGCTCCCTGAGCAATCTTGCCGTCTTTGCCTGGCGCACCCGCCAGGTCACACTGATTCTCTGAGTCCGTTGAACGCCGAGGAGGGCGACCATGGCCGGGACCACACAGAACGCCAAGCTGACCGATTGGGTCGAGGAGTGGCGGGAGATCTTCCAGCCGACCGACGTCGTCTGGTGCGACGGCAGTCAGGATGAGGCTGACCGTCTCTGCGAGCAACTGGTCCAGGCCGGCACGTTTCGCCGCCTCAACGACTCGCTACGTCCCAACAGCTTCCTCGCTTTATCCGACCCGACGGACGTGGCCCGGGTCGAGGACCGCACCTTCATCGCCTCCGAGCGCGAGATCGACGCCGGGCCGACCAACAACTGGCGGGACCCGGCCGAGCTGAAGGCCGAGATGCTCGAGTACTACCGGGGCGCCATGGTCGGCCGCACCATGTATGTCGTGCCGTTCTCCATGGGTCCCCTCGGCTCCCCGATCGCCCACATCGGCGTGGAACTGACCGACTCGCCGTACGTGGCCGTCTCCATGAGGACCATGACTCGTATGGGGCAGGGTACGTTGGACGTCCTGGGCGCCGACGGCGGGTTCGTCCCCTGCCTGCATTCGGTCGGTGCGCCCCTGATCCAGGGCCAGGCCGACGTGGCGTGGCCCTGCAACGACACCAAGTTCATCAGCCACTTCCCGGAAACTCGCGAGATCTGGAGCTACGGCTCCGGTTACGGCGGCAACGCCCTCCTCGGCAAGAAGTGTTTCGCCCTGCGCATCGCCTCGACCATGGCCCGCGACGAGGGCTGGATGGCCGAGCACATGCTGATCCTCGGGATCACGCCGCCGCACGGCGAGAAGAAGTACGTGGCCGCGGCGTTCCCGTCGGCCTGCGGCAAGACGAACATGGCCATGCTCATCCCGTCGCTCCCCGGGTGGACCGTCGAGACGGTCGGCGACGACATCGCCTGGATGAAGTTCGGCCAGGACGGCCGCTTGTACGCCATCAACCCCGAGTACGGGTTCTTCGGCGTTGCCCCGGGCACCTCGAACATCACGAACGCCAACGCCATGGCAAGCCTGCACGAGAACTGCGTCTTCACCAATGTGGCCCTCACCGACGACGGCGACGTCTGGTGGGAGGAGATGACCGACGAGCTTCCGGAACATCTCATCGACTGGAAGGGTCAGGATTGGACGCCGGCCTCCGGAACGCCGGCCGCTCACCCGAACGCGCGGTTCACCGCACCGGCCTCGCAGTGCCCGTCCATTGCGCCGGAGTGGGAGGACCCCGCGGGCGTTCCCATCTCGGCCATCCTCTTCGGCGGCCGGCGAGCCACGAATGTGCCGCTCGTGACCGAGAGTTTCGACTGGCAGCATGGCGTGTTCCTCGGTTCCATCATGAGCTCGGAGAAGACCGCGGCCGCCGCGGGGACTGTGGGCGACGTGCGCTTCGATCCCTTTGCCATGCTGCCGTTCATGGGCTACAACGTGGGCGATTACATCGGGAACTGGCTGAAGATCGGTCAGAGCACCGATGCCGCGAACCTGCCCGGGCTGTTCTGGGTCAACTGGTTCCGAAAGGGCGATGACGGGTCGTTCCTCTGGCCCGGTTTCGGCGAAAACAGCCGGGTCCTGGCCTGGATCATCGACCGGGTCAACGGCACGGGCGAAGCCAGCGACACCGCCATCGGGCGGGTACCCACCGCAACGGCCATCGACCGCAACGGGCTGGACATCACCGACGAGGCCATGGCCCAGCTGGTCCAGGTCGACCCCGAAGCCTGGCGGGGCGAGGTCTCCCTGGTCGAAGCACACTACGAGAGCATCGGGGAGCGTCTCCCCCAGGAGATGCGCGACGAGCTGGCCGCGCTGGAGAAGCGCCTCAACGACTGACGCTGCGCCACTCGGTCCGTCGTAACATCAACGTGTGCCCGTTCGCGCCTATGTGCTCATCCAAACCGATGTGGGGCGATCCGCGGCCGTCGCCGCCGCCGTCCGAGAGCTCCCCGGAGTCGAGTCGTCCCACGACGTCACCGGCCCCTACGACGTGATCGCTCTGACCACCACAGACAGCATCGAGGAGCTCGGCCGGGTCGTGGTCCACCGGATCCAGCTGGTCGAGGGGATCAGCCGGACGCTCACCTGCCCGATCGTGACTCCGTCCTGATCGACCTCATCAGTTACCCACACAGCGTTCCGACCGTCCGATTCAGGCGGTCACGCCAGCACGTGCGACCGAATGGCCAGGCCCATCAGGAACAGCCCACCGAAGCCGTACAACAGATACAGCCAGGCGGTGAGACTGGCCCTATAGGCGTACAGGATGGCCACGGCGACGATGGCCACGAAGCCGTAGAAGACGTGAAACCGGCCCACGACCAGGCCTTGTCCAGCCAGCATGAACACGCCGAGTCCGACCTGGGCGAAGATCGTGAGCTCTGCTGCGACCACCGCCCACCAGAGCGCACGAACCCGGAGCAACGGGACCCAGTGGGCACCGAGCGCCCACGCCCCGGCCACCCCGTTGGAGATGATCACGACCCAGGAAAGGACCTGGTGGACCTCGGTGGTGATCACGACGCTCCCTGCCCGAAGCCGACTGCGGCGCGGCGCCGACAGCGTACCGGTCCGCTGGCCACCACCTCACGGTGCGAGAGCATGCCAGCGTGAGCCGACAGACTGCGAGAGCTCGCGCCGCCGGAGTGCCGGTGATCGCCTGGGACATCGACGGCACACTGCTGCGCGGTGGCGACCCCGACCACATCGACGGACTCGCCGTTGCGCTCAGCGAAGCAGCCGGTCAGCGGGTCACACTCGACGGCGTGACGCTGGGCGGCAACGTCGAGCGCAGGATCTGCACCGAGGCCCTGCGGCTCGCTGGGATCGGCGGCGGGCACCGGGAGGTCGTCGACATCGGCACGATCATCGATCATGCCATTGCCCTGCAGGAAGCTGCGTACCGGGGCTCCGTCACGGACCGTACCGACCGTCGCCTGCCGGGAGTGCCGGAGGTGCTGAGGGCGCTCGAGGCGATCGGTTGTCGTCAGGGCGTGGCCACGGGCGGGAGTCGAGGCGTCGCAGCCCACAAACTGGCCACGGCCGGTCTGGACGGTTGGATCACCTTCGGCGCCTTCGGCTGCGAGGTCCCAGACCGCGAGACCCTGCTCACCGTGGCCGCGCACCGAGCCGACCTCGGCCACGGCGACCGGCTGGTCGTCATCGGCGACACGGTGGCCGACGTGTCGGCGGGGCAGCACGTGGGCGCCACGGTGATCGCTGTGGCCACCGGACGCACGAGCGTTGCGGTCCTCCGGGAGGCCGGCGCCGATCACGTACTCGACGATCTGGCGGACGTCGAAGCGGTCGTCCGTGTCGTGGGTCAGGCTGTCGAGCTCAGCTGAGGACCCAGGCCCGCATGGGAGCGTCGGGCGCACGCGGCGACGACGGATCAATGAACCACTCCTGACCGAATGCGGCTGCGAAGGCCTCCTCCGGCATGACCATGAAGAAGGAGCTGTCGTTGATCTGGCTGGCGTGAGCGCGCATCGACTGCTTCTTCTGATCCACGAAGGCCGCCACATCGACCGTGTGGGTGATGACGGCCTCGGGCTTGCCGAAGCTGGCTTCCCCGCTCGGCCCTTCCTCGCCGAAGTCGATGCCCTGTTCTCGACTCTGGGCCATGAGGCGGCGCAGCGCGTCACGGTTCATCGTCGCCTCGATGACCCGCGTGCCGGTGAGTCGACCTGCAGCGTGACCGACCCGGTGCACCTGGATGTGATCGGGGTGGCCATAGCCGCCTTCGTCGTCGTAGGCGATCAGCAGATCCGCTGACTCCTCACGCAGTATCTCGGCCAAACGCTCCGACGCTTCTTCCTGATCCGCCATCCAGAATGCCTCGGGGTCGTTGTTGGAGTCCAGATCCACCATGCCGGAGTCCCGGTAACCCAGGAACTCGACCCGTCCGGCACCGAGCACTGCGGCGGATCTGATCGCTTCGATTGTGCGGCGTTGTCCCAGGGACTCGCCATCGGCCAGCACGCCATCGTCGACCTCTCCCAGCTCTCCTCGGGTGGCCAGGACGAGCACGGTGCGGTGACCCTCGGCCACCGCTCGGGCCATGGTCCCGCCGGTCGCTATCGACTCGTCGTCCGGGTGTGCGTGAAAGAAAACGATGGTGGCCACGGCGTCAGGCTATGGCACATGGTGTCACCGCCATTCTCGGCGGGCCTGGTTGTGCGAGGCGCAACTCAGCCCGCCGAGGAGCGGGTTCAGACGCCTTGAGGCGTGGGCGTCAGGTTGGAGACATCAACGCCGGCCGCCGCGGCCAACGCCACCAACTCGACATATCGCCCAGCGGGAACGGTGGCCGTCCGAGACAGGATGAATCCGCTCAGACCGGTTCGGTCGCTCACGACGGCCCACTGGTAGTCGGCGTCCAGCGCAACCACCCAGTAGTTGCCGGGAGGCGAGGCACTGTTGGAGCCGGTGAACGACACGTTGAGACGGGCGTTGCTGGCGTCGACAGGAATGGCCGAACCGACGACCGAGGACTCGAGGCGGCCCAGACCGGGGTAGATCCCCCGGTTCACCACCACGACGCTGGCGCCGTCCGGAGCGAGCGCGTAATTCGCCGTGGTGTTGGCCAAGCCGACGGAGAAGAACTGCTTCACGCTCCCCAACTCGAACCAGGTCCCCGCGTAGCGGGTGAGGTCCACCGAGGCCACCGTGGTGGTCCGTGCCGGGCCGGAGTCCATGGGGGTGCAGGCTGCCCCCACCAGAACCAGCGAGAGCGACAGAGTGAGGGCGGAGACGAAACGTTTCATGACATGTCTTCGTCGATCAGGTCGAATCGGATGCAGCGACCGGCGTCACAAGGCGGTGGTTTCACGGCCGCCCGATCGCAGCGGCCACCCGCTCACCGGAACGAACTGCACTCTCCATGTAGCCCGCCAGAAACTCGGTGTGCTCACCGGCGAAGCTGATGGGCCCGACCGACTGGCGGAGCGCCTCGGCGAATGGGATGACCTGGCCGGGAGCGAACCCAACGTAGGTGCCTCCGGTCAGCGGGTCGGACATCCAGTCGGCCCGAACCATCGCCGCCTCGGACGGGCGGGTCCCGAAGGTCTCCCCCAATGAGAACGAGACAGTCGCCGCTTGATCGACAACCGGCAACCCGGCGAGTGCCACCGCCCCGCTCCCCGTGGTGAACGCAGTCAGAACGGCCGGTCGCTCCGGATCGGTCGAGAAGTCCAACGGATCCCAGGACACACCGTGCGCCCGGTCGGTCAGGGACTCGCCGGACAGTTCGCGCTCCACCCAGAAACGGTCCTCGAATCGGGCGATGGTCTTGAGCCCGGGACCCATCCGCAAACCGTCGATCCAGGCGGCGACCGATGCCGGCAACTGAGGCGAGACAGCCATCCGGCGAAGCGCCGCCGGGGGAACTGCAACCACCACATGGCGAGCGTTGATCGGCTCCTCCCCTGTGACGAGGACCTCGACGGCCGAGTCGGTCCACTTGATGCGCCCGACACTCTGACCGAGCCGGACGTCCAGGTCCGCAGCCAAGCCCCTGGCCACCTGGTCGTTCCCCCCGACGACACGCATGGTCTCGGGATCGCCGACAACATCGACGGCGTCCTGTTGCGCCAGGAACAGTAGCGACAACTGTGCAAGGTCGCTGGAGTACTCGCTGGAGGTGATGCCACCCCACACCCGTCTCGCCATCGGGGAGACGGCGAGTCCGTCCAGCCACTCCTGAACCGACAACGCATCGAGGCGCTCGGCATCAGCGGCATCAGCTGGTCGCTCCGGGTCGACGCCCTCGGCCAGTACGGACAGCGCCTCGTCGATCCGGCCAAGCCCGACGACCAGATCGGGAGATGCCTCCACAAGATCGTCCTCGGAGCCCACCACGCCATCGAAGTCGACCAGCGCCGTTCGCTCGTCATCCGGAACGCGGCGCTCGGTGGCCAGACCCAACTCGCCGATCCGAGCCAAGAGTCGATTGTGACCATCGTCGATGAACTCCGCGCCCAACTCGACGGTCGCATCAGGCAGGGCCGTTGCCCCAGCCAGGGCCGAGTAGTCGGACCAGACCCGTCCACCCACGCGATCGCGAGCTTCGAGTACCACTACCTCCCAACCTGCGGCCGCCAGGTCCGCGGCTGCCACCAGACCGGCCAGGCCGGCGCCGATCACGACCACGCGGAGATCGTCTTCCTCGCTCGGACGCGGCCGTGTGGTGGCCGGGGCCGTGACCTCAGGGGGGTCCGATGCCGAGTTCGAGCACCCGCCCAGCAGCGCGCCGCCCATGAGGCCGGCCCCGCCACCCAGGAGCACTCGGCGGCTCGGCCGCCATTCAGGCAACCCCACCACCGGCGAGCAGGGCCTCGATCTCGGTGTCATCGGCGCCGAGCCATTCGCGGAGGATCTCCCCCGAGTGCTGTCCCGGGTGGGACGGTGGACGCACGATCTCGCCCGGCGTGGCGCTGAATCGTGGCGACGGCGCCGGCTGAGTCAACCCGGCGACCTGCGTGAACGTTTCTCGCTGCACGTTGTGCGGGTGGACAGCGGCCTCCTCCATGGAGAGCACCGGCGCGAAGCAGACGTCGCTCCCCTCCATGATCTCGCACCACTCGTCACGGGTCTTCGACTTGAAGATCCCCGCCAGCCGTTCTTTCAGGGCGGGCCATTGGGACTTGTCCATCTGGTGTGGAAGCGCCTCGCCCTCCAGTCCGGTGAGGCGGAGCAGTTCCGCGTAGAACTGCGGCTCGATCGACCCGATGGAGACATGACGGCCATCGGAGGTCTCGTACGTGTCGTAGTAATGCGCCGCGGTGTCCAGCATGTTCGTTCCGCGCTCGGGGCCCCAGATCCCCATGTGGGTGAACGCCCACATCATGGTCATCAGCGAGGCTGCACCGTCCACCATCGCTGCGTCGATGACCTGGCCCTGACCGGTCGTCTTGGCCGACAACAAGCCACAGACCATTCCGAACGCCATGAGCATTCCGCCCCCACCGAAATCGCCCACGAGGTTGATCGGCGGCGTCGGCTTCTCGCCGGCCCGTCCCAGGTGCTCCAACACGCCGGCCAATGCGATGTAGTTGATGTCATGACCGGCTGTCGGCGCATAGGGACCCTCCTGACCCCAGCCGGTCATTCGGCCGAAGACCAGCCGTGGATTGCGTTCCAAGCACACATCGGGCCCGTACCCACCGCGCTCACACACGCCAGGGCGGAATCCTTCCAGCAAGGCGTCTGCACTCTCCACCAGCCGCAGCAGGGTCTCGACGCCTTCGGGGGACTTCAGATCCAGCCCGATCGATCGGCGCCCTCGGTTCAAGATGTCCGCTGGTGGCGCCGCAGGATCGCCGCCGCTGACATGGGATGCCCGGTCGACCCGGATCACGTCGGCTCCCATGTCCGCCAACATCATGGCGGCGAACGGTCCCGGGCCGATGCCGGCCAACTCGATGATGCGTATGCCGTTGAGGGGGCCCATGTCACTCCTGGGGTCGGGACGGTGCGTCCCGATGGTGGGTCGCAATGTGCGAGATGGTCAGCGAGACAAGACGCGCCCACTCCCCGGGGGGAAGGTCGTGACCCATCCCTTCGATGATCTCGAGTTGTGCTCCGGGGACCAGCTCGGCGGTGCGTTGTCCGCCGCTCATGGAGATCAAGGGATCTGAGTCGCCGTGGATCACCAGTGTCGGTGCTTTGATTTTGCGAACGGTGTAGGTGCGGTCATCGCTGGCTGCAATGGCCAGCAACTGACGGGCGCCGCCTTCC
>Ga0105046_10005348_pt1 | contig 20324 bp, 15 predicted proteins | sample MAT03_FD_78385 | JGI IMG/M metagenome (GOLD analysis project Ga0105046, IMG submission 78385) | Freshwater microbial communities from Lake Fryxell liftoff mats and glacier meltwater in Antarctica - MAT-03 (megahit assembly) | ecosystem: Environmental > Aquatic > Freshwater > Ice > Liftoff...
ATTTCGGTGTGGTTCACAGTTGAAAAGGGGAAGGATTCGTCCTTCCCCTTTTCTTTTGGTGCTGCTGATCTTGCAACAACGTTTGCTGGTTGCAGACTTGGGACAAGTCTGCCTACGCTATACGGCTTCATTTGCCATCTCTTCAAGAACCTCTGCGATCACCTGCAAACCTTCCATCAGCTCTTCCGACTTCACGTTGAGTGCAGGCAGAAGTCGGACAACTGTGTTGTTAGTTGCATTAATCAGAACGCCGCGTTCCATACACTTCGCAACGGCTGGCGTGGACGGAATACTGAGATCAATCCCAATCATCATGCCGCAGATACGTATTTCGCGGATGATTGGAAGTCGTTGCTGCAGTGTTTCAAGGTGAGTACGAACTTCTTCAGACAGTTGTTGAACGTGCTCCAGAAGACCTTCGCGTTCAATCGTCTCGCCGGTTGCCAGTCCTGCCGCCATCGCCAGTGAATTGCCGCCGAACGTGCTGGCATGCATTCCCGGTCGCAGGTCGGCTGCGAATTCGTCGCGACAGATCATCGCACCGCACGCAACTCCTGCTGCCAGCCCTTTGGCCATCGTGATGACATCGGGCTGCACGCCGGTTTGCTGATAGCCAAACCAGGTTCCCGTTCTTCCCATGCCGGTCTGGACTTCATCGAAAATTAACAACAGGCCGTGTTCGTCACACAGATCGCGGAGGCCCTGAAGAAACTCCGGATCGGGAATACGCACGCCGCCTTCGCCCTGTACAGGTTCAATCATGATGCCGCAGGTTTCGTTGTCGATAAGGCTGCGAACACCTTCAAGATCATTCATTTTGGAATAGCGAAAGCCGGCCAGCATCGGGCCCAGACCTTCGTGGTACTTCGGCTGAGCTGTCGCCGTGAGTGCTCCGAACGTTCGGCCGTGAAAGCCGTGTTCGAAGGTGATGATGCGATAGCGTCCTTTTGCCGAACCGTGCAGTCGAGCCAGCTTGATGGCGGCTTCGTTGGCTTCGGCTCCGCTGTTGCAGAAGAACGCCTTTCCAAAGCCGCGAGTACACAGAAATTCCGCGAAACGTCCTTGTTCTTCAGTGTACCAGGTGTTCGGGACGTGGATGAGTTTGGCGGCTTGTTCCTGAATGGCTTTCACGACGGCTGGTGGCGAATAGCCCAGGATATTGCAGCCCCAGCCGGGGAACAGGTCGAGATAACGCTGGCCGTCCGCGTCCCACACGTGTGAACCTTCGCCGCGCATGAGTGCTACGGGATAGCGGCGATAGTTCGGGATGACATATTCATCAAACAAGTCGATGATAGCCTGACTCTTTGACGTGGCGACCTGCGTCATTGAACGATCTCCGGAGCTAAATTAGGGCTAAGTGTGTGGAATTGATTCTTGAACTTGATGCGACACAAGTACTCTGATCGTGTCGAGTTGGTTCGCTACGATCTTCGAGCACGCGGCAACGCCGGCAAAGTTTAGTAGACACGACCAATCGTGCGAAGTTCAGCCCCGAATTCCCTGACATCGACGTGTGAGATTCCCGATGTCCGATATTTTTGTATGTCCGGCTGAAGGGTCGAGGCTTCGGAACAGTCCCGAAATAAGTTCCGGTATCCCAGGCGATGAATTGGTCGAAAAGTAAGGAGTCAGTTTACCCTTCGGCACAGCAAGACTCTGTCCTGCCTCTCGCCGAGGCTGCAAATCCCGCAGAGTCGTTTTCTCTGATCCGGCATATAGAAATAAGAATCGCTTGTTTTCGACGCAGAACCCTGAGACAATTTGCAGGCCAAAAACAGGCGGAATTTGTGTTGTATTATCAATCAAAAGGCACGATTCCGGCCAAAATGACGGCTGAGCAACGAATTCACCCACCTGAATATCGATGTTGTAAATCTACCCATCAACATAAAACAAGAGTCTGTATCAACTGGTTTGGCCGCAACTATGGTGAATTCGCTTCGAGCCCTGACTACTGCAGCGTCCCGGTCTATGACCGTGGGCACGACAATTGTTGTCGTGAATGCTGTCGTCGCTTGCTCGCAATTCGCAGCCAGTTTTTCAGCCGCATCGGCTGGGTCAATTACGAATTTGAAATGCGCGGCCGCATCCAAACGGGTCATCCTGCCACTTTGCTGAACGTATCGAAATAGATGTGTGTCAGCGAATCAAGAGTGGCAAATTCGATGCGCACATACCGTTCCGGCCGGTTGTCGGAGAAAAAAACGAGCGACAGAGCGTAAGCTCCATGGCACTCATCTTTCCCAAAGTAGACGTCACTCTCCGAGTGACGAAGGCCGCAAAACACGGCCCATGGCATTCATCACTCGGAGAGTGATGACTACTATAATCGCAAATCGAGTGCAATTGGGCTAACGCCTTGTCGCTCGCCAACACAGAACCAGATTAAGGATCACTTCCATGGAAGATATTCGCGGCAATCAGTATCCAGCTCCGTTTCGACCATCATACGGCGCGCCGGAAGCGAGTGGGTTGTACGATCCTCGCAATGAACACGACAACTGCGGAGTTGGTTTCGTGGCGCATATCAAGGGCGTGAGAAGCCGCCAGATCGTCGATGATGCCGACCGCATTCTGCGTCACATGGATCACCGTGGCGCCTGCGGTTGCGAATCCAATACCGGTGACGGCGCTGGAATGCTGACCGCTCTCCCGCACAACTTCCTTGTGCGAGTTGCCAAAGAAGACATCAAGATCGATCTGCCAGCCGCTGGCAAGTACGGTGCCGGTATCGTATTCCTGCCACAGGACGAAAAGCAGCGAGCAACCTGCAAGGAGACGGTCGAAGAATTCATTAACCAGCAGGGGCAGAAGTTGCTCGGCTGGCGCCCGCTACCGGTCGATTACGACGGTGCAGACATCGGCAACACAGCCCGCGCATGTGCTCCGTACATGGAAATGTTGTTCATTGGTGGTGCCGACGGTCTCGACAAAGATGCTCTTGAACGGCAACTATTCATCATTCGCAAGCTATCCAGTCACAAGCTGCGAAATAGCGACATGTCGCAGGCGCTGCTGTTTTATGTTTGCTCGCTATCGACCAAGCTGATCATCTACAAAGGCATGTTGACGTCGCATCAGGTTGTGCCGTTCTTCAAGGATCTGCAGGCTGCTGATTACGATACGCACCTGGCCATGGTGCATTCACGTTTCGCGACGAACACATTCCCAAGCTGGGACCGCGCTCAACCCCTGCGATTCATGTCGCACAACGGCGAAATCAATACCGTAAAGGGTAACTCCAACTGGATGTTCGCTCGCCAGGGCATGATGAAGAGCGAACTCTTTGGGGCAGAAATCGAAAAGCTGTTTCCGATCGTTGAACCACACACATCGGATTCCGGCTGTTTCGATAATGCGTTGGAAATGCTTTATCACTCCGGCCGTACGTTGCAGGAAGTTGTGATGATGATGGTGCCGGAAGCATGGCAGAATCATCAAACAATGCCCGAACACAAACGCGCGTTCTATGAATACTATTCAGCGCTGCAGGAACCATGGGACGGGCCGGCATCGATCTCATTCACCGACGGCCATTTCATCGGTGCGACTCTCGACCGCAACGGTCTGCGTCCAAGCCGCTACTACGTCACGAAGGACGACAAGGTCGTGATGGCCAGCGAAGTCGGCGTGCTGGATATCGAACCAACGAATGTTGCGTACAAAGGCCGTTTGCAGCCAGGCCGCATGTTTCTGGTGGACTTCGAACAGGGTCGCATCATCGACGACGAAGAACTTAAGGCCGACGTCGCGTCACACAATCCGTATCAGCAATGGGTTCAGGAACAGCGAATTCGTCTGGAAGAACTTCCAAAGAAGACACCGCCAGAACGGCTGACGGGCCAGGATCTGCTGAATCGCATGCAGGCGTTTGGATACACATCCGAAACGATGAACTTCATGCTGTTGCCGCTGATCAAGGCCGACAAAGATCCAATTGGCTCAATGGGCAACGATGCCGCGCTGGCGTGTCTGAGCGATCAGCCGCGCATGCTGTACGATTATTTCCATCAGCTCTTCGCGCAGGTGACAAATCCGCCGATCGATTCGATTCGCGAAGAAGTCATCATGTCGCTGGAATGCTACATCGGGCCGGAAGGCAATCTGCTGGATACCAAGGCCGAAAGCTGCCATCGTCTGGCGATCCCACATCCAATTTTGACGAACCATCAGATGGCCAATCTGAAGGGTGTGAATCATCGTGGCTGGAAGTGCCAGGTCATCGACATTACATATCCAAAATCCGAAGGTGCGGCTGGTCTGCGTCCGGCCCTGGATCGAATCTGTCAGGCAGCTCGCGATGCGATTCGCAATGGCTTCAGTCTGATCGTGTTGTCGGACCGCAAGATCAGTGCGGATCGAGTGCCTGTGAGTTCTCTCATGGCGACCGGTGCGGTCCATCATCACCTTGTGCGTCATGAAGAGCGAACTCAAATTGGTTTGCTTGTTGAATCCGGTGAAGCTCGCGAAGTGCATCACTTCTGCCTGCTGATCGGTTTCGGTGCCGACGCTGTGAATCCATACCTGGCCCTGTATGCGTTGCGACAGGCTCGTCTTGACGGCAAACTGACCGACGACTGGGACGACGACCGCATTATTGGCGCGTATCGTTCTGGTGTGGCCAACGGCATGTTAAAGGTTATGGCGAAAATGGGCATCTCGACGCTGCAAAGCTACAAGGGTGCTCAGATCTTCGAAGCGCTGGGCCTTGCGGATGACGTCGTGAATCTGTGCTTTGCCGGAACATCCAGCCGCATCAAAGGCGTGAACTTCGATGTGCTGGCCCTGGAAGCGTTGATGCGGCATCACATCGGTTTTCCGGAAAACCCGGACAGCATTTCTACCGAACTGCCGAATTCTGGTTTGTACTCGTGGCGTCGTCAGGGCGAAAAGCATGCCTGGAACCCACATACAATCGGACGCATTCAGCAGGCCGCTCGCACGGGTGACAAAGCCGCGTACAAGGACTTTTCGAAGCTGGTCAACGCCGAAACAACTCGCGCGTGCCATCTGCGTGGGTTACTGAAATTCCGCGCGGGCAAGGCTGTGCCGTTGGCTGAAGTGGAAACTGCAACTGATATCGTGAAGCGATTCTGCACAGGTGCGATGTCTTACGGCTCCATCTCCGCCGAAGCGCATGAGACGATGGCGATCGCCATGAATCGCATGGGCGGCAAGAGCAACACTGGTGAAGGCGGCGAGCGTTACGATCGGTTCACGCCAGATGAAAACGGCGATTCACGTCGTTCGGCCATTAAGCAAGTCGCATCGGGTCGTTTTGGTGTGACGTCATGGTATTTGACAAATGCTGACGAATTGCAGATCAAGATTGCTCAAGGTGCGAAGCCGGGGGAAGGCGGTGAATTGCCGGGTCACAAAGTCGATAAGACGATCGCGTCAACTCGCCTTTCAACTCCCGGCGTGGGCTTAATCAGTCCTCCGCCGCATCATGATATTTATTCGATTGAAGACTTGTCGCAGTTGATCTTCGACCTGAAAAACGCAAATCGTCGAGCTCGCATCAGCGTGAAGCTGGTCTCAGAAGTCGGCGTGGGCACGATCGCGTCCGGCGTTGCCAAAGGACATTCGGACAACATTCTGATTTCCGGTTTCGAAGGCGGCACCGGTGCGTCTCCGCTCACCAGCATCAAACATGCGGGATTGCCGTGGGAACTGGGCATCGCGGAAACGCATCAGACGCTTGTGATGAACGACTTGCGCAGTCGTGTTCGTCTTCAGACCGACGGACAATTGAAGACCGGTCGTGACGTTGTGGTCGCAACGATGCTGGGTGCGGAAGAATACGGTTTTGCGACGGCACCGCTGATTACTTTGGGCTGTATCATGATGCGAAAGTGTCACCTGAATACTTGTCCGGTCGGTATTGCGACTCAGGACCCGATTCTTCGCAAGAAGTTCCAGGGCAAGCCGGAACATGTTGTTAATTATCTGTTTATGGTCGCTGAGGAAACTCGGGAGATCATGGCTGAGCTGGGCTTCCGCACGATCAACGAAATGGTCGGTCGAGTGGACATGCTGGAACTCGACAGCAGCGTGACTCACTGGAAGGCTCGCAATCTGGATCTGTCTCCAATCCTGACACCAGCGAAAAAGCCTCACGCGAACGTGCAGACCTATTGCACGATCGATCAGGACCATTCGCTGGATTCCGTCCGCGATATGGAGTTGCTGAAGAAGTGCGAACCAGCACTTAAGGAGAAGAAGCACGTTCGCATTGATACGACGATTCAGAACATCGACCGTGCGTTCGGTACGATCCTCAGCAACGAAGTGAGTCGTGCTCACGGCATGAATGGTTTGCCGATGGATACGATTCATATTAAGGCGAAAGGTTCTGCTGGTCAAAGTGTCGGAGCCTGGCTGGCTCACGGTGTGACGATCGAAATCGAAGGCGATGCGAATGACTATGCCGGCAAGGGACTTTCCGGCGGCCGCTTAATTGTGTATCCACCAAAGGAAGTTGATTTTGCGGCTGAAGAGAACATCATCATCGGCAACGTGGCTTTGTACGGAGCGACTTCGGGCGAAGCGTATTTCCGAGGAATCGCGGCAGAACGATTCTGCGTACGTAATTCCGGCGCGACGGCCGTTATTGAAGGTTGCGGGGATCATGGTCTGGAGTACATGACCGGCGGCCGTGCAGTGGTGCTTGGTTCCACTGGTCGCAACTTTGCGGCCGGGATGTCCGGCGGCGTGGCGTACGTTTACGACCCGGATGGCAAGTTCCTTGTGAATTGCAATCTGGGAATGGTGGAACTGGAAAAAGTGACCGAAGAGGCTGACGTTGAAGATCTGAAGACGCTGGTGGAAAACCATCATCGCTACACAGGTTCCGCTGTAGCGAAGAACATTCTTGACCACTGGAAGAAGTCGCTGACGCAGTTCCACAAAGTGATGCCAGTTGATTACAAGCGTGCGTTGAAGGAACTGGCTGCGGAGCAGTTGGCCAAGGCGTAGGTTTGCTGACAATTAAAGCCGTACGCGCTAGCGTCGGGCTCGACGTCGCCCACAAAAGCCGAACGCGCTAGCGTCGGGCCATTCGTCGTGTCGTCGTAGCAAGTCCAAGCCATATCGTATCGTAGTGAATACTCAAAATGAACGACTTCGTAACGGTCATGTTCACTTGGACAACGTACGGCACATGGCTCCCTGGCGACGCTCGAGGATGGGAAAAACGCATCAACGGTGCTCAAATGCCGTCGGAAGCATTGGAAGAATGGTGCCGTAGCAAAATGTCTGGAGAAGCAGTATTGCTGCGGCCGCACGATCGAAATTCGGTGGAAATGGCTTGTCAAAGTCATTGTGAATTCCGCAAATGGAAATTGCTTGCGGTGAATGCCAGAACGAATCATGTGCATGTTGTCGCAGTTGTCGATGTCGCACCGCAAAAGGCCCGGGATCAACTGAAAGCGAACTCCACTCAGTGGTTGAGACGACAACTCCAGCCACTGATTCGTGATCGAACATGGACCAGAGGCGGTGATTGGGACGTCCTTGAAACGGACGATGCAGTGACAGCCGCGGTAAAGTATGTGGTGGAAGGGCAGGACTAAACGGCAACGTCGCACGTGGATGCGGGGCAGGACGGGCCCGACGCTAGCGCGTACGGCTTTATTGATGATCTGCGACTTCACTTCGCCCGAGATGCAATCAACCCGGCAACATAGCCGCCTTTGAAGCCCGCGTCGATGTTGACGGATACCACATTCGACGCACAACACGTCAGCATCGACAGCATGGCCGTGATACCATTCAACGATGCCCCGTAACCCACTGACGTCGGCACACCGATCACCGGACATGGCACATAACCACCGACCACAGATGGTAGTGCGGCTTCCATTCCGGCGACACAGACGATCGCAGCAGCCTGCTGAAGCTTTGGCACGTGTCGCGGCAATCGATGAGGTCCCGCGACTCCGGCGTCCTGGATGAGTTCACAATCAATGCGCATCCAACGCAGGGTTTCCATGGCTTCTTCAGCCACATGCCGATCGCTGCTGCCCGCAGTGATCACGATCACCGGACCGCCTTTTGAGACCGGATTTTCGCACGGCTGATGTAATCGAATCGTACGAGCGGTATCGTTGCGGATGACGTTTTCAAATTCCGCCTGAATTGTTTTCACCTGATCCGGCCGAATCCGAGTGACCAGGCTGTCCTGTCCGGCTTGCTGTTGAGCCTGCAGGATTCTCAGAATCATCTTCGTCGATTTCCCTTCGCCAAAGATGACTTCCGGAAAGCCGCAGCGACTCTGCCGCTGCAGGTCGATATCCACGCCGTCAATTTGAACCGAATCCGGCGGTGCGGAATTCGACAACTGCTGAACGGCGAGTTCAAGCTGAGAGGCATCAGGATACAACGCAGAAAGTGCGGTGCGGAGGTCGGTGATCGATGGTGTACGAAAGCTGTCAGTCATGTTTTCGCTTCATTCTCGTTCCAGGGCTCCAGCCCTGGAACGCGCTGCCTTGGAGGCTCCTGCCTCCACATCATTGTCGCGAGGCTGGAGCCTCGGAACAAGGTATTCTTGTCAGGACGGGACTGGAGTCCCGTCCTACGAAATTTTTACTTCAACACTTGTTTCAATCCCGCAGCTTTCGCCGCTTGTTCCGGGTCTTCGAACGGCAACGCTTTCAGAAACGCCACAAGATCTTCAATCTGTGAATCGTTCAGCTGACCTGTCACGCCATGCTGGTCTTTCGGATTGAATGTCGTCAAGACGTCCTTCAACGTCGCCGCCTTACCGTGATGCAGATAAGGGGCAGAACGATAGACGCTAAGCAGCGTAGGTGTATCGTATGCTGGTTCCATTAATTCGGTCGGATCATCGTGCCCGGTCCCGACATCGTGTCGCAGGATCTCAGCCATCGGTCGAGGCTGTGAATCAGACATAATCGGACCTGAGTGACACGTCGCGCATTTCGTTTCGGCAGAAAAGAAGAGCTGCTGACCACGTTTGGCAGAATCCGACAGGCCCGACTTTGCAAAGGGACTTAGTGAATACTTGTGCGAATTTGTGTACGCCGCCAAAGCGTCCAGTGGCTTGCTCTGACCGCTGAACGGTTCGCCCAGAGCATCCGGAAGACGGCTACGCAGCAGACCCTGTCCCTGCATGAGTTTTCCCTGAATCGTGTGTTCGAAGTCCTGAACTTCGTCGCGATCTGCGGACCAGTGAACGGGATGAGTCCATGACAAACCGGCCAGCGGCTGCGTATTGCGAAGACCTTCTGGCTGTTGCCACGTGCGACCGTCGGCGTCACCGTCCGGATGACAGCTTGCACAGGAAATCCAACTCCGAGCAGACATGGGCTGCAGTGCGGTGTAGAACAGTTTCTTGCCAAGCAGCAATTCATCGCTGAGCGGGCACTTTGTCACTTCCACCCGGCCAATTTCTTTACCATCGGGAATCTGTAACGCGACGACTTCGAAATCCAATGCGTTGTACACGAGTACCGACTGACCATCCGGCGTAAATCGCACAGCACGGGGATTGTTTCCAAGTTGGACGCTTCTTTCAAATTCCAGTTCCGCATAGTCATCCCCCACAATGCGAGCGACGAACATGTCGTTTGTGCCGGCAAACACGACGCACAATCGTTTGCCGTCCGGAGACAAATCGCAGTCCCACGAATTTGCGGTGACTCGCACATTTTGAAACGAATCCATTGGAACTCGCGACCGCGTGCCTGCCTTTTTCCCCGTTAACCGCGCGATGGAGACATACGGGAAGATAGACCCACTGCCGTGCGATGCGGTAACACGCGAACGAATGTGAGTGAAGTAGGCTTTTTGATCATCGGGTGCCAACACAACCTGACGAGCAAGATTGTCGGTCGATGCCCCTTCGAATGTCTGTTGAAGGGCACCGTCAGTGGTGGAGAGTTTATTCAGGCGTGACGTCAGATATTCAGTGGCAATCAGAAAACTATCATCGCGGCTGATGGAAAGACCTCGCGGCATCGGGCCAGCCTGCCATGAGGCGACAACAGTTCCAGCAGCAACATCAATCTGAACCACCTGCCCTGGAAATTCCAGCGTTGCAAACAGCTTGCTGCCGTCTTGATTGCTTACAACGCCGTACGGTTCGTCGAATACCGAGATTCGCCGTTCGACCTTGCCACTGTCGGCATTCACGATAGCGATGTTATCGTCACCATAAACGCAGCAGGCCATTTGATGCGTCTTACCGATCCATGCCACGCCTTCCGGATGTGAACCAACAGCCACTTCATGTTGCACCTTCAGTTCCGGCCAGCTGAAAACCGTCACAGTGCCGCTGTCACGATTCGAACAGGCAACCAGCGATCCGTCGCCGCTGAAGTTCATCAAGCCGGCGGAACGAGTTTGAGCTGAAGCGGAGTCTCGTGAAATGAACGTAAGAAAAACGGCGACAACGACTATTCGAATTGTGTTCATAAGATTCTCGGCGTTTACGGATCATTGGTTTCGTAGGGAGTGTGAAGCGTATCGAAACACACGACAACAGCAATCGTCACGATTTCCAACTTGGGTTTGAAACATCTGTTCTAAGACTCAAACAAAAGCAGCAGCCGGAGTTTTGAGGTTGTGACCTATCTTCAAACCCCCTGCAAGTCACGCACTTGTGGCAAGATTTGAGTTTTGATAAATTCTGCTGCCAGTTGTGATTTCCCCAATCCTGGGCAGGTGTGTTACCTCAAACTGAGTTGGGCGGTACTGGAACGTATCCCGCCTAAACCAAAATGATAAAACACGGTGAAATCGCAGAATACCTAGCGGCGTTGGATAGAGATTCCGTGTCGCTGACTTTTGCTGAGATCGAGGAGATTTTGGGCCATCCGCTACCTCCGAGCGCACGAGACCATAATGCTTGGTGGTCTAATCCATCGAACGATTCCCACAAGTGGGCGCGAGCATGGGTGGTCGCAGGATGGCGAACAGAACACGTAAATCTGAGCGAAGATGCAATTCATTTTCGGCGTGCGCAACCATCGAGCTACCACGAAATAGATTCTCCTGAGGCAATCGAGGGCTATCGCCATGATCGAAACATCTTGTCTCGCTCTCGCAATGCGGGCCTTGCGCGCAGATGCAAAGAACGAGATAATTACACTTGTTTGGCATGTGGATTTTCATTGCAGATTGGTGAAACCTACGTGATCGAGTGTCACCATTTGAACCCACTGTCGGCAACGAACGACACTATAACTTCAATTGATGACCTTGCATCGCTGTGTCCAACCTGCCATCGAATCGCCCACTTGAGATCACCACTTCCCTATGCGATAGATGAAATCAGGGATCACCTTAACGCGGCAACGGCGGGACAACTAGGAATTGACTTCGCGATTGCGGACGAATAGCGCGGAGTAGCGGGCGGAGTCGGCTTGTGGCGGTACGACCCAGCCGAGCCGAAGCTCTTCGATCCTGGGATGGCGGCATTTGTTCAAGAAGCCCGGTGGTTGCACGACTCCCGGTGGCGTATGGGAAAAGCAATTTCAGGAGGCTGCGTGTCGGCGTTTTCTGTAGGTCCTTTCTGCCGGAAAGGATTTTCCGATTTGCCGCAACGCGAACCGTGAGCGGGATGTCGCAGGGCACATTAAAATGCGGTGCCGTGATCTCCGGCGGCATGATTTTAGAGTCGAAACTTGTCTGGTCGCTGGTCGCAGCGGGGCTGCGAAGTCCTTTCCGGCAGAAAGGACCTACTTGGTGGTTTGCACCGTTCCGGCTGCGGGATTTCTGGCGGCGGCAGAACCATGAGGAGGCAGGACAATCGGAACACAAATCGCATTTTGAACGGGAGGACGCAGAGGTAGCAGAGGAGGCACACAGCAACACTGGATTCTCTGCTCCCTCTGCGTCCTCCTGTTTGATACTGCGATTCATCATTCTGCCCCCGCATCATTCTGCCAATCCGAATTTCCCGGTGAATATTTCCCGGTGTGCAAATTTCCAGGGCCATGCACCTGGATTGCTGAGACTCAAACGATACGCAACAGTAGGAACTTTGCGTTTGTGGCGAGCAAGCATCAAAGGGGTCAGCTCTTTGATGCTTTGCCCCTTTGATGCTTCCCAACAAAGAGGCCTGACCCCTTTGAACTTTCCCCAACAAAGAGGCCTGACCCCTTTGAACTTTCTGACCCCTTTGAACTTTCGCCGCAAGCCGAACCACAAGAGCAGACGTCGGCTCAACGGTGTCGTGTGGTCCTGTGCTCAACGTAGGGTTGGTCCCTGGTTGCCACAGGTCGCAAAGTCCTTTCGGGCAGAAAAGACCTACTTCGGCGCAGACCTTCCGCTGGCAAGACTGAATTGATGTTCTGAAAATCGTCGCGAATGGCCCGAGGTTGTACCGGTGGGCTGACGCCACACCGCTCGCCGGGGCGATGACGCTACTTAATCACAGACATCAGATCAGCGCAATACGAATAGACGCCCCAAACGCTGGCGATCAGAAGGGCCAGGCTGGAGACAAACAAAGCTGCATCCCACAATCGCCCCGGCCGCAGCCGTGAGTCCGTTTCATGGAAGCGAAAATACAGTGCTGCAAATGCCAGCATTGGCAGCATCAGGCACTGCATCATCCCGGAGATTGTGATTAAAATCACGGGCTTCGGATACGTCAGGAACATGATCAAACACAGGATTGGAAGAAACGTCGAAACGCCGCGCACCAAGCGGCGGCGAGCCTTGCTGTCGGAAACTTTCGAACTCCAGCCGGCCACGCCAGCGAAGTCGGCCATCATGCGAGCATTCCCGGCGTTCGCCACCAGGAATGTCGAATACAGCACAGCAATCGCCCCTGACAGAAACAACCACTTTGCATATTCTCCGAAGATTGGCACATAGCTGCGAGCGAGCGTACTCACCATTCGCGGCCCTTCTGGATTCAGACCCTCCGAATGCAGCACCGCCACACCCATCAGATAAAATGCCGCCGTCGCCAGCGTGTAAATCACCATCGACGAAAACGCATCCCACTTCATCACATGAAACCAACCCTGAGCGCGCCGCAGCCAGGAATCATCCTGAGTTCGCGGGCCTGCAGATCGAGCGTAACCTTTCTCAAGGCACCAATATGGGTAGCTGATGAGCTCCGTAGCTCCCACACCGATAATGCCAAACGTGGCCAGCGCGACGACAAGTGAACTCCGCCAGTCAGCACCTTCTGGAAGTTGGAAACTTAACCCGCGCAGGAATTCCTTGCCGGAGATTGCATACGTTGTACCTTGCAAAGCAGCAACGTTGCCAAGCGTGATGAACGTAAACGCGACAACAAGCGCGACCGAAAATACTTCGATCAATTTGTAGCGGCCAAAAAAAAGAATCATGGCGGTGGTGATCCCTATTAACCCAGACCAGATTTTGTCGTCAATTGTCCATGGATCGACAAGATCCCGGCCTTCCGCGTCGATTAGAGCCTGACCAGCCAGCGACAAATCCAGCAAAATTTTGCCGCGATCACCCAGAGCCATGAGTTCTGCTTCGATGCGTTTCAAGCGTCGCGCGTCGCGTTCCGTTTTCGGTTCGGCACCGTTTTTCCATGCCGCGTGATCTTTAATGTCGGACTTGCCGGGAATTTCTACCGCCATTCTGTAGTCGCCGGTGATTGGAAATGTGATGGCAACCGACTGACTGACGCCTCCCAGAATACCACCAAGCTGCCCTGTGGATGCGCTAATCATCAACGCCCAGAATGCGACAATCCAGTTGATGCCAAGAATCTTCGGCCCCGGCACACGATTCAGCGACGTCAACGTGGTCTCGCCGTGACTGATTGCAAATCGACCAAATTCCAGCTGCACGAAGACTTTGACAACGCAACCGACAAGGATCAGCCAGAGCAGTGAAATGCCGGCCTGAGCACCTGTCTTTGTCGTCATGATCAATTCGCCGGACCCGACGATATTGGCAGCGATGATCAGCCCAGGCCCAATCTGTCGCAAAATCGCGAAGAGTGAGGTCGGTGGATCGACGATCTGTTCGGGCGTACGAAGGTCAGCAATTTCGGGCGAGGCATCCGTTGTCATGTCGGGTGGGGCCTGTCAGGAGTAGCGAATTTTCGTGGCGGGGAGACGCAGCATACCGAGATTCGCATTCCGTGCCATGCTACAGAACGTAATGCTACAGAACGCAGGATGGGACTCCAGTCCCGTCCGGATTCGAATTGCCTGGACGGGTCTGGAGACCCGTCCTACGACGAACTACAAAGAATTCTCAGTGGCAAATCCCCAAATATCCCCGAGAACTCGTTTCCGGAGTTGCAAATCCAGCGGCTCAGGGCTCGACCATTATAGCCGTTACACCGTACCATACGTCTTAACACGACACGCAATTGCGATTCAATACACCACAACTCCGCCAGCCCTTTGAAATTCTGTTTGTACTACTATGGACCCGAAGTTCATTCGCAATTTCAGCATTATCGCCCACATCGACCACGGCAAGAGTACACTCGCAGACCAGTTGCTGCTCAAGAGTGGCACCATCACCCAGCGACAGTTCCGCGAACAGATCCTCGACGACCTCGACATCGAACGTGAACGCGGCATCACCGTGAAAGCCCGGTCTGTTACCATCAACTGGACTCAGGACGGCCAGGTTTACGAACTCAACCTGATTGACACACCAGGCCACGTCGATTTTCACTATGAAGTCAACCGCAGCCTCGCCGCCTGCGAAGGCGCGCTGCTGCTGATCGATGCGTTCCAGGGTGTGCAGGCTCAAACGGTGGCAAACGCATTCGCGGCCATTGCCGTGAATCTGGAAATCGTACCAGTCGTCAATAAGATCGATCTGGCTGTCACTCGCGTCGATGAAGTACTTGAAGAAGTTGAAACAGTGCTCGGCCTGGATGCTACCGATGCCCTGCGCGTGAGTGCAAAAGTTGGATTGAACATTGAATCTGTGTTTGACGCCATTATTAAAAGAATTCCAGCACCGAGCGGCACGGCTGATAAGCCACTCAAAGGACTTGTATTTGACAGCAAGTACGATAACTATCGCGGCATCATTACTTACCTTCGAGTATTCGAAGGTTGCGTCAAGAAGGGCGACAAAGTCCGTTTCATGCGAGAAGGCGTTGTTAACGAAGTGCTTGAAATTGGCCAGTTCCGACCACACATGAAGACGTGTGACGAACTTGGACCAGGGCAAGTCGGTTATATTCTGACTGGCTTAAAAGAGCTCAGCAAAGTCACGGTTGGCGATACAGTCACGCTGTTCCACAATCCTGCCACTGAGGCGTTGCCGGGTTATCAGAAACCGAAGCAAATGGTCTTCTGCGGCATGTTCCCGATCGACGCCACTGATTTTGAAGCGTTGCGTGAGGAACTGCAGAAGCTCCAGATGAACGATTCCAGCTTTTCGTTCACTCCAGAAACCAGCGACGCCCTGGGATTTGGTTTCCGCTGCGGATTTCTGGGCATGTTGCACATGGAAATTGTGCAGCAGCGTCTGGAAAAAGAGCAGGAAATGGATCTCATCCAGACCGCTCCCAACGTGACCTATCAAATCGTCAAACGCGACGGCGAAGTGATGATCATTGATAATCCGCAGGACGTTCCGGACGCAGGGATCATCGAAGAGTTCCGCGAGCCGATCGCCAAGGTCAGCTACATTGTCCCGTCGCAGCATGTGGGCACGATCATGCAGCTCTGTCAGGATCGTCGCGGTATCTTTAAGGGCACCGAGTATCTCGGCCCTCAGCGAGCACAGATCGTTTACGAATTGCCGCTGAGCGAAATCGTGTACGACATGTACGACAAGCTCAAGAGCGTCACGTCCGGCTACGGCACGATGGATTATGAAATTATCGGATTCACGGCCGCTGACCTGGTGAAGATGGACATTCTTGTGAAAGGCGTGCGAGTTGACGCCTTGTCCACGATTGTACATCGTTCAAACGCAGACCGTCGCGGCCGTGCGTTGGTGAAGCGATTGAAAGAAGAAATCTCAAAGCATCAGTTCGAAATCGCGATTCAAGCTGCGATTGGTTCTCGCGTGATCGCTCGCGAAACGATTTCTGCTCTCAGCAAAAACGTAACGGCCAAATGTTACGGCGGCGACATTACTCGAAAACGCAAACTGCTGCAGAAGCAGAAAGAGGGTAAGAAACGCATGAAGCAGTTTGGCGAAGTCGAGATCCCTCAAAAGGCATTTTTGTCGGTCTTGGAATCCGCAAAAGACGACTAAACGCCGGTCTAAATTGCGGTCAGGCGCTGAGTTTCACCCTGGATGAGGGAAACCTGTGTCAGGCGGCAGAGGTCCAGAAGTTCGTTGGCAGACTGCATGATACCGATCATGTCTTTTTCATTGTCCAGAGACTCCATCAATTGATCTGCAACGTTGGCCATATGTTGGATGCCCGCGCGGTCGGCGGTGGAATGCAATCGCATGGTCAGATTTCGCAGTTCGCCGACATCCTGATCGTCCAGGGCAGCCACAAGTTGTTCAATCTGCTGGCCGATATCCAACGCGATGTCAGTCGATACGCCAGGCAATTCCGTGCGGTCTCCGCTTCGTACGCGGACGGCGGAAATGATGCGTCCCACGAGTTCCGGATCAAACTGTGTTCCGGCACATCGGCGAAGTTCGTCGAAGGCTTCCGCACGCGACTTGCGGCGTCGATACGAAGCGTCAGACGTCATCGAATCGTAAGCGTCGGCGATCGCAAGGATGCGAGCGGCGACAGTTGGTTTGAAATGATTTTGAGCGTTCACTGGTACGTTGCTGAGATCGAACCAGACGGGATAATGTTCCACAATTTCCGTCAACGCTTCTGAACCAAATGACGACTTCACAAGCTGCCGACTGACAGCTCGATTCCGCCGCATGATAGCCCATTCTTCTTCGTTCAACTGACCGGTCTTGTGCAACACAGCATCGGGCACGCCGATCTTCCCAATGTCGTGCAGCAAGGCTGCGATTTCCAGTGTGTAGCATTCGCGCATCGACAAGTCGGAAGCCCACTTCACTGGCATCCTTCCCAATGAGTTCTTCAACCTGACGCCCCAGATGATGCGAAAATGCACTGTTTGCCAGCACGATGCGGCAGTCGGTATCCATCACCATCAAACCTTCAGCCAGTGAATCCAGAGCTTCACGGACGTGTGGCGGAATGACCTGTGAAGGATTCAGGTGTCGCAGTACTTTCCGAAGGTAGATCGAAAATGAAACAAAGAGTGCGCTGCCAACAAAAAGTGACAAAGCAAACTCAGTTCGCATCAGGTTACCCAGGGGGCCTGCCTCGACCTCCAGAAAACGTACTTCCAGTTGGCCCCAGCGACTTCCGCTGGCGGATATCGGTACGATGAATTCTCGGGAAGATTGCGGGGTCGAACCTTTCGTCACCCACAACGAGGTGTGTGGTCCGGAACTGAACACCAGACTTCCGTCGTCTTCTTTTCGGACAGCGATGGATTCAACATCTTCATCGCGTGAGCGTATAGTGTCGAAGGTCTCGGAAATCTGCTCTTCATTCATTCGCGGCGCCAAAGCCATGAAGCTAACGGCAGTTGCTTCGCAAAATGCCGATCGATTCTTCTGCGCTGATGTTCCCAGGTTTGGTATCAGCCCCAGCAGACCGGACATCAGCAATGCGCTGACCACCAGACTGACAAGTCCGAGTACGATTCGCGAACTTGAAGAAATACGAAACATGATTTTCGATCAGATAATTAATTGAACTTGGACGAAATGTTTTTTATGACTTTGTTCATCATTTCACCACTTTGCGTACGACCTTAGCTGCCTTGCGAGTGGCAATTGACAGGAACGTGTCATCTTCGTCTTCATTCTGTTTTTCAAACGACTGTAAAACCGGCAAAGGGTCAAAGCTGCTCCATGTCGGCAATGCCGATACAAACGCAGTCAAAAGTGAACCTCCTCGCAGGATCCATACAACATAGCCCACAGATAACGAGGTCGAGACCACTGCTGTGCTGCCGATGACAATTTTTTCCGTTGTCACTTCTGAAAACCGCGTCTCCGTTCGCTGCGGAGCATCTGCGACGCTCTCAAACACAAAGTGTGTGAATGAAACAATCGCGTCACTTGGTGCAATCGCTACCGCTCCACCAAACAGACTTGTCGCAACACGTGTGGTATTGACAAGATTGAAAATTCCGCTGCGACGTTCGGCGAGAGCTGTCCTTTGATTCTCCCTTGTGAGTGCCGACACGATCAGAGATATCATTTCTGAAGCATCCTGTTCGTTCCTTTCTGACTGATCGACGATTGTTTCGCCCTGGAAGATTTCGTAATCTTCGAACGCAGTTTCATATCGACCTGTCAGACTCGCTCTGATTGGACCAACGATCGATGGAATTGATTCATCTGCAGAAGTGCTGTTCGAATCGATATTAGTTGAACCGCCACTGGTTATGGTGCCTGAACTTCCAGTTGAACCACCCGAAGAAGATCCACTGCCAGACGTTGATCCGGAAGATCCGCTGCCAGATCCTGTCGATCCAGTGGTGGATGAACTGCCTCCGAGGCCCGTCGAGATTGTTTGAAGAACGTCAATTGTGACAGTCACAATCGAACTGCTGAGCTGTCCGTCTGTGATCTGATACGTAAATGTGTCAATTCCGGTGAACACGTTATTCGGCATGTATTGAAGTGATCCGTCGATAGCCAGTGTCAAAGTGCCGTTCGTTGGTCCATGCACGACAATCACGGACAGTGCATTGCCGCCTTCGTCGTAATCGTTGGCGAGCAATCCGTTTGCCGCCGTGACCCGCAGAGTTGTCAGCTGTTTGTCGAAATATACATCCGCAACAGCCACGGGCGCGTCGTTGACGTTGTTGATCGTGATCGTGAATGACTTGTCGAAATAGTGACCAACGGAATCGGTCGCGCGAACAGTAATCACATGTGTCGGACTGGCTTCATAGTTCAACGAAGCTCCCGCAGCAACACGCAATTCGAGCGTGGCGGTGTCGATCATGAATCGGCCACCTGCGGAATTGACAAGAGAGAATGTCAGGAAATCGCCACCGTCCGGATCAACCCCGGAAAACGTTCCCACGAATGTTCCGCCTGCAGAATTCTCATTCACAGATGTCCCAACCAGATTGATGTTCGTTGGCGTTTCGTTGAGATCATTGATTTGAATGGTGAATGCTTGAGTATCGATCAAGCCCGCAGCATCGGATACCTGAATTTGCAGAGTGACAGCCGTTGTGGCTTAAAAATTCAAAAGTGACGAATTGACGACGCGTATTTGTCCCGTGGCAGCGTTGATTGCAAATGGCGAAATCGGATTGCTGCTTAGAATAGCGTATGTCAACACGTCACCGCTGTCCGTATCCGATGCCGACACGCCGCCCACAATTGTTCCAACCGCCGCATTTTCATTGATGGTCAAGTTTGGCACGACGGAAAATGTTGGCGCTTCGTTCTGATCGAGAACGTTGATTGTAAAGATCTGCGTTGTCGCTGATCCGTCCACGCTGGTCGCTCGAATGGTGATCGCGTGTGATGTCGCGGTTTCAAAATGGAGTAACGATCCATTCGCAACTGACACAAGCCCCGTCGCACTGTCGATTGCAAAGCGGCCGCCTGCGGAATTGTCCAGAGAATACGTCACCACATTAATTGTCGCATCGGCGTCAAATACGCTGGCGACAATGCCCACTGTTGTGCCGTTGGCGGCATTTTCCGCGACGGTGTTTAGGACAACATTAGTGTCGATGACCGCTGAGACCGCAAATTCATTCACATCGCCTAGGTTAATCGTATATTACTGACTGCTGGATGAACCGTCCGTGGAGCTGGCCTGAACGATGATGTTGTACGACGCTGATATTTCGCGATCCAGAAGTGTGCTATCCGCGACTGTCACGATACCGGTCGTTGCATCAATTGCGAACCGTCCGCTGGCATCATTGGCCAGCGAATACGTAATCACATCAGTACCGTCCGCGTCGCTCGTAAAAGCAATGATGCCGACAAGTGCGCCGTTGGCTGAATTCTCCAGCACAAAATTGGCCGCGACATTCGTATCTGCAATCGCAGTGACACCGTATTAATTGATGTCCGTCAGATTCACAGTCAACGTAATCGTTGATGTTGAAGCGTCCGCGCTGATGGCTCGAGCCGTGATCGAATACGACGGTGCGGCTTCGTAATCCAGCGGAGTCGCTCCAACGCTGACGATGCCGGTGTTGGTGTCAATCTGGAATCGGTCTCCAGCGTTGTCGTCCAGCGAGTACGTGATCGCGTTGGTTGTGTCGTCCGCGTCGCTGGCAGAAACCGTGATGCCGGTCAGCGTGCCTTGCAGTGACAGTTCCGCGACGATGTTGGCGGTTGCGTTGATGTCG
>Ga0105046_10005352_pt1 | contig 20318 bp, 13 predicted proteins | sample MAT03_FD_78385 | JGI IMG/M metagenome (GOLD analysis project Ga0105046, IMG submission 78385) | Freshwater microbial communities from Lake Fryxell liftoff mats and glacier meltwater in Antarctica - MAT-03 (megahit assembly) | ecosystem: Environmental > Aquatic > Freshwater > Ice > Liftoff...
AACACCCCAACCAACACGCCGACCAACACGCCGACCAACACGCCGACCAACACGCCGACCAATACACCAACCAACACCCCAACCAACACGCCGACCAACACGCCGACTAACACCCCAACCAATACCCCAACCAACACGCCGACCAACACGCCAACCAACACGCCAACCAATACGCCGACCAACACGCCGACCAACACGCCGACCAATACCCCAACCCCGACCAATACCCCTGTTGCGCCGGACGCATTCGATGACAGCTACTCGGTCTATACACACATCCGCATCGCTCAGCCGTCCGGTGCGCTGACCTCGAATGACGTGCTAGGTACGCCGAATGCTGCCGTCATCCCCGCCAGCGGCACAAGCGCACAGGGCGGTAGTTACAGCGTCGCGGCAGATGGTAGCTTCAGCTATAAGCCACCTGCCGATTTCACCGGCTCCGATAGCTTCACTTATGTCTTGAGCAACGGCTTTACCGATACCGCCACCGTCACGCTGAACGTTGGCGGCACAACCATCTGGTTTATCGACCAAACCGCTGCGGGCAGCGCCAATCTCGGTACGTTGGCTGACCCCTTCCTGAGCATCGCGGCCTTTGATGCCTCGTCCAGCCCCTCTGCAAGCGAAGATGTCTATCTGGTACAAGGTAGCGGCACCTATAGCGGCACGATCGACCTGTTGACCAATGCCCGCTTATATGGCACGGTGGCTGACGTCAACTTCATCGTCGGCGCACTGCCCAGTGGTAGCTCGGCTATTCCGTCGCAAGGCGCGAGCCGTCCGGTCATCACCAACCCCAGCGGCAACGCCATCACCGTGAGCAACGGCAACCTGATCACCGGCGTGAACATCGGCGATACCCAACCAGCGTCATACGCCATCGCCCAATCCAACCCATTATCCGTTTCTCGGTTGGTCATCATTGATGTAGCCGTCAGCGGGACGGGATGCTTCTTGAACATTGACGACGCAGGCGGTTCAGATCAGGTGACTGTGGTGTTTGATAGCCTCGTCAGCACCAATTGCAGCGGCCCCGCGCTGTCCGTCAAGAACATCACAAGCGGCGGATTAACCGTCACCGGCGTGACCAACATCACCGGCGGTAGCGGCATCATTCTGGAGGCGATACCGTCGTCCACCTTCACTGGCGCAGTCACCTTGAACGGCACAAGCGCCCATATCGAACTCCGTAACCTTTCCAGTACGGTGGCCTTTAACAACACCGTCTCGATTGGTCAAACCACTGCGCCCACGTCACCGGCCTTTTTGGTGGCGGATGTCAGCGGCACAGTCTTTGTGAGCAATCTGATTTCGACGGCCAATAATGCCCCAGCTTTATCGGTGAACAACGTCAGCGCTGGCGGCCAATTGACCATCAATGACGGGACGTTGACCGCCACCAATAGCAACGTCGTGTACCTGCGAAATATCGCGCTGAATGTCACGCTCGGCTCGGTCAACGCGATTAACCTGCCGAACGCTACGCAGTCCATCACCTTGCAAGGGGTCATCATCAACAATTTCAACATCGGCGTCATCAACGACGGCGATTAGACTTGACATCAGCGTGATGCGAGAAATGAGAAGGGGGCAAGTCTTACGGGCTTGCCCCTTCTTTTTATCCCCCAACCGTAGGGCTTGACGCCGCGCCCCGCCGCGCAAATTAAGGAAGGCTAGTCGAATATCGCCCAACGGCGTTGCGGGGGACAGTCTGTAGGCTGACCGAACGCACCATACAGAGAGTCACCGCCATCGGCTGGAAGCGGGGCAAAACGCTCGGAATGCAGAATTTATGGTAACTACTCAGCCATCATTTCTTCCCTCAATTTGATGCTGTAGAACGTCAAATTGACTGAGGCGCGGTGAAATTCTCCCCTCAGATGATTGGGCTGAGTACCGGTCAAAATCTCATTTTCCCCTCAAATAGAGGCTGAGTAGTTACCACAACACATTGGTTGAATTTAGCATGATATTGGATATATTTCGGAATCATTTGCCTTATTGCAAAAATCTGTTTGTATTGTATTGAGAGATATAGACTCATTGAATCGATAGACGATCTCTTGTAGATTATCTCCCAACCTCACCATATCCAAAGCCCGCCCAATCCTGTACCGTAAAAACCCGAATCGTCATCCTGTCGTCAGCTCAACAAGGGGGTTCGGTGAAGGTTTACCGGATTGAAGTTCGACCACGCGGCGCTGCGTCGCATCAAGCCCATGTCACCGCCGCCCATCAGTTAGGGCATCCGTCGCTGACCGCGTGTGAGGTCACGCGCTTATTTTTTGTCCGGGGCGATTTGAACGACGCCGCCGTGACTCGCTTGGCCGAAAAACTCTTAGCCGACCCCGTAACCGAGACTTATGCGCTCGGCCAGACCCCGACCCACCCCGGCGCACACCGCGTTGAGCGCACGCTGCTCCCCGGCGTGACCGACCCCGCCGCCGAGAGTTTTGTTTACGCCGCCAGCCTGATCGGGATACACCTCAGCCAAGCCGCCACCGGCGAACGCTATGACCTGATCGGTGACTTGTCGCCCGACTCCGTTCAGCGCATCGCGGCGGATATTTTATCCAACGCCGTGATTCACCGCGTCAGCGTCGGTGAGCCGATTAGCGCCCCGTTCATCCCCGCAGCCCCGCCTGATTTAACCGTCGAAATCATCCCGATTCGCGAGCTAGACGACGCCGCGTTGCTCGGCTTGAGTTTAGAGCGTCGCCTGTCACTGGACTTGAACGAGATGCGCGCCATCCGCGCCTATTTCGAGGCCGAGGGGCGCGACGCCACCGATGCCGAATTGGAGATGTTGGCGCAGACGTGGAGCGAACATTGCGTCCACAAAACCTTCCGCGCCAAAGTCACCTACACCGGCCCGGCGCACGGCGCAGCCCCCGACTCCGAACCCGTCACCCAAGCGATTGACGGCCTGCTCAAAACCTATCTACGCGCCGTGACCGATCAACTCGCCAAGCCGTGGGTGCGTTCGGCCTTTGTCGATAACGCGGGCGTGATCGCCTTTGACGACGACTACGACCTCGCTTTTAAGGTCGAGACCCACAACCGTCCGTCAGCGTTAGAGCCGTTCGGCGGCGCAAATACCGGCGCGGGCGGCGTCATCCGCGATGTGTTGGGCGTCAGCGCCCGCCCGATTGCCAACACCGATATTTTATGTTTTGGGATGCCGGACACGCCCGCCGACTCACTGCCGGAAAATGTGCTGCACCCGCGCCTGATTATCGACGGCGTGGTGCATGGCATCGCGGACTATGGCAACAAAATGGGCATACCGACGGTCAACGGCGCAGTGCAATACCACCCCGGCTACACCGCCAATCCACTGGTGTTCGCCGGCTGTGTCGGGATTGCGCCGGTTGGGTCACATCGTTCAGAAGCGCGTCACGGGGATTTGATCGTCGTGATGGGCGGGCGCACCGGGCGCGATGGCTTACGCGGCGCGACGTTCTCGTCGATGGAGATGGACACCACCACCGCTAAAGTCAGCGGCGGCGCGGTGCAAATCGGGCATCCGATCAACGAGAAACAAGTCATGGAGGCGGTTCTGCGCGCCCGTGACGCCGGGTTATACACCGCCATCACCGATTGCGGCGCGGGCGGGTTGTCGTCTGCTGTCGGCGAGATGGGTCAGGCGTTGGGGGCGAAAGTTCAGTTGGCAGATGTGCCGTTGAAATACCCCGGCTTGCGCCCGTGGGAAATCTGGTTGAGCGAGGCGCAAGAGCGCATGGTCATGGCCGTCCCGTCCGAGAATTGGGACGCGCTCAAGGCGATTTGCGACGCGCATGATGTCGAGGTCGTGTCGATTGGGACGTATGAGTCCACCGGCCACCTCGAATTATTCTACGGGACGGAGCGCGTCGGGGATGTCAGCATGGACTTGCTGCACCACGGCATCCCGCGTCGGGAATTAAAGGCGGTCTGGCCGTCACCCCTCACCCCCAACCCCGATTCCGTAGGGACGCCCAACGGGGCATCCGCCCACGCCAACATTCCCGATATTTTGCTGGCGATGCTGGCAAATCCCAGCGTCCGCAGCAAGTCGGACGTGATTCACCGTTACGATCACGAGGTCGGGACGGGGACGGCGGTCAAGCCATTGGTCGGGCATGGAGCAGGGCCCGGCGACGCGGCGGTGATCCTCCCGCAAGATACGCTGAAAACGGGTGGTAAAAAGGGTTTTTCGCTGTCCGTCGGCATGTGTCCACAGTACACCGCGCACGTCCCGTATGCGATGGCGTGGGCAGCGATTGATGAATCCGTCCGCAATGCCGTGGCTGTCGGCGCAGACCCCGACCAACTCGCTATTTTGGATAACTTTAGCTGGGGCAATACCAATTTGCCGGATCGGATGGGCGAACTCGTCCGCTGTCTGCAAGGCTGCTACGACGCGGCCTTAGCCTACGAGACGCCCTACATCAGCGGCAAAGACAGCCTCAACAACGAATATCTGGACGAGAACGGCGTCCGGCGCGCCATCCCCGGCACGTTGGTGATTTCGACGCTCGGCATCGTGCCGGATGTCGCGCAAGTCGTGACCAGCGACTTCAAAGCTGAGGGTAGCCAGATATACCTGATTGGGCAAACTCGGCCTGACGAAATTGCCGGTAGCCTATACGCCGAATTGACCGGCGCGACGGGCGGAATCGTCCCACAACCCGTGGCGAACGCGCTGAATATCTATCGCGCCGTGCATCAGGCGATGCGAAGCGGATTGGTCTTGTCGGCACATGACGCCAGCGAGGGTGGTTTGGCCGTCGCTGTGGCGGAAATGTGTATCGGCGGGCGTATCGGCGCGACCCTGACGGTGGACACGGACGCTGCCTCGCTGTTCAGCGAATCACAAGGCCGTCTAATCCTCGAAATCGCGCCGGAAAATGCCATCGCCTTCACGTCGATATTATCGGCGGTCAACGCGCCGTTCGGGGTGATTGGCGCGGTTGGCGGCGAATCGCTCACCTTCGACGGCGAATCGCTATCGGTTGAATCCCTAGCCTCGGCATGGGGCGCACCCGCGTTCCATCCTGTACGGACGCCCCATGGGGCGTCCGATTCTGCCAAACCCACCGCCCCACGGGTGAAAAAATCTCCCCGCGTCCTCATCATGCAAGCCCCCGGCAGCAATCGTGACCGCGATGCCGTCATCGCTTGCGAGATGGCGGGCGGTGTGCCGGAAATCGTCACCGTCAACCAATTGGTGCGTGGCGAACGTAATCTGCTGGACTATCACATGTTGGTCATCCCCGGCGGATTCAGCTACGGTGACGACCTCGGCGCGGGCGCGTTATGGGCGCTCAATCTGCGCGAGCGTATCGCCGGAGTCGATGAGTTTGTACAGGGAGGCCGCCCGGTCTTGGGGATTTGCAACGGCTTCCAAACCCTCGTCAAATCTGGTTTACTCCCCGGCGATTCATGGGACGGCGGGGCGCGTAAAGTCACGCTGACCTACAACGCGCAGGGGACATTCGAATGCCGCTGGGTGTTATTAGAGACCAACCCGTTCAGCCCGTGCCTGTTCACCGACGGCATTGATGACCCCATTTACTGCCCCATCGCGCACGGTGAAGGCCGCGTGCAAGTCGCTGATGAAACCACTCGGTTGCGGATTATCACCGACGGCTTGGCGGCGATTCGTTACATCACGCCGGATGATTTGCCCGCACATGAGTTCCCGTTCAATCCCAACGGTTCTATCGACGCCATCGCTGGGTTGTGTAACCCGGCCGGAAATGTATTCGGCCTGATGCCGCACCCCGAAAATCACATCTTTCCGTGGCAGCACCCGCAGCACACCGCCGGTCAGCGTGGACTCGACGGTCTGCGCCTGTTCCAGAACGGGATTAAAAACGCTTAAAAGCAGTGATGAGTCCCTAGTGATGAGGTAAAGTCGTTGTACGATTGAAGGTATGTAGATAGGTCGGGGCTTGGCACGCCAAGTCCCTATGACCATAACTTTTGAGATGGGTTGTGTTTTCTCATCACTCAAGACTTATCACTGTTCAAAGAGGAGAGACGCCGATGTTCATCCCCATCCCCACCGTTGGCGATCCGCAAGAAGAAGCCTTCTTCACCGAACCCACCATCTTGAAGTTGCACTACACGGTTGACGAATTTGAGGTGATTTTGGGGCGACCCGAAAACGCCGATAGCGTGCTGGAACTCGTCAACGGAAGGATTAAGCAGAAAATGGTCTCGGTCAAACACGGGATGTTGTTCATCCGGCTGGGGACGCGCTTAAACATGTTTGTCGAGGCGGGCAAATTGGGGACGGTCAGCACCGAGGCACATTTCCGCGCCGCCAACGACCCGTATAACGAACTCGCGCCCGACCTGTGTTTTCTGTCCAACGATAAAATTATCACCGATGACGCTGTGATGGTCGGGATGCCCGACCTCGCCATTGAAATCAAATCCCCCAGCAACACCTACAAAGAATTGCGCGAAAAAGCCGGGACGTATATTTGGGGCGGTTCGCGCTTGGTGTGGCTGGTTTATCCCGACCGCCAGACCGTGGAAGTCATCACGCGCAGCGTCGATACCCCCGATGCGGTGGTCGTCATCAGCCTGAACGTGAACGACAGCTTGGACGGCGGCGATGTGCTGCCCGGTTTTACCCTCATACTCAAGGATATTTTCTCGGCATGACCGACTTCACGCACGATACGTACATCAGCCCGTTTAGCTGGCGCTATGGCTCGGACGCCATGCGCGCCGTCTGGTCACTGGCGAATCAGCGCCGCCTGTGGCGCAGAATCTGGGTCGCGCTGGCCGATGCTCAATCCGAAGTCGGACTCGTGAGCGCCGAACAAGTGGCCGATTTGCGCGCCCATGTCAGCGAGATTAACATCCCCCGCGCCCTCGAAATTGAGGCCGAGATTCACCATGACCTGATGGCCGAGGTCAAGACTTACGCCGAACAGTGCGGTATCGGCGGGCGCGTGATTCACCTCGGCGCGACCAGCATGGATATCGAAGACAACGCTGACGCGCTCCGCTTGCGCGACGCGGTAGACCTGATTTTGACAGCGCTGGAGGCCGTCTTGACGACCCTCGCGGGCATGATTGACGCCGAGGCCGACTCGGTGTGTATGGCCTTCACACACCTGCAACCCGCCGAGCCGACCACCATCGGCTATCGGTTGGCGAATTACGCCCAAGACCTATTGGCCGACCTAGTGGACTTGCGCCGCGTGCGTGCCGACATCAAGGGCAAGGGTTTCAAAGGCGCGGTGGGGACGGCGGCCAGCTACGCCGAATTGCTACACGGCACGACCATGACGCCCGCCGACCTCGAAGCGCGCATCATGTCAACGTTGGGGTTGGGCGCGTTCACCATCACCCACCAGACCTATCCGCGCCGCCAAGACTTGAAAATCGTCGAGGTCTTGGCCTCGATTGGGATGACCTGTTACAGGCTGGCCTTTGATGTCCGACTGTTGCAATCCCCGCCGTTCGGGGAGTGGTCAGAACCGTTCGCCAGCAAACAAATCGGCTCATCGGCCATGCCGTTCAAGCGCAACCCCATCAATGCCGAAAATATCGACAGCCTCGCCCGCTATGTGGCCGGTTTGCCGCGCCTGTTCTGGGATAATGCCGCCCATCACTTGTTAGAGCGCACGCTGGACGACAGCGGCAATAGGCGCGCCGCCTTGCCGGACGGGTTTCTAGCGACGGATGAAGTCCTCAAGCGCGTCCAAAAAGTCCTGACTGGCTTGCGGATTGACCGTAACGGCGTCGCCAAAAATCTGAGCGCCTACGGCACATTCGCTGCCACCGAGCGCGTCTTGATGGAGGCCGCCCGCGCCGGGGCAGACCGTCAAGAACTGCACGAGGTCATCCGCCAACACAGCCTCACGGCGTGGGAGGCGCTACGGAACAATCAGCCCAACAGCCTGCCCGATACGCTCTCATCAGACCCACGGGTGACGGCCTATCTGACGCCGGAGCGCACCCGTGAACTCTTGGATGCGAGCGGTCATATCGGGGACGCGCCCGCCCGCGCCCGCCAATTATCCGCCCGCCTGCGCGAGGCCTTGACGCGCTGAGGATAGGTGCAAGGGGTGTAGTTCAGATTTTTGCATGACGGAATGACGGGAGGGGACGTGGCCCCTCCCCTACGAATACGCGGCAATCCGTAGGGGCGCACCCGTGTGTGCGCCCGCCCGCGCTTTAGTGTGAGGGGTAAATCGAGGCCTAATCTTGCCCAGACGGCATCATTTGCGCGCCGGTGCCACTTAGATTCGCCATGATGTCCTCAAATTCGGGACGGTTGATCGTCTCCTGTTCGATCAGGGTGACGGCCAACTGGTCAAGGATATGGCGGCTGCCGCTGAGGATGCTCTTGGCGCGGTTATAGCCGGTTTGCAAAATACGCTTGACTTCGTTGTCGATTTCTTCGGCGTAGTGTTCGCTGTACTCGCGGGATTCGCTCAATTCGCGCCCCAAGAAAATGTTGCCGCTGCTGCTGTCATAGCTGCGTGGCCCCAGCAAATCACTCATGCCGAATTTAGTGACCATCGAACGAGCGATGCGGGTGGCCTGTTGTAGGTCGCTACTCGCGCCCGTCGTGAGTTGGTTGAACACGATTTCCTCGGCAGCGCGCCCGCCCATCGCGGCCACGATTTCGTCCTCAAATTCCTCGCGGCTTTTGAGCATCGTGTCGCCTTCCGGCAAGCTCATCACATAGCCTCCGGCGCGACCACGCGGCACAATCGTGATTTTATGCACCGGGTCGGCATGTTCTAGAACGTGCTGTAGGATGGCGTGACCGGCCTCGTGATAGGCGATTTTACGCTTCTCAGACTCACTGATGACGCGAGTCTTGCGCTCCGGCCCCATGATGACGCGCTCCATGGCTTCCTGAAGCTCGGACATGCCGATATTTTTGAGGTTGCGGCGTGCGGCCAAAATCGCGCCTTCGTTGACCAGATTTTCGAGGTCTGCGCCGCTGAAGCCGGGGGTGATTTTGGCGATGGACTCCAAGTCTACGCTCTGGGCGAACGGCTTGCCCTTAGAATGGACTTTCAAGATTTCCAGCCGCCCCTTCACGTCGGGGTTGTCCATCATGACCTTACGGTCAAAACGGCCCGGACGCAGGAGGGCTGGGTCAAGGATGTCTGGGCGGTTGGTTGAGGCGAGGACGATCACGTTTGTCCCGGTCTCAAAACCATCCATCTCAACCAAAATCTGGTTCAACGTTTGCTCGCGCTCATCATGACCACCGCCCAAGCCCGCGCCGCGCTGACGACCTACCGCGTCGATTTCGTCAATGAACACGATGGCCGGTGATTCGGTTTTGGCGCGGTCAAACAGGTCACGCACGCGGGACGCGCCGACGCCGACGAACATCTCGACGAATTCCGAACCGCTGATGCTGAAAAATGGGACGCCGGCCTCGCCTGCGACAGCACGCGCCATCAGCGTTTTGCCCGTTCCCGGCGGCCCGACCATCAACACGCCTTTTGGCACACGCGCACCGAGGCGAATAAATTTGTCCGGTTCTTTCAAGAACTCGACAATTTCCTTGAGTTCTTCTTTGGCTTCGTCCGCCCCAGCCACATCCGCAAATGAGACTTGCGGGCGTTCGGCGTCACGACTGACGCGGGCGCGGCTACGGCCAAAGCCCATCGCTTGATCTTGACCGGCGCGCATGTTTCGCATGAAGCGGAACAGCAAGAACACAATCAGCAGAGTCGGGACGACAGTGATGAGCAAATTGATGATTAGGTTGCCGCTATTATCACTGGCAATCGTCCCGATTTGGCCGATGCCCTGCCACTGCGCCTCGGTCACGCCCAACGCAAACAGGTCTTCGCGCAGATTGCTCATCATCTCTTTGCGGAGGATCAAAGGCTGCACGCTGCCACGGCGCTCGATAAACACCTGATCGGCATTGGTCGTAAACAGCAGTTTTTCAACCTCGCCGCGCTGGATGTAGGTCGCCAAGTCATTGAGAGAGAGGGTCTCGCCACTGCCGAAACCGTTGCCGCCCCTGAATAGGGTCAGCATGAAAATCAGTAGGAAGACGCCGCCAATTGCCATCCAGATCCGTTGGGGACTGTTGAAGGGGTTGGTTGGGGGCGTTTTAGGGTCTTTTCCGTCCCGTTTGGGGGATTCTGGCGGTCTGTTGTTCACATGAAACTCCGCTTATTCTGGTATCGCTTAACGTTCAACCTTCATTATACTCAATGCGCGCCGCGATAGCCCAACTCTAGCGAAACGACTATGTATTTCTAACGTGCCGGTCATGATTGACCCAAGCATGTACGGGCTTATTTTAGGATGTAATGCGTGCCTTTTTTGCTGCCGACTTTGAGCAGCACGCCTTTCTCCACCAAGTCCGCGAGGTCGAGTCGGAGGGTCTCAGCGCTGACGCCGGGGCAAAGTTCACGGAAGTCGCGGTTGGTGATTTGGCCGCTGTCCTTGATGTATTGCAGCGCCCGCGTCTGGCGATAGTTCGTGCTGTGCGTCGAGTCTGGTTTGGGTTGTTGCTTGAGGCGCTCGTTATACAACGTGACCGCGAAACTATAAGGGCGGGCGTCGAAATCGGGCGGCTTGCGCCCGGCCTGCTCCATAACCTCAATCATGCGGTCAATGCCGAGGCCGAGTTCTTCGATATAGCCCCACTGGAACAGCCCGTTGACGATGCGCGGATTACGGCTGAAATGCTCGTCCTTGATATTCTCAATCGTGATAAAGCCCGGCAAGCCTCCCGGCGAAATTACCTCCAGTCGGTCAGAATACATGCGGATTTCGATGCGCCGCCCCTTCAGGCGATAATCTCGGTGGCAGACCGCGTTGACGATGGCCTCGCGCACGGCGAACTGAGGGTACTCAAAGGTATCCTCGCGCTCTAGCCCTTTAATCACCCCGCCGACGGCCATCTCGCTCCAGACCAGATTCCATGCCGATTCAATCAAACGCGGCAGCGGGCCGGTCAACTCTTCGCGCCGGACATAGCCCGCCAACCCGTTTTCGCCGCGCGGGGTGCGCCCGACAAACTTAGCGAATACCACGCTGGCTTGCGGAATCCACTGCTGCGGGTAGTCGCTGAACAACATCAGCCCGGCGATGGTCGGCTTGCCGGTCTGATCGATGGCGCCGATTTCCATCAGCATTTCTTCGATGTTACCGCTGGACGGGCGTTTGGTGCGCTCGCCGCGCTTGGTCAGATATTCGGTCATAATTTTTTGGCTGAAGTCGTCTTTGCCCGCGCCGACCACCGCCGTTGATTCAAAATCACCGGTAGTTTTGGCGCTGGCGAGCCGCAACAGTTCTTGACCGCCTACCGGACGGTTTAATGCGCCACCGCGAATCAAGACGCGGCCATCGGTCAGTGAGTGCAATTCAATCGAACGCGGCACGCGCAAGCTGAATCCACGGGCTTTGCCGCCATCCAAGACGACCTCTTCCCATGAGCCGACCACCACCGTCGGCGAACACAGCCCGTCCGCCTCTTTTAGCGCCGTAGCCAATGCTTCGACATCCAGACGGACATGCGAGGGTTTGCCCTCATCCGTGACGCCGACCACCAATAGTCCACCGTCGGCGTTGGCAAACGAAATCAATGTTTCGGCGATGGTTTTCGGGTTAGCAGTATCGATCAGGGCGAGGCGTGGCCCCGGCCCAGCCTTGAGCAGTTCAGGGTTGACCATAAAAAACGGCCTTTATATCGCAAATATCCCAAATTCTAAGGCAAGTATAGCACACCTCATGTCATAATTTGGGATAAACAGGTCAGTCTAAAAGCATGAGGGGGCGCAAATAGCCTATTTTGTACCCCCATGAAATGCACCCAAACGCGGGGCAATTATCGACAGCGCAGGTCTATTCCGGTAGACTTATCAATCAAATGCCGGTTCGATTGTTTTGGATTTATTGAGGCATGGCACACCATGCCCCTATTCTTGAAAGGAAATCACACCATGCGCTTAGGTTTAACCCTCGGATACAGCGGCCCTCGGATTGAATTGCCGATGGAGATGGTTTTAGAAGCAGACCGGCTAGGCTATTACGCGGTCTGGACGAGTGAAGCTTACGGTAGCGATGCGGTCACGCCGTTGGCATGGATTGGCGCGCTGACCCAAAATATCAAGCTCGGCACGGCCATCTTACAGATACCCGCCCGCACCCCCGCCATGACCGCCATGACCGCCACCACGCTCGACCAGTTATCCGGCGGGCGGGCGCTGTTGGGCTTGGGACTCAGCGGCCCGCAAGTGGCAGAAGGCTGGCACGGGGAAGCCTACGGCAAGCCATTGGTCAAAACTCGGGAATACGTCCACATCGTGCGCGAGATTTTCAAGCGCGAACGCCCGCTAGAATTTCACGGTCAGCATTATGACGTGCCGTATACCGGCGCGGACGCGACGGGGTTGGGCAAACCGCTGAAAAGCATCACTCACGGACGCCCCGATTTGCCCATCTATCTCGCCAGCATTGGCCCAAAGAATGTCGCGCTGACGGCGGAAATCGCCGACGGTTGGCTGCCGTTCATCTTCAGCGCCCGCCATTATGACAGCGTGTACAAGCCGTGGGTTGAGGAAGGCTTTGCGGCGGCGGGTCATGGCAAATCCATCGCTGATCTCGACATCGCTCCGGCGGTGACGGTGATTATCAGCGACGATCTCGAATCGGCGCGCAATGCGGTCAAACCGCAACTTGCGCTGTATATCGGGGGCATGGGCGCGAAGGGCAAGAATTTCTACAACGACCTCGCTCGCCGCTATGGGTATGACGAGGCCGCCGACAAAATCCAAGAACTGTATCTGTCTGGCAAAAAAGTCGAGGCGATTAACAGCGTCCCGGATGAATTGGTCGATGATGTCGCGCTGGTCGGGTCGATTGACCGGATTAAAGACCGCCTGCAATTGTGGCGTGAATCGCCGATTAACACGCTGAATATCGCCTGTTTCGATGTCGCCACCGTGCGCGCTATGGCCGAATTGGTATTGTAATTTTGACGCGGGCGCACTCATGGATGCGCCATGCAAAAATCTGAAATACACCCTCAAGGTTGTGGGGTGTTGGTGGCGAAAATCACCGGCGCGGGGGTCGGGGTCGGCAGATCGCCCGTCCAGACCACACGCCAGACCTGTCCATAGATGAAGTCGGCCACCAGCAACGCCCCATCGGGTGAGACGGCCACATCAACGGGGCGAATCAGGCCGGTGACGAACGGTTCAGGCGTGACCAACGCCAGTTTGTCGGGGTCGGTGGGCAGCGCGCCCGGCTCAATTCGCACCACCCGCTGACCGCCGGGGACGCCGTTCCAGAACGCGACGAACAACGATCCCGCGTAATTGGATGGGAAATTTTCGCCCTGATACACCGTCAGGCCGCGTGGGAGGGTGAAGGGGGGAAGGGGCAGTAAATCGGGCTGAATCGGCAAGCTGTAATTGGTGGGCGGGCAATCGTCACAGCCGCGACTCCGATAGAACGGCCAGCTATAATGCGCGCCTTGTGTGATTTTCAGCACGCGATCCCCCAGCCCGCCCGCCGTGCCGTTGTCGGTGGCATACATCACGCCCGCGAGGTCAAAGGCGATGTCATACGGGTCACGCAAGCCGCCCGCGTAAACTTCAGCCTCGCCGGTGGCCGGGTTGAGTCGCAGAATTGACGCCTCAAACGGCTGCGGCGTGGCGAAACGATAGCGTTCCGGCTGAGTCGGTTCGCCACGGTCTGTCAGCGCGCCGACGCCCATATACAAATAGCCGTCCGCGCCAAAACTGAGGCCTTCTGGTTGCTGGTCAATGACACTGCGGCAGCACGGCAAATCGCCGCGCACGAGCGATGTCTCACCGCTGGCCGGATCAATCCGCCACAGCGCACCGCCCGATGTCGCGCTCAAGCGTGAGGTGACATACAGCGCGCCGGTGTCGGGTTGGAAGGCCAAGCCCACCGGGGAGATGAAGGCCTGTGAGACTTTTTCCGCCGTCCCATCCGCATTGAGGGCATAAACCGCGCCGTTGCGCGTGCCATTTTCCAGCACCGTCGCGTACAGACGCCCGTCTAATCCAAACGCGATTTGCATGGGCTGGCCGGGAAATTTCCCCGCGAGTTCCACCGCGAATCCGGGCGGGACGCCAATGCGCCGTAGCCAACCGTCGAGGTCGTCCTCACAAGGGAAATCATCGCACGACCAGCCCGCCGTCGCGCTCAAAGGGGCGGGCTGAGGGGTGATGGGTGGCGGCGCAGCGAAAACGGCCATGCCGACCATTAACAATCCGAACAACACCACCCCAAAAACCTTAGAACAACGACTCATAATCAACCTTCTCAAATACGGTCAGCTTGCCGCCGAGGGTGGCGTCAACGATTCGGCGGCGATAGGCTTGATAGGTGATTTTCGCCAAGCCATAAGCGATCTCGGAGGTTTCGAGGTCGGGTAAATCCCAGCGGACGCCCTTGCCCCAATAATTCGGCGCGAAATGATTCTCATCATCGGTCTGCGCCGTGACTTGCTCATGCGGCTTGCCTTGCGCGACAAAATTATGGTCAACGCCGATCAGAATCACCTCACTGATGCCCATATAAAACGCCAATTGCATCTGCACAAATGTGACCGTCGCGCCCTCCCACATCACATGCTGGGGGGTGAACGAAAACTGGGGCTGGCGCGCATTGGGTGCGAGGAAGGCGGTATCTGACGTAAACGGGACGTGTTGACGACACAGCCAGCCAAAAAACTTGGGGAAGGGCTGCGCGCCCATCTCCGCGCCAAATTGCTCGGCCACCGTCGGGTTGACACACGTCAAATAAGTGGTGGTGAACCCCAGCTGCGGGTACAGCAGGTAAATCCGGTTTGAGCCGAACGTGATTTCTCCCCGTAGCTGGGTCAGGTCGGTCTTGTTGAGGCTGGGACCGTTGCCGAGGATGAAGGCACGTTTACCTTTGTGGATGTCCTTAAAATTGGCGATGCGCGCCGCGCTCTGCCAACGTTTTGCGCCCAGATACCAACCGGGAGTAGCCCTTAGCCGCCGCGCCGTCTCATAAGCGGACAAGACGCCGGGGATTTTTTTGATTAAGCCGCGCAGCACGTCTACTTATTCCGTGCTGAGGCGGGCGGTTGCGCCGCCGTCGGCGATCAAAGCCTGTCCGGTGATGAACGATGAGCGGTCGTGATCCGCCAAGAACAAAATCGCCTGTGCGATTTCATACGGCTCGCCGACGCGCCCATTCACCGTCTTGGCGGCCAACATATCGAGGCGCTCTTGGACGCTCGTCCCGCCCAGATGGCCGCGACCCAACCCGTCACGCAGCATGTGCGTATCGACTGCGCCGGGCAGCACGGCATTGACGCGGATGTTGTGCGGAGCCATCTCAATCGCCAACGCACGAGTCAGCGCCAACAACGCGCCTTTGCTGGCGGCATAGGCGGCGATATTGGCACTGGTCTGGACGGCGTGAACCGAACTGACGTTGACGATGGCGCACGGGCGTCCGGTGGCGATCATCAGCGGGTAGGCTTGACGCACGGCGAGGAACGGGGCGCGCAAATTGGACGCCATCACCCTGTCCCATTCTTCGGGCGTGGTCTCGACCAGCGATTTAGACAACTGCACGGCGGCGTTATTGACCAGCACATCCAACCACCCGATTTCGGCGCGGATTCGGTCAAAAATTAGGTCGGTGTCGCTGGCGATGTCGGCTTGGATGAACAGGCTCACGCCCTCGACGGGGCGATTTTGGCGGTCAACGCCGATGACGGTATAGCCCGCGTTGGAAAAAGCTTTGGCGGTGGCGCTGCCGATGCCCCCGGCCACGCCGGTGACGAGTACCGAACGAGTCATTTTAACCCCTTTACAATTTGTAGGGACGGCATTCTTGCCATCCGTTTTGGGAATGGCCGGATGCCTAGAAGGGCGTCCCTATGCACCATTTGCAAGCGTCACAGCAGCTTGAGTTGTTCTTCGGCGGCGCGGGAGGCTTCGTCAATCAGGTTGAGGCCCCTGAAAATGGCGATGGCTTGATTCAACTTACGCCCGGCTTGCGTGCGTTTGCCGCGCCCAATTAGACTGCGACCTTGCACTAAGAGCGTGCGGGCGATCTCGGCCTCGGCGTTGACCTCTTTGAAGTGTTGAATCGACTGTTGAAAATAAAAATCAGGGTCAAGGTTAACCCCATCTTCGCGGCGATCAGGGTTGAGGCTGACGGCCTCGCCCATCGAACGGTCTGCGAATCCCATCAACAGCGTGACGTGTAAGGTATGGGCGATTAAATTGGCCTCCCGCGCATAACGCCACGCCTCATCCGCTTGGCGGCGGCTAGCGTAGATGGTGGTCAGTGATTTGGTGATGTCCACAACGTGCGACAGGCGTCCACGTTCGGCGCGCTCTGGGTCGCGGTCAGCGTCAATCGGGAAGGGTTCGCTGGCGAGGGTGTAACACTCTAATAGCGTCCCTTCGGCCTGTTCCATATAACCGAGGCTGATCAACATCTGTGATTCGTTGATTCGACAGGTGACTTGCATCTCGCGGTGTCCCAATTCCAGCGCGGCCTCATAGCCGATGCGGAAATATTGTCGGGCGCGGGTAAAATTTCCCTTGAGGCGATAGGTTTCACCGATATTGAGGTGACAGGCAATCACGCGGCGGCGCATCCCTCCGGTGACGAAAAAATCACGGGCGCGCTCAAAGTGTTGGATGCTGGCCTCGTAACTGCCGCGATAGCCGTCAATCATCGCCCAACGGTACTCGATCAAGCCGTGGTCATTGGGATTTTCGTCGGCAATCTCGGCGACCAACGCCTCAAAACGCGCCATGGCGACCTCATAGGTGGTTTGGCCTTCTTCCCATGCGCTAATCAGCGCGGCGGTCTCGGTTTGGATATGCGGCGAAATACTGGGTTCTGGCGGGAGTGTGGTCATCCTAGAAACCTCATCGTTATACTAATTTTAGTTGTTCCTCAGCGGCTTTGGCGGCATCATCGACCATGCCCAATTTGCTGAACATGATGACCGCTTGGTGCAATTTTCGGGCGGCCATCGTATTGCGTGAACGACGGGCGAGACTGCGCCCTTGCGTGAACAACGTGCGGGCGATTTCGCCCTCGGCATTGATGGCTTTGAAGTGCTGGATAGCCTTCATGAAGTGAGCATCAGGATCGGGGTCGAAGCCAAGATCATCGACGACGCTCAGTTGGCTCAAGGTTTGGGCGACGGCGCGGCTCGCGAAACCCAATGCCAGCGGCGCATCAATCATCTCCGCCACTGTATAGGCTTCCCGCGCAAAACGCCATGCCTCATCCCCCTTGCCGCTTTCCAGATAAATCTGCGCCAGCGCCTGTATGATGTCAATCCGCTGATCCAACCATGTCCGGCGCACCATGTCCTCAGTCTGGCCTACGTGCTGAATGGCGTAAGGCTGCTCTGACAACTCATAACATTCTAACAGCATCGCCTCGGCTTGGTCAGCATGACCCTGACTTAGGAGCATTTGCGCTTCGTTGGTGTGTGCCAAGACTTGCATCTCGCGGTTGCCCTGCTCCACAGCAGAGTCATATCCCAGTCGAAAATATTGGCGTGCGCGGCTAAAATTACCTTTGAGGCGGTAAGTTTCACCGATGTTGACGTTACAGACCAAGACTTGTGCGCGGCTGTTGGCTTGCAAAAACAGGTCTCGCGCCCGTTCAAAGTGGTCGATACAGGGGACGTAATTTCCCCGGTAGCCCTCAATCACCCCGCGCCGCAGTTCCGCGTAGGCTTGGTCTTCCGGGTGATTGTCGGTTATCGCTTGTACCTTGATGGCGGTCAGTTTGGCGACGGCATCGGGGTAAGACAGCGTGCCATCTTGCCATGCCGTCAAGATGGAGGCGGTTTCTAAGCGTATATTGGGGGGAGTCATTGAATCATCCACAGTCGGTATTTTCCCCTGAAAAAACGATTTCTCAAAACGGGATATCGCAAACAAAGACCATTGGCAAAACCAATATGCGATAATGATTTGAATTGTCCCCATTATCGCCTAAAATTCAATCAACGAGGGGTACTACTATGAAGCTAGGCATTATCGGGTTCGGCAGCGTCGGTCAGGGCTTGGTCACAATTCTACGCGACAAGGCCGCCGAATTAAAGGAAAAACACGGTTTCTCGCCGGTGATTACCGCTGTAATGACGCGCTCACGCGGGTCACTGTTGCACCCGGACGGCCTCTCACCCGCCGGGTTATTGGCCGCGATAGAGGCCGGGGGCTTGGCCTTCTATCCCGATTCACCGGGGCTAGATCGGTCAGTCAACGCGCTCCAAATCGCCGCCAGCCCGCATATTGACGTGCTGATCGAGGTCAGCCCGACCAACCTTGAGACCGCCCAGCCCGCCCTCGACACCTGTTTGGCGGCGCTTGAACACGGTAAACAGGTCGTCCTCGCCAATAAAGGTCCTGTCGCGCTGGCCTACGCTGACCTGATGGCGCGGGCGGCCAAAAATGGGCGGCGCGTGCTATTTGAAGCCACGGTCATGGCTGGCACGCCTTCGATACGCTTGGGTCTAGAGGCTTTGGCGGGCTGTACCATCAGCAAAGTGCGCGGGATCATCAACGGCACAACCAATTATATGCTCACGCAGATGGAAGCCGGGCGCGACTACGCCGATGTGCTGGCCGAGGCTCAAAAGCTGGGCTATGCCGAGGCCGACCCCGCCGGGGATGTCGAGGGTTGGGACGCCGCCGGGAAATTGCTCATCTTGAGCAACGCTTTGTTCGGCCATGCCCCCACGCTATCCGAGATGCCGGTGACGGGCATTCTCCATTTGACGCCAACCGACATCGCGCAAGCCGCCGCTGAGGGGATGCGCTGGAAACTGATCGCGGAGGCCACGCCGGACGGCGCAAGCGTCCAGCCGGTCAAAATCCCGCTCAGTCACCCGCTGGCGGGCGTGGGTGGCACGCAAAACGCCGTGACCTTCAGCACCGACCTGATGGGCGACATCACATTGGTCGGCGCGGGCGCGGGCAGTATCCAGACCGGATTCGCAGTCTTAGCAGACCTGTTGGCGCTGCACCGCACACAAGGTTAACCCAGACCATGCCCGATCCTGATTCACAAGCTTACGGGACGCTACTGATCGTCGAAGACGACGACAGTATGCTGGATGTCCTTGACGAAATCCTCACGGCGGAGGGCTATGGAATCGTCAAAGCACGCGACGGCCAAGAGGCGTTGGACGCGCTGGCGCAGATGCTCACCCCGCCCGACATGATTATCGCGGACATCGTGATGCCGCGCATGGATGGCTTTGAATTATTGCGCCACATCCGCGCCGAAGAAGCGTGGGTGCATATCCCGTTCACGTTCCTGACCGCCCGCGATAACCCGCAAGATATGGTGTTAGGCAAGACATTGGGCGCAGATGAATACATCCCCAAACCGTTCGAGATTGGCGATTTTCTAAAAGTGGTCGAAGCGCGCTTGCGCCGTCACCGCACGCTGGAGCGGGCGCAAACCAACCGCGTGCAAGAACTCAAACGCGAAATCCTGAAGTTGCTCAATCATGAGTTCCGCACGCCGCTGACGCTGATCGTGGCCTACGCCAATATGATCAAGACTTATGAACAGACGCCCGCCATGACCCAAGAGCAATTGATGGAATTTTTGGCGACGGTCAGCACCGGCGCGCAGCGATTACGGCGTCTGATTGAGAATTTTATCCTGTTGGCAGAGCTTCAACAGGGGGAGGGTGGCACGGCGCTGGCATGGCGGATGCGCCGCGTTGAAGACCCGCACACGCTGTTCATCGAAGCGTTAGACATCGTGACCCGTGACCATTCGCAACACACGTTCAACATTCAAGTCGAATCCGACATGCCGCGTTTTACCGGGGACAGCGAGTCGCTGGTGATTGCGCTGCGCGAGATGATCGACAATGCCATCAAATTCTCGCCAGAGGGCAGCACCATCAGCTTGTGCGCCAGCCAAAAAAACGGCCACATCACACTGAGCGTCCAAGACGCTGGGCGCGGCATCCCGGCTAACCAATTGGCGAAAATCGGCGCGGCCTTTTATCAGGTTGACCGACACACCACGGAAGATCAGGGCATTGGCGCGGGGCTGGCGATTGTGGACGCCATCGCCAAGCTGCACGACGCCCGCGTCTACATCACCAGTCAGGCGGGTGAGTGGACAAAGGTCGAATTCATCGTGCCGCTTGACAGCCATGTGTAGGGGCGACAGTGTGCTGCGCCCATATTCACCAAGTTAAGCCCGTTTTGATGTCTTACCCGTTCGACGCCAGAGGCTGAAGCCTCCGGCTACCCTTTTGAAGCCGACTAAAGCCGGCTGCTCGTTACAAATTCTCGCCTTACAGTCCCCTT
>Ga0105046_10005354_pt1 | contig 20313 bp, 20 predicted proteins | sample MAT03_FD_78385 | JGI IMG/M metagenome (GOLD analysis project Ga0105046, IMG submission 78385) | Freshwater microbial communities from Lake Fryxell liftoff mats and glacier meltwater in Antarctica - MAT-03 (megahit assembly) | ecosystem: Environmental > Aquatic > Freshwater > Ice > Liftoff...
CGCGCAGGGCGGTGGCTGGCAGCGCTCGCAGCAGGGTGTGCAGCGCCGTGAGGGTAGTTTCGCGGAGCGTGGGCATGCTACATGTTCCATCCCGGATGATCACATAGACCCTCTGCGATCTGCGTTTTTCATGGCAAGATCGGTTCCGAGGGACATTCGGAACGGTGTGCGGACATGCTGATCCATCTTCACAAGCAAGCGACACGACCCTGAAGGTTAGGGCTGCGATCCAGACGAGCGACGCGCCCGCGTCGGTTCTTGCGGAACGGTTCGGGAGTTTGGAGGGCCGACAAACGAGCAGACCGTCTACAAATGGCACCATCGACAAAATGCGCCGCATGAAACCGCTTGCCGATCAGCCGGCCCTGCATATCCGTGAGACAGGTCAGGACAGTGTCTATTGTGCCAGCGGTAACAGCGGCCTCCAGGATGTCAAAACTCAAATTGGCCGACATATGGGACTGCTTTCAAGGGCTTCCGGATAAATATCCGTGGCGCATGACGCCACGGACGATCTCTTTGCGACAGGTCTCAGCGGTAGGGGTAACCGGCGGCTTCCATGACTGCGGCATAATCCTTGAACGCCTGCACAACCTTGGCCGCGCGGGGGCTCTCTGCCGCCATCTCGTCCCAGAATCCAGCAGAATCCGCAATGACCTGCGCCCATTCTTCCTCGGGGAGCGAGGTCAGCTCCAGCTTCTCGCCCTGCACGCGCAGCTTGGCCTCGCCGCCCCAGTACCAGACATTGCGATAGTAATGCGACTGATCGATGGTGGACCGGAACAATTGCTGCAAATGCGGCGGCACCGCGTTCCACGATGTGGTATTGGCAAAATACGACCCGAACCAGGCCCCGGTGATCGAGTTGGACAGCGCGTAATTGCACACATCCGCCCAGCCCACCTCATAGGCCTCGGTAAATCCGCACCATGCCACGCCGTCCAGATCGCCGGTCTGCAAGGCCACCTCGACATCATCCCATGGCACTGTCACCGGGATCAGGCCATAGCGCGACAGGAACTTGCCTGCCGTCGGCACGCCAAACACCCGCTTGCCCGCCATGTCGGCCAGCGAATTGATGGGCTCCTTGGTAAAGATATGCAGCGGGTCCCATGCGCCCGCCGACAGCCATGTCACATTCTCGACTTCGGAATAGGCCTCTTCCCAGATTTCCTTCAGCCCGTAATAGGCGAACAGCGACGGCACATCGAGGCTGTAGCGTGTGGAAAACGGAAAATAGCCGCCAAAAACCGCGATATCGACCGGGCTCGCCATTGTCGCCTCATCGGACTGCACCGCATCCACCGTGCCATTCTGCAAGGCGCGGAACAACTCGGACGTGGGGACAAGCTGATCGGCAAAATAAAGCTCGATTTCCATCTCGCCATTGGCGGCGGCGTTGAAGGCGTCGATCTGCGGCTGGATCACATGCGCGCCCAGCGGTGCGCCGGAATAGGTCTGCAACCGCCAACGGATCGGTCCGCTCTGCGCATTGACATAAGGGGCAGCCAGCGCGGCAGCACCACCCACTGCTGTGCCCATCATGAACTTGCGGCGGCTGGAAAGGATCTTTTCGGAAGGGCTGTCAGGTTTGATCAGTCTGGTCATGTTGATTTACTCCTGGTTGGTCGGTTGTTTGCGGCGGTTGGCCCGCCATCTGAGGTTATTGGTAAACATATTCCGGCAGCCACATCGCAATCTGCGGAAACACCATCACCAGCGCGATGGTCCCGATCATCATGATGACAAAGGGCCAGATGGATTTGTAGATGTCGATCAGGGTGATCTCCTTGGGCGCCAGCCCGCGCATCAGAAACAGGTTATAGCCGAATGGCGGGGTAATATAGGCGATCTGACAGGTCATCGTATAGAGCACGCCAAACCAGATCATATGCCCGTCTATCCCCAGATCGAGCCCGGCCACCAGCGGCACATAAAGCGGGGCCACGATCACCAGCATCGCTGTATCGTCCAGAAACATCCCCATCACGATGAAACTGGCCTGCATCAGGATGATCACCTGCCAAGGGGTCAGTTTCCAATTGGTGATGAAAATGGATTCGATGGCGTTCACCGCGCCAATCCCGTCAAACACCGACGAAAACGCCAGTGCGGCAAGGATCAGCCACAGAAACATCGCCGAAATCGCCATCGTCTTGTGCGCGGTCACATGAAGCAGCCGAAAGTTGAGCCGCCCCTTGATCGCCGCCGCCACCGTTGCCGACACAGCACCTACTGCGGCACTTTCCACCAGAGAGGTGATGCCCCTGATGAACAGGCCCAGCATCAGCGCGAAAATCAGGATCGGAATGATGCCCGCGCGCAGCAACAAGAGCTTGTCGCGCAGCGGCATGTTCAGTTCCGCATCGGTCAGCGCCGGGGCGAGGCTGGGGTTCACCTTGACCCGGAGATAGACATAGATACAGAAAATCGTCGCCATCAGCAGACCGGGGCCGATCCCCGCCAGCCACAGATGACTGACCGGCTCGCGCGCGATGACGGAATAGAGCACCATGACCACCGATGGCGGGATCAGAATCCCCAGGCTCGACCCGCCCTGCACCACGCCCGTGATCAGCACCTTGTCGTAGCCGCGCCGCAACATCTCGGGCAGGGCAATGGCCGAGCCTATCGCCATCCCCGCGACCGACAGTCCGTTCATCGCCGATATGATGACCATCAGCAGAATCGTCCCGATGGCCAATCCCCCGGCCATCCTGCCGAACCAGACATGCAGCATTTCATACAGGTCTTCGGCGATGCCGGATTCCGACAGCATGTAGCCCATATATATAAACAGCGGCAGCGTCAGGATCGGGTTCCAGCTAAAGAGCTTGAAGGTCGCATTGAACGGCAGTTCGATCCCGCCCGTGCCATAAAGCAGCATCGCCGCGCCCGTGGCTACAAAGCCTACTGCCGCAAAGACCCTTTGGCCCGTCAGCATCAGCACCATCATCAGGCCGAACATCGTCAGGGCAATGACTTCATAACTCATGCCGGGCGCACCCCGCGCGCGGCAGCCAGATACTTGAAGAACAGCGACAGGCTTTGCAGCAGCATCAGAATGATGCAGCCCACCATCAGCGCCTTGATCGGCACCAGCGACGGGTTCCAGATCGAGGGCAGGCGCTGATCCGTCTCATATGAATAGGTCAGCGACGACAGCGACCCCCAGAGCATGACACCCAGATAGAACATCAGGCACAGGACCGTCACCACATCCATCCGGGCACGGCCGCGCTTTGAAATATTGGCATAGATCAGGTCCATCCGCACATGATCGTCATCTTTCAATGTCTTGGGCCCGGCCATGAAATAGAATGCCGCCATGGTGAACTGCGCAAACTCCACACACCAATGCAGCGGAATGCCAAAGACCTTGTCTGACACCACGTCGAGCAGCAGCACACCGATCATCACAAAAATCAGATACATCGCAATCAGACCGACAAAGTCCGCGATGGCGTCCATCCAACGGACATAACCCCCGATCAATCCTGACATCCGCACCCGCCCCTAGCGCCAATCGACCTGCGCCGCATCCAATGCCGCGATAAAGGCATCAGGTGGCGTCTCGTCACAGACAAGCACATCGATTTCATCGAGTCGACAGACCCTGAACGCCGCCTTGCGGCCCAGTTTGGTGCCGCCTGCAACCATAACGGTATTGCGCGCATGATCCATCATCGCCCGCGATACCTGCGCCTCCCCGAAATCCGAATCCGTGGCCCCCGCCACCGTGTCCAGCGCAGAGACGGTCAGCACGGCATGATCCGCCTGAAACCGGCCGATCTGTTCGATGACCAGCGGCCCCACCGTCTCGGCACTGTCCGCCGAAAATTCGCCGCCCAGCAAAAACACCCGGTTCCGGCTCCGGCCCAGCGCCTGCGCCACATGCAGTGAATCGGTAATCACCGTCAGGCCGTCAACCGCAGTCAGCGCCTCGGCACAGGTCAGCGTCGTGGTGCCGGTATCGATGAACAGCGTATCCCCCGGCGCGACCAGTCGGGTCAGCTTTTGTGCGATACCTGCCTTGGCCCCGGCATCCTGCGTCATGCGCTCGCCATAACTGCCCTCGGCATGCAGGCACAGACGGCGCGCGCCACCATGCACCTTTTGTAGCGCGCCGGTTTCGGCCAGTTGCGCCAGATCGCGCCGGATCGTCTCTGCCGACACGTCAAGGCGCAGCGCAAGTGCATCTACCGTCACTTCGCCGGTCTCGGCACAACGTTCATTATCCCGGTCTGGCGCTGTTTAGGCTTCAACTGGCATCCCCGCTCGCGCAACAGATAACCGTGGCACCTCTGCCCATGTCAACAGGATTTCACCACGACTGCGACATTTGCGGCCATTGCAGCCCGCAAATATTGACTGAATGGTCACTGCATGCCAAGAAGCGGGCAGCGCCAAATTCAGATCCATGTTAAGCGCCAGATTCAGTGCCAGACTCCGACCACCCTGTAGCAAAGGGCATATCAGTGCCGCACAACCCCGACCCTTACGACGTGGTGATCATCGGTGCCGGGGTGATCGGCTGCGCTTTGACGCGGCGTTTCACCCTCGACGGGGCCAAGACGCTGCTGCTCGAACGCGCGCCCGACATTCTCGACGGCGCATCCAAGGGCAACTCTGCGATCCTGCACACCGGCTTCGACGCACCCACAGGCTCGCTCGAACAGCGCTGCATTGCGGCTGGCTATGCCGAATACCTCGCAATCCACGCGGGCCTCGGCCTGCCCCTGATCCGCTCCGGCGCACTTGTCATCGCCTGGACGGAGGCGGAGGAATCGCTCCTTCCTGCCCTGATGGACAAGGCCCGCGCCAACGGCGTCCCCGACATCGAGCCCCTCACCGCCACCCGGACCCGCGCTTTGGAACCGGAGCTTGCAACGGGTTGCAGGGCGAGTTTCCGCGTCCCGCGCGAATACCTGATCGACCCCTGGTCAACGCCGCACGCCTATCTGCTGCAGGCCCTCCTGAATGGCGCGCAACTCCGGCGCAACTGCGCCGTCACCGGCGGCAGTTTCGACGGCAGCCACTGGCACCTCGACACGACCCGGGGTGCGGTGCAGGGGCGCATCGTCATCAACGCCGCCGGCAATCACGGCGACCTGATCGACATGATGCTGCTCGGGCAGCGCGATTTCACCATCCGCCCGCGCAAGGGCCAGTTCATCGTCTATGACAAACCCGCCGCAGCACTTGCGGGGCACATCCTGCTGCCGGTCCCGAACACTATCACCAAGGGCATCGTCGTCTGCCGCACCGCCTATGGCAATCTGCTGGTCGGCCCCACCGCCGAGGATCAGGACAACCGCGACCGTGCCGAACTTGTGCCGGACACCCTGCGCGCCCTGCAAACGCGCGGCGAACAGATCCTGCCCGCCCTCGCCGGCCAGGAGATCACCGCCATCTATGCCGGTCTGCGGCCCGCGACCGAGTTCAAGGATTACCAGATCCGCGCCCATTCCAGCCGCAACTTCATCACCGTCGGCGGCATCCGGTCCACCGGTCTCTCATCCGCGCTTGGCACCGCCCACCACGTCGCCGCCCTCGCCGCAGAACTCGGCCAGACAGCCGAACCGCTCCCCGCCCCGTTCACCCCGCAGATAGCCAACATCTCCGAAGTCGCCCCTCGCGACTGGCAAAGCCCGGGCCATGACGGGATCATCTGCCATTGCGAACTGGTCACACGGCGCGAGATCAGCGCTGCCCTCTCCGGCCCGCTTGCGGCACAAAGCCTCGCCGGGCTCAAACGCCGGACCCGCGTCACCATGGGGCGCTGTCAGGGCTTTTATTGCGCCGCCGCGCTCGCAGACCTGACCCGGGTCCATTTCAGCACGCCGATAGGGCTGCCCAGCGATGCCGGTTGACCTGCCCCGAAACGCTGATGTGGTGATCGTGGGCGCAGGCCCCGCTGGCCTCGCCGCCGCCACCGCCCTTTGCGCCGAAGGCGTCGCCAATGTCGTCGTGCTGGAGCGCGAGTCCCAGGCAGGCGGCATCCCGCGCCATTGCGGGCATTACCCCTATGGCCTGCGCGAATACCGCCGCCTGCTCAAAGGCCCGGCCTATGCGGCCCGCCTCGTCGAGGCGGCGCGGGCCGCAGGCGTGCGCATCCTGACCAACATCACCGTCACCGCCCTTCATCCCGGCCCCCGGCTCAGCATCACCGGCCCCGACGGTCCGACCCGGATCAGCGCGCAAATCATCCTGCTCGCCACCGGCGCGCGCGAAACCAGCCGCGCCGCGCGGCTCATCGGCGGCACCAAACCCGGCGGCGTCCTCTCCACCGGCGCATTGCAAGGCATGGTCTATCTGAACCATCAGCGGCCATTTCAGAACCCGGTGATCCTCGGCACCGAACTCGTCGCCTTCTCCGCCATCATGACCTGCGGGCATCTGGGCATGCGGCCTGTGGCGATGATCGAACCCGGCCCGCGCGCCACCGCTCCCTTTCCCTCCGCGCTTTACCCCCGCCTGCGCGGTATCCCGCTGCACCTCAACACCGATCTGCTGGCCATCCACGGGCAAACCCGTGTCACCGGCGTCACCCTGCGCAAGGGCGCCCGGACATGGCAGCAGGCCTGCGACGGCGTCATCGTCTCCGGTCAATTCCGACCTGATAATGCGCTCCTGCTCGCCAGCCACCTGGCCCGCGACCCCGCAACTCTTGGCCCCGAGGTCGATCAGTACGGACGCTGCTCCGACCCCGGCTATTTCGCCGCCGGAAACCTGCTGCGCGCCGTTGAAACCGCCGGGCGTTGCTGGGCCGAAGGCAGGGCCGTGGCCCTCGCTGTCGCCCGTGCGCTCAAAGGCGGGCTGCCCGCTGACAAAGGCATTCGCATCACCGCCACCGGAAGTGCCCTGAAATACGCCCTGCCGCAACGGCTGTCCCCCGGCTCAGACGCAGCGCTGCCCGTCCTGCAACTGCGCGTCACCCACCCCTTTCGGGGCCAGATCACCATCAGTGCGGGTGGCCGCACCACTGCGCATCGGATCAACGCCCTGCCAGAACGGCGCATCACCCTGCCCCTGCCTGCCGCTCATGGCCCCGTCAGCCTGCATCTGGAACCCGAGCCATGAGCATCCTCGCCATCGATCAGGGCACCACCAGCACCCGCGCACTGCATGTCGCGGCCAACGGCACCTGGACAGCGCTGCTCAGCCTGCCGCACCGGCAATTCTACCCCGCCCCCGGCTGGGTCGAACATGAGCCCGCCGAACTCCTTGCGAACCTGCGCGCCTGTATCGACGCAGGCGCCGCGATGCACCCACAGGCCATCGGCATCGCCAATCAGGGCGAAAGCTGCCTCGGATGGGACGCCCGCACCGGCACTGCGATCAGCCCGGTCATCGTCTGGCAAGATAACCGGACGCAGGATGTGACCGAAATGCTCGCCCGCGACGGCACGGCGCAAATGGTGCATGACCGGGCAGGCCTGCCGCTCGATCCCTATTTCTCCGCCAGCAAACTCGGCTGGATCATGCAGCATATTCCCGCCGCCGCCGCTCTGGCACAACAGGGTTACCTGCGGCTCGGCACCACTGACGCATGGTTCCGCGACAGGCTCACCGGGCGGCACGAAACCGATGTTACCACCGCCTCACGCACATCGCTGATGCACCTCGCAACCTGCCAATGGGACAGCAACCTCTGCGCGCTTTTCGGCGTGCCGATCGACGCGCTGCCCCGGATCACCGCAACCACCGGCACCTTGGGCCTCGTCGCCTGCGGCACATCCGGCCTCGCCACCGCCGGCGCACGGGGCCTCGCTACCACCGGCACAACTCAAATCCCGCTCACCACCAGCGTGACCGACCAGCAGGCAGCCCTCTACGGCCACGGCTGCCGCTTGGCGGGCGATGCCAAGATCACTTTCGGCACCGGCGCCTTCGCGCTCAGCGTCACCGGTGCCACCCTGCCACAACAGGCGATGGGGGCCGGCCCGCTTCCCACTGTCGCATGGCAAAAGGCAGGCGAGCCCGTCACTTACGCGCTCGACGGCGGAGTTTATGCGGCCTCCTCCGCTGTCAACTGGGCGCGCGGGCTCGGGCTCTTCACCGATTGGGCACAGATCAACCATTTCGACGGCCCGCCGGCGATTTCGCGCGGACTGGTCTTTGTCCCCGCATTGGCGGGTCTCGCCTGCCCGCATTGGGACCGGCAGGCGCGCGGCGCATGGCTCGGACTCGGGCTCGACACCACCGCGCAGAACATGATGCAGGCCCTGCTCGAAGGGGTGGTCTTTCGCACGGGCGAAGTCATCGACTCCATGGCGCGGGTCCAGCCGCTCCACGACCCGATCTCGCTCGATGGCGGCATGGTGGCGAACCCCTGGTTCTGTCAGTTCCTCGCCAACCGGCTCGGGCGGCAGCTCATCGTCTCAGACGAGGCCGAACTCACCGCCATCGGCACCGCCGCTCTTGCGGCGCATGGCGCCGGGCTGACGGTCGACCTGCCACGCAAAGGGCGCACCATCACACCCCGGCCGCAACCCGCCGGATGGGCAACCCGGTTCACAGCAGCGCGCGACGCGGTGCAAGGTTTCGGGCAGCAGGGCTGATAACACGAGCCGCTTGTTCGCCCGTGCGCAGCACGGGCAGCGCCCGAACCGCCGCCGGGGGCGCGGGCAGCTTCTCGCCCAGCCCTCGGTCCGGGCACCGCCCGCGCCTGATCCACCGTATAGCAGGCGCTTTTGACCACCCGTCAACCTTGATCCGCCAAAGTCGACCCCGTCCCCTTCCGAGCCACCATGCGCCTTCTGCTCGTCATCGCCCTGCTTGCCCTGCCCTTCACCGCCTGCACCGCCAGCACCACCACCTTCGCCATCCCGGCCAGACTCACCCCGGTCGAGATCAGCTTCGCCCAAGCCACCGTCGCCGCCGCCATGCAAAACCCGCCAGCGCGCAATTCGACCAGATTACCGGCTTCATGCTCAGCAACGGGGACCGGCTCGCCTGTGGCGAGGTTATCGGGCGCGACGGTTCTAACCGGACCTACGGCTATGCGCCTTTTTCCCTGCGCTTCAACGGAACCACTGTGCAGCATCTCCATATCGACGACACCACCGGTTGCGGGGCCGCAACGATCGGCTGCACCGCTTGGCCAAACAGCAGCCAGGTGCCGGTCCGGTAGGGATTTGTGCCCAGCGCGCCGAGCAGCGGCTCATTGGGCAGAGCGATGCGGATGCAAGTTTCCACGAAATCCCCGCACCACGGGTTCTTGACCGGATCGCTTAAGGACCGCCCATCCCGCTTCAGCCAATCCATCGCCCAATTGCGGTCGCGCACCGGCTCTGTTGCACAAATCCTGTGAGGGATTCATCATGTGAATCCAGCGTGGTAGCTGAGGGGCATGAGCAAACCCACACCCCCGACCTACAAGACCCGGAACTGGCCGGCCTACAATGAAGTGCTGAAGCGCCGCAGCGCGCTGACGATCTGGTTTGATCCTGAGATGATTTCGGAGGCCAGACCGACCGGCAAGCGCGGTCGGCAGCCCAGCTACAGCGACGCCGCGCACCTGCTGATCGACAGCATCGGGATCGAGGTCGAAGGCGAGTGGAGTGCGCGCAAGCACGGCGGCACGAAGCGCCGCGTTTGGCGCAAGATCCACCTTGGGATCGACGAGAAAACACTGGCAATCAGGGCCGTCGAGTTCACCGGCAACGACATCGGCGACGCGCCAATGTTGCCTGAGCTGCTCGACCAGATCCCGCCCGACCAGGACCCCGACCAGGACCCCGACCAGGACCCCGACCAGGACCCCGACCAGGACCCCGACCAGGACCCCGACCAGGACATTGCCAGTGTCACCGCAGACGGCGCCTGCGACACCCGCAAGTGCCATGACGCCAACCACTGCCCGTCATTGCATGTTTACATGCACGAGAGGGGCCGAGCGCGGTGCTCATGCCGTCATCCCGCCCCGCAAGAACGCCAAACCCTGGAAAGCCGACAGCGCCGGGGCGGTCGCCAGAAACGACGCCCTACGCGCATCAAGGCGCTTTGGCCGCTCCATCTGGCGACGATGGAACGGCTACCACCGCCGAAGCCGCGCAGAGACGAGAATGCACTGCGTCGAACTTCTGGGTCAACGCCTGGCCGCAAGGGACTTCGGCCGTCAGGTCGCCGAGTTCCGAATCCGCGTCGCCATCTCAAATGGCTTCACAGCGCTCGGCATCCCCTTGACCGAGCTCGCAGGATAGGTCTGTCAAGGGAAAGGCGAACTCCGACGCTCAAGCCATTTGTGCACCAGAGCCAATTTCGATACTGAATCGTTTCAAGATCAATTTGTCGTGCCGCACACTCCGTGCATCCTTGCCAAGACTTGCCAACGAGGTGCCTTTCTCTTGCCGCTGATCCTGATCGCCGCCCTGCCGTTTCTGGGCGCTCTGCTGCCCGGTCTGATGATCCGCGCAGGGCGCAATGCCTGTGCATGGACCGCCATCGTGGTGACAGGGACGGCGCTTTTGGGCCTGATGGTCCACGCGCCTGCGGTGATCGCGGGCGAGGTAATCCTTTACAAGCTGGACTGGCTGCCGCTGCTGGGGCTGAACGCCAATTTCATGCTCGACGGGCTTGGCCTGCTTTTTGCCGGGCTGATCCTGGGCATCGGCTTGCTCATCATCATCTACGCCCGGTTCTATCTGCGCCGTGAGGACCCGATGGGGCAGTTCTATACCTATCTGCTGCTGTTTCAGGGCGCGATGGTGGGGATTGTCCTGTCGGATAACATCCTGCTCTTGCTTATCTTCTGGGAGCTGACATCGCTGTCGTCATACCTGCTGATCGGGTATTGGAACCATCTGCCCGCAGGCCGCCAAGGTGCCCGTATGGCGCTGGCCGTCACCGGCATGGGGGGCCTTGCCCTGATCGGGGGCATGTTGATCCTGGGTCAGATCGCGGGCAGCTATGATCTGTCGGTCATTCTGACGCAGAAGGAGGTGGTGCAGGCGAGCCCGCTTTACCTGCCGGCGCTGATCCTGATCCTGCTGGGCGCATTTACCAAATCGGCGCAGTTTCCGTTCCATTTCTGGCTGCCGCACGCGATGGCCGCGCCCACCCCGGTGTCCGCCTACCTGCATTCAGCGACGATGGTCAAAGCCGGTCTGTTCCTGATGGCGCGTCTCTGGCCCGTCCTTTCGGGCACCCCGGAGTGGTTTTATATCGTGGCCACGACTGGCCTGATCACCATGGTGCTGGGCGCGGTGATTGCGCTCTTCAAGCACGATCTGAAGGCGATGCTGGCGTTTTCGACGGTCAGCCATCTGGGCCTGATCACCATGCTCCTGGGATTTGGCACGCCTTTTGCCGCTGTTGCGGCGGTGTTTCACATCATCAATCATGCGACCTTCAAGGCGGCGCTGTTCATGACCGCCGGGATCATCGATCACGCGGCGCATACCCGCGACATCCGCCGATTGGGCGGGCTGCGTCATCTGATGCCGGTAACATTCGTGATCGGCACGCTCGCGGCGCTGTCGATGGCAGGGGTTCCGCTGCTCAACGGGTTTTTGTCCAAGGAGATGATGCTCGAGGAGGCCGGGCGAACCCCGTGGCTGAGCAACCCGTGGCTGGTGCCGGGGCTGGCTACGCTGGGGGCGCTGTTGTCGGCTGCCTATTCGTTCCGCTTTGTGATCCATGTATTCTATGGTCCGAAACGGACGGATTACCCGAGCACGCCGCATGATCCGGGGTTTGGTCTGTGGGCTGCACCTGCGCTGTTGGTGGTGTTGGTGGTGATCATCGGGATCATCCCGGCGGCGATTGCGGGCGGGCTGGTCGCTGCGGCGTCTGGCGCGGTGATCGGGGGCGAATTGCCCTATTATACACTGAAAATCTGGCATGGCGTGACCCCGGCTTTTTATATGTCCGGTATTGCAGTGCTGGGCGGGGCGCTGTTGCTGGCGCTGCATAAGCCGCTGTCACGGATCTGGGATCGCGCGCCGAGGCCCGACGCCAAGGTGATTTTCGATGCGCTGATGCGGCTGTGCAGCACTGGCGCGCGCCGGTTCACGGACGGTGTGCATGACGGGTCGATGGCGCGCTATGGCGCGGTCTTTGCGCTGGCGGTGGTGGTGGCCGGGGGGTGGGCATGGCTCGGCGGGACGCCGGGGCCGCAGTCGCGCGATCTGTTGCCGGTGGAAGCGGTGCCGGCGATCGGCTGGCTTTTGGTCGTCGTGGCGACCCTGAGCATCGTGGTGCTGCATCACAACCGCCTGCTGGCGTTGGTCCTGATCGCAATCATCGGGCTGATGGTATCGGTGGCCTTCGTGTATTTCTCGGCCCCTGATCTTGCGCTGACGCAGGCCACGGTCGAGGTGGTAACGGTGATCCTGATGCTGCTCGCCCTCAACTTTCTGCCCAAGACGACCGAGCGGGAGAGCACGGCTGCCCGCAGTTGGCGTGATGGCGGGGTTGCGGCACTGGTCGGGCTAGGGGCCGGAATGCTGACCTATGCGATTCAGGTGACCGGGTTTGCGCAAGAGAGCATCTCGGCCTTTCATCTGGCCAATTCCAAGCCGGGGGGCGGGGGCACCAATGTCGTCAATGTGATCCTCGTCGATTTCCGGGGCTTCGATACCTTTGGCGAGATCATCGTGCTCGGGATTGCGGCGCTGGTGATTTATGCGCTGACCGAGGCGCTGCTGGCCGGGCCGGTGGGCAAATGGCTGGCCAATCGTCCGGTGGACTCGACCCTTGCCGGGGATCCCCATCCCCTGATGATGGTGGTGGCGACGCGGGTGATGATGCCGATTGCCCTGATGGTGGGTGTGTTCATCTTTTTGCGCGGCCACAATGACCCGGGTGGCGGGTTTATTGCCGGTCTGATCGTCGCGATTGCGCTGGTCATGCAATATATGGCGAGCGGGTTTGACTGGGCCGCTGCGCGCCAGCGGTTTCCTTATCACGGGATTATCGCTGCCGGTATTTTTGCCGCAGCGCTGACCGGGATCGGGTCATTCTTTGCCGGGCGTCCGTTCCTGACCAGCAACTACGGCTATTTCAAGCTGCCCTTTCTGGATGAGTTCGAACTGGCCACCGCCATGGCCTTTGATGTGGGTGTGTTCCTCTGTGTCGTGGGCGCGGTGATGCTGGCGCTGGAAAGCCTGTCGCGGCTGGCGCATCGCCGGGGCGAGCGCACAAGTCCTTATCCGATGGATGTGGACCCCTCGCGCGAGGCAAAGCCGGCAACGGCCGAGGGAAAGGCGTAACATGGAATATCTGTTTTCGAGCGCTGTGGGCGTGCTTGCGGCGGCGGGCGTGTATCTGGTGCTGCGCCGCCGAACCTTTCCGGTCATTCTGGGCCTGTCGCTGTTGTCCTATGCGGCGAACCTGTTTCTGTTTGCCTCGGGCCGCCTTGCCCTTAACCTGCCACCCGTCTGGGTGAGTGCCGAGACCGCCTATACCGATCCGCTGCCGCAGGCGCTTGTCCTCACCGCGATCGTGATTTCCTTTGGGATGACGGCGGTGATCGTCATGCTGGCGCTGGGATCTTTCCTGTCGTCGCGGACCGACCGAATCGACATGGACGAGACCGGCACGCCGCCAAGCGATGACGAGGGTCGGGCATGATCGGGTTTCTGACCGGGCCGGGGCTCGATCACTGGGTCATCGCGCCGCTGGTGATCACGCCGCTGATGGGGGCCGTGATGATCCTCGCCATGCGCAACCACCTTGATCTGGCACGGATATTCTCGGTCGCGACCGTCTCGGTCCTGTTGCTGGTCGCGTTGGGTTTGCTCTGGAGCAGCGCGGGCGATACGATTGTGGCTTATGAGCTGGGCAACTGGCCTGCGCCCTTTGGCATCGTGCTGGTATTGGACCGGCTATCGGCGCTGATGGTGACGCTGACCGCGCTGTTGGCGCTGGCCGTGGTGCTTTATGCCATCGGGTCGGGCTGGGACGCGCGGGGGCGGCACTTTCATGCGCTGTTGCAGTTTCAATTGCTGGGCATTTTCGGTGCGTTTCTGACCGGGGATATCTTCAACCTTTTTGTATTTTTCGAGGTGCTGCTGATCGCGTCTTACGGTCTGATGATCCATGGCGGCGGCGCCCGCCGGTTGCAGGCGGGGGTGCAATATGTGGTCTATAACCTGCTCGGCTCGACCCTGTTCCTGTTCGCGCTGGGCACGATATATGCGGTGACCGGCACGCTCAACATGGCCGATCTGGCAGAACGGGTGGCCACGATGCCTCCCGAGAGCAGCAGTCTGATCCGGGTGGCCGCTGTGCTGGTGCTGGGCGTTTTCGCGATCAAGGCGGCACTGGTGCCGCTGCATTTCTGGCTGCCAGCAACCTATGCAGAGGCGCCGGGCGTGGTGGCCGCCCTGTTTGCGATCATGACCAAAGTCGGGGCCTATGCGATATTGCGCGTGCATACCCTGATTTTTGGCCCCGATGTGCCGGTGATGGCCGGGTTGATCGGTCCGGGGCTTTTGTGGCTTGCCATGCTGACGCTGGTGGTGGGCAGCCTTGGGATTTTGGGCGCGCGCAATCTGGGACGGATGGCGGCCTTTGCCGCCATCGCCTCGATGGGGACGGTCCTGATCGGGATTGGCCTGTTTACCCCGCAGGCGACGGCGGCGACGCTCTATTACATGATCCATTCCACGCTGGCGGGGGCGGCGCTGTTTCTGGTGGTCGATCTGGTCCGGGCGCGGCGTGCGGGAGAGGATGACCGGCTGATCCCGCAGAGGCCGATGCCGCAGAACGGGCTGATCGCAGCGCTGTTCTTTGCAAGTGCCATTGCCATGGCCGGGATGCCGCCTTTGTCGGGGTTTCTGGGCAAGCTCTTGGTCATGGATGCGGCGCGCGCCGATGCTCTGGTCTGGGTGATCTGGGCGGTGATCCTGATCACCTCGCTGATCGCCGTGGTCGGATTTGCCCGCGCAGGCAGCCTGATGTTCTGGAAGCGGCCAGAGACGCCACAAGAGGCGCCGCTGGCCGGGACGGGGGCCGGGACCGTAGACGGGACGGTGGCCAAGCCGGTGGCCAAGACAAGGGCAACGCCGGCGGCCGGGCCGAGGCAGCCGGCGTTGCCCCTGGCGGCTACCTGCGGATTGCTGGCGGCGATCGTCGCCATGACCATCTTTGCCGGGCCGGTGAGCGGGTTTCTAAGCGCGACAGCGACGCAACTGCATGACACGGAGGCCTATATCGGCGCGGTGCTGACCCGTGAAGGAGACGCACCATGATCCGCCGCATCCTGCCGCACCCGCTGCTGACACTTCTGCTGGTTCTGGTCTGGCAGATGCTGGTGAACAAGGTGACGTCGGGCAGTCTGGTGCTGGGTCTGATCCTGGGCATCATCATCCCGCTATTGACCGCGCCTTATTGGCCCGCCCGGCCGAGGCTGCGTAACCCGATGATGATCATCGAATATTTCCTGATCGTTCTGTGGGATATCTGCAAGGCCAATGTGATCGTCGCGCTGATCATCCTGTTTCGCCGCAATGAAAATCTGAAATCAACCTGGATCGTGATCCCGCTCGATCTGACCTCGCCCGAGGCGATTACCGTGCTGGCGGGCACGATCACGATGACCCCGGGGACGGTGTCGAGCGATCTGTCGCGCTGTGGCCGTGCCCTTCTGGTGCACTGTCTGGACGCGCCGGACCCGGATGCAGTGCGTGACGAAATCAAGAGCCGCTATGAGCGCCGGTTAAAGGAGATCTTTGAATGATGGTTGCAGCACTTTATCTCGCAATTGGCAGTTTTGCGCTGGGTCTGTTGATGAACCTGTGGCGCGTGGTGCAGGGACCAGATGTGGGCGACCGCGTCTTGGCGGTGGATACAATGGTCATCAATGCCATTGCGCTGCTGGTGCTTTACGGCGTGTTGAACGGGACGGCGGTTTACTTCGAGGTGTCGCTGATCGTTGCCATGGTAGGGTTCATCTCGACAGTGGCCTTTGCGCGCTTCATGCTGCGCAGCAATATCATCGAGTGAGGGCGTGATGGAAATCTGGCAAGAGGCCATCGTGGCGTTTTTTCTGGTGGTGGCGGGGCTGTTCGGACTGGTGGGGTCGATCGGGTTGATCAAGCTGCCCGATCCGATGACCCGCCTGCATGGCCCGACCAAGGCCACCACGCTGGGGGTGGGCGGTGTTCTGATCGCCTCGGTGCTGGCGACGCTGTTTTCCGAGGGGCGGTTGTCGTTTCACGAATTGCTGATCTCACTTTTTCTGTTTCTGACCGCGCCGATCACCGCCAATTTCATCGCCAAGGCCCATATCCACCGCCATGTCGCGCCGGACGACCTGCCACCGACCGGGACCGGGGCGCCATGGGCAGTGCAGAGTGATGCCAAAATCGCAAAGGCGGGCGACAAGACCGCCTAAACGCCTTGCGACTCTGCCTGACGCGCCAGCAGATCGGCGACGATGCCGGAATCCGGCTGGTCGATACCGACGGCGACACCTTTTTTTCCGCGCCGGGGTGTTCCATCGCGGCGACCTGCAAGTGAAGCGGCGAGAGCGGCATGTAATGCCCTGACGCGCGGCCATGCGGCCCTGACGGTTTCAGCCTCCGCCTTCCAGTTCCAGGATAGCAGCTCACGCAGGCGCGAGACGGTTATGTCAGGCAGTCGAGCCAGGACATCGGCCATCCGGGCTTGCGGGTCGATACCATTCATCTTTGCGGTGACGATCAGGGTATACATGACGGCAGCGCGGTCCCCGCCGCGTTCCGAACCAGCGAAGAGCCACGATTTTCGTCCCAATGCGATTCCTCTCGGTGGGCGCCCGACCACTGAAAAAAAAAGGCAGATGCGCCCGTCTTCCGGGAACGCGGTGAAGGCCGCCCACAGTCCGTGTCTGGCGACCGTGTCCGGAGGTAATGATGTAATCGATGGCCTTGGCCGCACCGTTGTGTTTCGAGAGCTTTGCGCGTTCCTCCAGCAACCAGTCGCGCAGGCCTTCGACCCGCGGGCGGGATCGTTCCAGCCGAACGACCAGGCGGGTGCCCGCGTCCTTGCCGTTGATGTCGCGCCCGATGTCGAAGATGGCATCGCTCCGCTTAACGGCCTCCGGCGCGATGGGCGGGATATCATGCGCCGGTTTGCCATCACGAGCATTTCCGGAGATGTCGGCCAGCCCGACGAGTTTCCGCCGCGCATGGCTCCGGCATGACGCGCCGCGGACAGGCCCCGGGCTGCGATCCGCCGGACAGAGATCGTTATGGCCGCCGCAGACGTCAGATCGCAGGATCCCCTGCCACCCGGCGAGATGCTTGTCCGGGTGGATCATCCGGCGATCGCGCGAGAACCTGAAGAAAGCGGCAGGTGGCGCGCCGCCGTCGAACGGCGCTCGCCCCTGGGCTTGAACCAATGGCGCCTCGAAGGCTCACCATCGCGCATGCAGGTCCACAGCCGGGCTGTCCTGGTGCCCGGCAACGCCCCCGCGCGCCGGAAGCGGCACGGTGGTATCATCCCCGAGGACCCGGGCTCCTGCCAGCACATGACGTTCGATCGCTGCGTGGATCGGGATGAGTGCCACACAGGCATGGCCGATCAGATCGGCAAGAGTGGACAGACTGATATCCACGCCTTCGCGCACAAACCGCCCGGATTGACGGTTCAGCGGCGGGTGTTGACCGCCCGCCATTGTTCCCGGACCAATGGCGCACGATGGCCCGCTCTCGGAGGCCGCCATCGCGATCGGATGCGGCCCGGCCCGGCCACGGGGAATCGTATGGAACGGCGCCGTTCGTCGGGACGATCTTCCACCGGAAGAGCGTCTGACCCTCCTCACCTGGCTGATCTTCCCGCAAGCCCGGCAGGTGAACTTCCCGCGCCCGATTCTGACCCGAGGGGGGCTGGATCACCTTCCACCGGCGCGGGATGACCTCCAGGGTTTCTGCAATGTCCTCGCCCATCTTCACGATGCGGTCCGGCCCGCAGCACGAACAGATGCCCGGCGCCTCGATCACCACCCGCTCGCGCGGCAGATGCCCGGGGAAGGGTTTGCGCACGGGCCTGCGGCGTGCGCGCGCCTGCACCGTGGTATCCGTTTCAGCGGCGGCCTGTTCGGCCGCCGGCGCGTCCCCGGTTGCCGCCGCCTCCGGGTCCTCAAGCTGCAGTTCCGGCTGATCGATCAGGCGAGCCCGGCGTTCTCAGAAGAGATGCCATACCTGTCGCGGCGCAACCTGGCGATCTGCGGCTTCAACTCCCGGATCATCGCCTCCGCGCATGAAGCCAAGGCGCGGGCCTGCACCAGTTCGCGTTCCGCAGCCTGCGCAAGGGGCCGTTTCTGCGGCCAGCGCGGCGCGCAATCCGGCAATGTCAAAGGCGGCGTCCGGCAGGGCGCAAGGCTGCCACATACCCCTCGAAAAGTCGGTAGATACAGGCGCCCGATGCTCGATTATCCAGCCTTTGCAGGGCGCTTTCGTCCAGCGTGGGTTGCGCCGGTCCATGCCCTCCGGAAGGTAGCCAAGCTGCGCTGCAGAGATCGCAACAGCGGTCCCGTCCTGGCTGACAGGCCAGATGAACCGGCCCCGCCTCAAGCCGCCTGATATACCGCGACATGCCCACCCCGTCATGCCGGAGACGTTTCACCAGATCGCCCTTGCGGGCCGCGAAAGCAGCAGACTTCGCCCGCATGCGGGTCGCGCCCGGGGCCCTGCCGGACGGCCGGCGCCAAGGTATTCATGCCCCGTCGCATGTCCGTCACGCCGCCCGCGATCCATACCTTCGCGCCCGCAGGAACCGCGATCATGACAGGTCCGGTGCGTGCAGCAGGCGCGCCGGCATCACCGGGTCAATCGTGGTGGTCACAGACAGGCGACGGCCGTTCACCAGGGCAATGTCTGCCACCCGGGTCCGGGCGGCCGGTGGCTCCGGCGTGAATGGCACGCCGGGAACCTCTGGTTCGTCAGGCGCAGCGATGGTCAGTTGCGTGAACCCTGGCCGCACGCCGTCCCGCGTCAGCCGACAGTCACGGTATTGGCGCCGCCGGCGCACCGGCGACGTGCGACCGACGTCGTGCCCGCGCGCTGTTTCGGCCACAAGGCCGCGACCGCCAAGGCTCTCTTCGACGATGCGCACGCTCGCAGCATCCGTCCAGCGCCGACGGCGGCCGGTGTCGATGACAGAAACGACCTCAAGTTCAGGTCTGAATCTATCGTCGGACGTAACGCCGGAACTTATCCGAAGCCGATCAACTCAAAAAGACGCCCCTCGGCGCAGGCTTACCCAATAGCGTTCCTGGTACAGGCGACAACTTCATCCCGGCCCTCGAAGACATTTGCCGCCTGACCCTCCCACGAGGAATCTCCGACGCGGTGGCTGATGTTCGACTTGATCGCCGGAAAGCAGGGCTTGGACGTGCACCAGGTCCGCATCTGACCGGCGGGTCCCGACCGGCAGTATTCCGGGCTGTGACAGCTACTCGTTGTTCAGGCCAAGGCCCGCAGTGACGAAGGCTGTCATCTCCCGCACGACGAGGTCGATGTCCAGATCGTCGGGCGAAGGCAGGTCGAGCATGAACTGCACTTCGCTTTGCCGCAGGGCATAATGTTCGGTCATGGCCCATATGTGGAACTGCAACAGAACCGGATCGACGCGCCGAATCAATCCTGCATCGGCCCAACTGTTGATCAGCATGGAGGCCTTTTGCATCGTTTGCCGTGACCCCGCAAAACGGTCAAGCAGCATCGGGGCCCCACGCATCACCTCTTTGGCAAAAAGTCGCACCGCATCAGGGTTCTTCAGACAGAAGCGTACCTTGCGCTCGATATAGGAGGCGATGAACACGCGCGGATTCTCGGTCTTCGAGATCCCGTCGAAAAGTTCGACCCATGCTTTGGTGACATGCTCCAATGCGTCTTCGTAAAGCTCTTCCTTGCTGGAAATGTAGTAATGCAGGCGCGTCTTGGTGATGCCCGCGCGATCAGCGATCCGCTGGGTCGAAGCCCCGATCAAACCATTGGCCGCAAACTCGACAATGGCCGCAGCGCGGATGAGATCGCGTATCTCTTCGCGCCGTTCTGCAAGATCCGTTCGTCCCATCATCATCATATTTCCAATATTTACATCGGGTTGTTATTGCCCTTCGCAAGAAGAGCGAGCCGGTGAAGAAGGTCATACAAGCAGTCGGATGCCTTTTCCACCCTCTCGCAGGTCTGGTCGCAATCACCTTGGCCCGCACAGGCAATGAGCAACAGCGCCAGGTATACGGCCCTGTTCGGTGACAATGCGTTGACACGGTACCTGTCCCGGTGCCGACAGGGGTCACGGAACGGATGACAATGATCGTCGTCAGTCCAGCCGCGACCCCGTTTCCGCATCGAACAGGTGGGCATGGGCAAGGTC